>Ga0193699_10000208_pt1 | contig 26343 bp, 26 predicted proteins | sample L3c2metaG_FD_160095 | JGI IMG/M metagenome (GOLD analysis project Ga0193699, IMG submission 160095) | Soil microbial communities from a riparian zone of the East river system, Colorado, United States - L3c2 | ecosystem: Environmental > Terrestrial > Soil > Riparian zone | place: USA: East...
GGTTGCGTGGCGCCTTTTGTTGTGGCGCCAACCGAGGTAGTGTCGCGAGGTAGTGCATCGCTCAATCGGCTGTCGAACCGTGCCCAGCAGACCCACGCGTCGGGAAATCGCGGAACAAGATCGTTACATGGTCGCGCAGCAGGCCACGTTCCGGCGCGCCGCCGACGTGATCGCGGCAAATTTGGGCCAAGCTGCCGGAAGTGCGTGCGGTGGCGTTGTTCGGTTCACTGGTCCCGCCGCTGGCGCGCGAGGTTCCCCGCTTCGCATCGTTCAGGCATCACGGCATCGAAATCTTCCACGAGTGCAAGGACATCGACCTCGCCATCGCGATCGATCGCCTCGACAACCTGGCTGCGCTCAATCGCGCCCGCAGCCGGGCCGTCGTTGATCTCTTCAAGGACAGCGGAATCGGCGTTGCCCACCACCAGGTCGATATTTTCCTGTTCAGGGATATCTGGAGCGACTATCTCGGCCGGCTCTGCATCTACGCGCAATGCCCGAAGGGCAAGGTTGAGTGCCTGACACCGGGGTGCGGGCGCGAGCCGCTTCTGAGACAACATGAAGGCTTCGTGCTCGAGCCCGGCGCGCTCGCCGCCGACCGGGCCGTGACCCTGTACGAACGCGGGCGCGGGGTGCTCGGTCGCGCCGCGGATCTCAATACGGCCATCGCATGAGCGAATATCAATATTACGAATTCCGCGCGGTCGATCGGCCGCTCAGCCGGACCGACCAGAACGAATTGCGCCGGCTCTCGTCTCGCGCCCGGATCAGCGCCGCCGGTTTTGTCAATCATTACGACTTTGGCGACTTCGGCGGCAATCCCGACCGGTTGATGGAACGCCATTTCGACCTGTTCCTGTATCTCGCAAACTGGGGCTCGCGGCGGCTTTCGATCCGTCTGCCCAAATCGGGACTTAAACCTGCGGGCCTCAAGCGGTTCACCGCTGTAAACGAGGATGTGGTCGTCCGCACCGCCGGAGACCATCTGATTGTCGATGTGTCCTGTTATGAATTGGAACAGGATTTCTGTGACCGTGGTGAGGGCTGGCTCGATAAGCTCGCCGCTTTGCGCGGCGATCTCATCAATGGCGACCTGCGGCTGTTCTATCTGTTGTGGCTGATGCCGGTGGAACACGGGCAAGTGCCGGACGATGCCATCGAGCCGCTTGCCGGCATCGGACCCCTGACGCCCGCGCTCAAATCCTTTGCGCAGTTCTTTTATATTGATCGCGACCTCGTCGAAGCTGCGGCCGAGGACCGGCAGTCGCCGCGCACCATCGGTGAACTGCGCGCGGCTGCGTTGCGGGTAGCCGAGCGGCGCAGCCAAGCCGAGGAAAGGCGCAGGCAAGCGGCACAGCGAAAGCGAGCGCGGCAAGAGGCAAAAGCCAGAGAAATCCGATTGGAACAACTGGCCCCGCGCGGCGCGGCAGTCTGGGGCGACGTTGCGAACCTGATCGCCCTGCGTAACGCCGCAGCCTACGAAACGGTGACGGTGCTTCTCGCTGACTTGCGTGAGCTCGCGCTTCGGCAGGGCACGGACGACGAATTCCACCATCGGCTGGCAGAACTTCGAATCCGGCACAAGACAAAGCGTCGTCTGGTCGAACGATTGAATGCTGTTGGCCTGGAGTGAAGCGCGACGGCGCCAGCCCGCCTGCTCGCCGCCGATGCCGAATCCTTGCGCCGAGGTTTTGAAAACCGGGAGACTTTTCGACAATACGCGCGGGTAAGTAACCTTCACAGGTTAGGTTAAATCGCGAGTCACGTTGCGCGCAGGCTGTGGCGTTGTATGCATTGGCGATGGCCGCTTCGCTTCACAACGCCGACAAGCACACCCACCGCCGGATCATGCTGGTGGGTTTTATGTTTTGCGCCGCATTCGTGGCGTTCAGCTTCTTCGCCAGGGAGCAGGCCGAAAATCACTACGTGCTCCAGAAGGCCGACCGGCTGGTTCGCACGGCGGGCACGCCGCTGCACGCCCGCTGAAATCGACGGCCGATAATAGTCCGTTAGGGTTATTTTTTCGCTCGGCTGTCGCGCTCCGCAATGAGCTTGTTGAGTTCCTCTTCCTGATGCGCGATGCGATCGGCAATCCTTTCCTCGTTCTGGCTGCCGGACGCGCCCGCCGCCTGCTCGACCAGCTGCCGAAGGTTATCCCGGAGGACGGCGATGCGATCGTCGAGTTCCGCAAGCGATAGCGTGTCGTTCATCATTGTTCTCCCTGATGAGACATGAAGTGGGCTTACGCGGCGGCGGCGGGCGCGGCCTGCTCGCCCTCGATGGCGCGGTCGATGGCGTCGATCAGCCCCTGGGTCTCGATGAATTTGATCCGCGCCCGCTCGGCCTTGTCGCGGTCGAACGGTGCTGCCAGGGTTTTGGCGAAGGCGTCGCGGTCATCGGCCATGCGCTCGCGCGCCTTTTTCAGCGTGTCCAATCGCTCGCTCATCCGGGTTATGCTTTCGGTTTGGTCGTGCGGACCCTGTTGGAGCGACAAAGGCTCCGGTGGCACGACGGCTGTCGGCCAGCATGCGCCGCAGAATGCCATTAGTCTACGCTGTCGGCCGGGCCACCGCAAATTTTGCCGATCGGTCTTCGCTCCTGCGCTCCAGCCACACCAGGGCCACGGCCGACAGGAAGGGCAGGCTTTGGATCAAGAGAATGGTCCCAAACAGGTCGGCCTCGAGCACCCGGTAGAAATTCGTCGCGAAAATGGTGATGGAACCTGCGACCAGCAGCGCGCCGAGCGCCGTTTCCGGCATGGTCCTGATCCGGGTGCCGACGATCGCGCCCTGGCCGCCCTTGCGGGTGCGATGGAAATAGCTGCTGTGCGCCGGCAGCGCCGCCTTGAAGGCGGCACTCGCCACCGTCCACTGCACCGACATGAACACCACCATGGCGCCGAGCATCTGCCGGTAGGGAACCGCGACCCGCAGCCGGTAAGCGCAGACGAAATGGGCGAGCGACACGAAGAAAGCGGAGATGATCGGCAGCGTCAGCAGCGGATCAGGGATCGCGACGATCTTGAAGGCCACGAACGGCACCCAGACCAGATTGAGCAGCGCCGCCGCCACCGCGATGATTTCGGCGCCGAACCAGCTCAGCCAGCCGAACGCGAATTCGCGCTTCTGATCGCGGTCGAGCAGGCTGGTGCCCGGCAGGAACCGGCGCCAGTGCTTCTTGACGATCTGCACCGCGCCGCCGGCCCAGCGCGAGCGCTGCGTCCGGAAAGCCATATAATCCTGCGGCAGCAATCCCCAGCCATACCTGCGGTTGGTGTAGTGGGCGCGCCAGCCGAGTTCCATGATGGTCAGGCCGAGGTCGCTGTCCTCGCAAATCGTGTCGCTCGACCAGCCGCCGGCGGCCTCCAGCGCGGTGCGCCGGATCAGGCACATGGTGCCGTGCACGATGATGGCGTTGACCTCGTTGCGCTCGACCATGCCGACATCGAAGAACCCGGCATATTCGGCGTTCATGGCGGCATGGATCTGGCTGCGGTCGCCGTCGCGGTGATCCTGCGGCGCCTGAATGAGGCCCACTCTGGGATCGGCAAAACCGGGGACCAGATCCCTGAGCCAAGTGGGATCGACCACATAATCGGCGTCGATGATGCCGATGATCTGCGCGTCCTCCGCGGTCTCCGCCATCGCCAGCCGCAAGGCCGCGGCCTTGAACCCCTTCAGGTTCTGCACGCATAGAAACTTGAAGCGCGGGCCCAGTTCGCGGCAGCGCGCCTCGATCGGTTGCCAGAACGCCGGATCGGGCGTGTTGTTGATCACGACCACGCATTCGAAATCCGGATAGTCGAGCCGCGCCACCGATTCGATGGTGCGCAACAGCATCTCGGGTGGCTCGCGATAGGCGGGAATGTGGATCGACACTTTTGGCGTGCCTGCGCCCGGTGCCGGCGATGACAGCTTCAGCAGCCGCGCCGGCGCGCGGCCGAGCGCGACGGTAGCCATCTCTTTCAGCCGGGAGCGCACGATCGGCGCGAGCAGGCCCAGCAGCGGCAGCGCGAGTGCAAAGGTGATCACCTCGCCATGCAGGAAGTAGTGGTCCTGCCAGTACACCATCACGCTGGCGCACCAGTGGCCGGCCAGATGGTCGGCGGCGGCGAGCAGCGTGGCCTGGCCGGCGGTGGCGCCGCGCAGCACCAGGATCGAAAGCGACAGCAACAGGCCGATGCCTACCGCCAGCAGCGCCGCCTTCCAGTAGTCGGCATCGACCACCGGGCCGGTCCAGGCAAATTTCGGCCGCAGCGACGCATCGAGCATGCCCCAATAAGGCCCGACATTGCCCTCGAACAGTTTCTGCGGCTGATCGATCGCCTCGACGATGTTGTAGTCGATGCCGCGCGCATTGGCGCTGGCGACGAAGTTGCGCAGCAGCACGGCCTGGCTTATGGGATCGGGCACCGCGGCCTCGAAATTGTGCCCGGCGCTCGGCCAGCCGAACTCGCCGATCACGATTTTCTTGTTCGGATATTTGGCGCGCAACTGGTCGTAGAGCGCCAGCGAGCCCGCGAGCGCGGTATCTTTCGGCATCCCCTCCCAATAGGGAAGGATGTGGGCGAACACCTCGTCGACGGCATCGACCAGTTCGGGATGATCGATAAAGGTCTTCCAGTGATCCGCTGATGCCACCGGCACCGGACTGTCGCGCTTCACCCGCCGGACGATGCTGGCAAGATCGGCCGCGGTGTGCTCATGGCGCAGGAACGTTTCATTGCCCACCACCAGGCGGGTGACGTTAGGGTAGCGCCGCGCCAGATCGAGCGCGGTCGCGATCTCGCGCTCGTTACGCGCCTTGTTCTTGTCGAGCCAGATGCCGAGCGTGACCGTGAGCCCGAGCTCGGCCGCGATCGCCGGAACCCGTTCCAGGCCCTGCGTCGACGCATAGGTGCGCACCGACTTGGCATAGGCGGCAATCGCGGTGAGGTCGGTGCGGATCTGCGCCTCGGGCACGATCAAACCGTCGGGCGTTTTCTGGGCGAACCGGTTGTAGGAAACGCTCGGCAATTTGCCTTCGACCGAGGCCGCTGCCGTATCCGGCTTTTTCATTGCCCAGTAGCCAAGATGTGCACAGGCGACGAGGCCGACGATCACCGCGAACACACCGAGCGACATCACACGCCGGCGCCCGCCTGCAGCGACGGGTTTGCCACTACGGGCGATCCCGTCCGGCGTGTCGATCTGGCTGGTCGCGTCGGGGGGCATGGAACCTTTGGGACGCCGGAAATATGCGTACCGCAAAGGTAGTGACGAAGCGGAAGGGACCAATGAAATTATCGTTTAAGGTCGCGGTCGCTCTTCCGCCGTCTTGATCTCAGAGGTCACCGATGCCATTGATCCCGTTCGCAAATCGGTTCCGCAGGCACGGTTGGTTGCTGACGGTGTGCTCCGATAACATTCGTGCGAAAGCGAAATTCATGCGCTGGTGCGCCACCTACCTGCGCTGAGCTACTTTCGGTGAGAGGCTCGCCGCCGCCGCTGCAGTGGTTGCGATCCCGGCGTCGGTCTCCTTGCTCAAGCCGGCAACACCTACTGCGCCCACGACTTCGCCGTTGACGCGTATCGGCATGCCGCCGCGCAGTGCCATGATGTTGGCGGTGACGAATGCCGTTCGGCCCTGATTGATGCTTTCCTCGATCTCCGCCGTCGGCCGCTGTAGCCGCGCAGCCGTTCGCGCCTTCTCGATGGCGAGGTCCGCGCTTGCCGGGCGGACACCATCCATCCGCTGGAAAGCGAGCAGATCGCCGGCGCGATCAACCACGGCGATGGCCGAGGGCGCATTGCGCTGCTGCGCGCTCGCTCTCGCTGATTGCAGGACCGTCTGGGCTCCGGCCTGATCGAGGGTCAATACGTTGACGGTCTGTGCCCAGACCGGCAAGCAGAACATCGCTGCCAATACTCCAACGCTTATTCCGAGTTTTTTCATAGCGCCTGCCGTACCGTTTTCGCGAATGTTGGCCCCTGCTTTCGAGGTGCCGGGTCTCGCTTCCCAAGGGAATGCAAACCAGGCGCCTGATCTCCTGATGTAGGGAAGAAACGAGTACAAGCCGATCACGCTTGGGTGTTCGGCGACGCCGCGGCAGCAGCGTCGATCTGTCGTCGCCCCCCGGAAAACACGGCTGCGGATCGAACATTCACGACGCTGTGACTCGTCAGCTTCGACACGGCTTTGGTTTCTCCCTCTCGGGGCCCTATTTATGTCGAGTGACTTGTTATTTCGAGCGCTTGGATTTCGTCCGATTGGCTGCTGATCCCTGATCATCGGCGCCTTCGATGGTCCGGATGGACCGCAAGATTCTTGCAGTCATGGTCTATTGAAGAGAGTTGGCAGATCCCGTGGATATCAAGCCTTTCGTTGGCCTCGGCGGTGTCCTCATCGCTGCCATGACCTCCGAGTTCAACGACCAGGTGACATCGATCGCGCTGATCGACGTCCGCGGCGCGCTCGGGATCGGCCATGATTCCGGAACCTGGATCGAAAGCCTGTATGTGTCGGCCGAGATCATCGGCATGGCGATGTCGCCCTGGCTGTTGGTGACTTTCACATTGAGGCGCTGGACGCTGTTTGCGATCGCGCTGTGCGGTGCCTCGAGCGTGCTGATCCCGTTCAGCCCGAACATCGAGGCGATCTACGCGCTGCGGCTGCTCCAGGGGTTCGCGGGAGGTCTGATCATTCCTCTGGTGATGACCACGGCTTTTCGCATTCTCACGCCAAAGATTCGGCTCTACGGCCTGGCCGTCTACGCTTTGACAGCAACCTTCACGCCCGCGCTGGCCGAGACGGTGGCTGCGCTTTGGACGGACATCGTGGATTGGCGTTTCGTGTTCTTGCAGACGATCCCACTCTGCTCGCTGGCCGGCGTTCTCGTCTGGTACTGCGTGGACCAGGACCAGCCGAAATACGAGCGGCTCCGGATGCTGGACTGGCGCGGCGCGCTGCTGCTGGTGATTGGGGTCGGCGCCTTGAGCACCATGTTGTATCAGGGAAACCGGCTGGACTGGTTCAACTCACCGGTCATATGCGTCCTGGCTCTGGTGAGCGCGATCGCCATCCCGCTGCTGCTCGTCAATGAATGGTTCCACCCTTTGCCGCTTCTAAAGCTGCAGATGCTCGGTCGGCGTAACTTGGCATATGGCGTGCTCGGTCTGTTTCTCTTTGTGATCATCAGCCAATCCGGCTCCGCCGTGCCTCTACGATACCTGCAGGAAGTCCAGGGTTACCGGCCGCTGCAGTCCAACCTGATCACGCTGGAGATCGCGGCGTTGCAGCTCGTGATGCTGCCCGCCATGGCGCTGCTGCTGGACTACAAGCAGGTGGATTCGCGCCTTGTCAGTGTCGTCGGGCTGGGGTTGATTCTCGCATCCTGCATCGGTTCGTCTTTCCTCACGGTCTATTGGAACCGTGATCAATTTTATATATGGCAACTGTTCCAGGCGGTCGGTCAGCCGATGGTGGTCATGCCACTGCTGATGAAGGCCACCAACACCGTTACCGGCCCGGCGGACGGCCCTCTCGCGTCTGCGCTGTTGAATACGTCCCGGGCCATCGCGGAGGCAGCGAGCGCCTGGTTCGTGGCGTTGATCGATCGTTGGCGCAACGCGCTGCATTCCGACCGCATCATCGATGAGGCTGGCCAGGACCGCTGGCGGGTGATCCAGAGCAACGGCGTGCTGCCGCAATATCCGCCGCCGTTGATGCCGGACGGGCGCCTGCGCGCGCCGGGCAGCCTGCAGGCCTTCAGCCACGTCGTTGAGCAGCAGGTAACGATTTTATCGACGAGCGACACCTTCCTGATCCTCGGAGCCCTGACCGTGTTCTTGATGATCGTGGTGATGACGCTGCCGGTCCGCGCCATGCCGCCGCGCATCCATTTTGCAAAGCATTAGGAAATCCGCATGGCAGAGGATGTAGCCGAACTCGAGACGCGACCCGCCGAGTTGAAGCGCAGCGAAAAGCCAGACCCGGCCCCGACGCGCGAGAACAACGATCCATCTCAAGCGAAGGATGGCGAGTCGAAGCACCGCGAGGCGCAGGAAGCAGATAAGCTTCCCGCGCCCCTGCAGCGCCGGCCCTTCGTTGTGGTCGGACTCGTCGTGGCGATCTTCGCCGCGGTGGTGCTGTACATCATTTTCCGGCCACACCCGGACGTACGGACCGCCGATGCTTATGTGATGGTGCATTACGCCACGATCGCACCGCGCATCTCCGGTCAGGTCGCCACGGTGCCGGTTGACGACAACGAGGTCGTCAAAACCGGACAAGTGCTCGCAACGCTCGACCCGCGCGACAATGAGACCGCCGTGGCTGCGGCCGAGGCGGCGGTCGCCCGCGACAGATCGCAATTCGATGAGATCGACGCCACCGTGTCTCGCCAGCCGTCGGTCGTGGCAGAACAGCAAGCCGCCGTTGCGGCGGCGCGCGCCAAGCTCGCTTTCGCGCAGGCGGACGCGCGCCGCTACGGCAATCTCGCCACGACGGGAGCCGGCACCATGCGGGAACACCAGGAAGCCGACAGCTCGCTTCAGCAGGGTCAGGCGTCGCTGGATAGCGCCGAGGCTTCGCTCGATGCGGCACGCCGGCAACTGGACGTGCTCAAGGCCCAGAGATCCGCGTCGGAAGCAGCGGTCAAGGCCGACGAGGCTCAACTTGAACAGGCCAGGCTCAATCTTTCCTATACGCAGATAAGGGCGCCGATCGACGGCATGGTGGGCGAGCGCTCCGTGCAGGTCGGCAACTACGTCGCGTCAGGTACGACGCTGATGACCGTCGTGCCGCTCGACCAGGTCTATATCGAAGCGAACTATCTCGAAGTGGAACTGCTGCACGTCCGCAGCGGCCAGCCCGTCACCATCCATCTGGACGCCTATGACATCGACCTCAAAGGGACGGTGGATAGCGTGCCGCCGGCCTCCGGCACCGCCTTTGCACCGATCGCGCCCAACAATGCCACCGGCAATTTCACCAAGATCGTGCAACGGCTGCCGGTCAAGATCGTAGTGACGCCCGGGCAACCATTGGCTAAGCTGCTGCGCGTGGGCTTGTCGGTCGAGACCACCATCCATACTGGACTGGAGGATGTCGTGGACGAACAGCGCAGATCGAGTGATCGCTTGACCGGGCATTGATTGGTGCGTGCCTTGCGTCTGATGGCGTGCCTCTCCGGTCCGATGTTAGGCATCGGGCTGTCCGGCTGCACCGTTGGGCCGGACTACGAGAGCCCGGAGATGAGGGAAGCACCCAGGCGATCGGCGCTGAATGGCGAAAGCGTGCCGAGCCGGACGGTCGAGGGCGCGGTCGACATCGTCTGGTGGAAAAGCTTCCGGGATTTTCAGCTGTCCTCGCTGGTCGAAAGGCTGGTGGCGCAAAACCTGGACCTTGAGACCGCGGCGGAACGCGTGATCCAGAGCATGGCGCAGCGCCGGGTCGCCGTCTCTCAGGGACTGCCGCAGATCGACGGGCAATCATCAGCTACCTATAATCGCCAGAGCCCGAACGGCACGCTGTCCTTGCTCGTCCCCAGACCCGGCGCGCCGTTGGACTATCCCCTGTTCCGGGATGGCTTGACGTCATCATGGCAACTGGACCTGTTTGGTCGCGTTCGGCGCGCGGTGGAAGCCGCCGATGCCGCCACCCTGGCCGCTGTGGAGAACCGGCACGGCGTCGCGCTCGCGGCGGTCGCCGAACTGGCGCAAGGCTACATGCAATTGCGCGGCACCCAGAACCGTCTTGGGATCGCGAAACGCAATCTTCGCCTTGCCGAAGAGAACGTGGAGCTGGTGAATAAGCGTTTCGGCGACGGCGTCGCCACCACGCTCGACCTGGCGCAAGCCCGGGCTCAACAGGCCACCATCGCCGCGACCCTGCCGCCACTGCGCACCCAGGAGGCGGAGCTCATCAACGTCATCGGACTGCTGCTGGGCTATGCTCCCCGCGCGCTCGAGGCCGAGTTGCACCGCTCCCAGATGGTGCCGCGGGTGCCGCGCAAGGTTCCGGTGGGCCTGCCCGGATCGCTGGTGCGCCGCCGGCCGGACGTACGCGAGGCCGAGGCGCGGCTGCATGAAGCCACGGCGCAGACCGGCGTCGCGGTGGCGAGCTTCTATCCTGACGTGACCTTGAACGGTGCCGTCGGCGTGGAAAGCCTGACCCTGACCAATCTGTTTTCCCCGACGTCGACCGCGTTCGCGCTGGGGCCGTCGGTTTCCATTCCGATCTTCGAAGGCGGGCGGTTGCGGGGCACCCTGGAGCTGCGCGAGTCGCAACAACGGGAGGCCGCCGTTCTCTTTCAGAAAACCGTGTTGCGGGCCTGGAAGGAGGTCGACGACGCCCTGACGGCCTATCGCGAAGCGCAACTCCGGCGTGCCGATGTCGCCCGGTCGGTCACTGAAAATCAGGCCGCGCTGCGCGCCGCCAGGCAACGTTATCAGGAGGGCGCGATCGACTTCCTGAATGTCATCACGGCACAGGCCCAGTTGCTGCAGAGCGAAAATGATCTTGCCGACAGCGACACCCAGATCGCGACCTATCTCGTCAACCTTTATCGCGCCCTCGGTGGAGGATGGGAGATCGTGGATGTCGTCTATGGTGCGGATGGCGCGCCGCGACAGAAGATCGGAGCGCGATAGCGCGCCGCCGCTTATGGCGCAAAGCGGTCGTTCATACGCGAACAGCATCTCGTGTGGGAATGAGTAAAGAGCCTATCGGTAGAATCAAGCTCGGGTATCCCTTTGATCTTGCTTCGTCCGCGATTTTAAGACTGATTCGATTTCCCTCTTTAAGAACGACTCGATTCCGAGGTTTTCGTTTTAAGAACGACTCGATTTTCCCTTGGCAAAGCGGCGATGGGATGGCCCTGCCGTTCTCTGGCAAGCCCCACCCTTCGGTATCACCGAGCGCGCGATCGCCGGCGAGCCCACTCCCCGGCGATCGCTTTTTTCAGGATCAGTGCGTCATTGCCGCGTCAAGCGAACCAAGTCCTGCCTGAGGAGATAGAGCGAGACGGCGAGCAGAACGACGTCCTTCATCAGGAAGGGAACGTTGCCCGTCATCGCCGGGAATCCTCCGGCGGCGACGTCCCAGCCTTCCGGCATGAACGGAATGATCGTGACGGTCGCGATGAAGGTGCCGGTCGAGCCGAGGGCGCCAAGAACGCCGAGCCGCTTGTCCCAGAAGCCCGCGAGCAGCAGGGACCCGAACGTCCACTCCGAGACGCCCAGGAAGTAGCTGGCGCCCGCGTGGCCGAACATCGGATACAGCCACCAGATCAGCGGCCCGTTGCTGATGAACGGGACCAGTCTTTCGAATTCGTACGGAAACCACTTCTGGTAGCCGAAGAAGAGGAACATGATCACCATTGAGGCCCGGACGACGTGGTAGTCGAGATCCTCCGCAAGCAGGCCGGACCTGTGCAGCGCGCGGACAAGCGGATTTCGAGTGGTGTGGGAAAGCGTGGTCATGGTCGTGATCCTTTCATTCAAGATGTGACCGGGCGCGGCCGCTTCACGCGACTGCGGGGAAGTCGATCTCGGTGTCGTTGATGCGGTTGAAGACGTTGGTGAAGACGGTGGTCGCGAAGGCCAGGCTGATCTCCACCAGCTGCGCGTCGCCGTAGCCGGCGGCCTTGATCGCGGCGAAGTCGTCGTCGCTCACGGTGCCGCTGGACTGCGCCAGCTTGCGGACGAAGCCGACCAACGCGTCACTCTTGGCATCGCCGGTGGGCTGACCGTCGCGGATCTGCTTAAGCGCCTCCGGCTTCACCCCGGCGAGCTTGGCGAGATGGTTGTGGGCGGCGACGCAGTAGTCGCAGCCGCCCGCGGCGCTGATGACGAGCTTGATGACCTCCTGATCGCGCTTGGTCAGGCTGCCCGCAGCGAGCACGGCGTCGGCGGCGAGGACTGACTTGAGGGCGGCGGGGCCGTGGGTGGCAATGGCCGCGAAGGTGTTCGGCACGCTGCCGATGGCCTTCTTGATCTGGGAATAGATCTGGCCAGACGGGCCGGTGTCGGATTCGAGGTTGGGGACTGAAAGACGGGACATGGTGGCACTCCTTGGTTTGGATGGTGAACGATTGCGGAGTGACAGTATGGTCGCCTCTTGATACTTTGAATGTCGTGTTGTCTCGACTATATGCTCCATCGTCTCATGTTGGATGCTTTCAGGAGGTTGCGATGGATTGGCTAAGCCGGCTGTTCGAAATGATGCCGGTGCGCGGGCGGCTCGACCTGCGCTGCAACTACGGCACCCCATGGCGCATCGATCAGGGGCCCGGCGAGGCCAACGAAATTCCGTACCACGCCGTGCTCGCCGGCTCCGCGATGCTGGAGGATCCGGCAGGGGGCCGACCGTTGCCGCTCAAGGCCGGCGACATCCTGCTGCTCCCCGGCAATCCCCGTCACATCATGCACGACGGCAGCGGGACCGCGCCGCTGCCGGCACGCAACCGCGCGTCCCTCAACTTCATGATCAGCGAAAATCTCGGTTCGGACGAACGGCTCGATCTGCTGTGCGGACACTTCGCGGTCGCTCCGCCCCACGACCGCCTGCTCCGCAGCTATCTGCCGCCGCGCCTGGTCGTGCATGCCGGCACTCAGGCTGGAGAGCAGGAGACGGCCGCGCAGCTCGCTGGTCTCGTCTCCCTGATGCGCAGCGAGTCCGCGGACGATCATCTCGGCGGACGGGCGATGTTGAACGCGCTGACGACTGCGATGTTCGCGCTTGTGCTGCGGCTCGCCAGCGAGACCGAAGACGCGCCACGCGGTCTGCTTGCTTTGGCCGGTCATCCGCGCCTTGCGCCAGCGGTGGCCGCTCTGTTCAACGAGCCCGCGCGCGCGTGGTCCCTGCCCGACCTTGCACGTCTGTGCAACATGTCGCGGGCAACCCTTGCGCGCCAATTCCAGGAGAAGCTCGGGCGTTCGGCCAGCGATCTCCTGACCGACATTCGGATGACGCTCGCCGCGAACGAACTGAAAAAATCTGCTCTCTCTACCGGCGCCGTGGCGGAGGCAGTAGGCTATCAATCGGAAGCAGCGTTCCAGCGCGCTTTCAAGGGCCACATGGGCATTACTCCGGCCCAATGGCGCAAGCTGCAGGAGCCGTCCAACCAAGATGTCTTCGCAAGGCTGGCGGTCCCCGGCGACGCGGCGCCTTTAAAGGCCGAGGGTGGCGAGCCGACTGATGAACGCCGGCAGGCTGGGGACGGAGATGCGCCAGGCCAGTAGCCGCGTGAGTCTCCGCCATGGAAGGTCGACCGATATCGTAGGCTCATTGAAGCCAGACGATCCGTCATATTCTCCGCAGGAATGAGCGATATCGCTCCGCGCTATCTGCAATGGCGCGCGAGAATTGGCCATCTCTCCAGGTATCCGAGCGGTTGCCCGGCAAAGGAGAGAAAGCAATGAACATCCATGAACGCCCGATCGCGATGTCTGCCCGGAATGCCTGTGCAGGCTCAAGCCAAATGACTCGAGCGAAAGCCGTCATCTTCCAGACCATTGAGAAAATGAGCGGGACGGCTAGGGATGCGCTGTTCGCCTATGCGATGACGGGAAGCGCCGTCGCGAGCCTTGCCATCATCGCAGCACCACATCTGGAGATGCTGCTGCGCTGTGCCTTCCATGGCCGGGGGTGAAACGGCGCGGGCGCCCTGTGGCGCGTTCCGTAGTTGACAGGGTTTCGTCAGGGCATTGAATCAGGCGCCGAAGGGCATTTCCGACAAGCGAAGCAGGAAGTTTTCGAATGGAACAACCGATCGAACGTCAGACAGCGGTTACCTCACAGAGCCGCACATTGGACCGGGCCAGCCTCCCGGGCCAGGTCGTACTCGTTCTGCAAGGCGGCGGCGCATTGGGATCCTATCAGGCCGGCGTGTACCAGGCGCTGCAAGAAGCTCACTTTGAACCGGACTGGATCGTCGGAACGTCTATCGGTGCGATCAACGCCAGCCTGATCACCGGAAACGCACCGCAGGACCGGCTGGCGCGCCTCATCGAATTCTGGAGCAGGGTGCAGCGCAATCACGAGTGGGACTTGCGTGGCGCTTTGCCGGGATTCGCCGACAAATGGTCCTACTGGACCACCCTGACCCACGGCATTCCCGGCTTCTTCACGCCCAATCCGCTCGCCCATGCCGGCGACTTCTACCCGTTAGGCGCAGATCACGCCGGCTACTACTCGACGGCGCCGCTCGAGGCCACTCTCGCCGAGCTAGTCGATTTCAATCTGATCAATAAAGGAAATCCGCGCCTCACGGTCGGTGCGGCGCACGTGCGCACCAGCCAGATGACGTATTTCGACAGCCGCCGCTGCAAGCTGGATGTGAAGCACATCATGGCATCCGGTGCGCTCCCGCCGGCATTTCCAGCGGTGCGCGTCAATGGCGAGCTGTATTGGGACGGCGGCATCCTCTCCAACACTCCCACCGAGGTGGTGCTGGACGACGACCCGCGCAGGGACTCGCTCATCTTCACCGTCCATCTCTGGAATCCAGTTGGCGCCGAGCCAAGCACGATGGCGGAAGTCCTCAACCGCCACAAGGACGTCCAATATTCCAGTCGGATCGCAAGCCAGATCACGCGACACGAGCAAACGCACCGGTTGCGCCATGTCATCAACGAGCTCGCGGCGCGCTTGCCCGAGGCCGAGCGCGACAAGCCGGAGGTGCGCGAACTGATGGGCTACGGTTGCCAGACCCGAATGCACGTGGTGCAGCTACTTGCTCCGCAACTCGATCACGAGGACCACACGAAGGACATCGATTTCAGCCCCGCCGGAATCCAACAGCGTTGGAACGCGGGTTACGCCCACACAAAGGCAGTCCTCGCGCGCGAGCCCTGGATCGGCCAATTCGATCCGCTCGCCGGGGTTATCCTGCACGAAGCCGAGGAGTTCAGGGCGCTCGCTGCCGAGTGAGGCATAGCGCGAGCACTACTGATGTTCGCGTCGCCCAGCGATGGCCGTATCCACCGAACCCATCAGGATTTCGTGCGCTGCCGAGACGATCGCTTGCGCTCCCGAGCCGCAGACCCGATTCACGGTCATGGCAGGGACTTGGACCGGCAGTCCCCCGTGGATCGCCGCCTGATGCGCGACACCGATGTCTGTTCGGTAATTAGCGACGCCGACGTGGGGTGCGCCTCATCGTTTGCGGATTGAGGCGGGACAACAACCATTTCTGGCTTCTCCGCCTGCGGTCGCCACGTGATGAACCCCGGCTGGCGGACTTGAGGAACGTCTTCAGGGCGCGCACGCAGCGCCGATTTTAGTCAGCTACGATCCGCGGGTGGGCTCACCGCTTGGTAGACTTGCCGTACCAACATCCAGTGCGAGTAGCCGGCGCGACAATGCGACTTTAACGAGAAGGCGCCCGGCGGGTGCAGGCTGGCCATCAGCGCAGTCGTGCCACTCAAATAGGATTTCGTACCCAACAAGACATCCCACTCACCCTAAGCTGCTCTCTCGCAATAGAGGGCGGCGCGTGCCTCGGTCACGGCTCGGAAGTCAGAGAGGCTCGACGACGGGAGGTGAACCAAAAATAGTCGAAATACGAGTCGTCGGGGATAAATTGCAACCGATAGGACCCCATTCCCGTCGCCACCGGCTTGGTTTGTTAACCTGGATTCGGTGCCGTGGTGCCTCGGTTCGCCTGCATTGAAAGGATAGTGCTCGCAAGATATAATAGCCGTGCATTGGTCCGCCACGAGAAGCATAGGGCTCTTCTGGCTGGGCCTCTCCGCTTTGCACGGATGTTCGCAATGCCGAGGTAACAGTGCGAATACGCCTATGAATGATCGCCGCTCATGGTCGCAGGATGTGCTTTCTTTTGGCCCGTTCGATCTGTTTGCGCTTGAGAGGCTACTAAAGAAGGCTGACGAACCGATCCCGCTTGGCGGTCGCGCGCTCGACATCCTGATCGCGCTGGCGGAGCGGGCCGGGGAAGTTGTCACGCATAGGGAGCTGATCGAGCGGGTTTGGCCCGACGTGAATGTAGAGGAAGCCAATCTCCGAGTTCACATCTCTGCCCTTCGTAAGGCACTCGGCGACGGACGAGACGGTGCTCGCTACATATCCAGTGTTGCTGGTCGGGGATATTGCTTTGTCGCGCCAATAGAACACTCGCTAACCGAGCAGTGCGCTCCGCCTCCTCGCATTACCGACGCCGAGGGGTTTAAGAAGCTGCCGCCACGCTTATCGCGGGTGGTTGGCCGCGAAGACACCGTTCGGACCTTGTCGGCGCAGCTTATGCTGCGGCGCTTCGTCAGCATCGTCGGCCCAGGCGGAATCGGCAAAACTACGGTCGCCGTCTCCGTCGCGCATAAGCTGCTCACCGGCTTTGAAGGCGCCGTATTTTTTGTTGATTTCAGTGTGTTGACCAATCCGAAGCTTGTCCCAACAGCTGTAGCATCAACGCTCGGATTCATGGCGCAAGCCCACGATCCTCTTGGCAGTCTTCTTGCCTTTCTCCGTGAGAAGAAAGTCCTTCTTATTCTCGACAATTGTGAGCACGTGATCGATACCGCGGCTGCATTGGCCGAGCGCGTCGTCAGTGAAGCGCCCCAAGCACACGTCCTGGCGACCAGTCGCGAAACACTTCGAGTACGAGGTGAGCATGTCCATTTGTTGCATTCACTTGAAGGTCCACCCGACGGCGGCGGCTTAACAGCGACCGAAGCACTCGCGTATCCGGCTGCTGAGCTCTTCATGGAACGCGCTACCGCGAGCGGCTATACCTCCGATTTGACCGATCTCGATGCACGGATCGTCGCCAGGATTTGCCGCAAGCTTGACGGCATCGCGCTCGCGATAGAGCTCGTAGCCAGCCGTGTCGGTTCTCTTGGAATTCGTGGAACCGCCGAATTGCTCGACAGTCGGTTCGGGTTGCTTTGGCAAGGCCGCCGCACAGCGTTACCTCGGCACGAGACGCTCAACGCAATGCTCGATTGGAGTTACAGCCTCCTTTCTGAGCACGAGAAATTGGTTCTATCCCGCCTATCAGTTTTCGTCGGTGACTTTCTGCTTCCAGCCGCCTGTTCTGTTGCATCCGAGGAGGGACACGACGCGAATGTTGCCGGCGCTATGGTGAGCCTGGTCGCGAAGTCCTTGATATCAACGAGTGAGATCGGCGAATCGACCTACTATCGGCTTCTCGATATCACTCGCGCATATGCGAAAACTAAGCTCACCCAGCGTAGCGAAGTGGATAGCATTGCCCGGCGGCACGCGATCTTTTACTCCAGATTCCTTCAAGACGAAGAAATCATCCAATCGCGGTTCGGCAAATATAATCTTTCTGCATTTAGCCCACATATCGGCAACGTGCGGGCAGCGCTCGAATGGGCACTGTCGGACCATGGCGATGTCACCATCGGAATTGCGCTGGCCGCCTCAGCGGCGCCGCTCTTCATCGGATTGTCGTTGTTGGAGGAATGCAGACGCTGGTGTGAAAGGGCACTCGCCGCTCTCGACGACACCGGCCGTAACAGCAGACGAGAAATGGTCCTTCAAGAGGCCCTAGCTCTGTCATCAATGTATACTACGGATCACAACGAGCAGGTTCGTGCTGCCCCTCGAGCGAGCTCTTACGCTTGCGGAGGCTTTTGGGGACCATCTGCACCAGCTGCAGCTTCTCGCCGGCCTGAACCTCTTTCTTAACCGGAATGGCGATCTCCGCGGGTCGCGAATGGTCGCAGAACAGGGGGCCGCAATCGCACGGGAAACATCTGACCCTGCGAGCCTTATCTGGGCGGAGTGGATGCTCGGCATCTCTCATTGTTTGGAGGGGAGCCAAGCCGAGGCGCAGTTCCATTGCGAGCGCGGCTTGGCATTAGCAGCCGACCTCGTTGGGTTTAACGCCAATTACTTCGGCTGCGACCATCGCGTACTCGCTCTCGTCATCCTTGCTCGCGCCTTGTGGCTGCGGGGCTTCTCCCACCAAGCGCTCGCAACTGCGCAGAAGGCCCTCGATGAAGCAGCGTCGCGAGACGATCCGGTTGCGATGTGTGTGTCGCTGATCTACGCGTCGTCGGTGTTTCTCTGGACCGGTGATTTGCCGAGGGCCCGAAGCTTGATTGAGCAACTGATCGCTCATGCCGGTCGCTACTCGCTGGAAGGCTTTCGTGCTGCCGGCCTCGCGCGGAAGGGCGAGCTCGCCATTGCCTGCGATGAAGCCGAAAGTGGTATCGCTTTGTTACGGAACGCGCTCAAGATCATACGTGAACACTACTACCTTCTCGTGACCACCTTCACCGGCGCGCTGGCGGAAGGACTGCGAAAGACTGGGCAGTTCGAGGAAGCGCGCTTTACAATCGATGACGCCATTACCCGTGCGACAAGTAGTGGAATGAAAGTTGAAATATCTGAACTGCTACGCATCAAATCCCTCGTTTTTGCAGCGCAAAATGATCGCGAGTCGGCGATAGGTTGCTTGACCGAGGCGTTGCAGGTTGCCCGGGCGCAATCAGCGCTCGCCATGGAGCTGAGGTCGGCAATTGACCTGGCCCGCCTCCTTTCCGAAGGGGGGCAGCGGGATCAGGCTCGCCATAATCTTGCTCTCGTCTATGACCGCTTCACGGAAGGATTTCAAACTGCAGATCTCAAGGTGGCGCGTGCGCTTCTTGAGAATTTGCAACCATGTTCCTAAGCCGCACGAGTCAGTGCGCGGAAACGGCCTGATTTACAATTTTTTACATCATACAATGAGCTAAGGCCCACTAACTGAGGCATGTTGTTGAAAATGCCGTCAATCCCGATGGTCGTTGATTTATATGCCAAGCCCCCGTTCCTCGTCCAATGCGCCAATTGCGCTGCCTCCTCTAGTTGCTGCCTTCGTCGAGGCGACGAACAGCTTCGACTTAGAGCGGCTTATGGTTACATTTGCTGACGATGCGCTTGTCAACGATCAGCTACGGGACTACTGGGGCAAAGCGGCCATCAGGTGTTGGGCAGAACGGGACATCATCGGCGAAAGACTGACGATCGCAGTTACGAAAGTCGTAAAGCACTACGACAACTTTATTGTCACTGCCGATATCGATGGAAATTTTGATAAGCGCGGCTTGCCAGACCCGCTCGTCCTGGCGTTTTATTTCACGCCTCACAACGATCTCATCATCCAATTGATCATCTTGCGCAATCGCCGCGATATCTGACGACTGCCCGCCTCGGCTTCTCCAATCCATAAGCGACCGGCTTTCGCGCGCCCGTCACGATTAACAACTTCTTAGAACGTTTAACTCGCCTCCGAGGAAAAACCGCGCGACGCTTGCACCTGCGTCCAGGTTCTTCGGGTTTACCCAGCTGCAGGAAAACGCACATGCGCGAGATGAGGGGCCATATCGAGGCGGCGGAACGCAACGCGAGCTCCGGCACAACCGGTGCCGCGCGACCGGTAGCTTGGAGCATGACGGCGACCGCGAGACCGCACAAAGTCTCGAATTTCGAGGCTGTGCTGCTTGCCATAGCGGGTCACGATCTTCGCCAGCCACTCCAGGTCATTCAAAGCGCTCACGAACTCCTCGGGCTTGGTGTCAGAACGAGCTCCGAGCTGCGATATTTGCGGTCCGGTCAGAATGCGATCGACCGGCTTAAGGAGCAACTGGAGCAGATCCTGACTGCGCTTCGCGTCCGAGAATGCTCGAGGCGTCTCGAGCTAAGGCCTGTACGCGTTCTTCAGGTTCTGCGGCAGGCGTGCCGCGAGAACGAACAAGCTGCGTTGAGCAAGGGCATAAGAATCCACATGGTTTCCAGCGACGTTTCGATACTGAGCGATAGCCTGCTCCTTGGCGCCGCCCTGCGCAATTTGGTCAGTAATGCAATTAAGTACACCCAGCCAGGAGGTCGTGTCCTTCTCGGCTGCAGGCACTCCGGTTCGAGTATTCGGATCGATGTGTACGACACGGGCATTGGAATTTCTGGCGAACAGATGCCCAAGATCTTCGAGGCTTTCACCCGCCTTGATGCCGCACGATGTGACGGCCTGGGCGTCGGGCTCTTCATCGTGCGCCAGGCGATCGGAATTCTAGGCCACCGCATCGACGTCGCGTCCACTCCCTGCCGCGGGTCTCGCTTTTCCATTTTCGTCGCGCGCGCGGGACGAAGCAGGGAGCGAGCGAGGGCGAGCGCCGCGCAAGGAGAGAAAACGGAGCGCAATTAAGAGGAAGGCATCATGAGCAGTCCCGACACAATCACTTCCGCTCATCGGGATTGGCAGCGCATTTGCCCAAAGGAGGTTCCCATTCCCCACCGGAATGAATCATATCGCCAGGTCGTGTCTGCCGCAGCGTCGGGGAATGGGTGATGGTGCGGCCACATCGTTCAGTGTTCAAGAAGGGAGAAGACAAATGATCAACGGATTTACGCTTCACGAGACTACCACCGCACCAGCGGCGTCGGCCGAGATCCTGAACGGCGTTCAAAAGGCTTGGGGCTTCGTGCCCAACCTGCACCGCGTCCTCGCCGAGAGCCCGGCGGCGCTCGAAGCCTACAGCACGCTCTGGGGCATTGCCGAGAAAACGGGTTTCACGCCGCAGGAGCGCAACATCGTCTATCTCGCCATCATCTATGAGAACGAGTGTACCTATTGCATGGCGGGTCATACCAACCTCTCGCGCATGGCAAAGGTCGACAATGCCGCGATCGTCGCTGTCCGCGAAGGCCGCCCCATCGCCGACGCTAAGCTCGAGGCGTTGCGCCAGTTCGCCTCAAAAGTCACCCGCCAGCGCGGCGTGGTGAGCCAGGCTGACGTCGCTGCCTTCAAAGCCGCGGGATATGACAATCGTGCTGTGCTTGACGTGCTCGTTCTCGCCGCGACCAAGCTGATCTCGAACTACACCAACCACGTCGCCGAGACGCCGAACGATTCGTTCATGAAGGGCGCCGAATGGACGCCGCCAGGCAAGCTCAAACCCGCCGCCTGACCGGCGTCAGAAAGCCGCCCTCGCTTCGCGGCGGGGGCGGCGTGGTCCGACACTGAAATCGACTTTTCCGCGGTCGCATGAAGCGACTGCATGTCTACGCTCAATACAAGGAGTTACGACAATGAACGCGATTCTCAACACGGCAGTCAGCCCGTTCGTCCTGATCCTGCGCCGGTCCGGCGTGCTCACCGAGGATATCGACTACCATCTGGTCCGCGCATCGATGGTAATCATGTTTTTCTTCTTCGGTTACCAGAAGTGGTGGCCGTATGAGGCGGAGCGGCTCGTGCCCTTCATCAGCAACGGTCCGCTGATCTGGTGGCTGTACCCCGTGTTCGGCCACCAGGGTGCCAGCTGGTTCCTCGGAGTGTCCGAATGGACCTTCGGAGCGCTGCTGTTCGCCGGCTTCTGGGATAAGCGGCTCGGAATTCTCGGTGCTGCCGGTTCGACCGCGACTTTCATCGCGACCGTCACGATCATTCCTTTCATGCCCGACGGTTGGGATCCTGCGGCCGGATTTCCGGCAATGACCGGCAACGTCCCGTTCCTGATGAAGGACGTCGTGCTACTCGCCGTCTCGTTCTATCTGTTGAAGCAGGACGTGGTGCGCGTCGCCCAACATGAACCTGCCGTACGACGCTCGAAGGCCGCAGGTCTCGTCCATTCCGGACGGGAATGAATGATATCGCTCCGAGGCAACTGCCCCGGCGCCGGCGGATACGCAAGTTTGTCACCGCCACATCAATCGAAGGAGACGAGAGATGATCAACGGTTTCACGCTTCACGACACGACCACCGCGCCGACGGCATCGACTGGGATTCTGGACGGGGCTCAGAAATCCTGGGGGCTCGTTCCGAACCTGCACCGCGTGCTGGCCGAGAGTCCCGCCGCGCTCGAGGCCTACGCCACTCTGTGGGGAATCGCCGAGAAGACAGGGTTTACGCCGCAGGAACGCAACATCGTCTACATCGCGATCATCTACGAGAACGAGTGCACGTACTGCATGGCCGGCCACACGAACCTGTCTCGCGTGGCTAAGGTCGAGCCAGAGGCGATCTCCGCCGTCCGCGAAGGGCGTCCGATCGCCGATCCCATGCTCGAAGCCTTGCGCCAGTTTGCGGCCAAAGTGACGCGTAATCGCGGTGTCGTCAGCGAGGCTGACGTATCCGCCTTTAAGGCGGCGGGCTACGACAATCGCGCCATGCTCGACGTACTCGTCCTCGCCGCGACCAAGCTGATCTCGAACTACACCAACCACCTCGCGCAAACGCCACTTGATCCGTTCATGAAGGGCGCCGAGTGGAGCGCACCGGGCAAGCTGAAGCCCGCCGCCTGACCGCGACTGAGGCCGCCTCTTGCCTCCGGCAGGGGCGAGGTCCGCGGCCTTGCACTTGGCGGACAAGCAGAGGAGACGGAAATGATCGACCTTTACTATTGGCCGACGCCCAACGGCCACAAGATCACGATGTTCCTGGAGGAAGCGGGACTGGACTACACGATCCATCCGGTCGACATCAGCGCCGGCGATCAGTTCAAGCCCGACTTCCTCGCCATATCGCCGAACAACCGCATGCCGGCGATCATCGATAACGCACCGTCCGACGGCGGCGAGCCGATCAGCGTGTTCGAGTCGGGCGCCATTCTGTTTTACCTCGCCGAGAAGACCGGCCGCTTCCTGCCGAAAGACGTCCGCGGCCGCAAGACGGCGACGGAATGGCTGTTCTGGCAGGTGGGCGGGCTGGGACCGATGGCCGGACAGAACCACCATTTCGGCGTCTACGCGCCAAGCAAAATTCCCTACGCGATCGACCGCTACGTGAAGGAGACGAACCGTCTGTACGGCGTGCTTGACCGTCATCTCGAAAACCGCACGTTCGTCGCCGGCGACGGCTACAGCATCGCCGACATGGCTTCCTATCCGTGGATCGTTCCCTGGAAGCGCCAGCAGCAGAATCTAGACGACTTCCCGCACCTGCGGCGCTGGTTCGACACGGTACGCGAGCGCCTCGGGACGCAGCGGGCCTACGCCAGAGGCGAGCCGTACTCGAACCGTCCCGCCGTCACCGAGGAAGGGAAGAAGATCCTGTTCGGACAGACCGCCGCAAGAGTGCCGGCAGTCTGACGACAACGAGCCGCGAATCGCCCGAGGTCCCATTTGCGTGTTGGAGGGTAAAATGACTACGACGTCTTCATCGAAGCAACAGCAGGCGCCCGAGCGCCGTTCCATCGATCAGAGCAAGATCGCCTACCAAAAGCCCCAGCCCGCAGGCATGGTGCCGGATGTATTCGTCGGTTCGGCATTGGAACTAGACGGCGACGAAAGGGAGTGGGTCCCGCAGTCGCCGACCGTCGCGTTCAGGCCGCTCGTCCTGAACGTGAGCCAGGGATATTACATCAACATCCTTCGGGTTCGGTCCTCCGGCGTGCTGTCGCGCCACCGCCATTCTGGACCGGTGCATGCCTTCACGCTGCGAGGAAGATGGCGCTACCTCGAGCACGACTGGATCGCGACCCCAGGCGACTACGCATTCGAGCCACCCGGCGAGACGCACACTCTCGTCGTTCCGGACGACGTCAAGGAGATGGCAACGCTCTTTCACGTGACGGGCGGATACACCTATGTCGATCCCTACGGCGAGGCGCTCGGATACGAAGATGTTTTCACCAAGCTCGAGCACGCGACCAGGCACTATGAAGCCGTCGGGCTCGGCAAGGAACATGTGAAGAGGATCGTCCGATGAGACCGTCGATGTAGGCGGCGTTCCGATCAGCTATCTGACCGCCGGCAAGGGCGGTCCATTGGTGCTCCTGCTTCACGGCACCTATTGGAGCCGCGTCTGGCAGCCCGTGCTCGACGGCATCGCCGCCGCGGGCCTTCGCCCGGTGGCGGTCGATTTCCCCGGCTTCGGCCGTTCCGGAGGCGAGCTCGCCCTGAGCGAGGCTTCGGTCCCGCGTCTCTCCGCCTGGCTGGTACGTTTCCTCGAGGCGCTCGGCCATAGGGGACCAGTCATGGTCGCCGGCCACGACATAGGCGGAGGCGTCGCGCAGCATCTGATGCTCGCAAATGAAGTGGAGGTCCCGCGCGTGGCCGTGGTGAACGGCATTATGTACGACTCATGGCCGGTCCCAGGCGTTGCCCGCTTTCGGGATCCGGAAGTGGCCGCCGCGACGACGCGGGATGATGTACTGGCCGCGCGCCGCGTGTCCGTCGTAAAGGCGCTCGGGCGTCCGGCAAGCGAAGCCGAGATCGCCGAATATCTCGATCCCTGGACAGACCCGAGGGTTGCCCGCTCTTGGTTGGCGCTCGCGGGCGCCGCCGACCACCGCTACACCATGGAGATGCTGCCGGCTCTTCTGCAGTCAAAGACGCCCAAGCTTCTGGTGTGGGGCGTCGAGGACGGTTTCCAGACGGTGGATTATGCCGAACGCTACGCACGGGAGATCCCGGAAACGCGGCTCGTTCGGATCAAGTCGGCCGGCCACATCCCGATGGAAAACGACCCCGAAGCCGTAGCGGGAGCCCTAGCCGAATTCTTTGCCGCCAAACAAGGAGGAAGCCCATGAAAGTTGCGATCCTCGACGACTACCAGAACGTTGCGCTGCGGCTTGCCGACTGGTCGGCCGTCCGGCGGCACGCCGAGATCACTGTGTTCAACGACCATGTCGCCGATCCCTCGGCAGTGGTCGAGCGCCTGCGCCCGTTCGACGCGATATGCGTCATGCGTGAACGCACGCCGCTTACGAGGGAGATCCTGCAGCAGCTCCCGAACCTCAAGCTGATTGCGTCGACAGGACCGCGAAACGCTTCCATCAACAGCCAGACCGCGGCCGATCTCGGCATCGCGGTCACCGCGACCGGCTACGACTCCACGCCGACCATCGAGTTCACCTGGTCGCTGATCCTGGCCAGCACGCGAGGCATCGACCGGGAAGCGGCTTCGCTCAAGGCCGGGGGGTGGCAGATGGGCCTCGGCGCAAACCTGAGAGGTAGAAGCCTGGGTGTCGTCGGGCTGGGAAACATCGGAAGAGAAGTGGCGCGCATCGGCCTCGCCTTCGGCATGAAAGTGATCGCCTGGAGCCAGAACCTCACGGAGGAGAAGGCCGGCGCCGCGGGTGCTATCCTCGTCGACAAGCAGACGCTGTTCCGCGAAGCCGACATCGTGACCGTCCATCTCGTCCTGAGTAGTCGTACCAAAGGGTTGATCGGGGCGCCCGAGTTCGCGCTGATGAAGCCGACGGCGAGACTCGTCAACACATCGCGTGCTCCGATCGTCGACGAGGCGGCTCTGATCGAAGCGCTGCAGGCGCGCCGGATAGCCGGGGCCGCGGTCGACGTATTCGAGGTGGAGCCGTTGGGTCTAGATCACCCCTTCCGGAAGCTGGAGAACGTCCTCGCGACGCCTCACATCGGCTACGTAACCGAAGATCTTTATCGGACCTTCTACGGCGACGCCGCGGCCAACATCGCAAAATGGATCGAGGTTAACGCAACGTCCGTATAGGCATCTGCGACGAGCAAACCTTCTCATCACAACACGAGGTCCAAGAATCATGAGCGTGAGCAACCAAGGAAAGATCGTTCGGAATAAGGTCCTGGTCACGGGTGCAAGCGGCCTGCTGGGGGTCGCCGCGATCGAGAAGTTTCTTTCCGCGGGCTGGGAGGTGGTAGGCGTCTCACGCCGCAAGCCCGAGCTGCCTAGCGGCCGCGACGTTGACTTTCTGTCGGTCGATTTGCGGGACGAGGAAAGGGCCCGCGCCGCGTTCGAGCCGCTGACCGACATCACGCACATCGCCTACACGGCTCTGCACGAGAAGCCTGAGCTGGTCGCTGGCTGGTCGAGCAAGGAACAGATCGAGACCAACAACGCCATGCTGCGCAACGTGATGGCGCCGATCGTGCGCACCGCCTCCAATTTCCAGCACGTCAGCATTCTCCAGGGAACGAAGATCTACGGCGTGCACCTGCACCCAATCCCTATCCCGGCCCGCGAACGTGATGCCCATAGGGATCACCAAAACTTCTTCTTCGACCAGGAAGCCTATGTGCGTGAGATGGGCGCCCAGCACGGCTTCAACTATACGGCTCTACGCCCGCAGCTCGTCACCGGTCCCACCCCAGGTGCGTTGAACGTTGTCCCCGCCATCGGCGTCTACGCGGCAATCCGCCGCGAGAAGGGTGAACCGTTCGGCTTTCCTGGCGGTCCGTCGTTCGTCTGGGAAGCCGCTGATGCAGACCTCGTCGCGGAGGTGATGGTCTGGGCTGCGCAGTCGCCCCAGGCAGCGAACGAGGCGTTCAACATCACTAACGGCGACGTGTTCGAGTGGCGCAATGTGTGGCCGGCCATGGCCGCAACCCTCGGCGTCGAAACCGGACCGGACACGCCAACGAGCCTGGCAGCATACCTCGATGAAAACGCGGATGTTTGG
>Ga0193699_10000209_pt1 | contig 26170 bp, 23 predicted proteins | sample L3c2metaG_FD_160095 | JGI IMG/M metagenome (GOLD analysis project Ga0193699, IMG submission 160095) | Soil microbial communities from a riparian zone of the East river system, Colorado, United States - L3c2 | ecosystem: Environmental > Terrestrial > Soil > Riparian zone | place: USA: East...
ACCCGGGCTCTCCACGGAGGAAGTCGAGGCGCTGGTGACGATGCCGCTCGAGCAGGGGCTCAGCGGCACGCCGTATCTCGCGACCCTTCGTTCCAAGTCGGTGCTCGGCCTGTCCAGCGTGGTGCTCATCTTCGAGCGCGGAACCGATCTGCTGGAGGCGCGGCAGTTCGTGGGCGAGCGGCTCGCGCGCATCTCGTCGACGCTGCCGTCCATCGCGCATCCCCCCGTGCTGCTGTCGCCGCTGTCGTCCACTAGCCGTGTGCTCAAGATCGGCGTCTCCTCGCCGACGATGACGCAGACCGAGCTGACGACGCTCGTACGGTGGACGGTGCGCCCGCGCCTGATGGCCGTGTCCGGCGTGGCGAACGTGGCGGTATGGGGGCAGCGGGACCGGCAGCTCCAGGTGCTTGTCGATCCGGAGCGGCTGCGCGCGAGCCGCGTCACGATCGCCGAGGTCACGCGGGCCGCGGGCGAGGCGGTGGCCGTGCGGGCGGGCGGGTTCGTCGACCTGCCCAATCAGCGCTACGCGGTGGCGCAGCGCTCCGACGTGAACTCCGTCCAGGAGCTCGCCCAGGCGCCGATCGGGCTGCGCGGCGGCTCGCCGCTCACCCTGGGTGACGTCGCGCAGGTGACGGAGGGAAATCCCCCACCGATCGGCGACGCGGTGATCAACGACGGACCCGGACTGCTGCTCATCGTCGAGAAGCATCCGTGGGGCAACACGCTCGAGGTGACCCACGGCGTGGAGGAGGCGCTCGAGGCAATGCGGCCGGCGATGCCGGGAGTGCAGGTGGATCCCTCCATCTTCCGTCCCGCCACCTTCATCGAGATGTCGCTCCATAACCTGAATCGGGCGCTGCTGATCGGCTGCGTGCTGGTGGTGCTGGTGCTGGGATTCTTCCTCCGCGACTGGCGCACCTCGATCATCAGCCTCACGGCGATACCGCTGTCCCTCGTGGCCGCCGCCGTGGTGATGCGCTACCGCGGCGGGACGATCGACACGATGGTGCTGGCCGGCCTGGTGATCGCACTTGGCGAGGTCGTGGACGACGCGATCATCGACGTGGAGAACATCGTCCGGCGGCTGCGCCTCAACGGCGAAGCGGGCAGTCCACGCTCGGCGTTCGACGTCGTCCTCGACGCATCGCTCGAGGTGCGGAGCGCGGTCGTCTACGCGAGCCTGATCGTGGCGCTCGTCTTCCTGCCCGTCTTCTTCCTGGGCGGGCTGGCCGGCGCGTTCTTCCGGCCGCTCGCGACCGCGTACGTGGTGGCCATCCTCGCATCGCTCGTCGTCGCGCTGATCGTTACGCCGGCGCTCTCGCTCCTCCTGCTGCCGCAGGCGGCGGCCGGTCACGCCGAGCCTGCGGCTGTCGGCCGCCTGAAGGCGCGCTATCGCGCGCTGCTGCAGCGCTTCGTCGACGACCCGCGACGCTCGGTACGCGCCGCCGCCGCGGCCATGCTCGTGGCGGCCGTGAGCTTTCCCTTCATGGGCGAGGAGTTCCTGCCGCACTTCAAGGAATACGACTTCCTGATGCACTGGGTGGAGAAGCCCGGTACCTCGCTCGACGCGATGCGCCGCGTGACCGTGCTGGCGAGCAAGGAGCTGCGTGCCATCCCCGGCGTGCGCAACTTCGGCGCCCACATCGGTCGCGCCGAAGTGGCCGACGAGGTCGTGGGCCCGAACTTCACCGAGCTGTGGATCTCGGTCGATCCCGAGGTGGATTACGACGAGACCGTCGCGAAGATCCAGGCAACGGTCGACGGCTATCCTGGCCTGTATCGCGACGTGCTGACGTACCTGCGCGAGCGCATCAAGGAGGTGCTTACGGGAGCGAGCGCCACGCTCGTCGTGCGCCTCTATGGCCCCGACCTCGACGTGCTGCGCGGCAAGGCACAGGAGGTTGCCGCGGCGATGGGCAAGGTCGACGGACTGGCCGACCTCAAGGTGCAGCCGCAGGTGCTGGTCCCCCAGATCGAGGTGCGCGTGAGGAGCGACGCGGCGTCGCGCCTCGGCCTCACCGCCGGCGGCGTGCGCGATCAGATCGAGACGTTGGTGCGCGGCCGGAAGGTGGGCGAGGTCTACGAGGCGCACCGCGCCTTCGACGTCGTGGTATGGGGCGTGCCCGCCGTGCGCAACGACGTCTCGACGCTGCGCGATCTCCCCATCGAGCTGCCGAATGGCGGCGCCGCGCCGCTGTCCGAGGTCGCCGACGTGCGACTCGTTCCGACGCCGAACGAGATCACCCGGGAGAACGTGTCTCGCCGTCTGGACGTAACGGCGAATGTTCGCGGGCGCGACCTGGGCGGGGTCGCGCGCGACGTCGAGCGCAACGTGCGCACGCTGAAGTTCGACGCCGGATATCATCCCGAGTTCCTCGGCGAGTACGCCGCCCAGCAGGAGTCCAGCCGCCGCCTGCTCTGGCTCTCGCTCCTCGCGATGGGCGGGATCTACCTCATCCTGCACGCCGACTTCGGCAGCGTGCGCACGGCCACGCTCGTCTTCGCCTCGCTCCCGTTCGCACTCATCGGCGGCGTCGCGGCGGTCTGGCTGACAGGGGGCGTGCTCTCGCTCGGCTCGCTCGTCGGATTCGTCACCGTGCTCGGCATCGCCGCGCGCAACGGCATCATGCTCGTGAGCCACTATCGCCATCTGGAGCGCGAGGAAGGGGTGCCGTTCGGGCGCGAGCTCGTGATGCGCGGTGCGGAGGAGCGGCTCGCGCCCATCGCGATGACGGCGCTCGTCACTGCGCTCGCGCTGCTGCCACTCGTGATCTGGGGCGACCGGCCCGGCCACGAGATCGAGCATCCGATGGCGATCGTCATCCTGGGCGGGCTGGTCAGCTCGACGGCACTGAACCTGTTCCTGATGCCGTCGCTCTACCTTCGCTACGGCAGGTCGGCCAGGGACTGAGCGCTCCGGCTGGCCGGCTGGCAGCGCCCTCTATGCGCAGAGCAGATATGGCGCGCTTCGGCGGTTGAACTCGCGCCGGCGCCATGGTAGGGAGCGCCGCCGGCGTGGAGAAGCTAACGCGCGCCGGCGGTGGTCCGCGCCCCCGATTCAGCCAGGATCTCGTACGACCGCAGCCGCGCCTGGTGATCGTAGATGTGGGAGGTGATCATCAGCTCGTCGGCGTTCGTCTGCGCGATGAACGCGTCGACCCCGCGCTGGACGGTGTCGGGTCCGCCGACGATCGCCTGCCGCAGCGTGCGATCCACGGCGGACCGCTCCCAGTCCGACCAGCGCCCGTCCATGTCGTCAACGGGCGGCTGAAGCTGCACCGGCCGTCCGCGCTGAAGGGCGAGAAACTGCTGCTGGAGCGAGGTCGCGAGCCGACGCGCTTCGGCGTCGGTGTCGGCGGCGACGACGCTCACGCCGAGCATGGCGTACGGCGACGGATGCTCGGGGGACGGTTGGTACCCCTCGCGATAGAGCTTCAGGGCGGCGAGCATCTGGTCGGGTGCGAAGTGCGACGCGAAGGCGAAGGGGAGTCCCAACATCGCGGCCAGCTGCGCGCTGAAGGTGCTCGAGCCCAGGAGCCAGATCGGGACGTGCAGCCCCGCGCCCGGCACGGCGCGCACCGACTGGTTCGGCTGCTCCTCGCGGAAGTACGACTGGAGCTCGACGACGTCCCGCGGAAAGGAGTCGGCGGCCATCGGGTCGCGCCGTAGCGCTTGGATGGTGACGCGGTCGGTGCCGGGCGCGCGCCCGAGCCCGAGGTCGATGCGGCCGGGAAAGAGCGACTCGAGCGTGCCGAACTGCTCGGCGATGACGAGGGGCGAATGATTGGGGAGCATGATGCCGCCGGCCCCGACGCGAATGCGCGTCGTTCCCGCCGCGACGTGGCCGATCACCACGGACGTCGCCGCGCTCGCGATGCCGCTCATGTTGTGATGCTCGGCCAGCCAGTAGCGGTTGTATCCCCAGCGCTCGGCGTGCTGCGCGAGGTCGAGCGTGTTGCGGAACGCCTGCGCCGCGTCACTGCCGGCGACGATCGGCGAGAGGTCGAGCACGGAGAACGGGATCATGCGCAGCGAATCCAGGGATGGTGGCCCTCGTTCCGACGGCGGGCGATGTCGCACGATCGGCGCCGCGCCGTGGATGCGGGACCTGTTGGAGGCTATCGGGCTGGCGGATCAGGTCGCCCTCGACGTCTACGGTGCTGGCGAGCACCACCGCTCCGATTTCGTCCGCGCCGCTGGGCTGATGCCCGGCGGCGCATTCGCATTTGGATGACAGACATCGGCCATGGCGAGCCCTACTCTCCGCTCACCCCGACCGAGGCAACGTTGTCCATGTTGAGGCTCATCGTCGTACCGCTGGACGGCTCGTCGTTCGGCGAGCAGGCCCTCCCGCTGGCGATCCGGATCGCCGAACGGCAGCGCGCCGAACTGGAGCTCGTGCACGTGTACGAGACGATCATGCCCTTTGCCGTGCAGGGCGCGCCGCCGTTCGATCCCGCGCTCGACGCGGACTTGCGAAGGGACCGGCGCGCGTACCTCGACTCGGTGGCGCAGTGGGCCGGGCACAACACCTCCGCCAGGGTGACGGCGACGATCCTTTCCGGAGACGGCGTGGCGGAGACGCTGGCGCAGCATCTCGCCGAGCGCCACGCGGATCTCGCCGTCATGGCGACGCATGGGAGGGGGGGGCTCACCCGGATCTGGATCGGCAGCGTGGCGAACGATCTCGTGCGACGCGCCGACGCGCCGATACTGCTCGTGCGGCCCGCCGAGAGGGAGTCGCGCGAGACACCCGCGCCACCCTTTCGTCACGCACTCCTTCCGCTGGACGGCACCCCCGCCGACGAGGACGCGATCGAGGACGCGATGGCGGTGGCGGGTGACGCCGGCGTCGAGTTCATGCTGCTGCACGTCATCATCCCCGTCGTCTACCTCGCAGAACCGGTGCAGACGGCGCTGCTCACGGAGACCGCGCTGGAGGCCGCGATGGCGCAGTACCTCGAGGAGATCGCGAGTCGAATCCGGGCGCGCGGCTTCTCGGTCAGCACGCAGGCGATCGCCGATCCGTCTCCTGTCCACGCGATCCTCGAGCTGGCGAACGCTCGCGGGGTGGACCTGATCGCGATGGAGACACACGCGCGCCGTGGCGTGTCGCGCCTGCTCCTCGGCAGCGTGACCGACAAGGTGATACGCGCGACGAAGGTGCCGGTGCTGGTGCATCGCCGGCGCGTGAGCGCGGAGCAGTCGGCGACGGCGGCGAGTGGCGCCGGCGCGACGACCACCGCGACGCGCCGCTTCTGATACCGCTCATGGTCCTTCGCTGCGCTCAGGACGACAACCGTCAGGACTCGCGCGGCGGATACGTCGCGATCCATGCCTGTCGCAGGCGGCGCAGCATGGCCGGGTACACGAGATGGCGCCGGAACGGCTCGATCGCCGCCAGGTACCACGGGGTGATCCACGACGTCGGCATCACGTAGACCGCCCAGTAGAACCGGTAGCCGCAGGGCGTCGGCACGAGCGCGGTGCACAGGAAGGCGTGCACGGTGGCATTGCGGATCTCGGCCAACGCTTCGCGCGGGAACTGGTACAGGAGGCGAAACATGCCGGCCTGCGTGCCCGGTGGCACCTCCGACGCGAGGCGATCGCGCTCCGGGACGCGTGACACGAAGCTATCGATCGTCGAGTGTTCCGCGGTATCCCAGCGGAGGGCGCGTCCGATCGCGCCGCGGAGCCCCATGAGCGCCGACACGATGGGACTCGGCTTCGCGGCCGCCATGAGCGCGCGCACCTCACCCACCGTGCGTCCCGCGCCGCCGGCCGGTAGATCGACGATCGACACGTCGTGCAGCGGCACGCCACGCATCATGTCGTGTGCGCGCAGGTCGAGCGCGAAGTACTCGGACGGAGGGGCTCGCATGACTACAAGTTATCCCTCGCCCTCCGGAACGGGCCGCCCTTCCTGGCTCGCACGCCCCAGGCGCGCCAGCGCCTGGTACTCCTGCGTCGGCAATGTCTTGAACGTCTCGGTTGGCGCCGTCGGTTGTCCCCGCAGCGAGGCGATGACCTGATCCGCTTCCTCGGGCCCGCTGCCCAGCGTGAGCAGAGCATAGTGCGCCATGCTGAGCGCGGCCTCGCGCTCGGAGTAGACGGCGCGGCCCACCGCGCCCGGAGCGGAGAGATACTGCTCGAAGTACGCCTGCTCGGCTGCGCTGTGCGTCCGCACGGCGATCGCGATCCGCGGATTGGCCGCCCGCGCCAGCTCTGCGATGCGGCGCGCGCGGAACGGTTCGGGCGCCGTCACGACCAGCAGCCGTGCATCCGCGATGCCGGCGCGCTCGAGGACCTCGGGTCGCGTGGCGTCGCCGAGAATGGCGCGCTCGCCGCGCTTCCGGAGCCCACCGACGATGCGCTCCTGTTCCTCCACCACGACATAGCGTTGGCCGGCGCGCGCGAGCGCGTCCCCCACCGTGGTGCCCACGCGTCCATGCCCGATCAGCACGACGTGACCGGCGAGCGGCGGTCGCGGCGCGCTCGGTGCGGTGTCGCCCTCCCGCCGCCGCGGGAGGCGCCGCGCAAAGCGCACGGCAAGGGAGACGATCGGCCCGTTCACCGTGATCGCGATGAGCGCTGCCGCGATCACCAGCGCCTGCAGCTCCCTGGTCACGAGCCCCAGTGAGACGCCGAGCGCGGCGACGACGAAGGAGAACTCACCGATCTGACCCAGCGCCGCGGCGACGACGAGGGCCGAGGGCGTCGGCTGGCGCAGGAGGCGCATCAGTCCGAAGGCGAGCGCACTCTTCCACACGACGATCACGGCGACGAGCGCCAGCACGCGCGACGTGTCGCGCACGAGCACCGTAGGGTCGAACAACATCCCGACCGAGACGAAGAAGAGCACCGCGAACGCGTCCTGCATCGGCAGCGCGTCGGCGGCGGCACGCTGGCTCACTTCGGATTCGCTGATCACCGCGCCGGCGAAGAAGGCGCCGAGCGCGAAGGAGACGCCGAACAGCTCCGCCGCCAGGGTGCCGACGCCGAGCGCCGTACCGAGGACCGCGAGCGTGAACAGCTCGCGCGAGCCGACGCGGGCGACGTGCTCCAGCAGCCATGGAACGAAGCGGCGACCGACGAGTACCATCAGCGCGACGAACAGCGCGATCTTGCCGATCGCCATCACGACCGGCAACGCTACCGCGACGGCACTCGGCGCGGCGGCACCCAGGCGCAGCGCCGGCGCGATGGCGGGCAGGAGCACCAGGGCGACGACCATCGCCAGGTCCTCGACGACCAACCACCCGATGCCGAGCCGGCCTTCCGTCGAGTCGAGGGTGTCGCGCTGTTCGAGCCCCTTCAGCAGCACGACCGTGCTGGCGACGCCGAGGGCGAGGCCCATCACGACGGCGCTGCCCCAGTCCCACCCCCACGTGTGACCCAGAAGGGCCACAACTGTCCCTGTAATGACGGTCTGCGCGATGGCGCCGGGCACGACGACCCGACGAACGGCGGCGAGATCGCTCAACGAGAAGTGCAATCCCACCCCGAACATCAACAGGACGACCCCGAGCTCCGCGAACTGCCGGGCCAGCCCCGCATCGGCCACGAAGCCGGGGGTGAACGGCCCGACGACGATGCCAGCCACCAGGTAGCCGACGAGCGGCGGAAGCCCGAGCCGAGTCGCGACGAGGCCGAGCACGAACGCGACGCCGAGTCCGACGGCGACGGTGGCGATCAGGGCGGTGTCGTGTGCCAGGTGAGACCTCCGACGGGGCGCGGCGCAATAACAACGCAAGATACGCCTGCCGGCGCGCTCGCCGCGAACTTCTTTCTCTCTCTCGGGGTGACGATGCCGAAGCGTCCCGCCCAGCCTCCCACGACAGATCCCGCCTCATGCTATCCACTCCACTCGACGACCTGATCGGGCAGACGTTCTTCATCGAAGGGGCGCCCTGGCGCTACCTGTACAACAAGGAGCTGCGGCGATTCGCGCTCCGGCGGCTCGCTCCCTCCATCGAGTTCGAGCGCGCCCTCGAGCTGATCGCGTCGGGGCAGATGCTGTGGACTCCCCCGGAGCAGTTCGAGTCGCTGCGCGGCGATGTCACGATCGAAGCGGTGCAGAAGCACCTCGCCCTGCTCGACGCGTTTCGCCGCTCGCCGTCCTACGCGGACGCGAAGGACTGGTCCCTGCCGGCGCGCATCGATGCCCGCATCTCGGAGAGCCGCGCCTGGCTCACCCGCCGCGCGCTGACGTCGGGCGACGGGCCGCCGGCATGACACGCGGGGAGCGTGCCGACCGCACTCGGTCAGGGCTCCCATGATCCTTGGATTGCCGGGAGGCCGGATCAGGTCACAGCTCGACCCGCCGTCAGCTCCCGATGGCGTCCTTCGCGCGCCGGCGATCCGGCGCGGCGAGCTCGTATGGCGGCGTGTACGCGGGCCGAGGCCGTCTCCGACTGGTGCAGTGTGACGAGCGTCACTTCCGGCGACGCGCCGAGACGGAACGGGATCCCCCAGTAGCCGGTTCCCGGGCTGATGTAGAGCAGCGCGTCCTCCAGCTGATGCGCGCCCATCGCATGCTCGAGGAAGGGGGAGGCGAGGCTCCAGCCGAGCCGCGGGATGGCGAACTGCCCATAGTGGGTGTGCCCGCTGAGCGTGAGGGCCACGCCCCGCGCCGCGAGCGAGGGCCATAGCGCGGGGTTGTGCGCGAACGCGATCACCACCGCGCCCGGCGCCACCTGGGCCAGGGCGCGCTCGACGTCCGGCGCCGCGCGCGTGGTGCCGCGCGCGCCGCCAGCCGGATCGCCGGTGCCGAGCAGCGCGATCGTCGAATCGCCGCGCGCGATCATCCGGACGTCATTCACCAGCACGGTGCCCAGCTTCGCCTCGCGCAGCGCCTTCTCCACCGCGTCCCATCCGGCGTACACGTCGTGGTTGCCGGGGATCATGTAGACGCCAAGTGGCGCCTCCAGCCCGCCCAGCGATCGCGCGTACACGGCGACGTCTTCGGCGCGGTCGTCGATCAGGTCACCGGTCACGGCGATGAGATCCGGCCGCAGCGAGCGCGTGGCCTCCACGACGCGCTCGAGGAAGCGCCGCGAGGTGTGCGGTCCCACGTGCAGGTCGGAGAGCTGCACGATGCGCAGCCCGTCGAACTCCGGGCCCAGCCCGGGCACCTCCACCTCGACGCGACGGACCGTGAGGCGGCGGGCCCCGACGTAGCCGAGCAGCAGCATCCCGCCGGCCGCGGCGAGGACGACGGCCGCCAGCGCCCGCCCCGCCGCCAGCGCCTGGCCGAACGGCGCGCCGAGCAGCAGCCCAACGAGTCCGGCCACCGAAACGAGCGGCAGCAGCAGCTGGGTGTACCAGAATGGCCGCACCACCAGGAGCCGGAACTTCCGCCCCGGATAGAACGGCCACCCGAGCCAGCGAAGGAAGGCGACGAGGGGCAGCGTCGTGTAGAGCGCCAGGGCGATGGTCGCCGCGAGCGCGCCGGGAAAGAGGCCGGTCGCCAGGATGGTCACCATTCCCCACGCGACGACGAGATATGCGCCGAGTCGCACGGCGATTGCGCCAACGCTGGGGCGTCGGCGGGTCGGGGGGGCGGCGGACATGCCTGAAGCTACCCGCTTTCGTTCCAAAGCGATCCCCGACGCCGGTTTGGGGTACGGTTGGGTACCCTCTTGGTGACGCAGGTTACGGCGCCAGTTGTGTCATCCGTGCTTCCTGCGCATCGTTCAGATCGCCTCGTTTTCTCGCGCCGAGTGGTCCGATGCAGCAACCCGTGGAAGCCCCGACTCCGAAAGCGCTCGCCGACCTCGTGGCGCGCTGTGATCAGATCAATCGGTTCGAGACCCAACTCACGGCGGTGGAGGAGGCGCGCATCGCGGCCCTGGCCTCGGGGATCCTCGTCATGCGCCAGGTGCTGGAGCTGCGTCCGGTGGACCCGGAGCAGCTCCCCACGCGGCAGGGGCGCTTGCAACACTATGGGCTCACCGGCGGGCACCTCGAGAGGGTCGAGACGCCGGTCATTCGTGCCGTGCGCGGCCTGTTCGTGCTCGACGAGCATGAACAGGTGAAGGTGCTGTCGGACCGCACGTGGCGGGGACAGTGGGGCTCGGTCACCCTATGGAAGAACGGCGACCACGGCGTCTCGGCGGCGGCGATGCTGGATTATCTCGCGCGTCTCACCCGGCTCGCGCAGGAGCGGGCGCCCGACGTGGCGCGATCGCTCCTCGCCCGCAGTGAGGCAGTGGCGGCAACCCACTCGCTGCTGGCGACCGGACCGCGGCAGCGCGGGGCGTAGGCACGACCGCGGCGGGCTACTCGGAGAGATCACCCTCGCCGCGACTGCGCTCGAGTAGCGCGAGGCAGTGCGCCGCCAGCGACGCGCTGTCGAACGTCTGGCCGTCCCTCGCCACCCAGGTCGAGCCATTCTCGACATCGAGGACGGGATGCAGCGCGAGCTCGCTCGCCACGACGGCGTTCAGTGCCGGCCGGGCGATGCCGCGACGGGCCACGGTGCCGGTCCAGAGCACGACCTGCAGCTCGCCCAGCGTCGCGTCCTCCGTCGAGTCGGCGAACCAGGAGACGCTGAGGGCCACGTTCGCCGCCTGCAGGATGCACCCGCTCGGCGTGCGATGCGCTTCCACGGCCAGCTTCAGGGTCTCGCCCCGGCGCAGCGCACGCTCGGGTGCGAGCTCGTTGAGCAGACGGTCGACGCTGCGCTGCACGGCGCTCCGCTCCTTCAACGTCGGGGGAGTCGGGCGGGACGACTTCACGACGTCGCTCGTGCGCTCAGTGTCGTGCATGGCAGTGTCCCTCGTGGTCTGGCGATGATGGCGCGCTTCGCGCCCGTTCCGAAAGCTAGCGCAGCGCTCGACCGCATGCGGCCTCGACTTCCCCTTCTACCCCGCGAGGTCGAATTCTTGCGACCTCCGGGGCGATCGCAAGCAGTCTGGTGCGAGGCGGCTGTCGCTCGCCCACCACATCGAACGGACACCTGTCGAGAGAGGACGATGAACATCCGCGCCACGCCACGCTTCCGACTGAGCTCCCGAATCCTCCCCCGCCGCGCGGCTCTCGCCGCGGCCACGCTCGTCGCCGCGGCCGGCTGTGCCACCTTCGGCCGATCGTCGGCGGGCTCCCTCGAGAATCGGGACTGGCGGCTCGTCGAGCTGCGCGGTCAGCCGGCCGTGCCCAGCTCCGGAATGCGCGCGGCACAGCTGCGGTTCAGCAGCGATAGCATGCGCGTCACCGGCTCGGGGGGGTGCAACCGAATCGCCGGCTCCTACGCCCGTGATGGGGAGGCGCTATCCTTCGGTCCGATCCTCAGCACGAAGATGGCCTGCGCCGATCCGCGGCTGAACCGCCAGGAGACCGACTTCCTCACCGCGCTACAGGCGACGAATCGCTACGAGATCCGAGGGGACACGCTGGTTCTCCAGCGGGGCGGCGAGCGACTGGCGCGACTCGTGGACACGCCGCGGTGAGCTGCCGCCGGGCGCTCCTCCATCCACCCACGTGACTCACCCCGCGCCCCACCCATCGCCCCCCTCGCTGGGCGTCCTCATTCGCCGCGCGCTGACGCTGCGCTGTCCACGTTGTGGCGCGCGAGGGATCTGGCAGTCGTGGTTCAAGATGAAGCACGCCTGTCCCGTCTGCGGGCTCGTCTTCGAGCGCGGCGAGTCGCACGACTTCTTCATCGGCGCGTACCTGATCAACCTCGTCGTCGCGGAGCTGAGCGCCGTGCTCATCGCCGCAGTCATGTGGATGACACTCGGCTCGCGCGTGTCGTTCAACGTTCTCTGGGGGGCGTCGATGGCGCTCGCCGTGATCATGCCCGTCATCTTCTATCCCTTCTCGCGCGAGCTCTGGCTGGCGTTCGATCTGCGCTTCCGGCCGAGCGAGGCGGGTGACGTGCAGCGATAGGCGAGCGCCATCGCCCGCCCCAGCTGGTGGCTGCGTAGCGCCGCGAGTGCGACGCAGCCCACGAGCGCCGCAGCCGTCGTCGGGATGGCTGCGGCGGCCAGTCACTTCCTGGCCTTCGTGAGAGTCTCGTCGAGCTGCTGCGCGGCAAGCATGTGCGCCTGGAAGGCCGGCGCCACCTTCACGACCAGTTCCTTCACCTCGGCGTTCCTGATCGCCGGAAGCAGCGTCGTCTGCACCGCGTCGATCACTCCCTTGTGAAACGCCACCTCGTGCCTGAGGAAGGCGTGGTCGAACTCGGAACCGCCGAGCGTCCGCAGATGCTTCATCGCGGCGTCGTGAGCGCGTCCACTCGCGTCGTCCGCGGGCGGCGTGGGGGTCACCCCCAACTTCGCGGCGAGGTCGCGGCCGAGCTGCCGGACCTGCGCATGGTCGCGGGCGAGCATCGCGCCGAAGTCGCGCACCTCCTTCGTGTGACCACGCTTGGAGGCGAGCGCACCCGTTTCGATGTCGGCCGTGTTCGCGGCGTCGAAGATCGCGACGATCGTGGGGTCGTCGAGCAGCCGTGCGCTTCGTGGAGCGTCGGCCGTCCGAGCGGCCAGCCAGCGTGCCGAGCCTCCGGCGAAACCGAGCGCGGGCACGATCACGAGAGCGACGAGGGCGAGTGTGGAGCGACGCATGGAATCCTCTGCGGCAAAGGTGTCTGACTGACGGTCCGGTTGATGCTCCGGCCCGTGCTGGAGCAGCAGAGATACGACAGGTCTCGGAATAAGTCAAATAAATTCTTGACTTATTTGACAAAAGAGCTCACTTCACGTAAAATCTGAGAGCCTTCCAATGGAGTGAGGCATCGGAGTCTCCCGACTTGGCACGCGATTCATCGACGGCACGCGCGGCCGACTCGTCGCCCTCCTGCGACGAGGGGCGCACACCGTGGAGGAGCTCGCGCAGAGTGTCGAGCTCACCGACAACGCCGTGCGTTCGCAGCTCACCTCGCTCGAGCGAGACGGTCTCGTACGCCAGGACGGGGTGCGGCGCGGCGCTGGAGCGGGGAAGCCTGCGGTGCTCTACGAGCTGCACCCCGATGCCGAGCCGCTCCTGTCGGCGGCGTACCCGACCGTGCTCACCGCGCTGATCGACGTGCTGGTGGAATCATTGCCGCGCGAGCGATCCGACGAGCTGCTGCGAACCGTGGGACGTCGGCTGGCCGAAGGCGCGGGCGGTGAGGCGCGAGGAACACTCGAGGAGCGCGTACGCGCCGCGGCGGGAATCCTCATCGCGCTTGGCGGCGACGTCGAGGTCGTGGTGGAGGACGGCGTGCCGATGATCCGCGGCTACGGCTGTCCGCTGTCGGCCGCGGTCGCGAGGCGGCCGGAAACCTGTCGCGCGATCGAGACTCTCGTCTCGGAGGTCGCCGGCTCTCCCATGCGCGAGTGCTGCGACCACGGCGAGCGCCCGCGCTGCTGCTTCCGAGTCGGGTCGGCGGCCTGACCTCCCATCGCGCTCAGGCGCGGTAGATCGTTACGACCGAGTCGTCGAAGACGCGGCGGTACGCCCCCGTCGGGAGCTCGTGGGTGCGGACGTGCTCGACGGCCAGCACTCGGGCGAAGCGTGTGGCATGCCAGCTCTCGATGATGCGGTCCAGCATGCGCGATCCATATGGCGGATCGGCGAAGGCGACGTCGTAGCTGTCGGCGGTGAGCGCCGCGGCAAAGGGAAGGGCGTCGCGCTTGAAGATGCGCGTCCGCTCCCGGAGTCGGAGCAGGGCGACGTTGGCTCGCAGGGCATGCAGGCTGTCCGGCCTGAACTCGACGAAGTCCGCCCGATGCGCACCGCGAGAGATCGCCTCGAGCCCCAGCGCGCCCGTGCCGGCGAACAGGTCGAGCACTCGCGCGTTCGGCAGCTCGGTCGCCAGGAGGTCGAGCAGCCCCGCCCGCACGTGCTCGGCCGTGGGACGCACCCGTTGGTCCTGCGGCGAGGCGAGCGTACGCCCGGCGAACTTCCCGCCGACGATCCTCACGGGCGCGACCGCTTCAGTGGCTTCATGCGGTGAATATATGGCGCGTGGCGAGTCACTCCCTCCACACTCCGGCGGGCACGCGCGTTGCGGCTGAGGTTGAAATCCACCCCGTCACCTTCCGAGGAACATCGTCGTGGCGAGCTCACCACAGAATCCCGATTCGCTGCAGCCCGTGCTGCAGGACGCGGAAGCGGAGCTCGCGCGTCGACTGCAGGAGGCCTGCGAGGCGGAGGAGAAGGGGGTCGCGAGCGAATCAGCGGCCGAGATCCGACGCCTCGAGGACACGTTGCTCGCCGCGGCGGCGGCGGCGAAACAGACCCTCGCGGTGCGCCGCCGGATCGAGCAGTCGAGCGAGAAGGAACCGGTCGCGACCGAGGGCACGTCCGCCGGCACGGTGCGGGAGTTCACGGACGCGGAGGGCAGGGTGTGGCGCGCCTGGCCGGTGACGCCGGGGCAGCGAACCGGAAGGACCAAGACCTTCCTCGGCGAGTTTCAGGTCGGCTGGATCTGTTTCGAGCACGTCGACGGCTCGGCGCGCCGACGTCTGGCCGGCCACCCACCGCGATGGTCCGAGTTGACCGAGCGCGACCTCGACCTGCTGCTCCAACAGGCGATCACGGTCCGCGAGCGCAAGCCGTCGTCCGCCGCTAACGCTCCTCGTCCGGACCGATGAGGTGCCTCTCCCCCGATCGCCGCGTCCGCGCCACGTCCTCGTTCCCTTCCTGAACCAGATGTGCGCCGGCAGGCGTGGTGCCGCGCGGCCGCGATCCGAGCTCGGCCACCCGGCACAGCAGCTCGAGGCGATCGTCGGGCAGCTGCTCCCAGCCCGGCGGTACCTCATCCAGGGGTAGACGCGCGCGACCTCCGCCGTCCGCGCGCTCGAAGCAGAGCCACCCGTTCCGGAATCTCTCCTGAAGGCCAGCGGTGCTGGAGGTCGGAAGCACGCGCCAGACGCTCCATTGGTTCCCGCCGCGGTCGGTGAAGACGCGCACCGCCATTGTCGACTCGGATGCCTCCCGGTGACCGCGCCCGCTCCATGCCCCGAGCGCCCACGCGAAGGTTGCCCTACGACCGATCCCAGGCGGCAAGTCACATACCGTGACCGTCCCGCCTTCTCCACATGATGAGCCGCGGCAAGGTTGGCCGATCAGGAAATGCACGCCGTGAGGCAGGTCACAAGGTGCTGCCGGTTCGGGTTGCGAGGAGTACCGCGACTCGTCCCTTACGGTCTGCACCCACGACGGAGAGAACCGCCCTGAGCACCGACGCCGAACCCATACCCCCGGTCTGGTCGCACCCGCCAGTCCGGCTCGTGCTGCTCTTGGTGCTCGGCATCGCCGCCACGTACGTCGCGTGGCATCTGGACCGCGGCTGGGTTCCGTACGACGAGGGAGCGCTCGCGCATGCCGCGCAACGCGTGCTCCTCGGCGAGCTGCCGCATCGCGATTTCGACGACGTCTACACCGGTGGCCTCGCGCACCTGAACGCGGCGGCGTTCCGCGTCCTCGGCACGACCCTCTGGTCGATGCGCATCGTACTGTTTCTGGCGTTCCTCGCCTGGGTTCCGGCGGTCTACTATGTCGCGTCGCGTTTCGCGCGGCCGGCCATTGCGGCGGGCATCACGCTCGTCGCGGTCGTCTGGTCGGTGCCGAACTATCCGGCGCCGATGCCGACGTGGTACAACCTTTTCCTCGCCACCGTGGGCGTGGCCGCGCTGCTGCGGTTCCTCGAGGATGGGCACCGGCGCTGGCTCTTCGCCGCGGGTGTCGCGGGCAGCCTGTCCTTCCTCGTGAAGGTCGTCGGTCTGTACTACATCGCGGGCGTCCTGCTCTTTCTCGTCTACTACGCCCATGCGCAGGCGCGAGGGGGCATGGGCGTCGGGGCACCGCGCGGCCGAGGCTACGCCGCGTTCGTCACGGCGGCCCTGCTCCTCTTCGTCGCGTCGCTGGTGGCAGTGGTGCGGGGGCAGTCGCCGGTAGCAGAGCTCGCGCAGTTCATCCTGCCGGGCACGCTCGTCGCCGGCCTGCTCATGCGCAACGAGTGGGACGCGCCGGCGGGGAGCAATCGAGCGCGCTTCGCCATCCTTTCGCGACTGCTCGCGCCCTTCCTGCTCGGAGCGGCGCTGCCGACCGCCCTCTTCCTCGTGCCATACGCGCGCTCCGGCTCCCTCGGCGCGTTCGGCCACGGCGTCTTCGTACTGCCGGCGAAGCGACTGACTCATGTCGCCTTCGCGCTTCCGATCGCGTCGCTGATTGCCCTACTCCCCGTCGCCGGCCTCGTGGCGCTCGGCGTGTGGCTGATGCGCGGCGGAAGCCTCCGGCCGCTCTTCGCGCGGCACGCGCTGATCGTGCTCGCGATCGTGCTTGCTGCGCTTCTCGTCGCCAGCGGGTCGGTGGGGGGCGTCTATCGGATGATCCTCTTCTCCCTGCGCGCACTCATCCCCGTGCTCGCCGCCGCGACCGTGCTGCTTCTCGCCCGCGATCGCGATGCCGACGCGGCCGCGTCGCTGCGGCGGGCGCGACTGATGCTCCTGCTGAGCGTGACCGCGTTGTGCAGCATCGTGCAATTCCCCTTCACGGTGGCGATCTATTTCTGCTACGTCGCACCGTTGGTCACCTTCACGGTCGTTGCCTTTCTCGCCTACCTGCATCGCCCGGTACGACCCGCGCTGCCGGCACTAGTCCTCGCCTTCTGCGCGGCATTCGCCGTGTTGCGCCTCAACGAGAGCCCGCTCAACGACATGGACCGGCAATCCGAGCCGTATCCGGACAGCCGCGCGGTCGCGCTCGACCGTGCCGGCCTCGTCGTGCCGCTATGGCAGGCGGGCCAGTACGAGAGAACGGTGACGCTGGTGCGGCAACATGCGCGTGGCGAGTACATCTGGGCGTCGCCCGACGCACCGCAGCTCTACTTCCTGACAGGCTACCGCAACCCGACGCGCTCGCTGTTCGAGGTCTTCGACGACACCACCGGGCGGACGAGGCACATCCTCCGCACACTGGACGAGCGCGGGGTGAATCTCGTCGTTCTCAACATCAGCCCGGACTTCTCGCCGAGGATTTCGTTGGAGCTCTATCGCGAGCTGGCGAAGCGGTATCCCAACTCGGCGCTGGTGGAGCCGTACCTGATCAAGTGGCGCGAGTGATGGTGGCCATCGGTCGGGCACACTGTCGTCGCGAAGGAGCCGTTGGCGCTGGCGCGGGCGATCGACGCGGGTAAGTTGGAGCGACCTCACCAGTGGACGCCTGCCGATGTCCGACCGTCTCGTCATGCCGTGTTCTGTGCGCATCGCCACCGTCGCGCTGTTGATCACCCTCGCGGCGATGCCCGCATCCGCTCAGACGCCTGGAACGCGCCGCGCCGAGCGATTCGTCGATTCGCTGCTCGCGCGCATGACGCTCGACGAGAAGGTGGGGCAGCTCACCATGACCCCGGCCGAGTGGAATCAGACCGGGCCGCGCGCACCCGGCGGGGGAGACGAGCAGGTACGAGATGGACGCATCGGCTCCTTCCTCAACTTCTGGGGAGCGGCGCCGACGCGCGAGATGCAGCGCATCGCCGTCGAACAGTCGCGGCTGCACATCCCGCTGCTCTTCTCGCAGGACGTCATCCACGGCTGGCGCACCGTCTTTCCCGTGTCGCTCGCCGAAGCGGCGAGCTTCGACACCGCCGGCGTGCGCAACGCCGCGCGCATCGCCGCCGTGGAAGCGAGCGCGCACGGCATCCACTGGACCTTCGCGCCGATGGTCGACATCGCGCGCGATCCGCGGTGGGGGCGCATCGTGGAAGGTGCGGGAGAGGATCCACATCTCGGTGAGCTGATGGCGGCGGCGCGCGTGCGCGGTTTCCAGGGCGAGCTCGGTTGGCGGCGGATCGCGGAAGGGACGGGAGCGCCGACGCGCGTGCTCGCGACGGTCAAGCATTTCGCGGCGTACGGCGCGGCCGAAGGGGGGCGCGACTACAACACGGCCGACATCTCCGAGCGCACGCTCTGGGAGGTGTACCTGCCCCCGTTCGAAGCCGCGTTGCGCGAGGGTGCCGGGTCGATCATGGCGTCGTTCAACGACATTGGCGGGACGCCGTCGCACGCGAGTCGCTGGCTGCTGGACGACGTCCTGCGTCGCCGCTGGCGCTACGACGGACTCGTCGTGAGCGATTGGTCGGGGGTCCAGGAGCTGCTGGCGCACGGCGTCGCCGCGACGCCGGAGGACGCGGTGGTGCTGGCGATCCGCGCCGGCGTGGACGTGGACATGTCGGACGCGCTCTACTCGAAGCACCTGGCGGACGCGGTGCGCAAGGGACGCGTGCCTGTGGCGCTCGTGGATGCGTCCGTGCGGCGCGTGCTGCGTGCCAAGCAGGCCCTCGGCCTGTTCGAGGACCCCTATCGCTACAGCGACACGACGCGGCAGCGCATCGCCACGCTCACTCCGGCGCATCGCGCCGCGGCGCGCGAGCTGGCGAGCAAGGCGATCGTGCTGCTGCAGAACGCGCCGGTCGCCGGCGGCGCACCGGCGCTGCCGCTCTCCAAGACGCTCCGCAGCGTCGCCGTCATCGGACCGCTCGCCGACGATCGCGTCGCGGTGCTGGGGTCGTGGAGCGGCGCCGGACGGCCGGAAGACGCCATCACGGTGCTGGCCGGCGTTCGTGCCGCGTTGCCGCAGGCACGCGTGACCTATGACCGCGGGGCGCCTGTGGAGTCGCTGAGTACGGAGGGATTCGCCGCCGCGGTGCAGGCGGCGCGCGAGGCCGACGCGGTGCTGCTCGTCCTCGGGGAGCGCGCCAACATGACCGGCGAGGCGTCGAGTCGCGCGTCGATCGAGCTGCCCGGCTCGCAGCTCGCCCTCGCGCAGGCCGTCGTGCGCGCCACCCGCGCGTCCGATCCGCGGAAGCCGGTGGTGGCCGTGCTGATGAACGGTCGCCCGCTGGCGGTGCAGTGGCTCGCCGACAGCGTGCCTGCCGTCGTGGAGTCGTGGCTCCTCGGCGTCGAGCACGGCAATGCCTTGGCCGACGTGCTGTTCGGTGACGTCAATCCCTCCGGGCGCCTGCCGGTGACCGTGCCGCGCGCCACCGGCCAGGTGCCGATCTACTACGCGCACCGGAACACCGGTCGGCCGGCGGCGAGGGAGAACGGTTACACGTCGAAGTATCTCGATCTGCCGTGGACCCCGCTGTGGTCGTTCGGGCACGGACTGAGCTACACCACCTTTCGTTACGCGAACCTGCGTCTGGATGCGCCGAGCGCGCCCGCGCGGCAGTCGGTGCGCGTCAGCGTCGACGTCGCCAACACGGGGACGCGTGCCGGCGACGAGATCGTGCAGCTGTACCTGCGCGACGACGCGGCGAGCGTCGCCCGGCCGGTGCGCGAGCTCAAAGGGTTCCGGCGCGTCACGCTTCGTCCCGGCGAGACCCGGACCGTCGACTTCGTCGTACGCCCAGTCGACCTGTCGCTGTACGGGCTCGACATGCGACGTGTGGTCGAACCGGGCACCTTCACGCTGTGGGCAGGGGGCAGCGCCGAGGCGACGCTGGAGGCGAAGTACCGTGTCGTCGGCGACACGCTGGTCGTCGAGCCCGCGCCCCCTCGGGTGCGGTGAGCGCGACGTCCTGAGCAGGCGGGTGGCGCGGGCCGCGCGCCGCCCCACGTCCGACGACGACGGCGAATCCCGACGTGCCCTTCCCTGTTTCCTGACACGTCCGGCGCGCGGGTCCGATTTTCGCGCCAGATGGCGTTGCCGCCGCCGCCGGTCAGGCAATACAATCGACGACTACAGTTGGTCCAGTCCCATGCGACCGCCGTGTCGATGACCTTCGATGGACCTGGAGAGGCGCGCGCGCTCGGTCGCCAGTTCGACTGGGCGGGAGGTCCGCTTGGGCCAGAGGAACATTGGTCGGCCACGTTGCGGACGTCGACGCAGATGGTCCTCGACTCCGGGCTGCCGCACATCGTGCTCTGGGGCGCAGCGCTCATCCAGGTCTACAACGACGCGTACGCCGAGCTCATTCGCGGCAAGCATCCGCACGCGTTCGGCCGGCCGAGGCGCGAGTGCTGGCCCGAGATCTGGCACATCGACGCGCCGATCTACGAGCGCGTCTTCGCGGGCGAGACGGTGATCCACCACGATGCGCTCTATCCGCTCGAGCGATCGGGGCATCCCGAGCAGGTATTCCTCACCATCTCGCATGGCCCCATCCGGGACGAGACGGGCCACGTGGGCGGCATCCTCGTGACCGTGCTCGAGAGCACCGAGCAGATCAAGGTGAGCCAGCTCTATGCGGAGCGCACGCGACTCTATCGGGAGCTCGAGGCGGAGCGTGCCCGGCTGGCCTACGTATTTCGGGACTCGCCGGCCTTTCTCGCCGTCGCGCGCGGCCCGAATCACGTCATCGAGGTCGTGAACGACACCCTCTCCGCGATGTTCGGCGGAAAGGCACTGATCGGCCGAGCGGCGTTCGCGGCGGTGCCGGAGCTGCGCGCGGATTTTCAGCCGATGCTGGATCGGGTGCTCGCCACCGGCGAACGGGTCGTCTGCCACGAGGTGGCAGCCAGGATACTCACCGGGCCGGACGCGCATCCGGTGGAGCACTTCTTCGACGTCACCTTCACGCCGTACCTCGAAGTCGACGGCACGCGGTCCGGCGTGATCCTGCACGGCGTGGACGTCTCGGCGCACGTTCGCGCGCGACACGAGCTCGCGCGCGTGGCGCAGCTCGAGCGTGAAGCCAGGGCGGCGGCGGAGGCGGACGCCCGCGCACGCGACGAGATCCTGGCGATGGTGTCGCACGATCTGCGGAATCCCCTCGCGGTCATCGCCATGGCGGCCAGCGCGCTGCTGAACGATCTCCTCTCCCCGACGACGCCGGAGACCACGCTGCGGGTGGTCACGGTGATCCAGCGCTCCGCGGAGACGCTCGGGCGCCAGCTCGACGACCTGCTGGACGTCGCGAGCATCGAGTCGGGTCACCTCGCGCTCGAGCCGCGACCCGAGTCGGTCGCCGAGCTCGTCGCCAGAACGGTCGAGCTGTCCGACGCGGCGGCACGCGAGAGCCGCCTGGAGCTGGCGACGGAGATCGCGCCCGACCTCCCGCTCGTGCAGGCCGACGCCGAGCGCGTCGTCCAGGCCTTGGCGAACCTCGTGGGAAACGCCCTCAAGTTCACGCCGGCCGGCGGCCGCATCACGATGTACGCGGCGCCCGAGACGCATGCCGTGCGCTTCGTCGTCCAGGACAGCGGCATGGGCATCGAGCCCGACGATCTGCCGCACGTCTTCGATCGCTTCTGGCAGAAGCGCCGAGGCAGCGGGCGGCGCGGGACAGGGCTCGGCCTGGCGATCGTGCGCGGCATCGTCGAAGGACACGGCGGCCGCCTCAGCGTGGAGAGCACGCTCGGTCAGGGAAGCCGGTTCAGCTTCACGCTGCCGATCGCGAACTGACGTCGGGGAGGTGTCTTGACGGCCGGCGCCCGCGGCGATATTCACCCCGTCGGGATATTTAACCACGCGGTTTACCACGCGCCGAGCCCGGCGCCTACGGGAACGATACCGATGTCGATCTTCGAGCCTGCACCGGCCCCCTGGCCCAGCCGGATGCTGAGCATTCTGCGCATCGTCGCCGGCGTCGTGTTCGTCACGACCGGCACGATGAAGCTGTTCAACTATCCGCCGATGCCGCCCGGTGTGCCACCGATCGAGCTGATGTCGCAGATGGGCCTCGGCGGGCTCCTGGAGGTGATCGGCGGCACGCTGTTCACGCTCGGCCTGTTCACCCGCCCGGTTGCGTTCGTGCTCGCCGGCGAGATGGCGGTGGCGTACTTCCAGTTCCACCATCCGAAGTCGTTCTTCCCGACGGTCAACAATGGCGTGCCGGCCGTGCTGGACTGCTTCATCTTCCTGTATTACATGGTGGCCGGCGGCGGTGTCTGGAGCCTCGATGCGATGATCGCGCGCGCGAAGGACGGCGCGTCGGCGTGACCGATACCGCGATCCCCGCCGAGGTGAGCTCGTCGGCGACGCTGTCCGCGCCGGCCGCGTCCGCGGGACGCTACGACCGCTCCATCGTCGAGGGGCCGCTGCGCTCGGCGGTGTGGAAGATCGCCTGGCCGACGATGCTGACGAACGTCATCGGCGGCCTGCAGGGGCTCGTCGACCATGTCCTCGTCGGACAGTTCGTCGGTTTCACCGGCAATGCCGCCATCGGTGTCGGCAACCAGATCTTCATCGTCGTCATCGTCTTCATCATGTCGCTCTTCACGGGCATGAGCGTCCTCGTCGCGCGCTTCGCCGGCGCCGGCGACGAGGACAAGGTCGATCGCACGGTCTATCAGGCCTTCATCACGGCGACGGGGCTGTCCTTCCTCGTGCTCGCCCCGGTCGGCTACTTCGCCTCGCCCCTCCTGCTCGACCTCGTCAACGCCGCGCCGGCGGTGAAGGCGGAAGCGCTGCCGTTTCTCCGGATCATGTTCGCGTTCAGCAGCGGGATGCTCGTCTTCTTCATGCTCGGCGGCGCCCTGCGCTCGGCGGGAGACGCGCGGACTCCGATGATGCTCGGCATCGCGCTCACGGTGCTCAACATCGTGTTCAACGTCATCCTGATCCGCGGGCTTGGTCCCATTCCCGCCTTCCGCACCGCGGGGGCGGCGATGGGAACCTGCATCGCGTCCGGCATCGTCGCGGTGTACGCCTTCGCCAAGCTGTGGCGTGGTGGGTGGGTCGTCTCGTTTCCGCGGGGCGGCAGCTACGGTCCCGATTGGACGATCATCCGCTCGCTCTTCCGGTTCGGCCTGCCGACCGGCATCCAGGGAATCGCGATGAACATCGGCGGGGTGTTCATGCTGGCGTTCATCGGATCGCTCGCGCAGAGCGCCGCGGCCCAGGCGGCATTCGCCGTCTCGTACGGGCAGCTCTTCTCGCTCATCACCTGGACCGCCGTCGGCCTGCTCGGCGCCGCCGCCGCGGTGGCGGGCCAGAGCCTCGGGGCGGGGAAGCCGGACCGCGCCGAGCAGGCGGTGCACGTGGCGGCGGGCATCGGGGTCGTCGGCGCGGCCTTCATCGGCGCGTTCTTCTTCTTCTTCCCTCGCCAGCTGCTCGCGGTGTTCGGCATGAACGATCCCGTCGCGGTGGAGATCGGCACGCAGCTGCTCCGCGTGCTCAGCGTCTCCGGGCTGTTCATCGCCGTCGCGCTGACCTATACGGGTGGACTGCAGGGGACCGGCGACACGAAGGGCCCGCTCTACATCTCCATCATCTCGCAGATCGTGATCCCGCTCGGCATCTGCTTCGTCATCCAGCGCACCGGAACGCTCGCGCCGATTCACATCTGGATCGCGATCCTCATCGGCCACATGACGCGCTGCGGGCTGAGCATGCTGCGGTTCAATCAGGGGCGGTGGCGCACGATCGCCGTGGACCTCGGCCATGACGGCCACTAGACGGCGCCGGGGCGTCCGCACCGGCGGATCGAGCGAGCGCCTGAACGCCACCTTCGCCGCGCTCGCCGACCCGACCCGACGGGCGATCCTGTCGCGCCTCGCGTCGGGAGAGGCGTCGGTAAGCGAGTTGGCCGAGCCGTTCGACATCAGCCTGCCGGCCGTCTCGAAGCACCTCAAGGTGCTGCAACGCGCTGGTCTGATCGAGCAGGCGCGCGATGCGCAGTGGCGCCCCTGCCGCATCACGCCGGCGCCGCTCAAGGCAGTGGACGACTGGGTCGAGCAGTACCGCCGCCTGTGGGAACAGCGCCTCGACCAGTTGGAAGACTACCTGCGCGCGCTTCGACTGACGGAGCAGAAACCTAGTCGCATCAAACGATAGGCAGAAGCACCGCGCACGGCATGGCCACGACGTTTCGGCCGGCCAGCGTCGGGCGTCACCTATACGTTCAGAGGCCGGTTCGAATCGGAAACAGCAGAGGAGCCCGCACGGAATGCCGCTGCATGCGCTCGACGCTCACGTTCTCGACCAGACGGCGCGACCCGACCTGTCGGGCCTTCGCCGAGCCGCGGTCGAGCTCTGGTACTTCGGCATCAGACAGGTGCGGGCCTGCCTGTTCGTCGGACTCTTCTTCACGGCGGTCTTCGCGATGCCGCGCCATGGGGTCTTCGGGGTCCCGCGCTACGACCTCCTGCTGCTCGTCGCCCTCGCCATCCAGGGCGGGATGGTCTGGGCGAAGCTCGAGAGCTGGGACGAGCTGAAGGCGATCACGCTCTTCCATCTCATCGGATTCGCCCTCGAGGTGTTCAAGACCTCGAACGGCATCAGATCGTGGAGCTATCCCGACTTCGCCTACACCAAGATCTTCGGCGTGCCACTGTTCTCCGGGTTCATGTACGCGGCGGTCGGCAGCTACATCATCCAGTCGTGGCGCACGCTCGACCTGCGCGTGAGGCATCACCCGCCGTATTGGATGGCGACGCTGATCGCCGTGGCGATCTACGTCAACTTCTTCACCCATCACTACGTCGCGGACTTCCGCTGGTATCTCGCGGCCTGCGCGCTCGGGCTCTATGCGCGGGCCCGCGTCGTGTTCCGCCCGCTCGACCGGGACCGCTCGATGCCCCTCGTGCTCTCCTTCCTGCTGATCGGATTCTTCATCTGGCTGGCGGAGAACATCAGCACGTTCTTCGGTGTCTGGAGGTATCCGAACCAGGTCGGTGCCTGGGCGAGCGTGCACGTGGGGAAATGGAGCTCGTGGTCGTTGCTCGTGATCATGACCTTCACCATCGTGGCGAACCTGAAGCACATCCGGGAGCGCATCCACGTTCCGGCGTAGCATGTGATGCGCGATCGGCGTCAGGTCGATGGCGTCGTCGCCGCGCCCTCCGCGCACTCCGCGGCGCGGGCGAGCAGCAGGGCTTGCTCGCGTGCGTTGCGCGTGAGCGATGCCGCACGCTCGAACTCCGCGCGGGCCTCGTCGCGCCGCCCCAGCTTCGCCAACAGGTCACCGCGGACGCTCGGCAGCAGGTGGTAGGCCTTGAGCGAGGGCTCGGCGGTGAGCGCGTCCACCAGGTCGAGTCCCGCGGCCGGACCGTCGGCCATGCCGACCGCCACGGCGCGATTCAGCTCGACGATCGGCGATGGCGTGCGTTCGGCGAGCTCCGCGTAGAGCGAGGCGATGCGCGCCCAGTCCGTGTCGGCGGCGGTGTGTGCGCGCGCGTGGCAGGCGGCGATGGCGGCCTGGAGGGCGTACGGCCCGGACGCGCCACCCAGCGACTCGGCCCGTGCCAGCGCGTTCAGTCCGCGGCGAATGAGGAGCTGATCCCACCGGGCGCGATTCTGGTCCAGCAGCAGGACGGGCTCTCCCGATGAGCTGACGCGTGCGCGCGAGCGCGAGGCCTGGATCTCCATCAGCGCGACGAGGCCGTGCGCCTCCGGCTCATCCGGTACGAGGCCAGCAAGGATGCGGCCGAGTCGCAGCGCATCCTCACAGAGCGCCGGGCGCAGCCAGTCGTCGCCGGCCGTCGCCGAATATCCCTCGTTGAACACGAGATACAGGACCTGGAGCACGGAGGACAGCCGGGCCGTGAACTCCTCGCCGCGCGGGACCTCGAACGGCACGCGAGCCTCGGCGAGCGTGCGCTTGGCACGGACGATCCGCTGGGCGATCGTCGGCTCCGGGACGAGAAACGCCCGCGCGATCTCCTCGGTCGTCAATCCGCCGAGCAGGCGAAGGGTGAGCGCGACGCGCGCCTCGGTGGAGAGCACCGGATGGCAGGAGATGAACACGAGCCGCAGCAGGTCGTCGCCGACGTGATCGTCGATCGCGGCGTCGAGGTCCGGTACGGCCCGCTCCAACTGCGACTCGAGCTCGTGGCCGATCTGGTCGTGCTTGCGCTCGTGCAGCCTGTCGCGGCGCAGCCGGTCGATCGCCCGGTGCTTCGCGGTGGCCATGAGCCAGGCGCCCGGGTTGTCCGGCACGCCCGACTCCGGCCACCGCTCCAGCGCGGCAACGAGTGCATCCTGCGCGAGATCCTCGGCCAGGCCGACGTCGCGCACGAGGCGGGTCAGGCCGGCAATGAGCTTCGCGGACTCGATCCTCCAGACAGCGTCGATGGCGCGATGTGTATCGGATGTCGTCACGACAACCAATCACATCACCTTTCACCTCGGGGGCAAGACGGCGCGGCACGAGGACGGCCCGTCCTCGTGCCGCGCCCCGGCAGGTCCGCTACTTCTTCGTGGTTCGCGCCCGCAGCCGCTCTTCCTGCTCGCGCAGCTCCGGCGTGAACTCGGCGCCGAAGTCCTCCGCCTCGGCCACCTGCCGGATCTCGACCTC
>Ga0193699_10000210_pt1 | contig 26148 bp, 25 predicted proteins | sample L3c2metaG_FD_160095 | JGI IMG/M metagenome (GOLD analysis project Ga0193699, IMG submission 160095) | Soil microbial communities from a riparian zone of the East river system, Colorado, United States - L3c2 | ecosystem: Environmental > Terrestrial > Soil > Riparian zone | place: USA: East...
GCGATACCCGGTGAAGATCACGCGAGGGCTTCGCCTCGCACCAACTACAGCGCGTTATTCTCCTGATAGGCCCAGGTCGGCCGAGCGTTCTTGCATCGCTGCGATTACGAAGGTGATGTGCTCGTCCAGGTCGACGGCCAGCTCGCTCGCGCCGTTGATCACGTCGTCACGGTTTACTCCGCGCGCGAAGGCCTTGTCCTTCATTTTCTTGCGCACGGACTTCGCCTCTACTTCGTGCACGCTCTTGCTCGGGCGAACCAGCGCGGTCGCGGTGATGAGGCCCGTCAGCTCGTCCACCGCGAACAGCGTCTTCGCCATTCGCGATTCTCGCGGCGTGTTCGTGTAGTGGGCGTGGCCGAGTATCGCCTGCAGGATGTCGTCGGGGTAGCCTTTCGATTTCAGAATCCGCACTCCCTCGGCGGGATGCTCGTCGGTCGCTGAGTGCGCGTTGTTGGGAAACTTCTCGTAGTCGAAGTCGTGAATGAGTCCTGTGGTTCCCCAGCGCTCCTCGTCTTCGCCGAACTTCCGCGCGTACGCCCGCATCGCTCCTTCCACAGCCAGCATGTGCTTGCGGAGCGATTCGCTCGCTGTGTACTCCTGCATCAAGGCCAGGGTTTCGCTTCTCGAGGGGAGAGTCATGGATGGTATCTATGATAGCACAGGTTCAGTTCAAAACCGATCAACACTTCGTCAACGACTCGAACATCAAGTGCGCAATGTCTACCCCCAACTGGAGAGCCAGCAACGCGCCAAGCATGACAGAGACGTCGATCCAAGGCCGCTGTCGCGGGGGAAGCGTGCGTCCGTACAGCAGCGCACCCACGACGATCAACGCCCCTTCCACGATGAAATCTGCGATAGGGTGGGCGTAAAGTCCGAGGCCGATGGTGGGACCGCCAGGCCACGTCGGCTTGTATCCCGTGATCCAGTCGAGGACCATGTGCGAAAGGATCACCCCCGCGACAATGAGAGCAGCGGTCCAGTCTCGCGTCTTGAGGCCGTAAAGCGTGAATCCTACGAGCGCGAAGAGCACTACCGCCGGAACGGAGTGCGAGAGCATCGCCTGCGGATTGTAGAATCCCGCCAGACACAGCCCACCGTCCACCCAGTCCGGCGTGTACGTCGCCACGAGCAGGGCAAGAAGCCCGATGCTCGTGCGCGCGCGCTTCGCGACGAGCGCGGCACCGACGTGACCGATGTACATCTACTGACGGGCGCGACTGGAGCGGTGAGCGCGGCGATCGATCAGAAGCGGAACCGCGGTTGCCAACAGGAGCGCTCCGATCAGCCGTGACGCGTAGTAAAGGTGCATGCCGGAGGATCCGACATCTCCGGTATCCACCTGCGTCGCCACGGCGCTGATGATGAGGAAAAGCGAGGCGCTCAGCATCCAGAGGTCCGAGTTGGCATTCTTTGCGCGGAGATTACCGCGGTCTGATAACTTTCCCTAAAGCTACAGTGAGCCGAATCTTCTCGCCTTCCACGCAACGACGCTGAATGCACGTCAAGAATCTCGAGTGCTCATTCTGCCACCGCGAATACGAGGCCCGGGGGCTCCACAACGTCTGCACCGAATGCGGCAAGCCGCTGCTCGTCCGCTACGATCTCAAGCGCATTGCCAAGTTCATATCGCGGCAGGCGTTGTACGCGCGCCGGTCTGACATGTGGCGCTATCGCGAGATGCTGCCCGTCCGCCGCGAGGACAACATCGTCACGCTCGGCGAAGGGTGGACTCCGCTGATTCACGTGAAGAGACTCGGTGCCGCTCTCGGGGTGAAGGATCTCTTCGTCAAGGACGAGTCGCTCAATCCGACCCAGAGCTTCAAGGCGCGCGGGATGTCCGTCGCCGTTTCGATGGCCAAAGAGCTAGGAGCGAAGAAGCTGGCCGCGCCGTCGGCCGGCAATGCTGGAGCCGCGCTCGCGGCTTACTGTGCGCACGCTGGACTAGGCGCTTACCTCTTCATGCCGCGCGACACGCCGCGCGCCAACGTGATCGAGTCCGAGGTGATGGGCGCGCACGTAACCCTAATCGATGGTCTCATCACCGATTGCGGCGCCGAGGTCGCGAGACGGAAGGAGTCAGAGGGTTGGTTCGACATGTCGACTCTCAAGGAGCCGTACCGCGTAGAAGGCAAGAAGACCCTCGGCTACGAGATCGCGGAGCAGTCGGCCTGGACTCTCCCCGACGTGATCATCTATCCGACCGGCGGCGGAACGGGGCTCGTCGGGATGTGGAAGGCATTCGACGAGCTGCAGCAGCTCGGGTGGATCAGCGAGAAGCGCCCGCGCATGATCTCCGTGCAGGCTGAGGGCTGCGCGCCGATCGTGCGGGCGTTCGACGCGGGAGCCCGATTCGCTGGGGAAGTCGAGAACGCGGCGACGGTCGCGGCGGGCCTGCGCGTTCCCAAGGCCATCGGGGATTTCCTCATCCTCGACGCCATCCGCGAGTCGGGTGGAACCGCGATCACGGTTACGGACGACGAGCTGATCGAAGGCGCGCGGGAGCTGGCCCGCACCGAAGGAATCTTCGCCGCGCCCGAGGGAGGCGCATGCGTGCCGGCGCTGCGAAAGCTGCTGGCACGGGGCGATGTGAAGCCGGATGAAAGAGTCGTCCTCTTCAACACCGGCTCGGGCATCAAGTATCTGGATGCATTCGAGAAAGGGCTGAAAGCCAGAACACCGCAAGCAAAGCCGAAGAGCATATTGGGGCCGGCGCTGCGGCAGTAGGAGTCCGGACAGCGCCGTCGCCCGACTGGCGCTTTATCTCAGTCCTACCAGCTTGTGAGTCTGGATACTGAGGCGCCACTTCGGATGGGCGAGACAATACTCGATCGCGCGCTCCGTGTTCAGAGCGGTGTCGGATCCGTCCATCGGCTGCAGGAAGAAGTGATCGAATTTGAGGCGCGCGAACTTCTCGGGCGGCGCGTTCTCCTGCGGATAAACGAGCTTCAGCTCGTTCCCGCTCGTCTGCACGAACGGCGCGCCCGCTTTCGGGCTGACGCAAATCCAGTCGAGCGAAGGCGGCGCCGGCTTCGTCCCGTTGGTTTCGACAGCGACCTCGAAGCCGCGGTCGTGCAGCGCATCAATAAGCTTCTCATCGAGCTGCAGTAGCGGCTCGCCACCGGTGCACACGACGTACTTGCGGCCGGCTCCATCTGCGGCTGCACTCGAGGCCACGCTTGCGGTCTCCACTACCTCGCCGCCTCGTCCGAGCCAGCATCTGTCTACCGCTTCCGCAAGCTCAGTCGCGCTCGTGAATCTGCCGCCGTCCGGTCCAGTTCCCACGAAATCGGTGTCGCAGAACTGACATACCGCGCGTGAGCGATCCTCCTCGCGCCCTGACCACAGATTGCAGCCCGAGAACCGGCAGAACACTGCCGCGCGCCCCGACTGCGCGCCCTCACCCTGGAGAGTGTAGAAGATCTCTTTGACGGTGTAGCTCATCGCGCCACCGAGTAAGTGATTGGATCTTCCAGCCCAGCCTCGTCGAATCCCTTGAGCCGAAGCTGACACGCGTCACACCGCCCGCACGCCTCACCATCGGCGCCGGGGTCGTAACAACTCGTCGTCGCGCTGTAGTCGACGCCGAGCGATCTCCCCAGCGTGATGATCGCCGCTTTGCTCAGTGCGATCAGGGGCGTCCGTATCACAAGACGCGTCCGTCCTTCGACTCCCGCTCGCGTGGCGAGATTCGCCATTCTCTCGAACGCTTCGATGTATTCCGGCCTGCAGTCGGGGTAGCCGCTGTAGTCGAGAGCGTTCACGCCGATGAAGATGTTGGACGCCTCCACGACTTCAGCGAGCGCCAGCGCGTACGACAGGAAGATCGTGTTGCGCGCCGGCACGTAGGTGATGGGAATCTCCTTCGCGCCCGTCGAGCCCGGCGCGAGATCGCGATCCTTGGGCACGGGAATGTCGGCAGTGAGCGCGGATCCTCCGAACATCGTCAAGTCGATGTCGACGATGTGATGCCTGGCGACGCCTGCGCGCCGGGCGATTGCCTTCGCGGCCTGGACTTCCACCGAGTGGCGTTGACCGTAGCGGAAAGTGAGCGCGTGCACGCTGAATCCTTCGCTCTTCGCGATGGCAAGCACGGTGGTGGAGTCGAGGCCGCCGCTCAGCAGAACGACGGCGGGTGGACCAGGGGATTGAGAATTCAACGCAGAGACCTCGGCGATGAAATCTAAGCCGCGCCGAGCCTTAGAGGGCCTTGGTCAGCGCCTCGAAGAGCTCCTCTGGCACGAGCGGTTTTGACAACACCGCGTCGGCGCCGAGCGCCCTCACGCGTTCCTGGCCCTGGGCGTCGATGCTTCCGCTCAGGATGATGACCGGAATGTTCTGTGTCAGCGTCGACATCTTGAGCTTCCGCAGAGTCTCCTCACCCGATCCGCCCGGCATGTTGACGTCGAGCACGATCGCATCGACAGGCGGGGCTCGCTTGGCCGACATCAGCGCCTGAACGGCGTCAAATGCGGCAAGGGTCTTATACCCTTTCTCGCGGAGAAGACTGCTGACGAGGTGCGAGACGACGCGATCGTCGTCGACGACGAGAACTGTTGCCATTATGGTGCTCCTGCCAGCAGCACAAGTCGCGGGCGCAAGCTCGCGACTGCGACATCGAGTAGCTCCAGTGCGCTCAGCACGCCGCCCATCTCGCGGGACCGCCCCATCTCCTCGAGGACCCCCGCCGCAGCGGAGACATTTTCTGCCTTGATGCTGCCCGAGGAGCCGCGCAGCGCATGCGCGGCAGACCGCAGGCGATCGGCGTCGCCATGCCGCGCTGCCGAGGCGATTTCAGCCACTCGCGGCTCGAGATCATCGAGATAGAGGTCGGCAAGCTCGCCGGCAAGCTGCCGATCGTCTCCAACCAATGTCATCAGAGCTTCTTCGTCCAGAATGTCGTCGCTCCCAATTTCTTGTGTCGCCACGCCGGCATGCAAATCCGTGTGCGATGCAGGTAGCAAGCCGGAACCGAGCCGTTCGATCGTTTCGAGAAGTGTAACAGACTGAATGGGCTTGGGGACAAAGGCATCCATGCCTGCTTCGAGGCAAGCTTCGCGGTCTCCCTTCATCGCGCGGGCTGTCACCGCAATGATGGGCGTCCTTCTTCCGGAGCCTTCCATCTCACGGATCAAGCGGGTCGCCTCGAATCCTCCCATTACAGGCATCTGAACGTCCATCAGCACTGCGTCGAACGACTGCCGCTCCATTGCGCCCACAGCCTCACGCCCATTCGGGACTACCATGACTACATGCCCAGCGCCCCGAAGGATCGCGGTCGCCAGTTTCTGATTGACGGCGTTGTCTTCCGCGATGAGAATCCTGAGCGATCTCGTCTCGGTAAGGTTCGACGGGGTTTTGACGACCACTGACTCTGGAGTCGTGGTCGCGGCTTGAATTCCGAAGATAGCCGTGAAGTCGAACACACTTCCCTTGCCATGCTCGCTCGTGAGGCTCAACCGACCGCCCATCAGTTTGACGACGCGCGACGATATTGCCAGGCCGAGTCCCGTCCCGCCGAACTGACGCGTAGTAGACGCGTCCGCTTGCTGAAACGCTTCGAAAACGCGCTCCCTGTTCTTGGCCTCGATTCCGATGCCGGTGTCGGAGACGTAAAAGTGGAGCAATACGGAATCCTCGTCGCGATGATCGACCTCGACACGGAGAAGAATTTCTCCCTCCGCCGTGAACTTGATGGCGTTTCCGACGAGGTTGACGATTACCTGGCGCAGTATCCCGACATCGCCGATCAATCCGTCAGGAACTTGGGGAGCTATCTCGAGCGAAAACTCCAGTCCCTTCTGATCAGCGCGGTGTCCCAGTGTTCTTACCGTGTCCGCGATGCTCTCGCCAAGCCTGAACGGCGACGGATCGAGTGCAAAGTGGCCGGCTTCGATTTTCGAGAAATCCAGAATGTCATTGATGATGTCCACCAGCGCCTCGGCGGAGCTGCGAGCAGTGGTGATGTAGTCGCGCTGATCGGCTGACAGCTTGGTGTCGAGCGCGAGCTCGAGCATCCCGATGACTCCGTTCATCGGCGTTCGGATCTCGTGGCTCATGTTGGCGAGAAACTCGCTCTTCGCACGGTTGGCGTCCTCGGCGACCTCTCGCGCGTGCAACAGCTCTACACTCCGTCCCCGCTCCTCTACCGACCGATTGAACGAGTCGGCGAGGGCTTCGAGCTCGTCTCCGGTCCGAATGTCGACGGGAGGGGAGAACCCGGTTCGGGCAAAACGGTCGGCCGCAGCTGCAAGGTCGAGCAATGGGCGCACGAAGACACGCCTCGCAAAGCTGTAGAGCAAGAGCCCGAACGCCAACAGCAGCCCAATCCTCAGGGCGATGTCGCGCGACACATTGCGGAGGATTCTCTCATCGACCGGCGATATCTGCATGTCGATGGAAACGATCCCGATCACATTGCTCTTCGCGGCTCGGTCGTATGTCCCGTGCAGCGGCCTGACCAGCCGGAAGAAAGAGCGACCGTTCTCTTCGTAGTAGGTTCTGCCTTCGCCTGCTCGAAGCACGATCTCCGGAAGGGATTCATCACGCCCCGGGAAAACCCTCGGGTCCGAATCCGCCAGGACCTGACCGTTCGAGTCATAAATCATTACGTCTGCGACGTCGGGAACGCGCTGCGCAAAGCGCTGCGTGGCCCGACTGAACTCCGGTCTGTGCAGCAGGGCCGGGTCTTCCTGGATCAGACTCTCGATCATGACTACGAGGTTCGATGCGGAAGTCTCCACCGCCCCGTGCATCTCCCTGCGCATTGCCCAGAATTGGAATAATCCCGTTGTCGTAACTATCGTCACGAAGACGACGATGAAGCCGACGAGAATCTTGGTCGACAAGGACGCGCGACGAGGCCTTATGAGGGGATCCTTCATCGGTTGTGTCTCATTGTCAGGCGAGATTCCGGCTGGAAGATCTACGCGGCGGTATCATCCAGCTCCTTCATCATTCTCGCATAACAATCAGGGCAAACACCGTGAGTAAGCTTTATGTCGGAATGGGCGCTGAGATATGACTCGACTTGCTGCCAGTAATTCTCCTCGTTCCGCACCTTCTTGCAGTAGCTGCAGATCGGAAGAAGTCCTTGCAGTCGTTTCACCTCACCGAGTGCCTCCTCGAGCTCATGGATCCGCGCCGCGAGGCTCGTTTGAAGCTTGACCATCCGCAGTCCTACCCGCACTCGCGATTCGAGCTCGGCCGGGTGGAAGGGCTTCGTGATGTAGTCGTTGGCCCCGGCCATCAGACCCATGGCCAGATCTTCCTTCTCACCGCGCGACGTCAGCAGGATGATGTAAATCAGCTCGAAGCCGGGCGTCGTTCTCAGCTTGCGGCAGATCTGGATGCCATCCATGCCCGGCATCATCCAGTCGAGGATGACGAGCTCGGGCGCATCTTTTCCGCGGAGAGTTTCGAGTGCGTGCCAGGCGGCGGTGCCGTCGGCGGTCGGGATGACGTCCCAGCCAAGTCTTCCGAGTGTGGACTCGAGAAGGCGGCGAGTTACGGAATCGTCTTCTGCTACAAGGATGCTCACCCTAAAGGACGCTTCAGAGTGAGATGTGTCCCGGAATTACCCGATTCGGCGCTGCGGCGGTGGACCGCAAAAAAAGAGGGTCGCTCAACGCGACCCTCTAATGGTTACCGCCTATGCGACCCGCTTTACTTGCGGCGAAGGATGCGGTGGAGTGGTGATGGGCTTGGGCTTGCGAGACTCGAGCCCTTCGGGCTTGTCGATTCCTTCTGATTTGACCGTGGTGACTGGAGTCGCTGTCTTCAGCTCTCCCACCAGATCGAGCAGCGCGTGACTACCGTGGAAAAGCTGCGTCGACGCCATGCTCATCTGCTCGCACGCCGCGCTCTGCTCTTCGGTCGACGCACTCACCTGCATCGCCGCAGTGGCGTGGCTTTCCGCCGTGCGGGCGATCAGTCCGAGATTCGCGGCCGCTGAATCGACCGCTTGCGCGTTCTCTGTCGCCGCGGTCGTCACGGCGCCGGCGGCGGCGCGCGTCTTCTCCGCCGCCGCGAGAATCGTCGAGAGCGCTCCATCCAGCTCTCGGCTCACGCGCTCGATCTCTCCCACCTGGACGACGCCTTGTTCCATCGCCTTCGAGGTCGCGAGCACGCGACTCGTCACGCTTTCGGTCATCTTGACGACATCGTCCGCCGCGGCCTGCGTCTGATCCGCCAGCTTTCTCACTTCGCCGGCGACGACCGCAAAACCGCGGCCTGCCTCACCCGCACGTGCTGCTTCGATCGCGGCGTTCAGCGACAGAAGGTTCGTCTGCTCGGCGATGCGACTCACCGACACGACGAACTTGTTGATGTCTCCAGCGGTCGTGTTGAGCTCGCGCACCTGCGCCGCGGCCTGCTGCACGATGCTGCGAACATCGAACAGAATCTTGAGCGCGCGATCAATGTCGACGCGCTTGCTCTGCGCCTCGGCTTCGATGGCGCTGGCCAGACTGTGCACTTCCTGCGCGCCGCCGACGAGATTGTCACCGCGCGTGCGGATTCCATCGAGAGCTTCATTCACTTGCCGGAGCTGAGCCACCTGTGACTCTGCGCCGTGCGAGACTTCTTCCACCGCGTCGGCGACTTCGCCAGCCGACGCCGAGATCTGCTTCGACGCGGACGCGAGATCGCTGGCGGACTGCGCGACTTCGTCGGCGGTCTTGGCGGCGCCCATGGCGATTCGCGACAGCGCAATCGTAGCGTGGTTCATCGCATCGGCCAGCGTGCGGAACTCGCCGGGCATCTCGCCCTCTGTGCGCTGCTGCAGATCACCGTGACTCAACTGCACGGCGTGCCTGACGAGGAGCCGCAACGGACGCCCAACCGCGCGTCCCATGCGGATCACGATCATGATCGCGAGAAGCGTGGCTACAACGATCACCGATACGAGAAGTCGTGAGCGGGCGACCGACTGGCCGCGCAGGTCCGCCGATATTGCTGCCAGCTGCTGCGCGCGAGAGTGCTCGAGGCCGGTGAGCTGTTGCAACAGCGACGGCACCATCCTGCGGGCTTCCTGGGCTTGAGCATGGGCCTCGTCGAGGCGTCCGAGATCGGTCAGGCGGTGTGACAGCGCGAAGGCCGACTCCACTCTTGCGAGTGTCGTGTCGATCGCCACGGTCTTGGCGATTTGGTCAGCGAGAATGTCGCGCCTCGTGTTGAAGCTTCGGTGCAGCCGGTGCGCTTCCCAGCCGAGGCGGCGGAATTCCGCGTCGGACTTGGCATCCTGGTCGCTCAGATACGTGTTCGCGGCCTGGATTTCCTGGGTGACGACGTTCGAGAAGTCGGAAGCCTGCTTCGCATCCGCCTGCGCGTCGGCCAGCGCTTCGCTCACGCGCTCAGCCATACCAGTCATCGAGATCCAGCCGACCGCGCCGGCACCGAGCAGCAGCATGATGAGGAATGAGAATCCTATCGTCAGGATCTGCCGAATCGTGCGAAAGCGAAAGGGGAGTCTCATCTGGCCTCCGCGACTGTCATCAAGCCGTTGTGGGCCTTCAGGATGCGAAAGCGTATTCCAACCGGATCGCCGGTGTCATCGAAGTACGCTGGTCCGGTAAGCCCGGCGTAGGCGGTCTCACGATTGAGGGTGCGAAGATAGTCTCGCACTGCTCTTCGATCGGGGCCGGTCTCCTTCAGCGCCTGCGCGATGAGGCGTGTTGCGTCGTACGCGAGAGCCGCGTGGGCATCCGGAGTGCTGTTGAACTTCTTCCTGAAGGCTGCGACGAATGTGCGCGCTGCGGGAGAAGGATCCTCGGGCGTGAACGACTGGCCGATGTAGGCGCCTTCGGATATCACGGTATCGGCAAGAACTCCCTGCCAGCCATCGCCGCCAACGAAGATCGGATTGAAGCCCTGACGCTTCGCTTCCTTGAGGATCATCAGCCCGGACGCGACTCGCCCCGCCACGAAGACGATTTTCGGTTTCCGCGTCTTCAGGTAGGAGATGTACGGTTCGGCCGTCGGAAGGTCGGCGTTGATCGGATCGAGGCTCAGTATGTCGCCATGGAACGAGCGCCTGAACGAATCGGCGAGACCACGACCATAGGTGTTGTTCTCATACAGAACGGCAACGGTCGCGGGTCCACGCTGTCCGAACCGCGACGCGAAGTTGGCGAGCGCGATGCCATTGAGGGAGTCGCTCGAGATGATGCGAAAAACCCAGCTCGAGATGCCGGTCAGATCAGGGGAGGTGGCGCTCGTCGCGACGGCTGCGAGTTGCCCGTCATAAATTGGCGCCGCGGCCAGCATGCCCGAAGAATTCACGTGGCCGATGACCGCCGAGATGGAGGGGTTTCTCACGAACTCCTGGGCGATCTTGGCCGCCTGGGGTCCATCACCGGAGTCGTCACGCTCGATCACCTTGAGTGGATGACCGTTGATTCCGCCAGCCTTGTTGATCTCCTCCGCCGCCAGCTGCACGCCCTGCAGGTTCTGGAGACCGTAACCCTGCTTCCAGGGTCCAACGGCTCCGACGACGTACGATTCCTTGCTTCCAGCGCAGGCACACAGTGCCAGAAGCGCGAGTGACGAAATGACTTTAGACGACAACTTCCCCCTCCCCTATGTTCGGGGACATTTGTGTCCCCCGAATTGACGAGGTCCAAGCTCGGGCGGTCACTCATTTTCTGATCCGATTGCGCGAGGGGAGAGTGCGGAGGTTGGCACCCATTCTGCCCATTCCCCGCCCGGAGCGGCTCAAAGGAGATTTGGCGCATGAACAAGGACTTCCTGTTGCTCGCGTCGGCCGGCGTTACGATCACGGTTTTGGCGTGTGCGGGTGCGTCGCCTCCTCGTCCCGGTCCGGTGTCCCCGGCTTGCGCCGCCCTCTCGGACAGCCTGTCCAAGTACGTGTCCGTAGACGCGCTCCCCTTCGCCCACCTCATTGGGACGCCAACGGTGCTCCCGGTACCCCCGTCCCTGCGCCGAGGGGATAGCATCGCCGTCGAATTCGCAGTGCGGCCCGACGGGCTCGCGGACCCCAGCTCGGTGGAGATCACCGGCTCGGACGACCAGGCGTTCGCCAAGCAGGTCCTCCGATTCGTAACCGAGAGCCGGTTCATCCCGGAGCGCGTTCAGGGGTGCAACGTCATGAGCAAATACAACCTGGTTATAAAACCGACGGCCTGATCGAGCGTCCTTTAAGTGGCAGGCCGAGCCTCGCTCGGCCGGTTTTCACAGACCCATCATAAAGGCGCTGGATCAATGCAACTTCGGCCCATCATACTCGCCGCGGCGATCGTCCTAATTGGCAATCGCGCCGGCGCGCAGAAGGTGCGGGTCGCGCAGCAGGAAGTGCGGACTCCCCAGGATGTACGGATAGAAGTCGTCGAGGCAGCCAACGGCAAGCCGATCGTCGGGGCCAACGTGTCCGTGATCGACTCGACGGGCGTCCTGCTTGGCGGCGGCTTCAGCGACCAGTTCGGTCACATCGATCTGCCGACTCCGCCGCGGAATCCGTTTCGAGTGCAGGCCGACAAGGTGAGCTACGACACGTGGCTCTCGGTCGTGCTCCGTCCAGCGGGAAAACCGATTCGTCTCCGAATTGGAATGGCCCCAACGCGACTGGCCGGAATCGTAGGTCGAACCGAGACCGCTTGCCAGCAACTGAGTGGTCCGGGAACTCCGGCGGGTGCTCTCTGGGTCGAGCTGCGAAAGGCACTGACGGCGAGTGCGTTGACCGAATCAAAGGGCTTAGTGCCGCTCGACGTCGATCTATATGAGAGAGCTCTCGATCGAAGCCTGAGCATTGTCACCGAGCGCAAGGAAGCGCGGACCAACGTTCCGCGGAGACCCGCGACGGGCATATCCTGGGATCAGCTCGACTCGGCGCGACGCGGCAACGCATCGGGCGCGGAGGTCTACCGGGCGCCGGACGCAGCGGTCTTGCTGTCGGATGCGTTCGTCAGGTCGCACTGTTTCGCCGCGATCCGCGGCTACGGACCGGATAACGGACTTACTGGTCTCGAGTTCAAGCCGTCGAAGGTTGGATCGCTGCCGGAGCTAACCGGCGTGATCTGGCTCGATCCCCGGGCGAACGCGCTTCGGTACCTGAATTTCGATTACGTGAATCTGCCGATTCCGTTGCGGATCGCGAGAACGACGGGCCGCGTCGACTTCCAGCAGCTCGAAGGCGGGCAGTGGATCGTTCAGCGTTGGTACATAAGGATGCCCCGGACAGAACGCGTGAGTGCGGCGGCAGTTGGCTCGCCCAACATCGTGCGCGACAGCCTCGTCGGATTCCAGGAAGTAGGGGGGACGGCTCGTCCCGCCGGTACCGCGGCGCCAGTGTCAGTGGCCGCGAGCCCAGCGCCTACGCCGGGTGATAGCGCGACGCCCGCGACTCTGGCTTCAGCGCCGGCGCAAGCTGTGCTCGAGGGCGTTGTCTACGACAGCACGACCGGACGGCCGCTCAAGGGCGTCGTCGTTTCGACAGGCGTCGGCCGCTTCAAGACGCGGACGAGTGAGGGGGGCAGGTATGAGCTCGTGATCGATGGCGCGCTTTCAGACAAAGTCATCTTCGAACACCCGCGCCTTCGACTCCTTCGCATTCCCGAGCGCGTTCAAACCGTCTCGGTACCACCCGGTGGGCGGGGACAGGCAGTGGTGCTCATTCCCTCCTTTGCGACGCTACGAAACCGGTTGTGCGGCCAGAACGAAACAGGCACCGACGCGCAGGGCATGGCGGTCGGTTACGTCAAGGATGCAGACGGCAACGCAGTGCGGGGTGCGCATGTGTGGGCGACCTGGCAGGTCCAGTGGGTCGAGCAGGGCGGACGCCTGGTCTCGACGAACCTGCAGAAGACTGTCGAGACGGATACGGGTCCCGATGGTTCCTATATGATGTGCGGATTCACGAAGGGTGCGCAGATCACCGCGAAAGTCGGCAGAGCGGGGCAGAACACTGTCGAGGAAAAACTCGCCCTACCGGCGAGCATGGTGCTCGAGCATGACTTCAAGTTGGGAGCCCAATAGTCCTATTTAACTGCAACTGAAGACTACCTGGTTAGGGCAGTGGGCGGAGCGGCTCGGGGCTTCGGGCAGCCCGCAGCCACTGGCCGGCACGCCCATAGCCCCCAGCAGGTAGTCTTCAGTTGCAGTTCATTCAGTCTCCAGTAGGAACGATGCCCGCCCCCTCGACCATGAGGATGATCGCCCTCTTCGGCGCCCGCGTGCGGTGCACGGCTCCTTTGGGCACCACGAATCCCTGACGCGGCGATAGCTCCACCGTTCGCCCCTCGAGATCGATCAGGAACGTGCCTTCGACGACGTAGAAGAACTCGTCGAGATCGTCGTGCTTGTGCCAGTGATACTCTCCCTGCATGACGCCGATTCGCACGACTGAATCGTTGACCCTGCACAGCGTCTGATTGTACCAGCGGTCGGTGACCGCGTCGGCGATCTTCTGAATGTCGACGACCTCCAGAGCCGGATACTTGATGTCGAGGTGCGTTGCGTACGGATAGGGCTGCTTCGAATGCGAATCGGAGTGCTGCTCGGTTGACATCCTGCGATCCTCGGCAGTAACGAGTGTCGGCGCCAGAAACCCGGAAACTGGTATTCCCGTAATGAACCTAGAGCCCCTCAAAGGGCAGGGCCAACCCTTCCGATGCTGATCTACTAAACCAAATCCGGGTTGGGAGTGTCTCAATCTCGTTCACGCTGTTAGGGCCTCTCCCGTCCGCACGAGGTCAACCGCCAAACACACCTGTTATGAAGCTCGTCCTCTTCATTCTATTTGCGCTTCCGGTTGTCATGTTCGCGCAGACCCCAGTGCAGACGCCCACACAGGCAGAGAGCACGCGGGTTGCTTCCAATTCGCAGAACAGTTCCGCAATCGACGGCGGCGCGTCGTCCCGCGCCAGCGCGACGTCGGCGATGGCAACACGGGCGACCACGGCTCCCGTTCTCGATGGAAACACAGACGACCCGGCCTGGCAGAACGCGCAGGTGATCGACCAGTTCCTGCAGTATCAGCCGAAGAAAGGCGCCGAGACGCGGTTCAAGACGGAAGTGCGCGTGACTTACGACGACAAGTACATCTACGTCCTTGGGCGGATGTACGATCCGGCGCCCGACAGCATCGTGTCGCTCCTGAGCCGCCGCGACATACGCACGGCTTCAGAGCAGCTCAAGATCGTGATCGACTCCTACCACGATCGCCGCACGGGCTTCGAGTTCTGCGTCAACCCGGCTGGTGTCAAGCGCGACTACTACGTCTACGACGACAACAACGAAGACCCGACCTGGGATGGCATCTGGGATGTCGCGACGAAGATTGATTCGCTCGGCTGGGTCGCGGAATTTCGCATTCCCTTCAGTCAGCTGAGATTCGCCAACAGCGCGGACCACACCTTCGGACTTCTGGTGGTGCGCGATGTGGCCCGTACCAGCGAGCGGATCAGTTGGCCGCTCTACGACAACGACAAGCAGGGCTACATCTCGCAGCTGGGCGAGCTATCCGGCATCCGCGATCTCGCCGCCGTGCGTCGTCTCGAGGTGGTGCCGTATGTCGTCACCAAGAACGAGACGCGCCCGACCGCTTCGTCATTCAACCATCCGCAGAGCGTCTCAGCGGGCGCGGACATCAAGTACGGCTTGTCGTCAAACCTGACACTCGATGCGACGATCAATCCTGACTTCGGCCAGGTGGAAGCGGATCCCGCCGTTCTCAATCTCTCCGCGTTCGAACAGTTCTTCGAAGAGCGCCGGCCTTTCTTCCTCGAAGGCGCGGGAATATTCAGCTTCAGAACGGCGTGCGGCGACATCGACACGCAGTGCACCGGTCTTTTTTACTCACGGCGTGTCGGTAGATCACCACAGCTCGCCGGCGTCTACGGTGACGCAAGCAGCCCGACCAACACCACCATTCTGAGCGCCGCGAAAGTTGGGGGACGGCTCGGGCGCGGACTGTCGGTCGGTTTCCTCGACGCGCTGACTCAGAGAGAGCAGGGAGCGCAAGGCGCCACGATCGAGCCGCAGACCAACTATGCCGTCGCTCGACTGCAGCAATCGTTGTTCGGCGGGTCCGGCGACATTGGAGCGATGGTTACTGGGACCAATCGGTCGATGGATGCCCAAAGCTCACCGTATCTGCGCAGCAGCGCCTACACGGGTGGCATCGATGTAAGAAAGCGTTTCTTCAACAAGAACTACGAATTGACGGGCTACATCGCGGGCAGTCTGGTGCGCGGAACGGCGGCGGCAATCGCGTCGACCCAACAGGACGGCGTTCACCGCTACCAGCGCCCGGACGACAACATCACGTTCGATCCGAACCGCACATCTCTTTCGGGAAACGCGGAGCGCTTGACCATCAGCAAGTTTGGTGGCGGCTTCACGCGCTTCCAGAGCGTCTACCAGAGGTTCTCGCCCGGCTTCGAGACCAACGACGTGGGGTTCCAGCCGCGCGCTGACGAGCAGATGTTCCGCAACTGGTTTGCGCTCCAGTTCAACAATCCGACAAAAGTGTATCGAGCAGCGTTCTTCAACTTCAACACTTTCCAGACGTGGACGACGGAAGGACTTCCGACCAACATGTCGCTCAATACGAACTGGCACGTGCAGTTCCCCAATCAGTGGTGGGGACACATCGGCGGCAACTTCGGGAATTTCAAGGCGACCTACGCCGATCGCGAAGCGCGCGGCGGGCCTGCGGTACGACGCTCCAGCGACTACGACCTATGGAGCGGCATCGAGCTCGACTCCAGGAAGTCGTGGACGCCGAACATGTTCTTCGGGCAATACGGCGGCGACGCCGGTCACAGTGTCGGCAGGTGGATAAACCCGGCAATCGATCTGCGTATGACCAGCCGATTCTCGACGTCGCTCGGCTTCAACTACGAGAAGGCGACGAACGACAACCAGTGGAACGGCAACTTCGGCGTGAGCGGAGTGGACACGACGCACTACACGTTCGCGCGTCTGAACCAGACGACGCTCAGCCTCACGACGCGGATGAATTTCACCGCTTCGCCGAGCCTGTCACTGCAGTTCTACGCGCAGCCGTTCATGACCACGGGCAAGTACACGAATTGGCGCGAGCTGGCAAACCCGCGCGCCGAGAAGTACGAGGATCGCTACAAGCCGTACCTGGGCGGCGATCCCGGCGGGTTCGACTTCAAGCAGCTGCGCTCGAACACCGTCGTGCGGTGGGAATATCGTCCGGGCTCGACGTTGTTCTTCGTCTGGCAACAGGGTCGCGAGCTTTCGAGCGATCAGGCGAGCGATTTCAATTTCAGCCACGATTTCAAGAATCTGTTCAGCTTGCATCCTGACAACACGCTGCTCATCAAGGCATCCTACTGGTTCAATCCGTAGTTTTTTGCACGCTGACCTTTCGTGGTGCGCGACTTCGGTCAGTGCATCGCGCGGGGTCGGCGTGGGGTGTCCTCTTCGGCGCTACGCTCGCTTGGTCGGAGCCCCTAACTGCGCTCCCTCGCTCTGCTCGGTCGCGGGTCTCCTCCTCGCGCTCGCTTTGGAAAGCGCCTACGAGGACACCCCGCGCCTCCCTGGCCGAGATCCATAAGTGCACACGTAGCTTAGTCCGTGCGCGCTTGCGGCCGCCCGATACTAATACGCGGACTTGCCGAGCTGCGCTCGGCGCGCTAGCGCGCAAAGAGGAGACGTCGCGCGCAATCCACGCGGCGCTACGCGCCGCTGCAGTTACAAATGTTAGTGGGAAGGAGGGTGAGGGCGTCCTCGTAGGCAGCGCACTCGCGTAGCAAGAGACTCGCGCGCGCCTTTGTTGTTTGCGCGCGAGGCTCGATGCGTGTAAGCGAGTTAGCTGCCGAAGAGGATGCCCTCGCCCGACTGACCGGCGATGAAACAAGAACTGCGAGAACGCCGTGCCGCCGCCGTCACTGCTTCTGGTCCCGCTGCAGCACGCGGAAATAGGCCGTCCACGGTCCGACGGCTTGCGTATACGATCTCGCCATCGTGCGGGTGATCTGGGCGATGTGCGAGAGATCGTGCACGACCCAGGTGGCGAGGAGCTGACGCATCGTGACAGCGCCGAAGTCGGGGTGTTCGCCGGTCAGCTCCAGGTCCTTGTCTTTGAGATTCCAGCCACGGAGCGTTGCCACGTTCCCGGAACGGAGCTGGTCGAACTCGGCCAGCAAATCCTTGAGGGGCCGGTCGGATTTCAGCACGGCGAAACGATCGAATGGATCGAAACGCCGGTACCGCTCCTGCTTGATGATGATACGGCCGCGCGGGATCCAATCGGTCCGCTCGCCGTGAATCAGGTGTGCTACGATCTCTCGCGGCGTCCAGGTGTCCGGTCCTTCATCCACGCGCGTCCACGGCTCCGGCAGCTCCTCCAGAAGGCTCGAAAGCACAGCCGGCGTCCGCTCCAGAACTGGAATCGCTTCATCAAGAACGAAGTCCATCGTCGTCTCCGTTGTCCGCCGCCGGCGCGTGGTTGCGCCCCATTTGGAATGATACGCTCTTGAGCGTGTATCAACTACTTTTCCTGCACAGAAATCGACGACCCGCTCGCTCAAGGCGGCCGTCTCACCCTCAGGAGCTCGAATGACCGCCCGATTGCTTGCCGTCCTCGCCCCTCTCGCGATTCTCCCTCTCGCCTGGTCGACCTCTGCTGCCCAGACCTCGCAGCGATCTGTTCGGCGCGACATCCCGATGACCAGCATGATTCGGCGGGCGCACGCGGCAGGCACGCGCGACTCGACGGGGCGTCCGGGCAGGAACTACTGGCAGCTCTGGAGCGATTACAAGATCACCGCGCGTCTGGACTCAGCGAAGTCGACTGTATCAGGCCGCGAGACAGTCACCTTTCGCAACAACAGCGATTCAGCGATGACGTCGATCGTACTTCGCCTCGATCAGAACATCTTCCGGCCCGAAGCTCCGCGGACTGATGCGATGGACGTTCTCACCGCGGGGATGAAAATCTCGAGACTCGTGGTCAACGGGCAGACCCTCGACGTGACTGACACGCTGGGCTCGCCGATTCCCAACAGCACGCGCCGAACGACGCCCATTTCGCGAATTCTCACACGGACATCCGCGCGAATCCCGCTCGCAACGCCGGTGGCAGCACACTCGAGCGGAACTCTCGAAGCGGAGTGGAGCTTCGAGGTCCCGCGCATCGAAGGCGCCCGCGGATTCCGCATGGGCCGCTGGGCCGACACGCTCTACCAGGTGGCACAGTGGTATCCGCGCGTTGCGGTGTTCGACGATCTCAGGCCCGGCGGCTGGGACACCGATCCCTACCTCGGCAACGCCGAGTTCTACAACAACTTCGGCCACTTCGACGTCAGCATTGATGTTCCGGCAGGCTGGATCGTCGGCGCGACTGGCGTCCTGCAGAATCCGACCGACGTGCTGACACCGGCGGCGCGACAGAGACTGTCGGGCGTTCTCACATCTGATTCAGTTCGCACGATCGTATCCGCAGGTGAGCGCGGGCCGGGAAGGGCCACCACCGCCGGGACGAATGGCCGTCTGGTCTGGCGCTTCGTCGCGGACAGCGTCGGAGACTTCGCGTGGGCGACGTCCAATCAGTTCGTCTGGGATGCATCGCGGGCGACGATTCCCGAGCGAGGGCCAGTTCCATTCAACATCATGTACCTGCCGGGCCACGCGAAGGCATTCGCGGAAGGACCTCGCGTCGTGCGTCACGCCCTCGAGTACTACTCCAAGCTCTGGATGCCGTACGCATTTCCACAGCTCACCATGGTCGATGGTCCCGAGCTGGGAATGGAATACCCGATGTTCATCATGTCGGCCGTATTCGCGGCGGATCACGAGACGGGACACGAGTGGTGGCCGATGATGGTGGGCGTCAACGAGACCTGGTACGGCTGGATGGATGAAGGCTTCAATCAGTACATGAACATCCTCTCCGAAGCCGACTACGCCGGCAAGCCGTACCAGCTCGACAGCCTCGGAATGTCTTACGGTCGCATCAGTGGAAACGAGCTCGAACCGCCGCTGATGTGGGACGAGAATTATGCTGGACCGCTCTACGGATTCGCGGCCTACGGCAAAGCCCCGCTCATGCTGTCGGCGCTGGGTGGCGTGGTCGGCGACACGGCGGTGTGGCGCGCCATGAGCGATTACGCGAAGGCGTGGCGCTTCAAGCACCCGTCTCCATGGGATTACGCCTTCTTCATGAACAACGCGTTGCACCAGGACCTCGGCTGGTTCTGGTACTACTGGCTGTTCACGACCGAATCCGTGGATGGCTCGATCCAGGACGTGAAGACATCGGGACGGCGCACGACTGTCACCGTGCGACAGAACGGACAGATGCCGTCACCGGTGATCCTGAAAGTCGAGTTCGCGCCAACCGGACCTGCGATTGCGGCGATGTCGAACAGCAAGATGACCGCCGCGAATACCGCGGTCGTCACCTATCCAGTGGATGTCTGGTTCTCCGGCAGTCGAACCTTCAACGCGGTTCTGGATTTCGGTGGACGCGCGATCACCAGAATCACGCTGGATCCGGCCGGGAGATTTCCGGATCGGGATCTAACCGACAATGCGTGGCCGCGCACGGTGCCGCGCTGAAGCCCGCCGGGAATCAACTAATGAAGAAGATTCCGCGCGCGCTGTTCTTCGTGCTCGCGTCGCTTCTTGCCACGCCCCTGCCAAAAGCAGTCGCTCAGGCGAACGCACCCCCTGTCTTCACTCACGCGGATACGATACGCGGCTCCAACACGCCCGAGCGGGCGTGGTGGGACGCGGCTTTCTACGATCTGCACGTGAAGGTGAATCCGGCGGACAGCAGCATCGCTGGCCATAACGCCATCACCTATCGCATTCTCAAGCAAGCGAAGGAGATGCAGATCGATCTCCAGCAACCGCTGGTCGTCGACAGCGTCGTGCAGGATGGATTGGAATTGAGCGCGCGCAGAGACGGGAATGCGTTTTTCGTCAGGCTTGTGTCTCCGCAACGCGTCGGCGCGAGCAAAACCATTTCCGTTTATTACCACGGCAAGCCGATCGTCGCCGAACGCGCGCCATGGGACGGCGGATTCGTGTGGACGCGAGACAGCCTCGCCCGTCCGTGGATCGCCACCGCCGTCGAAGGCACAGGCGCGAGTGCCTGGTGGCCGAACAAGGACAATTATTCCGACGAGCCCGACAGCCAGCGTGTCGCGATCACGGTGCCTGATTCGTTGATCGACGTCTCGAATGGCCGCTTGCGCAGCACCACGCCGAACGCGGACGGGACGACAACTTACGAATGGTTCGTCAGCAATCCGATCAACAACTACAATGTCGTGGTAAACGCCGCGCACTACGCCCATTTCAGCGATGTCTACGAAGGCGAGCGAGGCAAGCTCACACTCGACTTCTATCCGCTCGACTATCACGTCGACACCGCTCGGAAACAGTTCCAGCAGGTGAAGCCGATGCTTCAGTGCTTCGAGACCTGGTTCGGTCCGTTCCCGTGGTACGAGGACGGATACAAGCTGGTCGAGACCTCGCACCTCGGCATGGAACACCAGAGCGCGATTGCCTACGGGAATCATTACAAGAACGGCTACCTTGGCCGCGATCGGTCAGCAACGGGTCACGGACTGCTCTGGGACTTCATCATCATCCACGAGAGCGCGCACGAGTGGTGGGGCAACAGCATCACGATGAATGACGCGGCCGACATGTGGATTCACGAGGGCTTCGCGACTTACGCTGAAGGTCTCTTCACCGAGTGCCAGGAAGGGAAGAAGGCCGGCGCCGAGTACACGGTCGGGCAGCGCAAGACCATTCAGAATGACAAGCCTATCGTCGGCGTGTACGGCCTGAACCACGAAGGCTCCGGTGACATGTACAACAAGGGCGCGAACATGCTGCACACGATCAGGCAGCTCGTCGACGACGACGCTCGCTGGCGTGGAATTCTGCGCGGTCTCAACAAGACCTACTGGCACCAGACCGTGAGCGGGAAACAGATCGAGGACTACATCAGCCGCCAGTCAGGGCTGAATCTGAGCAAGGTATTCGATCAGTACCTGCGCACGACCAGAATTCCAGTGCTCGAGTACAAGCTCGAGGGTCCGCGACTGTCCTACCGCTGGAACAACGTGGTGCGCGGCTTCGCGATGCCGGTAAAAGTCACGACATCACCTGGCACGATGACGTGGATCCGGCCGACCGAAAACTGGAAGACAATGCTTGTAAAACTGAACCGGCCTGAGGATTTCCGCGTCGACGACGACTTCTATGTCGTCGCGAAGGATCTCCTCAAGCCGGCGACGGATTCGACTACCGTCCGTAAAGCCCAGTAACCCGCGCGGTGGCGAGCTTGTTCGCGTTGAGATTGAACCCGACGTAGGCAGCGGTCGCGTTGCCCGGCACGTCGAGCTTGTCGGTCTTTAGCGCAAACACGGTGATGTGATAGTGGTGCGGCTTGTTGCCCACCGGCGGGCACGGCCCACCGTATCCCTTCGTTCCGAAATCCGTGTTGCCCTGTGCGCTTCCCCGCGGCGCATTGCGGCCGTTGCCGGCGCCGGCGGCGAGCCCGGTCGCATCAGCGGGGATGTTGTACATCACCCAGTGCCACCACCCGCTGCCGGTTGGCGCGTCCGGATCGTACATCGTGACGGCGAAGGATTTCGTCCCGGCCGGCGCGTTCGCCCACTCCAAAGCGGGTGAGATGTTCTGGCCGTTGCAACCCATTCCGTTGAAGACGTGGGCCAGAGTGACGCGTCCCTTCGCCTCGAAATCGGGAGCGGTCAGCTTGAGATGCCCCGTGACGTGGGTCGCTTTCGGTTTGTCCTTCTGTGCTTTCGGCGCTTGAGCGCCCGCAATTGACGCGGCGCCGAGCATCAGCGCCGTCACAGCGATCGATGTGCGTGAGATCGACATTGTATCCTCCTCAGTGTCTCAGCGGGATTCCGCTATCTCCATGCCGCGAGAATGATTCCCGCGATCACGAACGAGACGAGATTGTAAGCTGAGTCGATGAACCAGAGCTTCTTGGGCTTTCCGGAAAAAATTGCGGTGGCGTAGCTCGTCGTCGCGGCGAATCCGAGCCAGCACACGGCGCCGATTACCGCTCCGTGCCACACCGATACACCACCGCCGGCTTCTGCCATCATTGGGTCGCGAGAGATGTGCGCGAGAATGAGCGCGAGTGCCCACGCGATGATGACACCCGTGATGAACGCGCTCCCATACATGAGCGGCATGTTGGCACTCGCCGCCTCCGCCCTCATCTGCTCTTCAGTCTTGTTCTGAAGAGCCAGCCAGGGCTTCACGAACAGAACGGGAGAATACCAGAGTCCGCCGAGCACGAAGATGACGATTCCGGCCACGAGAACGGCGAGGTAATTGATCGTGGGAAAGTGCATCGAGATGCCTCCGTTGGTTGATTAAGCCGGGGCAAATCTACGCTCGCTTGGCGACCCGCGCAGCAGTGGAGATGAGCTGGATGTCGATGCGGTAAATCTACCGCAGGTGGGCCCTCGCCTCGTTCGCTCTCTTCGCGAAGGACTTGGCATCGTCCGGCGTGAAGCTTTCCATCAGTGGGCCGTGTCCGATCTCGGTATCCCGAAATACTTCTTCGCCGTTTGATCGCACGAGCTGCAATCGTCCGTCAGCGTAGCGCGCCTTCGCGAGATCCCGCAGATGATAGGCGATGCCGTGATCGAACAGCGGCTGCAGAGCGCCGAGCGCCATCCGCGCGAACATGCGATTGACGGTGCCTTTGATAGTGTCGGTCGCCTGGCGGGAGTTCATGCGCTCGAGGCCGGTGTCGGTCATCTCGGCGACGATGGTCGTGTCCATGAGCAGCAGAGCCGCGGTTCCATCGCGGCTCACAATGGCGAAGCGCGCCTTGGCGAGCGTCGAACGGTCAACGACGTGTGCGACGGTATCAGGGACATGGACGCTGACGTGGGTCCCAGGATCCTGGGCGCGACCGATGGAGGGAATTGCCAGGGCGCAAAGCGCGAGGGCTGGAGCGAAACGGAGGCCGATGACTGACGAGCGCATGTATAAGTCCGGACGAGGTTGACCTTCCGACCCTACGATCGCCAGCGTGCCTAAGTTTCCGGCTAGTCCCTGTACTCGGCCGGGAACTGCTTTTTCAGCGCCGCCACCTTGGGCTGGTCGTTGATCACGATGTAGAGCTGATTCGGATGATGCGCCAGGTAGTCCTGGTGGTACGCCTCGGCAGGGTAAAACGCGCTCAACTTCGACACCTGAGTCACGATCGGACGCGAGAACGTCTTTGCGGCTGTGAGCTGCTTGATGTAGGCCTCAGCCACTCGCTGCTGCTGTGGAGTGTTGTAGAAGATCGCCGAGCGATACTGAGTGCCGTGATCGGGTCCCTGACGATTGAGCTGAGTTGGGTCGTGCGCCACCGAGAAGAAGACCTGGAGCAGCTTGCCGTAAGAGACCTGCGATGGATCGTAAATGACCTGCACCGATTCGGCGTGCCCAGTGTCACCCGAGCTGACCATCTCGTACGAAGGACTGGCGACGGTTCCGCCGGCGTAGCCCGAGACCGCAGACTTAACTCCCTTCACGTGCTCGAATACCGCTTCGACTCCCCAGAAACAACCACCGGCGAACACAGCAGTGTCTTCGGCTGGGGACGTGACATTCGAATCGAAGACAGGGGCGGCGACAGGCTCCGAGAGGGGGCGGGAAGCGCCTCGAGTGGCTTTGGCGGCGAAGAGAACCAGCGCAACGCTTAGTGCCGCGAGTACTGCGGCCAGGTTGGACGGGGAGCGATTCATCGTGCGATTCTCGGGTGCGGGAAGGTACCTATTAGACCGAAATCGTGCCTGATTTGTTCCGTGTTTAGCCCTGCGTTACCGACAGCACATTTCCCTCCGGATCCTTAAACCAGGCAACCTTCGCTCCACTCGGCGAATTCCAGACCCCGAGCCTGTCCTGCTCCATCCAGGCGAATCGCTCGAATTGCACGCCCTTCTTGTTGAGGCCCCTCACCGCCCTGGCGATGTCATCGACGAGCCAGCCGAGTATGGTGAACGGTGCGGGCTTGAATCCCTTCACGCTCGATACGTTCGCAACTCGGATCATCACACCGTTGGCGTCGAGCACGACGGCGAACGGATCTTCGCTGACGAAGCGAAGTCCAAGAACTCCCTCGTAAAAAGCGCGCGCTTTCGTCGGATTTCTACTCGGTACGAACGCCACGACGTCCATCGCTCCTAACACTGTGCCTCCAGCGGCAATGATCACACGAATATCGGCGGCAGCTTCTGCTCGCTCGACATTCTGAATGGATAGTTGTGGGCGAGACGCTCGTCGAGCGCGGGATTGGGCGGATTGGGCCCGTCCAGGAAGATCCATTCGATGTCTACGAACTCGCTGTTCTGCCACATGCCGATACCTATCTGCCGTGGCAAATCGAGCTCGTGCTTCGATGCGACCGACAAGCTCTCGAGCGCATCCATCGCTCGGTCGCGGAATTCGCGAGTGACGGGGACGACGAGAAATCCGCATCCCGTGCGTCCCGCCGCGATTCGAAACGGAAGCTCGAACCTGTTCGCCCGTACTGCCTCGAGCCCGAGGCGGAGCTCCTGCCGGAGTGCTTTCAGCTCGTACCGACCGAGGAGCGCCAGCTCCGTCAGGATCTCGTAGCACTCCGTGTCGGCGTACTCGTCAGGCTGCGATGCGATCTTGCTGTCGATGGTTTCCATCACGAACGAGAACTCGCACGCCGTCGGTCCCCCGCGGGAGCGCGCGGCCTTTTCGAACTTGGGATCCGGCGCCGAAGAAAGATCTTCCAACAGATACTGGCCGATCAGCGCCTCCTCGCTCACCGCTGCCGCGGCTGCGTCCCAGTTGATCAGGACGTCGCGGCGAAAGCCGAAGTAGTTCATTAGCTCCGTTGGCGTAACGAAGTGCTGGCAGATCTCGAAGTAATCCACGTCCCGCAGGACGTGTACGAAGCCTCCGCTCCGGCCCTTCTTGAACCGCGCCGCACGGAACGCACGCGTTTTCGGCGGGACGCGGTAGATGATCACGCTCACCAGCTCGTTGGGGTCCCTGCGTCCGAGGAAGACGCGGTGCCCGAAGTGATTCACGAGCGATAAGCCCGCGTAGCTGGCGAGAAGATCGCGTGTGTTCTGAACCTGCTTGGCGCCTTTCTTCACGACGTTGTTGGCGACCCATTTCTCGAGGTCTCCGGGCTTCGTCGCAACTTTCTGCTCGCGTTCCTTCAGCTGATAGATGAAGCCAATGTCGTCCATGAGCACGACGCGATCGGCGAGCTCTGCCTCATCTTCGGGGCTTCTTGGAAGTTGCGCGGTCGGGAAGGAAAACGCCTTCAGAAAGACGTTCTCGTGCTGCTGGGCGGTGAACTCTTGGAGGAGGCTGGAGGGACCAGGACTACTCTCTTTCACTCGCCGACCTCCGTTAGAATCTTCGCGGCCGCCTCTGTAATGCCAGCAACAACGCAGCTCCGATTACACCTGTGACGATGCAGAAAAGGTAGATGATCGGCACGTTCACGAGTCCGTACAACGGGTTGGCGTCGGTAAATGGCCGGAAAGGACGGATGTCGGCGTGCATGATCCCGTCCAGCACCGAATGGAAAATCCCCCCGAATATGCCGCTAAGCAGCGCGATCGGCAGCCGGTACTCGGCGACGAGGGCTTCGGGGACGACGTCGCGCGGTCTCGCCATCCATGCGCCCAGCCGCGCAACTATCAGCCCGCATGCCAGCCCAATGAGCCCGCCGATCAGGAAAGTGTGCGCCTGGCGATGCACCGGGGTTTCGTGGTGGAACATGTAGTAGCCGGACTCGATGTCGATGACGACCTGCGACAAGGAGTACGCGGCCATCGAGAACCGGCGCGGGGCGACGGCCTTGACGAGCAAGCCGGGACCGAAGTGGAATGGAGTCGCTGGCATGGCGCTCCAGCAAATCTATTAGCTGGCGCTAGTCCTCGGCGGACGGCCCGCGCGCGGAGAGATCGATCTGGCGAATGGCGCCCACGTGATAAGCGAGGTGCGCGATGCTTGCCACGACGCTGTTGAGCTCGGATTGGTTGATTTCGCGCGGTTTTCTGAGCGACTCCAGCCAGCGATGCGCTTCGTCCGCGAACTCTTCGCGCAGCTGCTTCCACTGGGCGGCGTAGACGCGGGTCTTGCGCCAGCTCTCCGTCCAGTCCGCATCGTCGAAGG
>Ga0193699_10000211_pt1 | contig 26112 bp, 25 predicted proteins | sample L3c2metaG_FD_160095 | JGI IMG/M metagenome (GOLD analysis project Ga0193699, IMG submission 160095) | Soil microbial communities from a riparian zone of the East river system, Colorado, United States - L3c2 | ecosystem: Environmental > Terrestrial > Soil > Riparian zone | place: USA: East...
AGCGAGATGGCGGCAAGCAGATTCTTCATGGTTTCTCTCCCCTTTTTCGCGGACTCCGCCGCGCTCTTAGTAACGACCACACTATTCGGATCAAAAATCGGTTCAATGGGGTCGGTGGCCCCCCCCCTGCGCCACGACGCCCACCGGCAGATCTGCGCTCAGCCGCGTTACGCCTCATTTTTCATCGCTTTCGCGATCACATCATAGCCGTTCCGCGGGTGGAACCTGAGGGGTCGAGCGGAGTTTCCTAGCGTCGCTCTGATTCAGGAGGCTCCTTGAACCGTCGAGATTTTCTTCAGGCATCCGCGGCGCTGTCGTTAGCGTCGTCGACGGCGCGGGGCTTCATCGTGCCCGCGCAAGCGCAGTCGGTCCCGTTCGATCGATCGGTCGTCCGGCAGATGGCGCGCGATGCAGCCAGCAAGCCGTACAAGGCCCCGGACGCGAAATTGCCGGATAATCTGAAGGATCTGGACTACGACCGGTATCGCGCCATCCGGTTTCTGCCCGAGCACGCGCTGTGGCGAAATGAGAAGCTGCCGTTCCAGGCGCAATTCTTCCATCGCGGGTTCTTCTATGCCAACCGGGTGGATCTGTATGAGGTCGCCAACGGCCAGGCGTCGAAAATCGCGTATCAGCCGGAGAGTTTTTCGTTCGGGGATACGCCGCCGCCCAAGCCCGGCGTCGATCTCGGGTTCGCGGGATTCAGGCTTCACGCCACCATCAACAGGCCCGACTATTATGACGAGGTCTGCGTCTTTCTCGGCGCAAGCTATTTCCGCGCCGTTGCCAAGGGAGAGCTGTACGGACTTTCGGCGCGGGGCCTTTCCATCAACACCGGCGAGGCCAAGGGCGAGGAATTCCCCCAGTTCAGGACCTTCTGGATCGAGAAGCCGGCGCCGAATGCCAATTCGATTGTCGTGCACGCGCTCCTGGACAGCGAAAGCGCGGCGGCGGCCTACCGCTTCACGATACGCCCCGGCGACAGCACGGTGTTCGACGTGGAAATGGCGATCTATCCGCGCGTGGACCTTGAGCATGCCGGCCTCGCCCCGATGACCAGCATGTTCTTCTTCGGACCCAACGACCGCATCGGCGTCGACGATTTCCGCCCCGCGGTGCACGATTCCGATGGGCTCGCGGTGTTCAACGGCAGAGGCGAGGAGTTGTGGCGCCCGCTCAGCAATCCGCGCGACCTGCAGATCAGCACCTTTGCGGATCTCAATCCCCGCGGCTTCGGCCTGATGCAGCGGGAGAAGAACTTCTTCGCCTATCAGGACATCGAATCCGGTTTCGAGCGGCGGCCCAGCCTGTGGGCCGAACCGATCGGTGACTGGGGTGAAGGTTCGGTGCAGCTTGTCGAGATCCCCACCAACGAGGAGGTTCACGACAACATCGCCAGCTTTTGGCATCCAAAGTCGGTTCTGCAAGCCAAGGGCGAGCATACTTTTACTTACCGGCTGCACTGGGGTCCCGATACGCCCAAGCCGACTGCGCTGGCACGCGTTTCGCGTTCCGCCGTCGGCGCAAAAGGCGAAAATACAAAAATATTCGTGCTCGACCTGATCGGCGACAAGCTCAAAGTCGTCGACCCCAAGAAAATTCGCGGCGTCGTCACCGCGGAAAAGGCCAAGGTCCAGAACATCGTCACCCAGCCAAACCCCGCCACCGGGGGCTGGAGGCTCAGTTTCGAAATTCCGGTCAAGGAGAGCGTCCCGGTCGAGCTGCGCGCTTTGCTGATGCAGGACGACGAAGCCATATCCGAGGTCTGGGTCTACCGATGGGCCCCCTGACGCAAGCTCCGGAATCGCCAGTTACCAGCGAGGTCCGAGACAGCCCATTTCTTCCGCCGGAAACGGCACTGGAAATGTCCACCCAGGCCTTGCGGCCCTTTCAGCGACAAAGCAGCGCGGCAGGTTTCGGACTGAAGTCCGTCACCTTGCGCCGCGTCTACATTTTCATCGGCACCGCCGCGATGACGATGGCGGGTTGCTATGAAATGTACGAGGTCCTGAAAGTCGGCGGCATCACCATCCTGGAAGCGATGGTACTGGCGCTGTTCGTGCTGCTGTTCGCGTGGATTGCGTTCTCCTTCATGTCCACGCTGGCGGGATTTGTGGTGCTGCTGTTCCGCATGCGGGACCGGCTGGGCATTGATCCGGCCGGACCACAGCCAGGCGTGACCAGCCGCAACGCGATGCTGCTGCCGACCTACAACGAGGATCCCGATCGGATCATGGCGCGGCTTAGGGCCATCCATGAGTCCGTCGGCGAAACCGGCTACGCGTCGCAATTCGACTGGTATGTCCTGAGCGACACCACCGACCCGTCGGTGTGGATCTCAGAGGAGAAATGCCTGCTCAGGCTACGCCGCGAAGTTGGCGATGGCAGATTCTTTTATCGTCACCGGCCGGAGAACACGGCGCGCAAGTCCGGCAATATCGAGGACTGGATCAGGCGATTCGGCGCCGGCTACGATCACATGGTCATCCTCGATGCCGACAGCCTGATGACCGGCGACACCATCGTAAGGCTCGCGGCCGCGATGGAGGTGCATCCGAACGTCGGGCTGATCCAGACGCTGCCGATCGTGGTCAATGCACGGACGCTGTTCGCACGGCTGCAGCAGTTCGCCGGCCGGCTGTATGGCCCGCTGATTGCCGCCGGCATCGCCTGGTGGCATGGCTCGGAGGGAAACTACTGGGGCCACAACGCCATCATCCGGGTACGCGCCTTCGCGCAGGATGCAGGCCTTCCCGAATTGCGCGGCCGCAAGCCGTTCGGCGGACATATTCTCAGCCACGACTTCGTCGAGGCCGCGCTGATGCGGCGCGCCGGCTGGGCCATTCACATGGCCCCTCAACTCGGCGGCAGTTTTGAGGAATGCCCGCCGTCGCTGCTGGATTTCGCCGCGCGCGACCGGCGATGGTGTCAGGGGAATCTTCAGCATCTGGCTGTTCTGCCGGCGCACGGTCTGCACTGGGTATCGCGGCTCCATCTCCTCACCGGGATTGGATCGTACCTGACGGCGCCGCTGTGGCTGATCTTTCTGGTGCTGGGAATCCTGATCTCGTTGCAGGCGCAGTTCGTGCGGCCCGAATATTTTCCGAAGGGATTTTCCCTGTTTCCGCAATGGCCCGCGCAGGACCCCATTCTCGCGGCCTGGGTCTTCCTCGGCACGATGGGACTGCTGATTGTGCCCAAATTTTTGGCCTGGGTGCTGATGCTTACTCAACCCGAGAATCGAAAGCGTTTCGGCGGCGGCTTCGTCGCACTCTCGGGAATTCTGATTGAGACATTTCTGTCCGGCCTGATCGCACCCGTGATGATGATCTTTCAATCGACCGCGGTGGGCGAAATCCTGCTCGGACGCGACGCGGGCTGGCAGGTGCAGCGACGCGACGATGGCGGGGTGACGCGAGACGAAGTGTTTCGCCGCTACGCGTTGCCGACGCTGTTCGGCGTTGCCATGGCAGCCACCGCCTATGCGGTGTCGGTGCCCTTGCTGCTGTGGATGGCGCCGGTCATTGTCGGCCTGTTGCTGGCCGTTCCGATCGGATTGCTGTCATCGACGACGAACTCGGGAAAGCCCGGTCGCGTGCTGTTCCGGACGCCTGAGCAGACATCGCCGCCGCGGGTGCTGACCCGTGCCAATGAATTGGCGAACGCACCGCACGAGGAGGTCGCTTGCCCGCTGCGCACGCTGCGCGACGATCCCACCCTTCGACAAACGCACCTGAGCAACCTCCCGGTTCAGTCCAACCGCATTCGCGGACGCATTGATCCGCATCTCGCGATTGCCCGGGCAAAAATCGAGGATGCAAGAAGCTTTGACGAAGCCGTCGGGTTCTTGAGTTCACGCGAGATATTCGCGGCACTTGGTTCGCCCGGGACCCTGCAAACCCTGTTCGAACTGCCCGCGACGGAAGGCAAGGGCAAGCTCGCACTTCAATCCGATGCCGTCCGCTGACGCCCCTTGCCGGTGGTGGCTGCACGTTAATTGACCCGTCCCGCAACAATGCTGCCTTGACCGGGGGCGAACCCTGACACTATCAGTGACCTTCAGATCGTCGAACTGGAAACATTGGGGGAGAGTAGCTTTGCGAACGTCTTTCATCGTTGCGGGAATTGCCGCTGTTTTGCTGGGAAGCGCCGCGCAGGCGGATGACCTGAAGATCGGCTTGATCTACGGAAAAACCGGTCCGCTGGAGGCGTACGCCAAGCAGACCGAAACCGGCCTGCGCATGGGCCTGGAATATGCCACCAAGGGCACCATGACCGTCGACGGCCGCAAGATCGTCGTCATCACCAAGGACGACCAGAGCAAGCCGGATCTGTCCAAGGCCGCGCTCGCCGAGGCCTATCAGGACGACAAGGTCGATATCGCGATCGGCACATCATCGTCGGCCGCCGCGCTGGCGGACCTGCCGGTGGCCGAGGAAAACAAGAAGATCCTGATCGTTGAGCCGGCGGTCGCGGATCAGATTACCGGTGAGAAGTGGAACCGCTACATCTTCCGCACCGGGCGCAATTCCTCCCAGGACGCGATCTCGAACGCGGTGGCGATCGGCAAGCCGGGCGTCACCATCGCCACGCTGGGACAGGACTACGCCTTTGGCCGCGACGGCGTCGCCGCCTTCAAGGAGGCGCTGGCCAAGACCGGCGCCACGCTCGCGGCCGAGGAATACGTGCCGACCACCACCACCGATTTCACCGCGGCCGGCCAGCGCCTGTTCGACGCGCTGAAGGACAAGCCGGGGCGCAAGATCATCTGGGTGATCTGGGCCGGCGGCGGCGATCCCCTGACCAAGCTGCAGGATATGGACCCGAAGCGTTATGGCATCGAGCTTTCCACCGGCGGCAACATCCTGCCGGCGCTGGCCGCCTACAAGCGGTTGCCCGGCATGGAAGGCGCGACCTATTATTATTACGACATCCCGAAGAACCCGGTGAACGACTGGCTGGTGTCAGAGCATCAGAAGCGCTTCAATGCGCCGCCCGATTTCTTCACCGCCGGCGGATTCTCCGCCGCGATGGCCGCGGTTGCCGCCGTCACCAAGGCGAAATCCACCGACACCGAAAAGCTGATCACCGCGATGGAGGGCCTCGAATTCGATACCCCCAAGGGCAAGATGGTGTTCCGCAAGGAAGACCATCAGGCGCTGCAAAGCATGTATCACTTCAAGGTCAAGGTCGATCCGAACGTCGCCTGGGCCGTGCTGGAGCCGGTGCGCGAACTCAAGATCGAGGACATGAACATCCCGATCCGGAATAAGAAGTAGCAATGAAGTCGGACGCGTCCTTGCGCTTCGATGTTTGATCCGTCATTGCCGGGCCTGACCCGGCAATCCATCCCGCTTCGAATTAAGAGCCTTTTGAAGCGGGATGGATGCGCGGATCAAGTCCGCGCATGACATCGGAGTGTGCGGCGGCGCTGGCGCGACAGGTGGTGAACCTTCGATGACGTTCCCATGACCTTGCTCGAAACCCGCGATCTCACCATTCGCTTCGGCGGCCACGTCGCGGTCAACCGTGTCAGCTGCAGCTTTCGGCCGGGCGAACTGACGGCCATTGTCGGGCCCAACGGCGCCGGCAAGACCACCTACTTCAATTTGATTTCCGGACAGCTGCGCCCCACCGACGGCAGCATCCACTTCGATGGCGCCGATATCACCGGGCTTTCGGCGCCGCTGCGCACCCGCGCCGGGCTCGGCCGCGCCTTCCAATTGACAAACCTGTTTCCGAATCTGAGCGTGGAAGAAAATGTCCGCCTCGCGGTGCAATCGGCCAGCGGCGTGCATTACGACATGCTGCGTCCCTGGATGACGCGCAAGGACCTGATCGCGCGCGCCGACGCCATTCTCGACGACGTCGCGCTCGGCAGCCGGCGCAACGTGGCGGCAACCGCCCTCTCCCACGGCGACCAGCGCAAGCTCGAAGTCGCATTGATGATGGCGCTGGAGCCGAAAGTGTTCATGTTCGACGAGCCCACCGCCGGCATGAGCATCGACGAGGTGCCGGTGGTGCTCAATCTGATCGCGAAGCTGAAGCAGGATGCCAGCAAGATCATCCTCCTCGTCGAGCACAAGATGGACGTGGTGCGCTCGCTGGCCGACCGCATCATCGTGCTGCACAACGGCCAGCTGGTTGCCGACGGCAAGCCGGCCGAGGTGATCGCCTCCCCGATCGTGCAGGAAGCCTATCTCGGCATCGCGCCCGGAAAGAGCGCGGCATGACCGACCTTCTGACGCTGGCCGGCGTGCACACCCATATCGGACGCTACCACATTCTGCACGGCGTCGATTTTGTCGTGCCCGAGGGCCAGACCACCATGCTGCTCGGCCGCAACGGCGCCGGCAAGACCTCGACGCTGCGCACCATCATGGGCCTGTGGCAGGCCTCTGCCGGCCAGATCACGCTCGACGGACAGCGCATTGAGACGAGTGCGACGCCTGACATCGCGCGGCTCGGCGTCGGCTATGTCCCGGAGAGCATGGCGGTGTTTTCCGATCTGACGGTGAAGGAGAACCTCGTTCTGGCGGCGCGCGACGGGCCGCTCGACGAAGCCAGGCTGGAGTGGATCTTTGGATTTTTCCCGGCGCTGCGCCGGTTCTGGCTGTCGCGCGCGGGCGCGTTGTCCGGCGGACAGAAGCAGATGCTGTCGATCGCGCGCGCCATCGTCGAACCGCGCAAGCTCTTGCTGATCGACGAGCCGACGAAGGGACTCGCTCCCGCAATCGTCGTGGCGCTGATCGAATGCTTCGCCGAAATCAAACGCCGGGGCGCCACCATTCTGCTGGTCGAACAGAATTTCCATGCCGCGCAGGCGATCGGCGACAGCGTGCTGGTGATGGACAACGGCAGAATCGTGCATCGCGGCGAGATGGCGGCGCTGGCGGGCGACGTCGCGCTGCAGGAACGCCTGCTCGGGCTCAGTCTGGAGACGCATCAGTGACCGACCTTGCCGCGTCAGAGGCGCTGCCCCAGCCGAAGCGGGATCTGCTGCCGGTGCTGTTGCCGGTGATCCTCGCGCTCGCCATGCTGCCCTTGATCGGATCGGGAAGTTCCTGGGTGACGCTGACGGTGGCGAGCCTCGCCATGGGCATGATGATCTTCATCATGGCCTCCGGGCTGACGCTGGTGTTCGGCCTGATGGACGTGCTCAATTTCGGCCACGGCGCCTTCATCGCGGTCGGCGCCTATGTCGCAACCCTGGTGCTGCTGCCGCTGGCGCCTTACGTACAGGCCGACTCGCTCTGGTTAAATCTGGCGGTACTGGCGCCGGCCGCACTTGCCGCGATGGCGGTGTCCGGCGCGCTTGGGCTGGTGGTCGAGCGTGTGCTGATCCTTCCCGTCTACGGCCAACACCTCAAGCAGATCCTGATGACGACGGGTGGATTGATCGTCGCCGAGCAGGCGCTTTATGCGCTGTGGGGGCCGCAGATCATTCCGCTGCCGCTGCCGACCTCGCTGCGCGGCTCCTTCATCATCGGCGAGGTCGCGATCGCGAAATACCGGCTGCTGGCGATGCTGGTGGGACTTGTCGTGTTCTGCGGCATTCAGCTGGTGCTGAACCGCACCAAGATCGGCCTCTTGATCCGCGCCGGGGTTGAAAACCGCGAGATGGTGGAAGCGCTCGGCTATCGCATCCGGCGGCTGTTCCTCGGGGTGTTCATGGTCGGCTCCGGTCTCGCCGGGCTTGGCGGGGTGATGTGGGCGCTGTACCGCGAGCAGGTGCACGCCTCGATGGGCAACGATCTCACCGTGCTGGTGTTCATCGTGGTGATCATCGGCGGCCTCGGCTCGATCGGCGGCTGCTTCATCGGCGCGCTGCTGGTCGCCATGGTGGCCAATTACGGCGGCTTTCTGGTGCCGAAACTGGCGCTTGTCTCCAACATCCTGCTGATGGTCGCGATCCTGATGTGGCGGCCGCGCGGCCTCTATGCGGTGACGAGTCGATGAAGGTTTGCCGATGAAGATCCTGTCAGGCGATCCGCCGCGCAGCCGCGTGCTCTCGATCCTGCTGGTCGCGATCATCGCCGCACTCGCGGTCGCGCCCTTTGTGTTTCCCGGCGCCAAGGCGATGAACGTCGCCACCAAGATCTGCATTTTCGCAGCCCTGGTGGCGTCCTATGATTTGTTGCTCGGCTACACCGGCTCGGTGTCGTTCGCGCACACCATGTTTTACGGCATCGGCAGCTATTCGGTGGCGATTGCACTCTATTCGATGGGACCGAGCTGGGCCGCGGTCGCGGTCGGCGTCGTCACCGGCCTGCCGCTGGCGATGCTGCTGGCGCTCGCCATCGGCCTGTTCTCGCTGCGGGTCGAGGCGATCTTCTTCGCGATGATCACGCTGGCGGTGGCGTCGGCCTTTCTGGTGCTGGCCTCGCAGCTGTCATGGCTCACCGGCGGCGAGGACGGCCGCAGTTTCCAACTGCCGGAATTGTTGCGCCCCGGCACCGTGCTGATCCCGAAGGATTGGTTCGGCTTTGCCGTCAACGGCCGCGTGCTGACCTATTATCTCATCTTCATTGCCTGCGCCGCGATGATCCTGGCGCTGCTGCGGGTGGTGAACTCGCCGTTCGGCCGGGTGCTGCAGGCGATCCGCGAAAACCGTTTCCGCGCCGAGGCTTTGGGTTTCCGCACCGTGTTTCATTTGACCTACGCCAATTGCCTCGCCGCCCTGGTCGCCGCCAGCGCCGGCATGCTGAACGCGTTGTGGCTGCGCTATGCCGGACCGGACACCTCGCTGAGTTTTGCCATCATGCTGGACATCCTGCTGATGGTGGTGATCGGCGGCATGGGCACGATCTACGGCGCGATCGTGGGGGCAACGATCTTCATCCTTGCGCAGAACTATCTGCAGGCGCTGATGGGGGCGGCCTCCAACGCCGCGGCCGAGGCAGGCCTGCCCTTGCTGCCGGGATTGCTGCATCCGGATCGCTGGCTGCTGTGGCTGGGACTGCTGTTCATCGCCAGCGTCTATTTCTTTCCGACCGGCGTCGTGGGACGGTTGCGTAACCCGAAGCGCGAGACGATTTAGAGGGGACGCCGCTCGGATCACTCCAAGTCTAGGGAAATCGCATGCCTCCCGTCTCGATCCTTTTGAACCTGCTCTGGATTTTTCTAGGCGGCGCGTGGATGGCCGCGGGGTGGTTGATCGCCGCCGTCATCATGGCCATCACCATCATCGGCATTCCCTGGGCCAGGGCCGCATTCAATATCGCCGTCTATACCTTGCTGCCTTTCGGCCAAAGGGCTGTCAGTCGCGACATGGTAACGGGTCAATCCGACGTCGGCACCGGTCCGCTCGGCGTGATCGGCAATCTGATCTGGCTGGTGCTGGCCGGCTGGTGGCTGGCGCTCGGGCACGTCGTCACAGCGGTGCTGCTGGCGGTGACCATCATCGGCATCCCCTTCGCCTGGGCGCACCTGAAACTCGCCGGCATCGCGCTGTGGCCGATTGGCAAGGTGATCGTTCCAGTCTAGTTCTTGCGCGACGCGCCAGGACACTCCTTTTCCAGAATTTGTTACAGACCGTTCATATCGAGCGCAATAATGCATGGCAGACCTAACTTGCCTGCGTCTGGTAGGCCGATCTCGGGCGCATGATAGTGGCTGAATTCTGGCCGAAGCCGTTGGCCCAATAAGAACAACAAGAATTAAGAATAGTGCGTGCCCGATAATCATGAACCGATGACGCTGACGTTCCGCTGCCCGGCGGAACTGGAAGGCGTGTTGCCACCGCCGGTGCCGGCTTCGCTTGGTCTGCCGGACTGGCTCAAGGCGATGCCGTCGCAGGCTTTCAATCCGATCAATGGCCGGGACGACAACACGGTCAAGCGCTGTCCGCCGTTCATCGATGCCATGACGTCAGGCTTTCTGATTCCTCTGATGTGCGACCTCAAGGTCGAGAACGGCGAATTCACCTGGGATAACGATATTCCGCCGGGCGGCGCTGTCAGTTTCTCACGCTCGCCGGTCGGATTCCATGACGCCGGCCAGGTGATGGGCACGCCCCTGTTCGAGACCGACAGGTTCCTGATCAAGTTTCACAATCTGTGGACCATCGAGGCGCCTGAGGGCTACGCGGTGATGTTCACGCACCCCTTGAACCGTTTCGACCTGCCCTTCACCACGCTGTCCGGGGTAGTTGATTGCGACCGCTACCACGACAACTGGGTTCATTTCCCCGCGCATTGGCATGACACGAATTTCAGCGGCGTACTGCCGAAGGGTACGCCGGTCGCGCAATGCGTTCCGATCAAGAGAGAGAAATGGGTGGCGCGAACAGCGCCGTTTACCGATGAGGAGACCCAGCGGGCGCACGATCTCACGACCGCGAGCCCGGCCTCTATCGGCGGCAGTTTCGGGTGTAACTGCGTCAGGTGCCGCGCAGGAATTTCGTGGCGGCGCTCGGCTTCAGGAAGAAGCGACCATGCGAGGCGGCGGCAAGCGACATGATCGCGCGGCCGACCATCTGGGGTCTGCCGCCCGTCGCCATGCGGATGTTCGCTTCGCCGGTGTCGCGCTCGCCCATTTCCAGAAGGCATCTGCCCAGATCAGCCCGCGCGATGGCATCATCGGGCCGGAGCGCAAGGACGCGACGATAGGCGTCGGCCGCGGCGGCGTATTCGCCGTCCAGAAGCATGACCTGGGCTAGCCCGGCCAGAATATCGGACCGACCCGGCGCCATCGCGAGCGCCTGCGAAAACAGTGCGCGAGCCCCGGCGCGGTCGTTGCGCTTGAGCAGAAGGAAGGCAAGATCCTTTTGCAGATCGATGGCGTCTGGCGCGAGGGTCAGGCCGCTTTCGAGGATTGCGACTGCCTCGTCGATCTTTCCGCCCCTTGCGAGTTGACCGGCATGCTCGAGAAAAGCCGGCGGAAACGCCGGCCGCCGCGCCGTGGTTTGGCGCAATTGCTCAAGCGCCTCGTCGCGGCGCCCCGCGGTGGCGAGTGCCGCGGCAAGCAGGGTTTCGACGGCCGGATCATCGCCGCGCCGCGCCGCCCGCTCCAGCGGCGCGATCGCCTCGCCGGCGCGGTTCTGCATCATTAGCGCTCGACCGAGAATCGTCGCCGCGACAATGTTGCCCCGGTTGGCCTTCAGGACATCAGCGGCGATCCGCTCCGCCTCATCGGGCCTCTGCATCTGCAGCGCAAGGGTCGCGCGCTCGAGCGCACGGTCACTGGCGCTTGGCCGAGAAGCAACTGGCGGGCGCTTTGACATCACGCCGCCAGCCGGCCGCGATTGGTCTCGGCGAGAATCGGGCGGATCAGCCGCCCGAAACGCTCGGCCTCCTCATCGTGCAGATAGCCCGACAGGCAGAACGAGTGGCAGCCGGCGTCGATGAATTGCTGGAATGTGTCGGCGCATTGTTGGGGATTGCCGACCACCGCGATGCCGGCGCCGGGCCGGACCTTGGTGATGCCGGTCCACAGATGCGGCAGCAGGAGATCGCCGTGTTCGCGCGCAAGCTGCTGCACGCGCCGGTTCGCCGCCGAATTATTGTAGAGCGTCTTCATCTCCTGCTTCTGCCGCTCGGTGGCGTTGCGCACCAGCACATCGGCGGCCTCCCACGCATCCTTTTCGTCTTCGCGGCAGATCACCTGAAGCCGCATGCCGAAGCCGATCTCGTTTTCGCGGCCGTGCGCTCTCGCCATCTCCCTGATCTCGGCGATATTGGCGGCGATTCGCTCCGGCAGGTCGCCCCAGAACAGATGCACGTCGGAATGTTTCGCCGACATTTCCCAGGCCTCGCGCGAGCCGCCGCCGAGATAGAATTTTGGAAATGGCTGCTGCAGCGGCCGTGGCCTGATATGGGCGCCGGACAGGGTGTGGAATTTGCCCTGGAAGTGCACGGTGCCGCGCGTGGTCCACAGCGCCTTGAGGATCGAAACTTCCTCCTCCATCAGCGCGTAGCGCTCCTCCTTGCCGTAGCGCACGCCCTCGCCTTCGACTTCGCTCTCGTTCTGGCCCGCGATCAGGTTGACGCAGATGCGCCCGCCCGACATCTGGTCGAAGGTCGAGATCATCTTCGCCAGCAGCACCGGATTGATGTAGCCCGGCCTCGCTGCGATCAGCGGTTTTATCCTGGACGAACGCGCGGCCATGAACGCGCCGGTGATCCAGGCTTCCCAGCACACCGAGCCGACCGGGATCAGCAGATACTCAAACCCCGCCGCCTCCGCGGCCTGCACCACGCGGTCACACAGTTCCGGCGATCCCGCCACCTGGGCTTCCATCACGCCATAGGCCGTGGTGTCGCCATGCGTGGGCAGATACCAGCCAAATTCGAGCGGACGCATCGACGATCTCCCTCAAGGCGCGGCTTTGCCGTTATTTTCTGGAGGCATGCCATTTTGATGACGTCATGGTTTGCCGCCATCGCCTTCTATTCGCCTCTGATACTATTCTCTTGCACCACGGGACCCCAAAGATCCATTTGCGCCTTGAGGAATTTGCGCTCGTCCTCGGGGCCGCCCAGCAGCATCGTGACCTGCAGATTTTCCGAGATCTGTTTCGAAATGCCCGGCTCGCGCAGGGTTTCGATCAGCGCCTTTCCGAAGCGCTCACTGATCGGCTTCGGCGTGCCAGCCGGCGCAAAAACGCCCCACCACGCGTAGGACTCAAACCCGGCAAAGCCGCTTTCAATGGCGTTCGGCACCATCGGCAACGTCGGCATCCGCGCCTTGCCGGTTTGCAGGATCGGCCGAATGGTTGCCGCGCTGACCTGCGGCATGACCAGCGCGGCGCTGCCGATAATGAAATCGACATGGCCGGCGATGGCGTCGTTCATGGCCGGCCCGCCGCCACGGTATGGCACGTGAACCATCTTGATGCCGGCCCGTTTTGTCAGTTGAACCATGGTGAGGTGTCCGACACTGCCAGACCCGACCGATGCGTAGGTCAGCGTGTCGGGTTTTGCCTTGGCTGCCTCGACGACATCGGCCAGCATTTTGTAGGGACGCGACGGATGCGTTGCCAGCACGTTCGGCGCGGTGCCGATCAGCACCACCGGATCGAGATCCTTCTCGGTGTCGAACGGCAGGTTCTGCAGAAACGGATTGACGGCGTGGGTATCGAATACGAACAGCCAGGTGTTGCCGTCCGGCGCCGATTTCGCCACCGCACCGGCTCCGGTGCTGCCCGAGGCGCCCGGCCGGTTTTCAATGATGACGGTGGCGCCGAGCCGCGCTTGCAGGCCGGTTTGCGCCAGACGGGCGATCGGATCGACGGTGCCGCCCGGCGGAAACGGCACGATGATTTTTATCACCCCGGATGGCCAGTTCTGGGCGCTCGCCATTCTGGTACGGGTCAGAAATGGTGCGGCGACCGCACCGACCAGGATGGAACGCCGCGTGATCCGCATGAAACCTCCCTGGCCGGTTGATTCCGGCATGTTATCGAGCCCTGCTTGCAGCAGGCGCGCGCCCGCTACACTGCATGTCCACAAATCGAGTTTCAAGGCTGAAACGGAGCGACGGATGGCCTGCAATTGGGCTTAACCGGATATTGCCGCCGCCCTGGTGGCCAGCATGGCCGCGACGGCGGCGTTGCCCTGCGCTTCCAGCGCAGCGATGGCCTCGCGGGCCCACAAATAAGACGCCTCGAAAATCTCGGTGTGACGTTCGAATTCCGTCACCCCGATGTCGGGCGAAAATGGCGGCCGCATGACATGATCGAGCGGCGCGGTCGGCAAGGCATCGTAACGCTGATGCGCCACCAGGCTTCGCCACAACACGTTGACCGCGCTCGGCGCCGCGGGAAGCAGCTTCTTGCGGAACGGCATCAGCATCGCCATCGCGAGTTCGAGCCGGCCGGGCAGCGCGGCGTATTCGACATCGAACATCTCGGCCGCGGGGTCGCCGAAATGCACCACCAGATTGGGGCCGCTCTTGAGCTGGTGCATCTGCGCCAGCGGAACATTGTCGATCAGGCAGCCATCGACCAGCATCGCGCCTTCCGCCGTGTAAAACGGCGGCAGGAGTCCCGGTATCGCGCTCGACGCCCGCACCGCCTGCCACAGCCGCCCCGTCCGGATCAGCTCAAGATTATGGGTCGAGAGATTGGTCGCGACCGCCGCGAACGGCCGCCAGCAATCCTCGATCCGGCAATCGGCGCCGTATTGATCGGCGAGCGCGCGATCGAACGCCTTGTGATCCAGCAGGGAATAGCGCGGCCAGGTCGGCCGCCGGAAGCTGCGGCTTTTGACGAATATCTCGTGGGTGCCGCGCTCGAGCGCTTCGGCCTCGTGATTTTTGGCAAAGCCGGCCACCATGGCCGAGCCGACGCTGGTGCCGACGAAGATATCGAACACCACGCCGCGCTCGCGCAAGGCCTTGTAGATGCCGACATGCGCCGATCCGAAGCTGCCGCCGCCGGCGGCGACGAATCCGACCGCGCGGCCGGACATGAACCTGATCAGGCTGTGGATATCGATCTGATCCTCGAGCGCGACATGGTGATGCATGAAGCAAGGCAGGCGCGCCAGCCAGGCCGCGGTTCCGCTGACTTCACCGCTGCGCCGCGCGTGAATGCGAACCAGGCGGCGCGCCGGCGCCGGATGAACCTTGCAGGCGAAGGCTTCGACATCCGTCAGCTCCCCGGCTGGGGCATCTCCATGACACACGAACAACACCAGGTCGGCCTGGCGGATCGCCTTCCGCGTCCAGGCCGAGGCCCTGCCGTTGCCGAGATAGACCACCAGCGGCGCGGTCTGTTCGATTCGGTTGAGCCAGTCGGTGATTTCGGAGGCATCCAGCGCGCGACCGGGAAACATGGCGTCGAGCCGGGCGGGATCGACGATTTCGGCGCCGATCGCGGCCAGCCGCTCGCGCATCCGGCGATCGAACGCAGCCGGCGCCGGCGCGAATCCGCCCTGGAGCAGCGCCACCGTTCGCACCTTCGGCGCAGCCCGCAGCGCGGTAAGGCGCGCCGTCTCCTTCGCGAACCGCCGCGCGAGGGCGGCGAGCAATTCCTCGACGATGGCGGGGGCGTCCTCGGCAAGGTCCCGATAGGCCGCGCGCGTCAGCACCAGAACGCTGGTGTCGCGGATCGCAATGACATCGGCGGTGCGCGGCATGTTGGCGAAGAAGCCGATCTCGCCGACCACTTCGCCGGCGCGCAGCTCGGCGATCGGCGCGTGGTCGCCGGCCCTGCGCACCGCGAGCGCGCCATGCAGCACCACGAACAGGGCGTCCGAAGCCTCACCCTGCGCCACCAGCATCTGCCCGCGCACGAGATCCTGCCGGACCATGGCGCCAAAGGCCTTCAGCCGCTGTCCGGAACTGAGCGTTCTGAACAGCGCGAAATCCTCGGATACGTTTCCCCACGCAAATGTCGAGTTCAGCCCATCCATCGGCGGCACCCGCTTCGATCTTGACGGTCAATCTATCGCCGACTTGCCATGACGGCGAGCGATTTAGGATTTTCTGCGCCAGCGCGCCGCACAATCCGTCCGAAACGGCGTCAATTCGGCTAACCCCTTGCAGGGACGTGCCGAGGCCCGGTCCCCAGTGGTTCGCCCGACAGAACTACGTCTTTGCGGCGGGTATCTTCATCAGCCGCGCAAATTGATCGTCATCGATCTCGGTTTGGGCGACCAGGACACTGCAGCGAAGATGCTCGATCAGGTAAGTGCCGACCGACCCGAACCACCATCGCGCAAGCGGCCCGGTCGGTCGATGACCCACAACGACGAGATTCGCTCCGATCTCTTCGGCGACCCCAGCTATCTCCTGTCCGGCGGCTCCCATACCCAGCCGCGCCGTCGGTGAGAAACCCATGGCCTTAAGCCGCTCCACGCCTTCGGCAAGGATCGCCTCATAAGTCGCGATCTGTTCGTCCATCGAGATCGCGACGCCCCCTTCCAAGGTCGCAAGGGCGGGGGCCGTTTCCACGACAGCTAGCAGGAAGACTTCTGCGCCACAAAATTGGGCTAGCTTCGCACCCTCCCGCAACGCCCGTCGTCCTTCGATTGAGCCGTCATAGGCGAGAAGAACCCTCTTATACATGAGGTGCTCCCATCGATTGCCATGAAGACGAGCCCGCGAAGACTAACACTAATCGACTGGGTCGGAACCTAATTTTGTCCGAACAAGAGCGCTCGAGAAATTGCCCAATTTCCCGCGCCCCTGCGGCAAGATCGCTACAGAGCCGCGATTTTCGACCCGCCACAGTCCCGGCACGCGCGGCGCATGCTTTTCTGGCGCACCCGACACGATTCGAACGTTTGACCTTTGCCTTCGGAGCCTTGCTCCACCCCCCAACCAGCCCCGGCTTGGCCGTTGCCCACGCCCGGCCAATCGGCTAAATGAACCCCAACGCACCCGTAGCTCAGCTGGATAGAGCGTTGCCCTCCGAAGGCAAAGGTCACACGTTCGAATCGTGTCGGGTGCGCCATAAGATCAATTACTTAGTCAAATGCCCCTGAATTCGGCTAAAGTAAAACTCACCACAAACTCACCAAAAATAATCCAGCCATGGCGCAGAATCTGCGGCAGTGGGCCGACGCTACCTACGGCGGCGTTCGGCTCGGAGGGGATGCGTCGAGAATTAGACCGCCGCCGGCGCCATGTCGGCGTGGGCCGGATAATCGATGTAGCCTCGCCCGTCGCCGCCGTAGAATGTCGAACGGTCGTAGCGGGTCAAAGGCACGTTGCGTCGCAACCGTTCGGGCAGGTCAGGATTGGAGATGAAGTGGCGGCCGAAGGCGACGAGGTCGGCGTCGCCCGTCGCGACGATTGCCGCGGCAGTCTCACCCGTGAAACCGCCCGCCGCGATCAATGTACGGCGGAATTTTCGCCGCAGATGCTGGGCTGCGATCGGAGCCTGGCCCTTGACGATCTCCTCGATGCCCTTGATACGCGGCTCGACCACGTGGAGGTAGGCGATGCCCAGTCGATCGAGCTCGGTCGCGACATAGCCAAAGGTCGCGGCCGGGTCGCTGTCCGACATCGATCCGTAGGTGCCGCTCGGCGCGATACGGACGCCCACGCGATCGGCACCCCAGACGGAAATCGCAGCCTGCGTCACCTCAAGCAAGAATCGCGCGCGGTTTTCGATTGAGCCGCCGTATTCGTCGGTGCGTTTGTTGGTGCCGTCCTGCAGGAACTGGTCGGGCAGATAGCCGTTCGCGCCATGGATCTCCACGCCGTCGAAGCCAGCCCGCAGTGCGCGCTCGGCGCCGGCGCGGAACTCCTCGATGATGCCAGGAATCTCTTCCAGCGCGAGCGCGCGCGGCATCGAGAACGGGACTTCGCCCTGCCTGGTATAGGCATAGACTTCTGCCGCGATCGCGGACGGCGCGACCGGCGGCTCGCCATTCGGCTGCAGATCGGTGTGTGACTGACGGCCGACATGCCACAACTGCAGGAAGATCCGGCCGCCCTTGGCATGAACCGCATCGGTGACGCGGCGCCATCCTTCAATCTGACGGTCCGAATAGATGCCGGGCGCGCCGGCGTAGCCGTAACCGCGGATCGAGACAGGCGTTGCCTCGGAAATGATCAGGCCACCCTTCGATGCGCGCTGGGAATAATACTCAGCCATCAGGTCGCTCGGAATATCGCCTGGATCGGACCGCATCCGCGTCAGCGGCGCCATCACGACACGGTGGGAAAGTTGATAGGAGCCAATCTTGATTGGCGAGAACAGCGTGCTCATGGTGTTATCTCCTTCAGGTTTGAAGATGCGCTTCCCGTTTTTTGCCGCTATCAGACCTTCACCGCGGCAGCCCGCTGCAGCACCGGGATTATGTCTTCGGGCTCGGGCCTGTGGGTGTAGTCGGGGTTCACTTCGGAGTAGAGGATCGTGCCGTCCTGGCCGATCACGTAGCGGGCCGGTATCGGCAGGGTCCAGCTCGGATCGTCGTTGAACGTGGGCAGATCGTTCTTCAGCCCCTTGTAGAGCTCGATCAGATAGTCGGGCAGATCGAAGCGCAGGCCGAACGCGGCGCCGACCTTGCCCTTCGCATCCGACAGGATCGGGAAGGAGAGCTTGTTCTGACGCATTGACTTGCGGCTGTTCGGCGCGGTCTGCGGCGAGATTGCGAGCAGCGAGGCGCCATACTTGTCGAACGCGGGCTTGGCGGTCTCCAGCGCCTGTAACTCCATGTTACAGTAGGGGCACCACACGCCGCGATAGAAGCTGACGACGAGCGGGCCTTTCTTCAAGAGCTCGTCCGAGCTGACGATGTTGCCTTCGGGATCCTTCAGCGAAAACGATGGGGCCACGTCGCCGGCTTTCTTGGCGCGCTGGGCGGCACCGGAGGCGATCAGTTCGGCGGTGGCGCGATGCATGGTCTCGATCACGGAACGAGGAACGCTGTAGGGCGGTTTGCCGGCTTCGAAATCGGTCTTGAACGCATCGAGTTTGGCTTGCAGTGACATGGTCGGTTCCCTTTGGGTTTCGCGTGGGCTTGCGGATCGAACTCACGCGAAAGAACCTAAAGGAGACCGCCATGGAGGGTAGCGAGGCCGTCGGACTAGGCCCTATTCCGTTCGGGAATAGAGGCTTCAACAGCCGCGGCAAATGAGCAGCTTGCGATCGAGTTCGGCATCAAGCTCCTGTTGCTGGCGCTCCCACGCCGACAGGACTTGATCCTGGGGCACATCGGTTCTTGTTGGCTGCCGATGACCGATCGGCGCGAACCAGGGCGAATGCGAGGTCAGAACGGCTGGGCTGTTTTGATCGGACGCCGTTGCTGGTGAAAGCAAGCCGAACAAGACCCCGCTTGCCACAACGGCTGCCGCAAATCGGGTTGAACGCTTCAGGATCGAGATCGAGGACATGGCGACACTCCTTTTCGGGGGAGGCTCGGGATGAGCAACTCCGCTCGCGTGTCACCTTACTGATCGAGTAGAGACGCTGAATGCCGGTGGGTATCGAAGAGATGCTCGTTCGTCTCAACAAGCGCCGATGATCCAACTCGCGCGTAGAGCCCTCGGGTCGCATCGGACAGACGTTCGGCATTCCTGGTAGCGATAAGTCTTATTCGCGCGCGATAGCTAAATCGCCTTGGCTTCATCCCCAACTTTGAAGCGGAGCCGTCGCCCGGCAGCTCCAAACGATCAAAAGGGGGTGTGACGTGACGAATAGTGCCATCGCATCGACAAAGCCTGCGCTCGTCATGAATTCTGATCCGGAGGAGATGCCATCCTGGATGACGATGCTGTTTGCGATCGCGGCCGGGCTGCTTGCCGCGAACGTATACTACGCACAGCCAATCGCCCAATTGATCGCAACCTCGCTCGGCTTTTCTTCTTCGGCGACGGGCCTGATCGTCGCTTTCACGCAGGCAGGATTCGGCATTGGTCTGTTCTTGGTCGTTCCGCTCGGCGACCTGATGGAGAATCGTCGGCTCGTTCTGACACTGACCGGCGTCACCGGCCTTGCGCTTCTGACCACCGCCATATCGGCGGCACCGACGGCGTATCTCGCCTCGGCACTTCTGGTCGGGCTCGGATCGGTCGCCGTGCAGGTTCTCATCCCATTTGCGGCCCACATGGCTCCAGAGCGTGTTCGCGGGCGGGTGGTCGGCAATGTGATGAGCGGCCTGATGATCGGCATCATGCTCGCGCGGCCGGCGTCGAGCTTCGCGACGCAGATCATGTCGTGGCACGCGGTGTTTTACGTCTCGGGTGCAAGCATGTTTGTCCTGGCGCTCGCGTTGGCCCTGGCGCTGCCGAAGCGGGAGCCGGCGGCGACGATCTCCTATCTCGCACTGCTGAGATCAATGAGCCGCCTGGCCCTCACAACACCCGTCCTTCAGCGGAGGGCACTCTACCAGGCCTGTCTGTTCGGGGCGTTTAGCCTGTTTTGGACGACCGTGCCGCTCCTGCTCACGGAATCCTTCCACATGTCGCAGGGTGAAGTGGCGCTCTTCGCGCTCGTTGGCGGCGCGGGCGCAATCGCGGCGCCGCTCGCGGGGCGCGCCGCGGACAAAGGATGGACCGAGCCCGGCACGGCCTTCGCCATTCTCTGTGTTACGGTCGCTGTTCTTATCACCCGCTTTGCCGCTGCAGGATCCTCCCTCGGAATCCCGCTTCTGGTCGCGGCAGCGATCCTGTTGGATTTCGGGATGACGGCCAACCTTACGCTCGGTCAGCGTGCGATCTTTGTGCTGGGGGCCGAATATCGTAGCCGGCTCAATGGACTTTACATGTCGGCGTTCTTCGCCGGTGGCACGGTCGGTTCGACGCTGGGTGGCCTCGCTTACGCGCTTGGCGGCTGGAGTCTCGCTTCGTGGATAGGATTTGCGCTTCCTATGCTGTCACTTGCTTTCTTTGCGATAACCTGGATTCGGGCGCGCGTTCTCTCGTGAGATGCCACATCTGGCTCTGGGCGAAGGTTGCTGGCCTCACGGGTTAAAGCTGCGTTCGAAGAAATCAACAAAAGTCCGCGCTTTCGCTGTCGCGGCGCGCCCGGTCGGAAACACCGCCCACAAATCGAGTGGCGGAAGGCTCCACTCCGATAGCACCGCGCATACGGCACCCGAGCGTAGTTCCGGGCTAAACATCCATTCCGACGCAATGGTCAGCCCGACATGGGCGAGCACCGCGGCCCTGACGCCTTCGGCCGCGGTCACCTTCAACCTGCTTTGCACCTTGACCGCGGCTTCAGAGCTGTCGCGCTGAAACGACCAGACGCTGCCTTCTCCCTGCAGATAGACCACGGCCTGGTGCTTGCTCAGATCGGCCGGGGTTGCCGGCGTGCCGGCGCGATCGAAGTAGCCCGGCGTACCCAAGACCAGTCGCTTGCATCGTCCGATGCGCCGAGCCGTCAGGGCCGAATCGAGCAGCTTTCCCATCCGCAGCGCCACATCGATGCCCTCCTGCACGAGATCGATCTGGCGGTCGTCGAGCACGACCTCCAGATCGAGGTCCGGGTGTTGGGTGAGGAATTGCGGCAACAGCGGAATAAGGTGGATGCGAGCAAATGTGACAGCGGCGCAAACGCGCAGTCGCCCCTTCAGCCCGGTGCCGGCGCCGCGCGCGGCGAGTTCCGCCTCATCGGCCTCCTCGATCGCGCGCCTGGCGCGTTCGAAATAGCCGAGCCCCGCCTCGGTCGGGGTCAGTCCCCTCGTCGAGCGCGTGAGCAGCTTGACCCCCAGATAGGTTTCCAGCTGGGCAACCGTCTTCGAGACCGCCGGCTGCCCGACGCGGAGCTGCCGCGCGGCGCCGGAGAAGGATCCCGTCTCGACCACCCGGATGAACGTCTCCATCGAAGCCAGGCGATCCATCGTTGTTCTCCCCTATTCTTTTCGGGAATGAGCGATATTGCCCGGCCCTATCTGCCATGGCAGCGAAAAATTGGCCATCTCTTCTCGCGACCCGGGCGGAAGCTCGGGCAGATGGAGACGACCGATGACCACCTACGGACGATCTTACGCCGACCGCTCTCAGGCCGTGTCATCCGCTTTGCGCATCAGGCGGAGCACCGAGGCCGCCGTCGCCGGCGCGGTTCGCACCCTCAAGCTGACCGTTGCCGATGCCCTCTATGCCTATGCGGTAACCGGCAGCGCCTTCGCAACCGTGATGGTGCTTGCGGCGCCGCATCCGGAGGTTTTCATGCGGTGCTTCTTCCAGGGCAAGGGTTAAGCCCGCAGGTTGGTCAGCTCCGTCGGGACAGGAACGGGAGCTGATACAAGCGGCCGGTTGCCTCGAGATCCTCGACCCTCCATTCGCCGCCAATGCCATCGATCATCCACCTCAGCAGCGCCCAGAGATCGGTGTCGACGTCCTCCTCGCTCAACGGCTCCAGCGCGTCGACCAACGCATAGATTTCGATCCCGTCGGGAAAAGGTTCTCCGCTCCGGCCGACGAACACGAGCGAATAGATCACGCCGGAAGGCGCGCGGACATAGCCGAGCTTCGACAGGCCATCCGTATCGAGCGAGAAGCGCCGCATGAAGAAGTGGCGAAATTCCGGGTAATGGCCGAGGCGATCTTCCACAAGCACGAGCGCTCTTCTTTTCTCGTCGAGGCCGGGCTTTTCGATGACTTCGATCCCTGTCATGGCTGCCTCTCATCAATGCGGTCGAGGAATTTGTTGATCTTCGCCGCGATCTCGGCGCCCGAATCTTCCTGAAGGAAATGGCGGCCGGTGACGAGTTCAGGACCTTCCGCGTGCGGCAGCAGCTCCTTGAAGCGCGTGGCGAACATCTTGTGATCGAAGACCTCATCCTCCCTTCCCCAGACCAGCAGTGTCGGGAATTTCGATTTCTTGAGTTCACGTTCGAGCCATTGAAACCGCTCGAGACCACGTGCCGTGTCATCAAGCGGAATCCAGCGCGGCCAGGTCCACGTGAGGAGCCGCGATCCCGGATCTGGCAGGATGCCCTCATAAACGCTCTGCGCTTCATCTCGGAATCGCTTCCTGTCGACCACCGACAGGTACATTCCACGTCCAGCCAATGCATTGTGCCGGCCAAGAAGATAAGGGCCGATAAGGGGCGCGTGCATCATGCGCCAGGGAAATATCCGTTTGTGGAATTCGGACGGGGGAAGCGGCCAAGCCCAGGTACTCATAATCACGAGCGCTCGGACGCGGTCGGGATTGGAGAGTGCAAAACCAAGACCGGTCGGGCCGCCCCAATCGTGGCAGACCATGGTCGCGTTGCGAACGTCGAGCTGCCGCAGCAAGCTCGTGAGATTTGCGATGTGGCCGTCGAGACTGTGCGCTTGTTCGCGGACGGGTTTCTCGGACAGACCAAAGCCGATCATGTCAGGGACGATCACGCGCCGGCCTGCAGCCGTCAGCGGCTTTACGAATTTCCTGTACAGGAATCCCCAAGCGGGATTGCCGTGCAAGAGAACAACGGGATCGCCGGCCCCCTCATCGATGTAGTGCATACGCCAGCCATTGACACGCTTGAATCTCGGTTCGTATGGCCATTCCTCGTGGACAAAGGGCCCAGGCGGCACGGGCGTCGTTGCTGCATCGAGCTTCATCGCTCTTCTCCTTTGGAACCGCTCAACTCATGGAAAGAAAATCACGGCCTGGCCATTCAGGCGGGGCAGCCTCGCAACGGCACCGAGGCAATCTCCAGTCTCAAAATCAAAAGCGACGACTTCGTCTTGGGCCACACAATAGAGCCGGGCATGCGGCCCAAAGCGCAAACCCCGCGGCTTCTGAAATCGCACACCACGAGTCGGAACAAGCACCCGCACGAGACGCCCGTCAGCATGGTCATATTCACGGATCGTCGTTATCGCATTTGCTGAACCGAACGGATGCTCGCTGCTCACGACGATATTGCCGTTTGGCGCGATCGCAAGGTCGAGCGGACTGAGCTCCGGATCGCCTACCTTCCATGACGGCAGCATCAGGCGATCGGAATCGAACGCCAGAATGGTGTTGTTGCCTTCACCGCTCGGTCCGATGCCGGAGGCGAGAAAAAGCCTACCATCATGCCCGAACGCAAAGCCGCGCGGAAACGGAACGACGTGCGGCGGAAGGACAAATTCGCCTGCGCCGTTGAGCTGGCGCGCAAATGCCATTATGGTGCGCTCGCCGCGCAGACCGACATAATAACGGCCGTCCGGCCCAAAATTGCCGCCGCCAGGATTTAATCCGTCCACGGTTCTACTCGCCCGTACGACCGCTCCGTTGCGGTCGAGCGCGAGAATTCGGTTTGAGCCGCTGTTGACGAAGAGCAACCTGTCGACCCGATCGATCCCAAGCCCACGAGGATCGGCGATGCGCGAATCGTCGCCGAAGACGCCGATCGGCTTGCCGTCGTCGGCGAAGGCGAGAATTTTTCCGTAACCCGCGCCGTTCGCACCGGTCGCACTTGTAACAAGGAGGGTCATGTCAGTCTCGGTACATATTCAAGGCAAGATCTTCTGACGCTTCAGGCTATCAATGGCCGCGATCAGCGACTTCGCGGAGTCCATCCTCTCGGTAAATCCGAACTCGTAGATCTTGTTGACGTTCGAGATGACGTCCGACTCGGTGTGGAAGATGAAATCGCCAAACGGCCACCCGACGAGTTTGGACAGATCCGGCTGCACCAAACCGTGCCGTTCAGCAATCCTCTTCCAGACCGGACCCTTGTCAGCCATATGCCGCGCAAGCTTCAATGGGACCGGCGGTGCCACGTCGAGACCGAGATGCCGGGCGATATCCTCCCACATCCGTTCCCAACGAAAGACGTCGCCGTTGGTGATATTGAAGGCCTCACCTGAGGCCTTCTCCTCGGTTGCCGCCCACGCGCTTGCTCTTGCAAGCAGGCCCGCATCGGTGAACTGAACAAGTTGTTGGTACGCCTTGTCAGTGCCCGGAAACCGCATCGCGATACCAAGTTCGCGTGACAACCCGGCAAAGACACCAACCACCAGCGCGATATTCATCGGATTACCAAAAATATCTCCCACCACGACGTCTGGAATGAGCGCAACAGTGTCCCAACTGGCTTTCGATGCACGCGCCCTGAGTTGCGCCCGCTGTGAGAGGTAGATGTTGGGCGGCATGTGCGACGGATCGCTTTCTCTGGCTGGCGTCCTGACATTGGCACCGAGATGAATGCCGTAGACCTTAAATCCCTCGTAGCTGACGACCCGCCTAAGCGGCGCCCCTACCGTGTTGAGGCCGTCCAACAAGTTTCCGAGCATGTGGCCATTCCGCTCGGCTTCAACGGACAGGTCGGAGTCCGGACTCAGAGCCGCGTAAAACAGATGCGCGGTGTCATTGGCCGGCCTGAGCGCGGCCGCGATCGCATCGCGATCGGTGAGATCTACGGTGATCGTCTCGATCCCCGCAATCGGCCGGCGCGCAAGCGCACGCACCCTCCAGCCCTGACGTTTCAATTCCACGGCCACCGAATGGCCGACGATGCCGCTGCCGCCGGCGACGAGGGCGACGCGCCGCGCATCACTGTCCATCATCTCGAGCCTCCCGGTTACGACCCAAAATCCGTTCCCATACTCAAAGCGCGCTCAAGCCGCCGTCGACGACGAGATCGGCGCCGGCAACGTAGCTGCTCTCGTCGGAAGCCAGGAACAGCGCCGCGGCAGCAATCTCCTCGGGGCGGCCAAGGCGATTTAGCGGAGTGGCGGCCCTAAAGCTCGACCGTATCGCGTCAGCGCCTTCTTTCGTTACCGCCTGCGCGTCGATGATGGGCGTGTCAATCGCGCCGGGGCTGATCGCGTTGACACGGATGCCACGGTCCTTGAGTTCCGCCGTCCACGTGCGCACAAACGAACGAACGCTGGCCTTGGTTGCGCTGTAAGCGGTGTAGCGCGGAATGCCCTTGAACGCGGCAATGGAGGAAATCAGGATGATGGAGCCGCCTTCGCGGAAAAGAGGAAGTGCCTTCTGGACTGTGAAGAGAAGTCCACGCACGTTGGTGCCAAAGGTCTTGTCGAAATTCTCTTCCGTCACGTCGACAAGCGGCTGCGGATCGATGAAGCCCGCGTTTGCAACCAGAATATCAATCTTTCCCTTCTCTTCCTTGATTCTTTCATAGAGCCGATCGAGATCACCGAGGTCCTGCACGTCTCCGCGAGCAGGCGCGACGCCGTCTCCAATGAGAGCAGCGGCCATGTCGAGGTCGCTCTGCCGGCGGCCGGTGAGATACACGAACGCACCTTCCTTCACAAAGCGCTGCGCCGTCGCAAGTCCGAGGCCGCTGCTGCCGCCTGTTATCACCGCCACTTTGCCCTGCAATCTGCGCATCATTCTCTTCCTTCCCGATTCAGGCATACCCGTGCCAATGGATACGTCAGGTCTGTGCGCATCGGATCATCGACTTCCCGATCGATGCGCTGCTTGCAACATCGTTCGTTCCTGCCATCCAGGTAGCTCTCCTGTCGGCATTAGGCTTATTCCAGACCGGAATGGAAAAGGCGGCACAGCGGCATCGGTGAGAGCCGGGCATCCGGACTACTTCGCGGCAGGCGGCAGGAGCTTGTGGTCGATCAGAGACTGCAGTGCGTTGCGGAACGAGTCCTCGGTATCAATTGTCTTTGTGAACCCAGCCTGGCGCAGCTTGACGGTGCTCACAAAGGCTCGAGGTCCTTCCGGGGCGCCATAAGCGAACGCGAAGTCCGCATGCTGGTCCCCTTGGCCAACGAGCTCCCGCAGGTTCCGCGAGCGAAGCTCGTACTTTGGGA
>Ga0193699_10000212_pt1 | contig 26002 bp, 24 predicted proteins | sample L3c2metaG_FD_160095 | JGI IMG/M metagenome (GOLD analysis project Ga0193699, IMG submission 160095) | Soil microbial communities from a riparian zone of the East river system, Colorado, United States - L3c2 | ecosystem: Environmental > Terrestrial > Soil > Riparian zone | place: USA: East...
TTCCGAAGTTCGCGAACACGAAGGACAAGGCGTATGTCGCAGCGATGAAGTCTGACCTGCGCAACATGGCGACCTACGAAGAGCAGTACGCCGCCGACAACGGTGGTGCGTATTTCGGTGGTGTCGCGACTTCCGCGGCCCCGCTTCAGGGCTTCAGCCCGTCGCAGAACGTGACGGTAACGATTACCGATCTCCCAGGCCCGCCGCCTTCATGGAGCGGAAGCGCCACGCACTCGCAGTCAGCGAAGGTGTGCAGCATGGTCAATGGTGTGATCGCCTGCGTGTAATGAACGACTAGTGCCGGTGCCCGTCGCCGTCGCCGTCGCTTCGCAGAAAGAAGAGAGCTCGAGGGGATTTCCCTCGAGCTCTCTTTGCGTTTGGTGCCGCGAGAGCAAGCAAACAACCGTCCACTTCCGCAATGCATCGATCGGATGATGTGCAGGTTTTTTCGCTGCCGCGGAGACGTCACGCGTGCACAAACCTTATGCCACGGCAACACTTACAAGCAAAGAGCGATCGTATTGTGCGGTTGCTCCAGAGGCTATTCAACGTCTTTTTACTAGACGGTCTCGCTACCAGAGCTGGCGCCAAAATGCGCACCGCCGTGGGGCCTCGGATCTTCCAACTGCAGGAGTCACCAATGCGCAACAGAAAGGGGTTTACCCTCATTGAGCTTCTGATCGTGGTCGTCATCATCGGCATTCTTGCCGCGATCGCGATTCCGAAGTTCGCAAATACGAAGGACAAGGCGTACGTCGCCGCGATGAAATCTGACCTTCGCAACATGGCGACCTACGAAGAGCAGTACGCTGCTGACAATAGTGGTGCGTATTTCGGTGGTGTCGCGACTTCAGCGGCCCCGCTTCAGGGCTTCAGCCCGTCGCAGAACGTGACGGTAACGGTTACCGATATCCCAGGCCCGCCGCCTTCATGGAGTGCAAGCGCCACGCACTCGCAGTCAGCGAAGGTGTGCACGATGGTCAACGGTGTGATCGCCTGCATCTGATGAATGACCAGCGCCGGCGCACGTCGCCGTCGCTGGGCACCAAGTGAAGAGCCCGAGGGGAATACCCTCGGGCTCTTTTGCGTTGCCGGCCGGCAAGCAGTGCCTGAGCCGCCTGAGCCACTTGTGACGCGCTGGGGGCCTCCCATAGTCATTCACTTGTGAAGGGATCATCGGATGCAGACTTGATCGCCGCTGTCCTGGCCGGGGACGCTGAAGCATTTTCCGGACTGATTCGGCGCCATCAGGACACGTGTGTCCGTTTTGCAGTGCGAATGCTTGGATCGCGGGTCGACGCGGACGATGCACTGCAGTCGGCTTTCATGCGTGCCTTTCGGAGTCTTCGCAACTGCAGAGAACCGGATCGCTTCGGAGGGTGGCTTTACCAGATCGTCATCAACGAGTGCCGGACTTACGCGTCGCGACGACGCCGGCGTGAGCTTCGCTTTACGCCGGCGACCAATGAAATCGAGCGCGCTGTGGCGCCCGGCTCGGAACCGGAAGTCGATGTAGACGTAGGTGGACACATAGAGAACGCATTGGGTATGCTCCCGGCGGAACAGCGGGAGGCGTTTCTGCTCAAGCACGTTGAAGAGCTGACGTATGAGGAGATGGCTGAGATGACGGGTGTGAGCGTGCCGGCGCTGAAGATGAGAGTGAAGCGGGCCTGCGACGCGTTACGCGACTTACTGGAAGGGGTTTACAATGGCTGAGAATTACGATGACAGCGGCAAGGACAAGGATGCCGAATTCGTAGAGCAGATTTCTGCTCGACTTCGCGCGCCCGAGCACGTCCACCCGTCGTTCGAGAAGCGATTGATGGAGAAAGTGCGCGCGGAAGCCGGAATACACCTGCCGGCCAGTGGCTCCGCACGGCGGTCATGGTGGCGCGCGGAGCGAGTCTTCAGCGTTGCCCCACTTACCGGTCTCGCCATCGCCGCTGGAATCAGCCTCATCATCGGAGTATCCGGCGTCGCAATCGGCTCACGGATGTCGGCGCGTTCTCTCCTGTCCAACCGCGCCGCGTCAATGGCGCAGCGCGATACCGTTCAAATCGTGCGCTTCGTTTTTGTCGACCCGCACGCAGCCAAGGTCGAGCTCGTTGGCGATTTCAATGAGTGGGCAAAGGGCAGTACCGAACTGGCGCCCTCGGGAGCACCCGGGGTGTGGACGGTATCGGTCCCCCTCTCGCCGGGACGGCACGAGTATGCTTTTATTATCAACGGCTCGCGCTGGGTTGCTGATCCGCTCGCTGTGAAGAGCTCTGACGATTTTGGAACCGAAAGCTCGGTGATCCGGGTAGGAACCTCAGCCAACAGCACGACGTAGAAAAGAACGCTCCTCCCGGGCACCTCACTTCGTGGTTATTTGAAAGCTGGAATACCTCTGACCGTGGTGCCTTTGAGAGGAGCGTTGACTGCGCTCCTCCTGATCGCGCGAGCGAGTCAAGCGCAAAGAGTGGAAAGCAGTCTGGATGTAGGCGGAGCCGTGCTTCGCTACGCCGACACTTTGACCACTGGCGCCGCCACGATTACGCCGCACCTGGTCGCCGATTGGGGTTCTACATACCTCGAGGCTTACGGCACGTACTCCCAATTCACCAGCGGCGGTTGGAGCACCCAAGGCTCTCTTTCAGCCTCACGCTTCACTCCCCCCAGTCACGGGCTGCTCGGCGAGGTCGGTGGATTCGCCGGAGGAAGCACACACAATGATGGCACGCGAACGGGAGAAATACTCGCCAACGGACGGCTCCATCTGACACGCGCAAACGGCGAGGTGTTCGCGGGCGGTGGGGGCGGTCGGACCTGGGATGGTGGGGCGTGGAGAAGCGTGTTGCTCGGAGAAGTGGGCGCCTCGGTCGGTTCCGGACCAAACAGCGCGTCGTTTACGATAACCCCGACGATGGTCAACGACTCGATCAAATACACTGACGCGCAGGCGTCGTTATCGTGGAAGGGCGAGTCAGTGGATCTCGGCGCGCTGCTCGGGTTACGGCTGGGTGATCAACTGACCACACTGAGCGCGAACGTACGATCGTGGGCGAGCGCAAGCGCAGTCTTCTGGATCGCGCCGCGAATCGGCGTGGCGGTGGGCGGCGGAAACTATCCCGTCGATCCCACTCAGGGGTTTCCCGGTGGTCGGTTCGTCTCGCTGAGCCTTCGCCTGGGACAACACCGTCCGACTCAGCCGCCGAACGCCCAGATCGATGAGCCGTCGAAACTCGGCGCTCCCCCTCCCGAGATCAGCCCCGCGGCGACCGGATTCATCGCTAAACGCGGCGCGGGCGACGTGGTCACCCTGCAGGTGAATGTTCCCGGCGCGCGACTAGTCGAGATTAACGCTGACTTTACGGGCTGGGTCCCAGTTCCCCTCGTCCCAGCAGCAGGGGACCGGTGGACCGTGAGTCTCCCGATCAAGATCGGGAAATATCAGATGAACATGCGAGTGGACGGGGGCCAATGGATCGTGCCTCCGGGTCTTCTCTCAATGGCCGACGAGTTCGGAGGCAAGGTTGGATTGCTCGTCATCGAGTAGCGTCTAAATGTGACTAACCGCGGGGTGTGGGTAGTCTATCAGATATGGCGCACCGCTGCGGGTGAGCCATGATGTGCTTCAGATCGCCAATCACTCCGCAACGGAGATGATACATACATGACCCAGATTCGTAGATTCGCACTGATGGCGCTCGCGATTGCATTGAGCGCGCAAGGCTCGATCGCTCAGACGCCGGCCAGAGATCCCTCGGCACGTCTAAGGCAGGTGCTCCCTGCTGACGTAGCCCAGCGCGTACTCGCGCGCATAGCAGAGGCACGGGCGCGCCAGCTCCCCGCGGAAGCATTGGAAAACCGCGCGCTGAAATTCGCGGCCAAGGGCGTCGATCCCAGGGATATCGAGCGCTCGGTGAACGAGCAGGCGTCGCGGATGGAGACGGCGAGAGCGGCGCTGGGAAGTGGTCGCCCATCGAATCCGGCAGGCGACGAGATCGAAGCAGGCGCCGAAGCGATACGCAAGGGCGTCGACGAGCTCTCGGTTAGCCTACTCGCGAGGAGCGCACCCTCTGGTCGTTCGCTCGCCGTTCCGCTGTTCGTGATCGGCAGTCTCACCGATCGCGGCCTTAGCTCCAGCGACGCGCTGCAGCGAGTGCTGGCGCGTATCAACGCTCGTGCGACCGATGCCGATCTGGAGAGAATGCCGGGCGAGCTCCCGCCGCAAGCGGTGAGTGGACAGAGCAACCGTCCGGCAACTACGGGCCGCGATTTCGGCCAGAGTCACAAACCGGCATCAGCTGGACCCCCGGCTACCGCCGGACCACCAGCAGGGGTGCCTGGAAATGCCGGGGCGAAATCAAATCCCGGTCAGACCAGACGGCCGAAAAAGTAAGCGGCAAAACAGAAAAAGGGGCGGCGAGAGCCGCCCCTTTTTCTTACCTCCAAGCTGCAATGAGACCCGCTAGATGCATGAGGTGTGACTTCCGCGCGCAATGCCAGAGTCTAGCACGATGGGGACGCGCTCTGCACGCGAGCCCAAACGAGAACCGAGACTGTCAACGCACTCATGCAGGAGACAAGAATGAACAAGACCTTTCGACTCTTTGCGGCAATCGCCCTGGGCACGCTCGGCGTCGCCGCATGCAGCGATTCCTCCGGCACCCGCACCGGACTTCTTACGGTCCGCCTCACGGACGCGCCCTTCCCCTTCTCGAGCGTCGCCAGCGTCGATGTTTTTGTCGTGCGCGTGGATGCCCGAACGGCGGCCCCTAACGAGACCGAGGCGTCAGACGAATCCAATCAACAGGGCTGGACCACAGTCGCCTCTCCAAACGCCTTGATCAACCTGCTCGATCTGCGTAATGGGACGACGACCAATCTCGGCGCCACCACCCTCGCTACCGGCACGTACAATGGCTTTCGTCTGATCATTGATCCAAGTCAATCATCGATCACCCTCAAGGACGGAACGAAGCCGCCGATTCAGTTTCCGAGCGCTGGTCATTCTGGCATCAAGATCAACCTCGACAAGCCCATCGAGCTGACTGAGGATGGGTCGGTGATGACGCTCGACTTCGACATCGGGAGCAGCTTCGTGATGCGCGGCAACAGCGCGGCGAGCGGCTTCAACTTCAAGCCCGTCATTCGCGCCATTGCGCAGGACATTACCGGTAGCGCAGCCGGATCGGTTCGGGCGAACACCACGACGGGCGCAGGCGTCTCGGGCGCCACGGTCGAGGTTCTGACCGCTGGGTCGCTGATCAACGACGCGGATCCGGCGCACATCGTGGCCACAACCAGCACCGACACGAACGGAGATTTCGGCTTCAAGTTTCTGCTTCCCGGGACCTACGTTTTGCGCGCGACTCCCCCCACGGCCAGTGGGTTCAAGCCCGCTCTTCTGACCGGTGGACTGACCATCGTCACGGGAGAGACAACTGCGAACCAGATCATCGTCGTAGCGCCGTAAGCACGACTTTGAGCAGCCGGAGAAAAAGAGCCCGAGGGAGTCTCCTTCGGGCTCTTTTTCAAGCTCGGCGGGAGGCGAAAGTGAGGCTCGTCAAGCCTACCATCTGGTACGCTCCGTGCCTAACATCATGTACCGACTTCCACGGAAGGCCACATGCTCCTGCGCAATCTGTTTCCTGAATCGATCTTCGGCCGAAAGCTCAATCCCAACGCTGAGCGACGGCTACGGCTGTCCCAGGCGCGCGCCGAGGAGACGATCATTCGCGGTCACGTGGACAACGCTCTCATGTTCGTCGATACGCTGGCGGAGGACCTGTCCTTCGATCGGGCGATCGACACCTACATCAGGGTAATGGGCATTCCTGAGCCGCTGGCAAGCACCGTAGCCACTCGCGCTCTGGTGCACCTTGGCCGCGATCTGGTGCCGTTCCGCCGCCGCATGCAGCGGGAGGGCGAGGACGTCGTCGCCGAGAAGCCGAGGCTTCGATTGGACGAGGCGTCGCGGGCTCAGGACATCAAGAGGGGGGCGTAGCAGGGCGGCGCAGCTCCCTCAAATCCGCGGCGCTGACGAGAAAAATCGCCGTGACGATGGCGGCCGACGCGATGCACCAGATGCATATCGCGTGAATCACGGCCAGCTCGAGGTACGTCAGCCACGCTGAGAAAAGCACGCCTATCGCTGCCTGGGCGGTGAGCACGAAGGAAATGACCTGCTCGTTTTCGAATCGCGGCGTCGTGCCGACCACGGCGACTACGAAGACGTCGAGGTAAAAGAAGAGGCCCCAGGCGGCGACGGGGAGGCCGAGGAAGACCGACCATCGGCTGATGTTCACGGTCTCGCACGAACCGATGCTGCAGCTCAGCTCGCCGATGAAGCCGAGCTTGTAGAGCGTGAGGTAGGTGCTGATGAAGATCCCGGCCAGCGCCAGCGCGGCCACGATCATCCGCTTCGTCACTTCTTCTTTGTCGCTGCCGGCGCCGTCACGACTGGAGGGGTCGCGGTTTTTGCGACGGAATCAACGATCGCCTTCATCTCGTCATACCCGCGTACGCCGCGGTACAGCTTGGTCCCGATGATGAAGCTCGGCGTCGAGTTCACACCCCGCTTCAGGCCGTCAGCGAAGTTAGCGCTGATGCGGCTCTGGTACTTCCGGGCGTCGTAGCAGCTCTCCCATTTCGCGACATCGACTCCAACCTCTGTCGCATAGCGCTGGAGAAACGGCTTGGGTCTGTCGGTCGCCTCGCCGTTCCACTCGTCCTGCGCCTGGAAGATCCGGTCGTGCATCGGCCAGAACTTGCCCTGCTCATCCGCGCACGCGGCCGCGTTGGAGGCCGCGAGCGTGTTGCGGTGCATGGTGAGAGGAAAATCGTAGAAAGTGATGCTGGCTAGGCCGGGCTCGATGATCCTCGTGCGCACGTCGGGCTCGGTAATGGTCGCGAATCCCCCGCAGGCCGGGCACTCGAAGTCGGCGTACTCGATGATTTTCACCGGGGCATCGACTTTGCCCATCAGATAACCTTGTGCGGGCCCAGCGTTGGTGGTGTCGACGGTGTTCTTGACATCAGTCGCAGCCGCTTTGGGCCTGGTGGCGACGTAACCGAGCGCCGCGACGCCGATGAGTGCGATTACACCGAGGAGCCAGAAGAATGCTTTTGGCCGACTTGATGCATTGCGGGCTTCCCTCACCGCGCCTTTGCGGGGTACGTTCCTGTCTCTCGGCTGTTCGCTATTGGGAGGCATCTTCCGTGGTCGGATTGTGCTTGAGGCTGGGGAGTAATTGTGACGCGAAAGCTAAGAGAGGGGTAATGAGATGCAAGCTGACATCCTGAGAGCTCCGGTCGGACCGGGCGCGATGCACGTGGAGCGATACGGCCATGGAGGCACCGCCGTCATCCTCCTGCACGGATTCGGAACTTGCAACTTTCTCTGGCGCGCGATCGCGCCCGCGATCACCGCCGCTGGACACACTGCCTATTCGGTCGATCTGCTCGGACACGGCCAGTCTGACCGTCCGCTCGACGCCGATTTCGGGATAGCGGCGCAGGCCGAGTATCTCGATGCTGCGATGACGGTGCTGCGCGTCTCGCGCGCGGTGATCGTGGGCGTCGACCTCGGTGGCGATGTGGCGATGAAGCTCGCAGCCAACCGCGCCGACCGCGTCGAGAAGCTGGTGCTGATCAATACGCCGGCCTTCGAAGAGCTCCCGGCCAGGGACATCACCCAGATGCAGCGACGCACCGCGAGGTTCGCGTTCAGCCTCACGCGCGGCGTCATGGGTGCGGCGCCGCTGCTCGAGGGAGTGCTCACCGGCAGCGTTGCCAACCCCGAGCACATGCCGATGAAGCTGGTAGCGCGCTATCTGGCTTCATTCGTCGGGAAGGACGGGGCCAATCATCTCCTTACGCTCGCCAGCTCGATCCATCGCGGCGACCTGGACGAGGACGAGTACGGGGAGATCAAGGCGCCGACGCTCATCGTCTGGGGCGACGAGGACAAGTGGGTGGATCCGAAGCTCGCCGACAGGCTCGTCAATGCCATCCCTGATGCCAGGCTGGTGAGGCTTGCGGGGGTAGCGCGGCTGGTTCCGGAGGAAAACCCGGAGCATCTCTCGGAATTGCTTCTCGATTTCATCAAGAGACGTGCTGCGGCATGAACCTTTCTTCTATGAAATGGTGTCTAATACCGGTAGATTGTAGCAGCAAGATTTCATAGACGTTTTTACTCCAACCGAATTGATGAACACTCAGAAAAACAGATTCCGGAAGGAGCCAGTCCGGGCCGCGTCACCATTCGCGGACGCTCGGGACGAGCTGTTCCAGCATATCATGCGCTGTGGCGTAGTCGGCTCAGCGCCCGAGGACCAGAAGGATTGGTTCGACAACACGATGGATTACCTGACGGAGCGCTACCACGAGCTCAAGCCGTCGGAGTTAGAAGAGCTGAGGGTGCTGGGGGAGCGGTTCGCTCAGCCTCCCAGGGCAAAGAAGGCTGTTTGATCGAATTGATCGAGAGAGAGAGGGGCGCTGAACAAGGGCGCCCCTCTTTTTTTTTGTACGCGCTACAGGCAACGGGAAACGGGCAACGGTGCAGTTGCAGTTATCTCCTCGCGTTGACCCCTCGGCGAAGAATCACCCCGATCCGCGCTCCACCGCCGAGGCCAACCTCGAGAGCAGGCACCCAACCGGAGAGCTCCCCGAGCGGCAACGGCCCCTCGACCCCGAGAAAGACCATGAGATAGGCTCGAGCCCCGCCGTCGAGCTCTGATCGGTAGCGGCCCGAGAGGCCGGCACCAGCGTACGGAGCCCAGCGAGTCTGCCGGAACGGATCGAAGCTGAATCGCGAGATGAAATCGGTGCGGCCTTCCGCACCGTGGCGGCCCAGTCCGACTCCCGCGACGAAGCCCGATCGCACGTATATCCCAACGGGGACCGTGAAGCCGTACGCAGCCTCGACGCCGGAGCTCCGCGAGAAGATTCCATCGAGCCGCACTTCGCTCTGAATTCGCTGCTGAACCGCCTGTGCCTGGCCGGCACCCGGCCGCGTCGCTAGGCCAAGCGAGAGTATCAGCATCACTCTTTTAGCGCGCATGGGATCGAAATCGCCGAATCGGCCGCTTAGCGGGCGCGCCCGCGCCAGAGCGCGATCGTGTAGTCGACGATCGACGCCACCGAAATGATTCCGATGGTAAGGATGAGAACTCGCGTAAGCTCCGGCATCACGATTATCACGACGAGCGTGATCAGCTGCACGACGGTGACGATCTTGCCTAGCATTCTCGCTCTGAAGACGGCGGGTCGGAGCGTTGGAATAATTTTGGCGACAACGAACCCCGCGGCTGTGGCCAGATCACGCGTCAGAAAGATGAAGTACTGGCCGGTGGTGAGCAGTCCTTCAACGAGGTAGGTCGAAATCGCAACGAGGACGAATATGCGGTCAGCGAGCGGATCGAGGAGTGCACCGGCAGCGCTCTCAGTTTTTTCATGGCGCGCGAGCCAGCCGTCGATGAAATCAGTGAATCCCGCGACCGCAATCAGCGCTATCCGATCCCACGGCTCCGAAACGAGCACGAACGCGAGCGCGAGTACGACGCGCGACAGCGAAACGGTATTGGGAAGAGTGAACAGCGCGCCACGATTCATGCGACCGAAAAGTACGGCTGCGTGTGAACGCTTGCCAGCGCGCGCAGGCGTGTCTAGCTTCGCTCGATGACCTCGCACAGGGTGCTCGGGGCAATCTTCTTCGCCCTCACGGTCGCGATGATCGCGTGGGACATCCTGCAGGCGGGTCGAATCGTGCAGCTGCGGCGCACGCCGCGACCGTTCCAGAGAATAACCGGCATCGCGGCATTGCTACTGGTCCCCGCGCTCGTAGTCGCGTACACCGCCCAATCGCTGCTCTATGGCAGGGCAATCTACCTCGTGGCCTGGCTCTGGCCGTTCACGACGATGCTGTTCGTGCTCCAGAGCATCTACGCGCTGGCGCGCCGGCTCGTGACACCGCTGCTCGGTTTCCCGCTGCTCGTCTACAACACGATCATCATGACGGTGGCAGTGACGAAATTCGTCGTGAGTCGCGGCGGCTCGCCGGCCGAGTTCGCGCTCGCCCTCAATGCCGCACAGGCAAGCATGCTCGGCACGTTCTTCGGATCTCCAGCTCTGTGGAATCCGATCTATCTCCAGGTCCCGATTTTTGCGCCTTCGCTTCCTGCCCGCTGGGGATTCACACGACTCGCGCGTGTCGCGCTCGCGGGAGCCGCGATAGCAATGACCGCGCTCGTCGTAGTCGAGCTTCCCGGAGCGTACTCCGGAATCAAGAGCTACGCGGCGCACAAGAAAGACCAGCTGCAGGAGCATCCAGATGGTGATTTCCGGATTGGCCTGAAGGTTTTCCCGGATCTGAGAGGTGGTCCACCACCGCTGTCGATCACGAACGACCTGGCGCTCGCCGATACACTCGACGTCGATGCGTTGTCGGTTGTGATCGATCCGGAAGCAGCTCGCGGCGTCGCTCTCGACTCACTCGCGCGGTCGTTGGACCAGGCGCGGTCCGACAGCACGCTCCTCATCGTTGCGCTTGGCTATCCGAAAAAAGGCGAGCAGGAGATCAGGCAGTCACGCGAGGGCTACACGATCGCGCGCCTGAAGGATATCGATCGAATCGCCAGGCGGCTGAAGCCTGACTATCTGATCCCAGCCGTCGATCCACTCGAGGAAGGCTCACGTATTCTGGGCGAGCAATCTCCCCAGTACTGGATCGATTACTTCACGCGCGCCGCGCGAGTCGCTCACTACATCTACCCGCGCATCAAAGTCGGCCTTCCGATTAGCAGCTACGGGACGCGCGACAGCACGCTCTACGCGTGGGCGGCACGGCGCGGCACACCGATCGATGTCGTCGGATTCTCTCTGATGGCTGGATTCGATGGAGCGAGATCGCTCGACACCCACCTCCGCGTGGCGCAGCGGTGGATGCGACAATTCCCCAATCCGAAAGATCACTGGGTCTTCGCGGCCGGAGGGTATCCGCTCGTGCACGGAGAGGAGAATCAGCGGCTGGCGATCCTGGCAGTCCTGGCCTGGGCGACGGCTGAAAAGGCGATTACAGGACTCGTGGTTTACGAGGCCGGTGACTACTACACGATACGTGGACTTCGTGCAGCAGGCGGCCGGCTGAGGCCGGCTACCAACGAGATCATCAAGGCTGAGAAGGGACTGAGGGCGGGGGCACGGTAAAGGACTAAACCGTCCGTCCAACTCCCCGAATTATCCCCTCCACCCGCTTCTTCGGATCGAAGTACTGTCGGGCGACGGCTTGCATTTGTGCAGCGGTAACAGCTCTCACACGCGAGTCGTGCTCCAGGATCTCGCCTAGGCCGCTGCCGAACATCCACGCATCGAGCATCTCCGCGAGCAGAGCTCCTCCGCTCTCCTGACCGATCGCGTGCGTGCCGACGACGTACTCCTTCGCGCGCGCGAGCTCTTCTTCCGTCACCGGCTGCGCGCGCAGCTTTTCGAACTCGGCCAGCAAACCGTTGCGCGCGATGTCTTCCTTTTCCGGAGACGTCGCGATGTACGATACGAACATCCCGGCGAGCCTCTTCTCGCTCACGGCCGCCTGCACGGTGTACGCGAGGGACTGGCGGTCGCGGAGCTCGTCGAAGAAGCGGCCGCCCAGTCCGCTCGCCACCGTCGCGATGAGACCCGCGGCGAAGCGCGCATCCTCGGTGCGGGACGGTGCGGGAAACGCCAGCGCGATGGCGGTTTGCGCCTTGTCGCGCGATTCGGCTGCGATCTTCACGCTCTTGGGCCAGCGCGGCTTACCAACCTTTGGAGGCTTCTCCGGCTCGAGTGCGCCGAACTCGCGCGCAACGAGATCAGCGGCCTCTTTGACGTCGACGTCGGCGACGACACCGATCACAGCCGCTGAAGTGATGACGCGCGACCGGTGCCATTCTCTCGCCTGCTCCGCCGAGATCGCGCGGAGCGACTCTTCGGTTCCCATGGTGGGAAGTCCGTACGGGTGCTTCCCGAAAGCGACCGAGCTCGCGAGACGCATTGGGTACCGGTACATGTCGTCTCGCAGCATCGCGACATTGGAGAGCGCGACCGTCCTTTCGGTCTCGAAGGAATCCTCGGGAATTATCGGGCGCTGGATCACGTCGCCCAGGAGCTCCAGCGCCTGGGCGAGACGCGCTTGTGGAACCGAGAGAGACCAGCCGAAGCTGTCACTGCCCGCCGCGGCTGAGATCGATCCGCCGAGCATCTCGGCGTCTTCAGCAATTTGCGCCGCCGTACGCGTCGTAGTGCCCTTGAGCATCGTGCGCGCCGTGAGGAGAGTGAGCCCCGCCTCATTCTCTTCTTCCTCGACGGCGCCACCAACGATGTACACGCCGATGCTGGCCATCGGCGTTCCTACTTTTCGTCGAACGAGGACAGGAATTCCTTCGGCCGTGCGGAAAACGGAAACTCCGGCTTCTTCCTTCTCGAGCTCGGCAGGCTTTGCTTCGGGCGTCGCGGGTGCCGTGCGCGCGGGAATCGACGCGAGCCGCTCCGATCGTCCGGCACCAAGGATCCGCTGCATGTCGGCGGCGTCCTGCGCGACGACGTGTGAGCTGTTCGGACGATAGACGAGGGCAGCGGCTCTCTCCTCGGCCAGATACTTTCGCATGACACGCTGAACATCGTCCGGCGACGCCGACATGAACCGCTCGAAGTATTCGTCTCCGAGACGCCAACCGCCGAGTGCTTCCCACTCGGCCAGATAATTCGAGCGCCCTTCAGCGGTCTCGAGACGTCTCGCCCATCGCGCCTCGAAGATGCGACGCACTCGTGTCAGCTCGTGCTCCTCCAACGGTCCGACTCGGAGCTGGTGTAGTTGATCCCAGATCACGCCGGCCGCGTCCGCGACATTCTCCGGCTCCATTTCAGCGTGCACGACGAACACGCCGAGCTCGGTCGGAGTGTAGTCGTACGCGGTGACTGACGACGCGAGCTTCTTCTCGCGAACGGAGCGGTACAATCGCGACGCGCGTCCTGTCGCCAGAATGGACGCTGCCACGTCGAGAGGCGGAGTGTCAGGATCCAGAGTTCCCGGCGTTCTCCACCCGATCACGAGCTGGCTCTGCGCGATGTCACCGGAGAGCTCGCGATATCGAAAGCCGTCGTGGTCCGGCTCGGCGGGACCGGGATGTCTGGTCGGCTCGGCGCTTTCGAGTCCGCCGTACATCTCTGTGACTCGCCGCAGCGCATCCGCCGGGTCCACATCGCCCGAGATGCTTAGAATCGTATTCCCCGGCCGATAAAAGTTGCGGTAGAAAGCGTTCATCTTGTCGCGGGTGAACGCGCGCAGGCCCGGCTCTCTGCCGATGCGCCAACGTCTCATCCGATGCGCGTCGTGGAGCAGCTCGTACAGCGTTTCGGTGGCGACGGCCGAAGGGCTATCCGATTTCCGCTTCGCCTCCTGGATGATGACTTCCATTTCCTTTTCGAGCTCGCGGGCGTCGATCACCGAGTTCGCGTAGGCATCCGCCTGGATCTCCAGTCCTTTCACGAATCCGGACGATGGCAACACAGTGTAGTACGCGGTGTTGTCGTAGATCGTGTGGGCGTTCAGGTACCCACCGCTCGATTTCGTCTCCTTCGCAATGTCGCCGACGCCGCGCTTCTTCGTCCCCTTGAAGAACATGTGCTCGAGCGCGTGGGCGAGACCGTTCTCGTCGTCCCTCTCGTCGAAGTAGCCGGCCTTGACGTACGTCACGATCGCGACGACGGGCGCCGTTCTGTCCTCCTGCACGAGGACTGTGAGGCCGTTGGGTAGAACTGTGCGGTGGATACTGTTGGGATTCATTACTGCACTTCTGGAGTGAGCGGGCGAAACGTCGCGCTAGTCAGCCAACGATCCCCGATGCAGGAGCAAGAGTCCAAGCGCAAGAAATAGCGCACCGTAACCGAGAAGCCAGACCACGGCGCCGGCGTGCGCGGTACCGCTGGTGATAATGGACATCGAGACTTCGGTGAGCTTGTGAACCGGAGGAAGCAGCTCGACCACTTTGCTCTTCCAGCCGGGCGTGTCCCCATAAAAGTCGCGGAGGATGCGGGAGCCGAGCCACACGGCGGCGAGCGTAAGCCAATCGAAGCGCGTTGCGACCGAGAGGAAGAATCCGATGCCCCCCATAGCAATGTAGATGATCGCCGCGTAGACAAGAAAATTGAGGATCTTGAACGTCGGGACGACGGTGTGCAGGACCACCGCCAACACCAGCATCGCCGCGAGAACTCCAGCCATGTAGACGAAGAAAAGCTGCGCGTAGTAAGCGACCGCGCTCACCGGCTTGGAGAAGAGAAAGCGGTAATAGCCCATCTTCCGGTCGGCCGAGACGACTCCGTTGAGCGCTATGAGAACTGATAGCGACACTACCGAGGACGTGACGGTTATGACGAGCGGCCACGCGGGCGAGCCAGGGCCAACGTCGAACGCCGCTCCCATCGCGGCACGCATCGGCGCGATGAGAGTGTAGCCCCACAACAGACCGATGATCATGATCGCGATTCCGCGATCGATCACGAAATCACGGAATTGCCAGAGTGAGTATCTCGCGAGCCTGGCACGACTCATTGTGATTCTCCGACCGCTTCCCTGAACTGCTGCTCGAGCACCGAGCGCTCGGGCACCACACTGGAGATCAGAGCTCCTCTGCTCATCAAATCCGCCAACGCGGTGTTCAGCTCCTGGATGCTCCTGACCGTCACGTCGTACTCGCCCTTCCCCGCTTCCTCGGCGTGGGGAAACGATTCACGAATGCGCTCGTGACCAGTCGCCAGCGTCAATCGGAACCGCGTGGTCGTCTGCTGCGTCTGGTCGTAGCCGGTGCTGACCACTCTTTGCAGCCTTCCGTGATCGATGATGGCGACGCGATCCGCGAGCCGTTGAAGCTCGTCCAGATTGTGGGACGCGATGAGTATCGTTCGGTCGGGACGCCGGAGCTCCTCGACGATATCGCGAAATCGCTGTGTCCACACGGGATCGAGCCCGTGAGTCGGCTCGTCGAGCACGAGTATCTGCTCCTCGCGAAGCAGCGCCTGCGCCAGGCCCAATCGCTGGAGATTTCCCTTCGACAGCGCCTTCACCTTCTTGTCGCGGTGCTCCGCCAACCCAAGCTTCTCGATCACGGTGTTCACGTGGGCGGGAATCTGCGATTCTGGAATTCCCGCGAGCGTTGCGTAACGCACCAGCGCGGTATCGGCGCGCCATTTCGGATTGATGGCGATCAGCTCGGAGAGGTACCCGATGCCATTTCGCTCCACATAGGTGCGCGCGGGCATTCCGTTGATCTCGACGGATCCCGTGGTCGGCCGCAGATAGCCAAGCATCATCGCGATGAGCGTGGTCTTGCCGGCGCCGTTCGGGCCAGCAATGCCAAGTATCTCGCCCTCACCCACTTGCAACGAAAACTCCTCGACCGCTTTTACCGAGTTGCCGAGGAGTGATCTGTAAATCTTCCCGACGTTCCTGAATTCGATCACAAGGGCGGCGGGGTGGCTGTCGGGAGTGGTTGGAGGCAGGACTGCCACGGCCCTGTGCCGGCAGTGTTGATGAATTTCGTTCCTTCCTGCACCCGGTTGAGCCGCATCAGCGCGCAACCGAGGTATCCCTGCGACGCGCGATCCTGCGGATTCGCCTGAACCGCGCGCACGAAGAATCTGCGGGCGAGATCGTACTGCCTGCCGGCAAAAAGAATCAGACCCATCTCGCGGAGCGCGATGGCGTTTCTTGGCTCGAGCCGCAGTGCTGTGTCGAGCTGTGCGCGAGCAGTAGAGAGATCTCCTTCTTCACGCGCGATTCTGGCGAGGAACACATGCGGCGTAGCGGCCTTGGGGTCTTCCTTCACCGCTTTGGCGAACTCGCCGCGTGCTCGTTCGCGCTGTCCGTTCTTCATCGCGTCGATTCCGGCGGTCAATCCGTCGCCGCTCGATCCGCCTCTGTTGAAGGCGAACCATACGCCGACGATGAACAGAACGAGAACCGCCGCACCAATCAACACGGGCAGCGACAACTTGGGGAAGCGGCGTCTCGATTGGGCGGCGGCGAGCGCTTGCTCGACGGTGAGGCGTCCGACCCCGCCGCCCCCGTGCTGTGGGCCTCCCGCTCCGGGTGGCGTGCCGAATGAGCCAGACGGCGGCAGCTCAATGGTCGGCGGGCCGACAGTTCTCCGCGTGGGGTAGGTGGGCGGCTGCTTGTACCCGCCAACTCCCGGTGTCGGTGGCGCGTAGGGCGAAATCGGCTGACCTGGCTTCGTCGTGTGCGTGCCGCGCGGCGTGTACACCGCCTGCATCGGACTCGATGGCTCCGCGCGCCTGACGGGCGGATTTCCAGTCAGCCCAGACTCGAGAGCTTTGAAGCCCTCGACCGCGGCATCTCCATCGGCTTGCGTCGGCTTGTAACTCGTGCGATTGGCGCGGTCTCGCGCAGCGAGAAACTCGAGCAGAGAATGCGCCTGCTCGAGCGTTATCAGCTCCGCCTGTCGCGCCGCACGAACCAGCTGCTGGCCGGTGAGCGACGAGTTACCGACGAGCGCCTGAAGAGAGCCCTCTACACCAGCCCATAGATCGATGATGTCGGCGGCGAGATCTTCCGCGTTGCGCGGAGTCTCGAAGTGCGCGAGAACCGGGCGTACGCCATTCAACGCGGAGACCGCTGCCTGCGAGCCCTGCGGACTCATCTCAGGATGCGCAAAAGCCCTGCATCCGCACGCCGACGAATGAAGCTCTCTGCATCCTGCTCCGGTTTTGGAGTCTCCGACAGGCAATTGGCGTCGCGCATCTTGTCAACGATCTCCTCCCAGGTGCCTTCGAATGTATTGCCATCCTCGAGGCTAATGCTATGGGATTCGGGCGTCGACTTGACGTCGGCGAAGCTGGAAAGGAGCGCGCCGAACAGCTCGAGCTGACCCTTGGCTTCCGATTGCGCGGCATCCATGTGCTTCGCCTCGATCTCGGCCAACATCTCGTCGATGTCGTCGAGCTCGCCGGCGAGGTCGCGAAGCCGGTCCTCCCAGGGACGCAGCTCCGGATCGTTGTCGCGCAGACGATAGATCATCTTCTTCAGCTCGATCAGTCTCCAGATCCCGAGCTCGTCCCAGTGATCTTCGGGAGTCGAGCGGTCGAGATGATAGAGCGCGGCCTCGTAGTCGCCGCGATCGTAGAAGATGTTGCCGAGGTAGATCCGCGCTTCAGTGTGATCGGGATCCATCTGCAGCGCGCGCCTGAGCGTCGAGATCGCGCTTTCGTCATTGCCAAGCCTGTGCTCGGCGTAGCCGATGCACGACACCGCTTCCGCCGCGTCGGGCGTCTGCTGCGCGGCGATCTCGAAGAACTGCTTGGACTCGTCGATCAGACCTTCGCGAAAAAGCGCGCGTCCGATCTGGAGCATCAGCTCGACATCATCTTGATAGCCCAGTTCAAGAGTGTGGCGGAAGCTCCTGAGCGCAGGCTCCTGCTGCCCGAACTTGAGAAGCGTCTCGCCGAAGCCGGCTAGTGCGTCCTCATGGTCGGGATCGAGAACGAGCGCTTCCTCGAAGCTGCGTCGAGCCCACGCGTACTCCTCGCGGGCATGGTGTGCGTAGCCAACTCCAATATGGAGCTCCACCGAATTCGGATAGAGACCGAGTCCCTCTCTGAGTACGTCTAGAGCTTCGTCATACTGTCCTTCGTTATACAGTTGATGCGCTCTCTCGTCGTACTCTTCAGAACTCAAAAAAGGTGTTGGCATGACGACGCACCCTCCGAGGAGTCGAGTATAAGTCTATTGTACTCTTTAGACAGTAAGATGTTCAAGGGAGTAACATCCGTGGAATCACGGCTCAGGTGACCACCGCGATTTTTTCGGTGAAACGCTGCCAGCTCCCGGACTCGAGAGCCTGGTCGATTTCGTAAATGGCCTCTTCCAGCTCTTCCTCCTTCGTAAAGAAGTGAGGGGCAATCCTGATACCAGCCCCTACGCGATAGTCGACAAGGATGTTCCGCGAAAGGAGGTGCTGGGTGACCTCGTAGCCGTGGGGAACATCGAGTGCAACTGTTCCTCCTCGCTGGGCGGGGTCGCGCGGCGCGCTGACCTTGAAGCCCCGCTCATCGGCGAGCGCGATCAGGCGCGAGGTGAGGCGAAGACTCTTCTCTCGAATCGCGGCGACTCCAGCGCGCCGCAGAATTTTCGGTCCCTCGGCGGCGACGTAGAGGGCCGGGATGACGGGAGTCCCATTCAGCCAGCGGAACGCTCCTGTCGTGTACTCCATCGAGTCTTCGAATGCGAACGGCCGCGAGTGCGCCTGCCAGCCCGTAAGCGCCGGCTTCAGCTGGTCCCGCACGGCGGGGCTTACGTAGAGGAAGCACGCGCCCGGTCCCCCGCAAAGCCATTTGAGAACTCCACCGGTCAGAAAATCCACTTTGCTCCGTTTCACGTCCACTGGGAGAATTCCCACCGCGTGAAACGAGTCGAGCGAGACGAGTGCGCCGACTTCGTGGGCGCGGGCGCAGATCGCGTCGGCGTCCATTACGAAAGAGCTCCGGAAGAGAACGTGCGACACCGCCACCAGGCGCGTCCTCTCATCGATTGCCGCCAGCAGTTTGTCGCGATCGATGGTAATGCCATCGTCAGATCTAACGACTACGACTCGCGCTCCGAGGCGCTGCGCCATTTCCTGGTACGCGTAGCGAACCGACGGGAAATCGAGCTCGGTCATCACGACCGTATCGCGCTCGCGCAGAAAGTCCATCGCCGAGAGCACTGCTGTCTGCGCGATGGTGACGTTGGGCATCATCACGATCTCGCCGCCGCCGGCGTTGATGAGCGGCGCGATCTCGTTTCCCACTTCCACAGGTAGCTCCCACCAACCCCTGTTCCACGCCTTTACGCCGAGCTCACCCCAGTCGCGCGCGTACTCCGCGAGTTTCTCCGGAACGGTGCGAGGCATCGGTCCGAGGGAGTTGGAGACGAGGTAGTTCGTCTTCTCGAGGATTGGAAACTCCTCGCGGAACGCGAGCAGTGGATCTCGCTGTACGGAGCCTTCCCTTTTCACCGGACGGAGGTCTCGCTCGATCTTACTGACCCTTCCGCGATGCGTCGCGCATCGCCTTGAACTCGGCGTCCGCATTCCATACCGGAACGCTTTGCGCGTTGCCGAGCTCGACACCGAGACGATAGACGATGTCGCCGAGCTGCGCAGCACCGGAGAGATCCCAGTCCGAGCGGTATTCGTCCGAGGGTTGGTGGTAGTTGTGCGCGGTCCAATCCTCGGCCTGCTTCTGGCCCCAGCCCGCGGGTCTCCCGACATAGTCGACTCCCGGCCCGATCGAAACCGATGGTATTCCCACCTTGGCGAACGAGAAATGATCGGAGCGATAGAAGTGCCCCGCCTCCGGATGCGCGTCGGGGGATAGACGAATGCCCTGCGCTCGTACCATCCGAGCCAGGGTCGGTCCCAGCGAGCTCTTATTGTCGCCCATGACGTTGAGGTCGCGCACACGGCCGTTGACGTTCACGACATCCATGTTGAGCGCGGCGATGATTTTGCTCGCAGGTACGGTCGGGTGCTGGCCGAAATACGCCGAGCCGAGCAGACCGGATTCCTCCGCTGTTACGAGGATGAACAGCTGAGAGCGGCGCGGCTTCACGCCTTCCGCCGCGGCGTGGGCGATCGCCAGAACGGTCGCTACTCCCGAAGCGTTGTCGACCGCGCCGTTGTAGATCGAGTCGCCGTTGACGACAGGTCCAATTCCGAAGTGATCCCAGTGAGCGCTGTACGCGACGTATTCGTCGCGCACTTTCGGATCGATGCCGCGGACTACGCCTACGATGTTGTTGGCTGACATGTGCTGCATGCTGTTCTTCATCGACGCGTCGATGATGATTCCCGTCGAGACGGGACGGAAATTGCGCGATTCCGCCTGCCGCCGAAGCTGGGTCATGTTGAGACCGGCCTGCGCGAGGAGCGCGGTCGCGGCGCTGTCGGTAATCCAGCCGCGCACTCCAATTGGAGGCGGAGCCGCCGGGTCGCGCGGAAGCAGGCGGTGCTCGGTCGAGTTCGAGTTGACGACCACGTGCCACGGATAACCGGCTGGGCCAGTCGTGTGCACGATCAACACTCCCGCCGCTCCGCGACGCTCCGCCTCCTCGTACTTGTATGTCCAGCGACCGTAGTACGTCATCGCCTTCCCGCCAAAGAGGTTCGGCTCGGAAGCAGGTGCGGGCGGATCGTTGACGAGCACGAGGAGAATCTTCCCGCGCACGTCGGTGTTCTTGAAATCGTCCCACTTGTATTCGGGTGCCACTGCTCCGTAGCCGACGAACACGAGCTCACCGCGCGCGCTGCTGGCATCGGTGGCCGAGCCGGGCCAGACGACTACGTCATCGGTGAATCGCAGGTTGGCGTTCGCCTTGCCTGATGCAACGACATGGATTGTCGCGGGATCGGCCTTCACGACGTCGATGGGGACGCGCTGGAAGTACGAGCTGTCTCCAACACCAGGCTTTACGCCGAAGGCCTGGAGCTCGGTCGCAATGTATTCTTCGGCGATACGTCCACCGCGCGTTGCCGGTGCCCGGCCTTCGAGCAGGTCGGACGCGAGGAAGCGGAGGTGTGCGTCGATTTCCTGCGCACTGATGCGGTTCGGCGCGTTGTCGGTCTGCGCCTCGGACCCTGAGGCGGAAATAATGAGCGCGAACGGAATAAAGAGCAGAGCGGTGGGACGAGTCATCGATTTACTCTGTGTGTGTGGTGTACGTCAGTACATTATAGCTTCCCGCACCCAACCTTAGCATGCCCCGCCAGACCCCACGCAGCGCGAAAAGACTCTCTCCCGCAAGGTCCCGAACCAAAGCGCACAAGATCGCGCTGGTGCTGGGCGGCGGTGGGCTGAAGGGCTTCGCGCACATCGGCGTGTTCAAGGCCCTGAAGGAGCTCGGGATCGAGCCCACGGTGGTCGCGGGTACGAGCATCGGCGCGCTCATTGGAGCTGCGCACGCTCGCGGGATGGACACAACCGAGATGACCGATCGCGCGCGGGCGCTCAAGCGCCGCGATCTTTTCCGTCTCAACCGAATGGGAATGTTGCTGGAGCGGCAGCACTCACCGGCGATATACCTCGAGGAGCCCCTCAGAAACATCGTAAAATCGATAGCGGGCGAGAAGCGGTTCGATCAGCTGAAACGGACGCTACTCGTCAACACTGTCGACATTTCGCGGGGCTCGCAGGTCGTGTGGGGACTGCCTGGCCTGCGCGATGTGAGCGTTGCCGATGCCGTTTACGCATCGTGCGCTCTGCCCGGATTCTATCCGCCTGGTCTGGTGAGTGGGAGGTTGTGTGTCGACGGCGGTGTGCTCGACAACCTTCCTGTCTCGGTCGCCGGCCGTGGGATGGACGCCGTGATCGCGGTTGACACTGGGTCGAGCGATCTGGAACCGGAAAACGACATTGCGACCGCCGGCTTCGCATCCATCTACGTACGCGCGGCGACGACGATGATGCATGCGCTGCAGCTGGCGCCGTTCGCCAACTGGACGCGACCGCCGATGATTCTCATCAGACCAAAGGTCAATCACATCGGCTGGTTCAGTTTCTCGCACACCGAGGAATTGCTCGAAGCGGGCTACACGGCGGCGATGGAGGCGTGCAAGCATTATGAGGAATGCATCACCTGGGGAATCGGGGTGTTCCCCCGCAGGCCGATGCAGATCAGGGTCAACCGGGACAAGTGCATCGGGTGCACGCTCTGTGCTGCTCTCGCCCCCGACGTGATGGCGATGGACGCGCACCAGAAAGCGTACCCGCTGACGCCGGTCGTCGAATGGTCGCCGGCGGACGGCGATTTCGTGCACCATTGTCCGACGCTCGCGATCGAGGCCACGCGGCTGGACATGGCCACAGGTCGTGAGGGGAAGACGACCGTTGATCCTACGAGCGAGCCGACCACCAAGACTGGATGACTGCGGGAAGCTTCCCGCTCAGTTCAGTTGACACCTTTGTATTAGATTTAGGGTAGCCTGCTGAGCATCGATAACCGCCCGGCAGTGGCTCCGCGCACTACGGCCAGCGCATGACGCGGCCAAGTTCGGAAAAAATTAAAATGACACACCCGAATTCCTTCGGTAGCCGATCAACGCTGGACGTTGCCGGTCGGCAGTACACGATCTTTCGGCTGGATTCCCTCTCCTCCCTCGCGAACGGGAACGCGGACAGACTCCCCTTCAGCCTCAAGATCCTCCTCGAAAACCTCCTCAGAAACGAAGACGGCAAGTTCGTCAAACCCGACGACGTGCGCGCCCTCGCGACCTGGGACGTGAAGGGCAAAGTCGAGAAAGAGATCGCGTTTCGCACCGCGAGAGTGCTGCTCCAGGATTTCACCGGAGTTCCTGCCGTCGTGGATCTCGCCGCGATGCGTGACGCGCTCGCGCGACTCGGCGGGGACGCGCGAATGATCAACCCGCTCCAGCCCGTCGATCTCGTAATCGACCACTCGGTGCAGGTGGATGAATACGGAAGCGAGGCGGCGCTCCTGATCAACGCGGACTTCGAGTTCGCCCGCAATCAGGAGCGCTACGCGTTCCTGCGCTGGGGACAGAAGGCGCTGCACAACTTCCGCGTCGTTCCGCCCGATACGGGCATCGTACACCAGATCAATCTCGAGTATCTGGCGCAGGCGGTGTTCACCGAGCAGGTCGGCAAGCAGATCTACGCGTACCCCGACTCACTCGTCGGCACGGACTCACACACGACCATGATAAATGGGCTGGGCGTACTCGGCTGGGGCGTTGGCGGCATCGAAGCGGAAGCCGCGATGCTCGGACAGCCGGTGTCGATGCTCATCCCCGAAGTCGTCGGCTTCAAGCTGCATGGCGCGCTGCCACCGGGCGCAACGGCAACCGATCTGGTGCTCACAGTCACCGAGATGTTGCGCAAGAAGAAAGTCGTCGGGAAGTTCGTGGAGTTTTACGGCGCCGGCCTTTCGAGTCTTTCGCTCGCGGATCGCGCGACCATCGGCAACATGGCGCCGGAGTACGGCGCGACGATGGGCTTCTTCCCAATCGACGCCGAGACGGTCAAGTACCTGCGCTTCACGGGGCGCGACGAAGCACAAGTGCAGCTCGTGGAAGCGTACACGAAAGCGCAGGGAATCTTCCGCACCGACGACACGCCCGATCCGGCGTTCAGCGACACCATCGAGCTGGACCTCCGCTCGGTGGAGCCGAGTCTGGCCGGGCCGAAGCGTCCGCAGGACAGAGTGCCGCTCAAGTTGTCCAAGAGAATGTTCAGGGATGCGTTGACGGCGGATCTCGAGCGCACTGGAACGGTTGCCGCTGTCGCCGCCGCGAAGCAGGCGATGAACGTTGCAGCTTCACCACAACTTTCTCCGTCTGTCGTGGCCACGGATCCCGACGAGCAGGCTGCCGAGTACACGAGCGTGCCGGTGGAGATGAACGGCGAGAAGTTTTCGATTCGACACGGCTCGGTCGTAATTGCCGCCATCACCAGCTGCACCAATACTTCGAATCCGAGCGTGATGCTCGCGGCTGGGTTACTCGCGCGGAACGCGGTCGAGCGAGGCCTTTCGACCAAGCCGTGGGTCAAGACGAGTCTTGCACCGGGATCGAAGGTCGTCACCGACTACTTCAAGAAAGCCGGCGTGATGGAAGCGCTGCAGACACTCCGATTCAATGTCGTCGGCTTCGGATGCACGACTTGCATCGGAAACTCGGGCCCGCTGCCGCAGCCCGTCGCCGACGCTGTCGAGGCGAACAAGCTTGTCGTCGCCGCCGTACTGTCGGGGAATCGGAATTTTGAGGGCCGCATTAATCCATTGACTCGCTTCAACTATCTCGCTTCGCCACCCCTGGTCGTCGCGTATGCTCTCGCTGGTCGGATGGACATCGACTTCGCCACCGAGCCGCTCGGAGTCGGCAAGAATGGTCCGGTGTTCCTGCGTGACATCTGGCCCGCGCCCAAGGAAGTCGAGGAAGAGATTCTTCGCTCGGTAAAAGCCGAGATGTTCAAGGCGCAGTACTCGAACGTCTTCCACGGTGACGACAACTGGCGCAGCCTCCCTGAGAAGGAAGGTGATCTCTACGCCTGGGATCCTGAGTCGACTTACGTGAAGAACCCTCCGTTCTTCGACGGAATGACGCTTACACCGCCAGGCATTCGGCCGATCAAGGGCGCGCGAGTGCTCGGCATGTTCGGTGACTCGATCACGACCGATCACATCTCGCCGGCGGGATCGATTCCCGCATCGAGTCCGGCCGGAAAGTGGCTCATCGAGCACGGCGTCAAGACGGTGGACTTCAATTCCTACGGCGCGCGCCGGGGAAATCATGAAGTGATGATGCGCGGTACCTTCGCCAACATCCGTCTGCGCAACGAGCTTGCACCGGGCACTGAAGGTGGCTGGACTCAACGCAAGCCAGGGGAGAAAGCGATCACGATCTACGAGGCGGCGATGGAATACCAGCAGAACGGCGTTCCGCTGGTGATCATCGCCGGCAAGGAATACGGTACCGGTTCCTCACGCGACTGGGCCGCGAAAGGAACGCTGCTACTCGGTGTTCGTGCTGTGATCGCGGAATCCTTTGAACGAATCCACCGGTCGAATCTCGTTGGGATGGGAGTCCTGCCACTGGAGTTCGTGAACGGCGAGACGCGACAGACTCACGGGCTCACCGGCTTCGAGACCTACGAGATCGAAGCGATGACAGCCGAGTTGAAGCCGAAGGCTCTGCTCACGGTGCGCGCCAGAGCCGCCGACGGCTCCGAAAAGAAGTTTCAGGCGGTGTCGAGGATCGATACGCCGGAGGAGATGAGCTACTACCGGCATGGCGGGATTCTGCCTTACGTGCTGCGGCAGCTCGTGGGGAAAGATCGGGCCTAACTGCAACTGAGAAGACAAAGCTGCCAGCTGACAGCCTCAAGCCGCCGGCTGCCAGCTTTACGGCGTGACGGCGTTTTTTGGTTTTGGCTTTCGCAGTTGGAACTGCGGCATCGAGGCGCTGATTTGCTCGGCCAGATCCGCCTCCATCCTTTTCGGATCGAGCGGCTCGAGCATCGCTTTGAGCTCTGGATCATCGGCTAGCTGGAGTCCCAGTCGGGAGTACATCCCTGCGACCAGGTGGAGCGTCTTGGTGATCTCCTCCTCCATCCGCAGATTCACCTGGAGCGTGAGCTCTTCGCGAAGCTCGCCGATGCGCGACTCTCGGCTCTGCGTCATCAGCACGAAGATCGACAGGAAAATCGCCTCCAGAGAGACGATCGTCGTGAGCATGCCGTACGGGTACGGGTCGAACTTGGGCAAACCCGTGAACGGGAGATTCCAGAAGATCCACGCGATGAAGATGATGACGTGGATGACGAGGAACGGCGTAGAGCTGGCGAAGCCGATCATCCGGTCGGCCATCACCTCCATCTTCGAGCGGTTGGAGGCGTGCTGGGCCTTGATCGCGCGAAACGCCGTGTTGATGCCGGCGCTTCGCCGCACGCGTCGCTCTGCGCTGCCTTGGGATCCTCGTGCCGCGCTGCTCGGACTGGCCTCGTCTGGCGTCATGTCTCGACTGTTGGCGATGCACTAAGCTAACGCAATCAGTCGGCCACTTCCTGTGCTTGCGCAAGGCGTTAACGTTCCTCTCATGGCCACATCGCCCTCCCCTACGTTCACAGTTGGAATCGTACAGGAAGCTGTGACGAACGACGTCGACAAGAACGTCGAGCGGGCGGTCGCGCGCATACGCGAGGCGTCGGAGAAAGGCGCGCAGATCGTTTGCCTCCAGGAGCTGTTCAACGCGCCGTACTTCTGCAAATCACAGAAGCACGAGCGCTTCGACCTGGCCGAGCCGATTCCCGGGCCGACCATCGAGCGGATGCGGAAGTTGGCGAAAGAGCTCGAGTTGGTAATTATCGTACCGATCTTCGAGCGGCAGGCCGCCGGTGTCTACCGAAATTCAGCCGCCGTCATCGACGCCGATGGCTCTCTCCTTGGCGCATATCGGAAGATGCACATCCCCGA
>Ga0193699_10000213_pt1 | contig 25996 bp, 20 predicted proteins | sample L3c2metaG_FD_160095 | JGI IMG/M metagenome (GOLD analysis project Ga0193699, IMG submission 160095) | Soil microbial communities from a riparian zone of the East river system, Colorado, United States - L3c2 | ecosystem: Environmental > Terrestrial > Soil > Riparian zone | place: USA: East...
CTTTACCGCGCTCGACGGGCAGATGTCGTTCAACACGCAGATTTCACATTTTGGCGCCCTGGCGATGCAGACTCGCCGGCCGTGAAAGATCAGCAGGTGCGCAAGAAGCGTCCAATCATCGCGTGGGAATAGGCGTATCAGATCCTGCTCGATCTTGACCGGATCCGTCTCCCTCGTAAAGCCGAGGCGGTGGCTCAGACGCGCCACGTGGGTGTCGACGACGATGCCTTCGTTCTTCCCGAACGCGTTGCCGAGGATGACGTTCGCGGTTTTCCGTCCGACGCCCGGAAGCTTGACGAGCGCATCCATTGAATCCGGCACCTCGCCGTTATGCCGCTCGACCAATGCCTTGCCGAGCCCGATCAGGCTCTTCGTCTTGTTGCGGAAGAAACCGGTGCTCTTGATGATCTCCTCGAGTTTTTCGCTCGGGGCATCGGCGAGCGCAGCGGCCGTCGGGAAAGTCCGGAAGAGCAAAGGCGTCACCATGTTGACGCGCTTGTCAGTGCATTGTGCGCTGAGGATCGTCGCGATCACCAACTGGAGTGGCGTCTCGTAATCGAGCTCGGTGCGCGCGTCGGGATAAGCGCCCTTGAGACGGGAAAACACTTCTAGCGCGTAAGGGCCCAGGGCATTTCTCGTAATTCGGCGCGGCGCGGGCTTTCGCCCCGGACTTGCGCCGAGCTTCTTCGGCTTTGCGATCGGTCGCTTCACGTGGCCCTTCGCTTCCGCGCAAAGGCGACGACTTCGTCCGCGCTGCGCGTGTTGAGAATCTCCCCCGCCTCGAGCCACGCCTTTCTCGCCATTCCAATTCCGAAGTGAACGTTGTCCAGACTGGCGGGCGAGTGTGCATCGGGGCCGATCTCGATCGTGACCCCCAGCTCCTTTGCCTGCCGGCAATATCGCCAGTCGAGATCGAGTCGATGCGGGTCGGCGTTCAGCTCCACCGCGACCCCGGTCTCCACTGCCTTCTCGAGAACTGCCTCGACGTCGATCGCGTACGGCTCGCGTGAGAGAAGCAATCTACCGGTCGGATGCGCCAGGATAGTGAGGTGAGGGTCGTCGAAGGCCGTAAGCACGCGCTTCGTCATCGCATCTCCGTCCATGCTGAATCGCGAATGGATCGATCCTATCACGTAGTCGAAGCCGTCCAGAATCCCGGCATCGTAATCGAGGCGACCATCGGCAAGGATGTCGGCTTCGATTCCCTTGAGGATGCGAAAGCCGTTCATCCGGGCATTCAGCTCGTCAATCTCCTCGATCTGTCTGAGGAGCTTGTCGCGCTTGAGTCCTCCGGCGTAAAACGCCGACTCCGAATGATCCGAGATTCCGATGTAGTCCCATCCGCGCTCCTTTGCTGCAGCCGCCATCGCCTCGATGGTGGAGGTACCGTCGGAATACTCGGAATGGCAGTGAAGGACACCTCGCAGATCGTCGAAGGTCACCAGGTTGGGCAGGTCGTGGCGCGCGGCGGCTTCGATCTCACCCAGTCCCTCACGGAGCTCCGGCGGAATCACCTGAAGATCGAGCGCCGCAAAGAAGCTTCGCTCGTCCTCCAGTTTTACCCGCTTGCCGTCTTTCTTGATCAGCGAGTTTTCCTTAATCTCGAATCCCCTCGTCTGCGCCATCACGTTCATCTCTTCAACGTGAGCGGTGCTGCCAGTCGCTCGCCATAACGCCACCGGATAGTCCGCCTTGCTGACGCAGTGCATGTCGAGGTGCGTTCCGTCGACGAAGCGGATGTGCACCGAGCCCGCATCTTCCAGCGTTTTGCTTTGGCTAACGCCGGGCGACCGCGCAAAGGATGCCGCCACCTTCGCTGGATCGGCCGAGCATTCGGCGACGATGTCTATGTCGGCGACGACTTCGGTGTGCCGGCGGATCGATCCCGCGACTTCGGCGTGAGTCACATCGGGATGCTTGACCACGTTGGCGAGCATGAGATGCGATTCGACTGCCGCCGCCGGAAACCGTTTGAGGTGCGCATTCCGGCGTAGAACCTCGATGCCTCTGAGAATCCTCTCCGCGGTCTTCTGGCCGAACCTTGGCAGCTCGGCGAGCTGGCCATTCTGCGCCACTCGCTCGAGATCTTCCAGCGTCTGGACGCCGAGTGCGTCGTGAATGACCTGAACCTTGGCGGCGTTGAGCCCCGGAACGCGAAGGAGCTCCAGCAGTCCTTCCGGGATTCCCTCGCGGAGCTTGTTGAGGTACGCCGACTCGCCGGTCTCGACTAGCTCGCGGACGACTGAGAGCGTCGAGGGTCCGATGCCAGGTGTGTCCGCCAGCTCGCCGGAGCGGAGAAGGGGGCCGAGATCGTCGGTGTCGAGGGCGATGAGCGAGCGCGCCGCCCCGGCGTATGCCCGCGCCTTGAATTTCTGCTCGCCTTTTACCTCGAGGAGTGCGCCGATCTGTGAGAGAACGTGCGCGGCCGTGCGGGAGTCCATGCCCTCAAATATAGGAGGGCCACCCTTTGTGTTACGCGCTTCCTTCTTCGATCCCGGCGTGGAAAGGAAGGGTCTTCACGATCTCTTCAATCTGCTTCTGAATCAGCTCGAGCTCCTGGCTGGCGCCTTCGCTGTCGAGCATTCCATGACGCATCGTGACTGCGACACGATTCATGTACTTGATCTTCGTAATGATCTCTTCGGTCGCGCGGCGGAGCCGGATGTAGCGTCTCTTGTCGGCGAGAGCGCGGTGGCACCGCCTCTCCAGGTCCTGCGGCGTGAGCTTTCGCGCTACTTCGACTGCTTCAGCGATCGTCCGGCCCGGAACCGCGCCGTGATCGGGAATTCCCATTTGATCGCTCGAGGGATCGCTGAACCACAACCTGCCGATGTATTCCACGCCGTCGTAGGCGAGACGGAGCGCGACTCGGTATTCCTTGCCGTCGACCGTGATGGAGCTGATCGCGTGCTGGGTGACGCCTGAGTCTGATGTCATAGCCGAGTTTCAGCTTCGTTCGGGCGGATTGGTTTCATCAAGGAATGAGTCGAGTGCCGCGAAAAGCCTTTGTGGTTGTTCAACGTACGGCACGTGCCCGCACTCGTCCAGAACCACGAGATCGGTCCCGAGAGCGCGCGCAGCTTCCACGGTAGACGCTAAAGGAATCGGATCGTCACGCCCGTGAACGATGAATGTCGGGATTTTGATCCCTTCCAGGTCCCGGATGAGGTCGAAATCCCCGAGACTTTCCCATACCGATTCCTGCACCCGAGCGACTACTCGGAAGGGGGTGAGGTCACTCGCTTTGCTAGGATTCGAGAAATAACCGGCCACACCGAGCTCGAACGCGCGCTGCCGGTGAGCGGCCGGATCCTTCTCTCTCAACCCGGATGCGGCAAGCTCCTCGCGCAGCTTCTGGATCTCAGGGCTCTGCTGCCGCCGGTTGAACTCCGCCTCGAACTGCCGTCTGTATTCGCGCGTCAAAGGCGCCGGGTTGATCAGAGCGAGCCGAGCCGGCGGCACGAGGTGAGGGTTTCTCCGCTGCTCGATGGTGTAAAGGAGCGCCAGCATTGCACCCCACGAATACCCGACGATCGAAAGCGGCTCGAGCCCGAATTCACCTACGATCGCCCCCAGATCCTCGACGTGGGTGCGCCATGTGACTGGAATCCGCGCGTCGGTCTTCGACCGTCCTCCTCCTCGCTGGTCGTAGAAAACCAGATCATACCGCTCGCCGAGGTGCAGCATCTGCGGCAGCATGTAGCAGTGGTCGGCGCCGGGACCTCCGTGCAGGACGAGCAGCTTCGGAGCCTTCGCGCCCGACGGGGCAGCTGAGCGCCCGTACTTCGCCCAGTAGAGCGGCACCGCGGTACGCGTGGTGAATCCTTCCTCGCGGGGCGCGGGGATTGGCTTCGGCAAAGACAGTTAGATCGGCGAGGTCACGAGGGCTGCGATGTCACTCGACTACCGCGCGGTGAAATCGGTCTTTGTCGTCACGGCGCGACAAGTTTCCGCGATCAGCTCGGCGGCGTGATCCAGATCCTGGATGCTCACCAGCTCGTTCGGCGAATGCATGTAGCGATTGGGCACGGACACGAGCCCGGTTGCGACACCCTCGCGCGCGATGTGTATCGCGTCGGCGTCGGTGCTCGTTTCGCGACCGGCCGCATGAAGCGCAAACGGAATCTTCCGGTCCTCCGCGATCTTGCGCAGAAGATTGAAAACGACGGGCGAGATGATCGAGCCGCGCGTCAGAACCGGGCCTCCCTCGATGGCAGCCTCTCCGTATTCCTTCTTCTCGACGCCCGGATGATCGATCGCGAAGGTGACGTCGACGACGATCGCCATCTGCGGTCCAACAGAGGTCGCGCAGATCCCGGCCCCTCCGCCACGGTACCCGATCTCCTCCTGTGTCGTTGCGACGGCGACGACCTTTGCCGCGCCCGGCTTGTCGGCGTACCTGCGTAGAGCCTCGAGGACGACGAAGGCGCCGATCCGGTCGTCGATCGAGCGCGACACGATGCGGCCGTTGGGGAATTCCATCGTGCGCGAGTCGATGACGCCTGCATCTCCGACGGAGACGATCTCCTCCGCCTCCTTCTTTGTTTTGGCGCCGAGGTCGACCCAGATGTCGACGAACTTGGCAGCCTTCTCGCGCTCTTCGTGCTTGATGAGATGTATCGGCTTCTTCCCAACTACGCCGAACGCGTCACCTTTGCGCCCGGCGAACCGGAGCCGCTGCCCGATCAGCACCTGCGGATCCCATCCGCCGATCGGCTGGATGTAGACGTAGCCCTGATCGTCGACGTAGCTGACGATCACTCCGATCTCGTCGATATGTCCGGCCAGCATGATGGTGGGCTTGCCGTCGCCATTCACTTCAGCGAGGCTGTTCCCGGCGACGTCGCCTGACACCTTCGCGAACTTCTTTGCGTATTCGCGCCACACCTTGGCCGGCGCTGCCTCGAACCCGGACGGACCCGGAGTGTCGAGGAGCTTCTTCAGGAAAGACAGGGAATCGGAAGAGATCATCAGGTTGTGCGGGATTTCAAGTAAACGTCCATAGCAGGCGCTCGAATATAGCACTCAATCCGAGACGCCTGCAGCGTACGCGAACGACTCTTGCAAGCCGGGGCTCCATGAACAGAATCCTTTTCCTCCTTGCAGCCACAGCCAACTTGGCTGCTGCCCAGACGACCGCGACTTCCGCACCGATCACCGGCATTAGCTACGAGGTCACTTTCACGCGGGCGAACGCCGAGCGGCGGGTAGTGTCGTCTGCCATGAGCTTCACGGTGGGAGGAACCGCGCCGGTCATCCTATCGCTTCCTGCGTGGACGCCGGGCGCCTACGAGATCTCCAATTTTGCGCGCAACATCTCCGGCTTCTCGGCGGAGGAAGCGGGCAACTCTCTCAGCTGGGACAAGCTCGATCCTGATACATGGCGAGTTCGACCGCAGCGCGCCGGCGAGGTAACGGTGCGATTCGATTATCAGGCCGACAGTCTGGATAATGCGAACACCTGGTCGCGCCCCGATTTCCTGCTCTTCAACGGAACGAACCTTTTCCTCTACCCCGAGGGAAGGGGATTCGATTTTGCCGCGACCGTCAGCATCAACACAGAGACGGGGTGGAAGATCGCCACTGGAATGACTTCGGCAGGGCCGCGCAGGTTCTCCGCACCGAACTATCACGACCTGGTCGACATGCCTTTCTTCGTGGGACAGTTCGACCTGGATAGCGCGCAGATATCGGGGACGTGGGTGCGATTTGCTTCGTATCCCTCGGGGAGCGTGACTGGTGGTGCACGCGTCGCGGTCTGGGAAGGGCTCAAGCTCATGATACCGGCTGAAGTGAGAGTCTTTGGCGAGGTGCCGTGGACGACTTACAGCCTGCTGCAAATCGCCGATCCTTCCTACAGTGGTGGGTCGGGACTCGAGCACCAGAATTCCCACGTCGACATCCTTGGCCCGGGAATGCTCGGCACTCCGGTGCTGCCTTCGCTCTACGCGCACGAGATCTTCCACGCCTGGAACGTGAAGCGGCTGCGGCCCAGTGATCTCTGGCCATACCGGTACGATCAGGAGCAGCCGACGCCGTTGTTGTGGATCAGCGAGGGAATCACTGACTACTACGCCGACCTCGCCGAAGTGCGAGGCGGAGTGATCAATGCGTTGGGATTCTATGCCGCGACGAACGACAAGATCGATCAGGTCTCTTCGCTTCCTCCGACTGCGCTCGAGGACGCATCGCTGTCGACGTGGATCCATCCGCGAGATGGATCGGAATACATCTATTATCCGAAGGGATCACTGGCCGGATTTCTCCTCGACATCCTCATCCGCGACGCCTCGGACAACCGGCACTCGCTCGACGACGTGATGCGCGAGCTTTACAACACCGCCTACAAGAACAATCGCGGATTCACATCCGATGAATGGTGGAGCGCCGTGAGCAAAGCCGCTAACGGGAAATCATTCACCGACTTCAACGCTCGCTACATCGATGGCCGAGAGCCGTATCCATGGGATGCGGTGCTGCCGCTGGCCGGAATGCGTCTGGCGCGCGATACGATCAAGGAGCCACGGCTTGGCATCGGAACGGTCGCGGACAGCAGCGGGCTCCACGTTACGGAAGTCATGCCGGGGAGCGCAGCAGAAGGAGCAGGAGTACAGCCCGGCGATCTCCTTCTGTCTGTCGGTGGCTTCAGCGCCGATGATCCTGCGTGGTCGCCGAAATTTCGCGGAAAGTACAACCAGTCTCCGGAAGGATTGGCAATTCCGATTGTGGTGAAGAGAGGAAGCCAGCAGCTCACTCTGTCGGCGAAGCTTCGCTACGCGTCCCGAGTGGAATCGCGCCTCACCGAGGACCGGCGAGCCAGCTCAAAGGCGCGCAGGGTGAGGGAAGGACTTCTGCGCGGGACGACCCGGCCCTAGCTACTTCAGTATCGCCTTGGCGATCGTCTGCAGCTGCATGTTCGAGGTGCCCTCGTAGATAGTTCCGATCTTGGCATCTCGATAGAACTTCTCCACAGGGTAGTCCTTGGTGTAGCCGTACCCGCCAAATAGCTCGACGCAGAGCGATGTGACGCGCTCCGCCACCTGGGAGGAGAAGAGCTTGGCCATCGCGCCCTCGCGGGCGATGTCCTTACCCGCATCCTTGAGCCGCGCGGCGTTGTACACCATGAGTCGCGCGGCCTCGAGGTCCGTCGCCGCCTGCGCGACCTGGAACTGGATCGCCTGGAAATCGGCGAGCGGTTTTCCGAATTGCTTGCGCTCGTTGAGATACTTGATCGTGGCATTGAGCGCTCCCTGCGCCACGCCGATCATCTGCGCCCCGATCCCGACTCTCCCGCCGTTCAGAGTGTTGATCGCGATCTTGTAACCCTGACCAACGGGGCCGAGCACGTTGTCTTCCGGGACCTCGCAATCGTCGAGGAGAAGCTCGGTGGTGCTCGACGCGCGAATGCCAAGCTTGTCCTCCTTCTTCCCGACCGAGAATCCCTTGAAATCGCGCTCGATGATGAACGCAGTGATGCCGCGATAACCGGCTGACGGATCCGCATTCGCGAACACGATGAAGACACCCGCTTCGGCGCCGTTGGTGATCCACAGCTTCTGACCCTTCAGTATCCAGCGATTGCCACGCTTTTCCGCCTTCGTTCCCAGACCAAACGCGTCGGAGCCCGAGCCCGATTCCGAAAGTGCGTAGGCGCCGACCACACTCGAGGAAAGCATCGGCAGGTACTTCGATTTCTGCGCGTCCGTTCCGTAAGCCGCGATCGGGTAGTTGACGAGCGTGTTCTGCACGTCGCAGACAATGGCGGCGGCAGCATCGACCTTGCTGATCTCTTCCACCGCGAGGGTGACCATGAAGAGCGTGCCGCCAGCGCCTCCATATTGCTCGGGAACCTCGATACCCATGAGGCCGAGCTCGAAGTACTTGGGAATCAGCGTGGGATCGATCTTCCCCGCCTTCTCCATCTCGGCGACGCGCGGCCGCACCTCATCGTCGGCGAACGCCGCGATGGCGTCGCGGAACATGATCTCCTCTTCGGTGAGGAGCGTCAGAGCGGAAGGAGCGCCGGTGTCAGTCTGCATTGATGCCAACGCCTGCTCTCTCGAGAACGACTTCCGCGAGCTTCTCGTGCAATCCGAAGGCAGGTGTCACGCTGAAGCTCACCTGCGGATAGGTGCCCGCGACGGCGGCAACCATGCGGGGAATGTCGGACGTCGAATGCCGGCCCGGTGATAGCATATACGGGAAAACGGTCACGTCCGTGGCGCCCGCCTCGACGCAGCTGGAGAATCCAGCCGCGATGTTGGGTTCGGCCAGCTCCATGTGGCCATAGCGCACGACGACGTCGGGCCCTGCCATCGTCTGAATGAGATCCGCCATTGAACGCAGCATGTCGTTCGCTTCGTCCCTGATTGACCCGTGGTCGACTATGAGTATTCCCTTCACCTGTGCAAAATGGCGGGACGGAAGTCCGCCCACTAGTGCGCTGCTTCGTCGAGCGCGGTTCCCTCGTGCCAGATCGGCCGAGCGAGGCCGCCGGCGTCCTCGTAGAAGCGAATCTTGCCGGGAGCGTAGATCTTGGTGAGGAACACGATCTGCCCGGTGTGCATCGCGAAGTGCTCCACGACGTGATAGATCGCCGCGGCCACCGTCGTCTGGCGCCCCTGAATCACGATCGAACGCTCGAGGTCTTTCTCGCTCAGACCGGCCAGAACGGAATCCGCCTTGAGCAGAACCGCTTCCAGATCGTCGAGCAGCGCTGGACCTTCGCGTCCTTCTCTTTGCGCGAACTCGCCGGCTCGATAGCGGCTAATGGTCTGCCCGCCGACACCGCCCAGAATCCACTCGGTCACATTGCCGGCGAGATGAACCAGGAGGTTCCCAACGCTGTTCGAGGCATCGTTGGGTCGCGCCCACACCGTTCCCTTGGGCAGCGCGTTCACGCAGTGGCGCAGCTTGATCGGGTACTCTTTCGTCAACCAGTAACGCGAGCGAGAAAGGAAGATCTCACCAGCCGACACTATGCAGTCCGGGCTTCAACCACAGCTAAAGTATCGCGAAACACCTCGAGTGCCAGCTCTACCTTCCCGAAAGGCGCCGACACCTGAACGCCCTGCACGTGCGGGCGCACGCGCTCCAGCATCTCGCGGGCGATCGCGATCCCCTCGGCAACGCCGTGCTCCTTCGACTTTGCGCTCGCTGCGCGCATGCGCTCGATGATCTTCGGCGGCACGACGACTCCAGGCACTTCGTTGGCCAGGAACTCGGCGTTGCGGAGAGATACGAGGGGCCAGATGCCCGCGACGATGGGGATCCGGGTGTGCTCGATGGTGCCGAGGAATTTCTCGAGCTGCTTCACGTCGAACACGGGCTGAGTGATTGCGTACTCCGCACCCGCCTCCACTTTCCACTCGAATCTCTTCAACTCGTGCGCAGGATCGAGAGCGGCCGGATTCACGCCGACACCGATCGTGAACTTCGTCGGCGTGCCGATGGCGTTGCCGCCGGGATCCAGACCGTGATTCAGCTGGTTGACGAGATTGGTCAGACCGATCGCGTCGATGTCGAACACCGCAGTCGCGTTGGGGTACGGTCCCATCTTGGGCGGATCACCCGTGATGAGCAGCAGATTGCGAAGGCCAACGGCCGCCGCGCCGAGTAGGTCGCTCAGCATCCCAAGCAGGTTGCGATCGCGGCAGCAATAGTGGATGACTGTTTCGATTCCCACTTGCTGCTCGATCAGCACGCTCGTTAGCAGCGCACCCATCCGGCTCTGCGCGCGCGGGCCGTCCGGCACGTTCACCGCATCGACTCCCGCCTGACGGAGTCGGGTGACGTCGGCAAGCATCTTCGTCGCATCGACCCCTCGCGGCGGCACGATCTCCACCGACGTCACGAACTCGCCGCGAGCGATTTTGCCGCCCCACTTGGATCTCTCGGCCAGCGGAACCGGCTGCACTCCCGGATCTTCAGGTGGGAGATCGGGCTGCTTCTGCCGCCGCTCCCTCGCCGGAACGCGTGGCTGCCGCGGCGACAACGGACGCACGCCTTCGACCATCGCCGCGATGTGCTCGGGCGTGGTTCCACAACAGCCGCCGACGATCTTGGCTCCCGCCTGGACGAGGTGATGCGCGTAGGTCGCCATGTACTCGGGACTCGCCATGTACATGCTGCGTCCGCTGACGTCGCGCGGCATGCCGGCGTTCGGTTGAGCACTGAGTTTCCGCCGAGATATTGGCGCCATCTTTTCGATCGCGTCGAGAATGATCTGCGGGCCGACAGAGCAGTTGAGTCCGATCACGTCGGCTCCGAATGCGTCCAGCGATTGCGCCACATCCTCGACCGACACGCCGTACGGCGTGTGACAGTCAGAGCCGATGGTCATCTGCGCGATGACGGGGATGGTTGCATCCACTTCGTGGGCGGCATGAATCGCCTGCTCGATCTCGTGCACATCCGCGAACGTCTCGAGAATGAACACATCGCAGCCGCCGTCTTTGAGTGCCTGGAGTTGCTCGCGGAATGCGACACGCGCTTCGTCGAGGCTGGTGGGTCCAAATGGCTCGAGACGAATGCCGAGCGGACCAACCGCTCCCGCGACGAGGATGTCGTCGTCCGCGACTTCGCGAGCGATCCTCGCCGCCGCGCGATTGATGTCAGCGAGCTGTGACTCGAGCCCGTACTGCGCCAGTTTGATCCGGTTCGCGCCGAACGTGTTCGTCTCCAGCACTTCGGCTCCGGCCTTCTTGTAAGCCTTGTGCACATCGCGGACGAGATCGGGCGAGCGCAGGTTCAGCTCGTCGTAACACTGGTTGATGAACACGCCCTTGTTGTACAGCTGCGTGCCCATGGCGCCGTCGAAGACGATGACCTGTTGCGGGTCGAGCAGGCGGGCGATCAACGGATTGTCAGGCAACGGCGGCCTCCGCTTCAGTCGATGCATCGGCGGCAGAGCCGCGCACAGCGTAGTACTTGGCCTCAGGATGGTGGATGATCACCGCGGCGGTGGATTGCTCGGGGAGAAGCTGGAACGACTCAGTCAGATCCATGCCGAGGGCTTCCTTCGCGGGAAGGAGCTTGAACACCGTGGCGTGATCGTCCAGATCGGGGCACGCCCCGTATCCCCACGAGTAGCGCTTACCACCAGGAACGCCCAGCTCCTTCTTGATGCGGCGGTGCGCCCATTCGGCGACGGCTTCCGCCGACTCGACCGAAAGCCCGTGTGAATAGAATGCTTCGGTGTACTCGTTTCTTCCCTGGAGCTCGTCGAATCTCTTCGTCGCCTCCTTGCCCACGGTGACTATCTGTAACGGGAGGACATCGACGTCGCCCGAATCAACGTTCCGGATATAATCGGCGAGGCAAAGGCGCTCGCGACCCACCATGCGCGGGAAATGGAACCGCGCGATCTCGCGGAGCGAGCCGCCATCGCTCGAGTAGGCCGCTGGATCGTAGACAATCACGTCGTTCCCGTGCGACTGCGCGGGGAAATATCCGTACACGATTTGCGGCTTGATCCAGCCGTTCTTCTTCGCGTCCTTCTTCAGGCGTTCCAGCGCCGGCTCGAACTCGTTCTTCACAGCCGACTTGTACTGCTCGCCCGATCCACGCCCACCCCACTGCAGTCGGTAAAGCTCGTCGAGGTCGAGGAGCTCGAACACCTCGTCGATTGGAACGTCGCGAATCACCCGCGTGCCCCAGAACGGCGGAGAGGGAAGCGGATTGTTGGCGGCGACTTCGCTCCGGTCTCCACCGGCGTCGCCCACGGCGATGTCCTTCCCGACCGCCGTGCGCAGGAAGACGTCGTTCCGCGCGTCGTCGAGGTTCTTGACGACGAACAGGCCGCGCTTTTTCGGATCCTGCAGCACATCCATCGTGTCCAGGCCCTCGAACGCATCCTTGCAGTAGAAGACACCGGAGTCGTAATGACGCTCACCCTCGACGAAGAGCGCGCGGCGCCCGAAGCGGCGATTGATCGCCGCGCCTCCGATGAGAACGGGAATCTTCATCCCACGCTTGTCGAGCTCCTGCACGCACAGCGGCATCTGCTTCGATGTTGAAACGAGCAGTGCGCTCAGTCCGATCGCGTCCGCGCCGACCTCGACCGCCTTGTCGAGGATCGTGTTGACGGGAACCTGCTTGCCGAGGTCGAAGACAGTGTAGCCGTTGTTGGAGAGGATGGTGTTGACGAGCGATTTGCCGATATCGTGCACGTCGCCGTAAACCGTGGCGAGCACAACTTTGCCCTTGGTGTAACCCTCCGCCTTCTCGAGGAACTGCTCGAGATGCTTGACGGCCTTCTTCATTACTTCAGCCGACTGTAGCACGAACGGAAGTATCAGCTCGCCCGCGCCGAACTTATCGCCGACCTCTTTCATCGCCGGCAGCAGCACCTCGTTCAGCACGCGCACGGGATTCTTGCGCACGCCTGCCTCGTCGAGCTGCTCCTCGATCCCCTCTTTTTTGCGATGAAGGATCATCCAGTGGATCTTCTGCTCGGGAGTCATTCCCGCGGTCGGATCTTCCTTCTCGACCTGCGCTGAGGCGCCGGAGCCGCCGACGTTGGCGAAGTACTCGATGAAGAGCTGCAGCGCATCCGGCCGCTTGTTAAACACGAGATCGTCGGCCAGCTGCCGTTCTTCCGTCGAGATCTCGGCGTACGGACGGATGTGCGCAGGATTGACGATCGCGGCGTCCAGTCCCGCCTGGACGCAGTGGTGCAGAAAGACTGAATTGAGAACGCTGCGCGCTTCGGGAGTCAGTCCGAAGCTCACGTTGGAGACGCCCAGGATGGTGGAGACGCCCGGAAGCTCGCGCTTGATGAGGCGGATTCCTTCGACCGTCTCCTTACCCGAGTCGATCCACTCAGCATCACCTGTCGCCAGCGTGAACGTCAGCGCGTCGTAGATGAGATCTTCGGGCGCGAGCCCGTACTCGCCGACGACGATGTCGTAGATCTTTTTGGCGACCTCGAGCTTCCGCTCGCGAGTCTTCGCCATTCCGATCTCGTCGATCGTGAGCGCGATCACCGCCGCCCCGTGCTTCTTCACGAGAGGCACGACGGCATCAATGCGCTTGCGGCCGTTCTCCATGTTGATGGAGTTGACGATTCCGCGGCCGGGGATGTGCTCGAGCGCCGCCTCGATGACGTTCGCTTCGGTCGAGTCGATGACGAGCGGGGTTTCCACACTCATCGAGAGCAGTTTCACCACCTTCGACATCTGCTCTGCTTCGTCCGCGCGCTCGGTCAGCGCCACGCACACGTCGAGGACGTGCGCGCCGGAGTCTACCTGCTCGCGCGCGACTTCGAGAATTCCCTCGTAGTCATCGGCGAGAAGGAGCCGCTTCACCTTCCGCGACCCCTGAGAGTTGACGCGCTCGCCTACCAAGAGTGGCGGCGGATCCTGATGGAGAGTGATCGCGCGCATAGCCGAGCTCACTCGAGTCACGTGCTGCGCGTGATTGACGGGCTTTGGTGAACGCTCCGCTTCGCGAACTGCTGCGACAATGGCGGATAGGTGCTCCGGGGTTGTGCCGCAGCAGCCGCCCACGATCCGGACGCCAAAGTCCTTCACGAACTCCGACAGCGCCGTCGCCATTGGCTGTGGCTCGAGCGGATACACCGCTTCGCCAACACCCGTATTGAGCGGGAGACCGGCGTTCGGGATCACCGACAACGGAAGCGTCGCGTGCTCCGAGAGATATCTGATCGGCTCGCGCATGTGCTCCGGACCGGTCGAGCAATTGAGTCCAATCACATCGACGTTGAGCGCCTCGAGCGTCGTCATCGCGCTGGCAATGTCGGTACCGAGGAGCATGCGCCCGCTCACGTCGAGCGTGACCTGAGTCTGGAGCGGCAAGCGCCGGCCGATCTCGGTGAACAGCCGCTCGATTCCGGCGACCGCTGCCTTTACTTCGAGGATGTCCTGCGACGTCTCGATGAGAAGGAGATCGACCCCGCCTTCGACGAGGTACTTTGCCTGCTCGTAGTAGTTCTCGGCCAGCTCAGAGTAGGTGATTTGCGAGAGCACCGGGTCGGAGCTCGATGGCAGCATTCCGGTCGGGCCCATCGACGCGGCCACGAACCGCGGCCGATCCGGCGTCTCGAACTTCGCGCAGGCAGCACGCGCCAACTGCGCGGCGGTGACGTTGATCTCGCGAACCTTGTCGCCCAAGCCCCATTCCTTGAGGCGGCGCGGTGTCGACTGGAACGTGCACGTCTCGACGACGTCGCAACCAACGGCGAGAAAGGACTCGTGGATCGCCTGGATCACATCGGGACGCGTTAGTACCAGATTGTCGTTGCACCCCTCGAGCGCCTTGCCACCGAAGTCCTCGGCCGAAAGGTTGTACCGCTGAATGTTCGTCCCCATCGCGCCGTCGTAGATAAGAACTCGGCGCTGCAGGGCCTGCAGATATGGTGAGTCTGGGTTTCGTTCGGTCATCTTAAATGCGAATGCGTTTCCCGTTTCCCGTTTCCCGTTTCCTGTTGTCTGTTTGCCGGTTCCCGTTGCCTGATTCGGGTAACGGGTAACGGGTAGCAGGTACCGGATAACAGATAACGGGTCACGCGCTTTCCTCGCGCGGGCCAAAAAAAAGCCCGCGCATGTGATAGGCGCCGGGCGAGCGCTTTAGCGGATTGTTTAACGTGGCCGCAAGTTGCTTTAAATCGCCACGGGTTCAGTTGTGCCCTTTCACTATAGTAGCGGACTGCACTCAGCAGGGCAAGACAATCCTTCCTGTTCGGCGCCGGCTTGCGCCGACCATCGGCAACTCAGATCTGGAGGCTAAAGTCGTCGCCTGGCTCTTCGTGCGCGGACCGGCCGGTCGTGCGGGATCTCGTGTCGAAGGATTGGACGAGAGCCATCAACCTGTGACGCTCCAGCGGAAGAACGAGGTGCGCGAGTGTCGCGCGCTGCAGCTTGGTCGGCAGGAATGGCTGCTGGTCGTGAGATGTCCCGTAGACGATCATCGCCCCGCCAGGCGTGAGCGGGAGCGTCATCCCCATCCCAGCTTCTTCCAGTGCTTCGCACGACACGACGGCGAGCGCCGGCAAGTCCGCGCTCAGCGATCCCGCCGCTTCAGCAACTGTTGCCGCGAACGAGACATCGTGCCCGAACCCGACCAGGGTCTGAGAGAGTCCCTCGAGCAGCGCCACATCGGTTCCAACCAGCATCACTCTAGCCACTATGAATTATCTCGATGCACGGATTGCGCCCAAGTCTGCGCGATGGACCTCGTCACATCAACCTGAACAGGATCGACTCGGTGATGGACAGCAGGAAGTAGGCGAGTATCGGAGTGATGTCGAGTCCGCCCAAATTCGGCACGACGCGTCGCAGCGGTGCGAGGATCGGCTCGCTCAACGCGTAGCTCCACCTCACCCATCCGGAAAAGGGCGAAATCGGAAGCCAGGAGCTGATAACCCTCACGATCAGCGCCGCTTTGAGGATCCAGAACGTCCAGCTCACGAGCAGGTGGAAAATGCCGGCAGATCCGGATTGCGCCGCGATCATCGACAGGACGACCTGCGTCCGGACCATGTCGAGCAAGGAGAGCAGTAGAATCCCGCCGACGACGACCGCGGCGAGCGCCCACAGCGGAGCCGACGCTGGAGTACCGCCGGCGCGAACTACTTTTCTCTCGATCGGCGCAATGAGGGGATCGACCGTCGAGCGACAAAAACGCGCGATGGCGTTGAACGGACTGATTTTTCTCGTGCGAACCGCCCAATCGAGGGCGCAGATCGCGGCGAAGATCACGGCGATCCACAACAGAACCGTTTTCAGTATCTGGACGGCCGCGTCCGACGCCGACAGGAAAGCGTCCATTACTGGAGCGCTGGCTTCATGTGCAGCTCTCGAACGAGGAAGGCGAACCTGTCGGCCGCCTGGTCGATCTGCTTGGTCGTGGGTGTCCCTCCACCGTGGCCAGCCTTTGTCTCGATGCGGGCGAGAATCGGATTGGCGCAGCTCTGCGCAGCCTGCATCGTGGCGACGAACTTGAACGTGTGCCCCGGCACGACACGGTCGTCGTGATCGGCCGTGAGCGCCAGCGTCGGCGGATAGCAGGTGCCGGGCTTGATGTTGTGAAGCGGGGAATACGCGCGGATATACTTGAACTGCTCGGGATCATCCGACGAGCCGTAGTCGGAGGTCCACGCCCAGCCGATGGTGAATTTCTGGAACCGAAGCATGTCCATCACGCCGACTTCGGGAATCGTCGCCCCGAACAGCTCCGGTCGCTGCGTCATCACAGCGCCAACGAGCAAGCCTCCGTTCGATCCACCACGGATCGCGAGCTTCGGCGTCGAAGTGTACTTCTCCTTGATCAGGTATTCGGCGGCGGCGATGAAGTCATCGAATACGTTCTGCTTCTTTGCGAGCATTCCGCCCTCGTGCCAGCTCTTCCCGTACTCGCCACCGCCTCGAATGTTGGCGAGCGCGTAGATGCCGCCCATTTCGAGCCACACGGCGTTGGCAGGCGAGAATGACGGCGTAGAGGAAATGTTGAATCCGCCGTAGGCGTAGAGAATAGTCGGGTTATTGCCGTCGAGCTGCACGCCCTTCTTGGCGGTGATGAACATCGGAACCCGCGTCCCGTCCTTGCTCGTGTAGAACACTTGCCGGGTTTCGTACGGACTCTGGTCGAACGCAACCTTGGGCGACCGGAACACTTCGTTCTTGCGCGAGTTGAGATCGTATCGATAGACGGTCGTCGGGTAGAGGAACGACGTGAAGCTGTAGAACAGCTCGTCATCGCCCTGCTTGCCGTTGATCTCGTTGACGGTCCCGATTCCCGGGAGAGGCAGCTCGCCGCGCGGAGTGAATCCGGCGCCTGTCAGCTGCGTCGGCCCTCTCGTGAGTGGGCTAGTGCTCGTGTCGTCATAGACACCTCCCGGATTTCGCGCCTGCTGCGGCTGACCACGCGGTCTCTGGTCACGCCGGTCATCGCGTGACGAAGAAGTGAACAAGCGGACGCTCGAGTGGGCGTCCTGCAGGTAATGGGCGACGATGTCCTCCCCCGCCGTAGTCGCGCTCACGAGAGCATCCCTGCTCTCGGCGACGACGGTGGCCCAGCGCTCTTCTCTAGGATTGTCGATGCTGATGGCGACGATCCTGCCCTTCGGAGCGTTCTTGTCGGTTCGCACGTAGAACGTCGTCGCACGGTTGCCGATGAAGTCGTAATCCGCGTCGAGCTTGTCGATGAGGCGAACCACCGGATTGTTGATCAGCGGCTTTCCGGGGTTATCCAGATCGATGAAGTAGAGTCTGTTGCGGACATCCGTGCCCTGGCTGACCGTGATGATGAGGTATTGGCCATCATCAGTGACGGTGCCCGTCAGACCCCAGTCGGGTTGGTCCGGCCTGTCGTAGATCAAATCGTCGCGGGACTGGGGACGGCCAAGGCGATGATAGTAGAGCTTTTGATTGCGATTGACGTTGGTCATCTTGTTGCCGGACGTCTGCTCATCGTACCTCGAATAGAAAAACCCCTTGTTGTCGTGCGTCCATGAGATGTTCGAGAACTTGACCCACTTCACAGTGTCGGCGAGATCCCGAGCGTCGTTCACATCGCGAACGCGGACCTCTCGCCAATCTGATCCACTGGTCGAGATGCTGTAGGCGAGGTAATGCCCGTCGTCGGACGCCGTCTGCCCCGCGAGGGACACGGTTCCGTCCTGAGAAAGCAGATTGGGATCGAGCAGGACGCGCGGGGTGGCGTTTCTGCCATCCTGCACGTACAGGATGCTCTGATTCTGCAGACCGGTGTTCTGGAGGAAGAAATAGCGGCCGCCCTCCTTGAAGGGAGTGGAAAAACGAGCGTAGTTCCAGAGTTGGGTCAGCTTGTTCTTTATCGCCGTCCGCTCGGGAATCGTCGCGAAGAAGGCTTCCGTAACCTTGTTTTCGGCTTCCACCCATGCCTTCGTCTCGGGTGAGTCGGTGTCTTCGAGCCAGCGATACGGGTCGGCGATGCTGACGCCATTATAGACGTCGACCTGGGTGCCGCGTGCGGCCGCCGGATAACTGATTGGCGCGTTCTGCGTCTGGGCACCAGCGATGCCGGCGACGACAGTGAGCAGCGAAAGGAAGATTCTGGGGGCGGAGCGACGCATGTTGAGTGGCCTGCTGTATGATGGTTATGATCTACTGCAATCTACGGCGCTTGGAGGGTTAGGTTCCACTGGCACGATCTCTTGCACCGGCGGTGAATGAATGACCAAAGTTACGCGGGCCGCGCAAAAGGACCGGCAGTACTGGCTTCTCAAGTCGGAGCCCGAGTCATTTTCGTTCGACGATCTGTGGAACGCCCCCGGTCACACGAGCCATTGGGACGGCGTACGAAATTATCAGGCGCGAAATCTCTTGCGCGACGAAATGAAGAAGGGCGATCTCGCCTTTTTCTATCATTCCGGTAAGGAGCCTGGGATCGTTGGGATTGTCGAGGTAGTGCGCGAAGGATACCCCGATCACACCGCGCTTGATCCGAAGGATCCGCACTACGATCCGGACAGCAAGGGCGGGGAATCATCCTGGACGATGGTCGATGTTCGAGCGATCGAGCGATTGCCGCGGCCCATCGCGCTGAGCGAGCTGCGGACCAAGCCGGAGCTCGAAGGCATGCCGCTGCTCAAAAAGGGAAACCGGCTGTCCGTCCAGAGGGTCGGAGCCGCTGACTGGAACGCCGTCATGGCGCTCGCGAAACAGACCACGGGGTCGGAATAAAAGGTGGCCGACGCCGTCAGGCTTCTCGTTGGGGGACTGCCGGCGGAAATCGTCCGCGAGATCGGACTGCGGCTTCGCGGCGTCACCATCACCGAGTTTGAGAATGCCCAGCAGCTGGGACGCGCCGCGTCTCAGGGAGACGCGGCACTGGTCATACTCAGCGACGTAATACCCGCCCAGGACTCCATCTACATAGTGCGCCGCGCCCGCGACGCCAACGACAACGTACGCATCGCCTACTGCATGTCGATGGCGCAGGCCGAAGCCGCATTGCACGCGCTCAGAGAAATCAACGTCGATCGATTCTTCCTGTCTCCGGTCGACATCGATGAGATGCTGCGGGAGCTGGCAAAGATGTGCGGAGTAGATGTTCTCGCTCCACAAGCGTCGCACGGTGAGCACATCGCCGCGGCTGTCCTCGATGCGTGGGAGCGGGCCCGCGGCGGAGCGTTCAAGATGATCGACACGCTCGACGACGCCGCGATTGCCCTGCTCGAGAACAACCTCTCGGAGGAAGTGAAGTCGGCGGCGGAACAGCAGGCACAGGCTCTCATCCAGCTGACGACTCGATTCGGCTTCCCGCGTGGCACTGGCGTCGCTCGCGAGCTCGCCGAGAAATTCGGGAGCGTTTCGCTCAGTCCCGTGGACGGGGTGTCTGTATCGGAGCAGCTTCTGGTGTTGCGGTCCGCGATGGAAGGCCTGCCCCAGCCGCCTCCGGAGACTGCGTTGTCGCGCGATGACCAGTCCCTCGCTTCGCCCGACGCACGATCTGACGCGGACGATTCTGCCATCAGGGGCGCCAAAATCCTCGTCGTCGATGACGAGCCACCAATAACGCGGGGACTGACGACGTTGTTGGGACGTCGCGGAATGATCGTGACTCCTGTCAACGATCCGCTTCTCTTCTGGACAGCCATCGATGAGGTGAAGCCGGCCCTGGTGCTGCTGGATCTCGCGATGCCGAAGATCAGCGGCACCGAGCTTTGCCGCGCAATAAGGGCGGATCGCCGCTGGAGCGAGCTGCCCGTGGTGTTCGTCACTGGCTATACCGACGAGGACAGCGTTCGAAGAGTTTTTGCCGCGGGCGCCGACGACTACGTCGGGAAGCCGTTCGTCCCTGCCGAGCTAATGATGCGCATCGAGAGCCGGCTCGCCGGCGTCAAGGCGCGGAAGGCGCCCGTCGAGACTGATCCGCTGACCGGGTTGCCAACCGCTCGCCGAGTTTCGGATGACATCGAGCGCTTCCTGCGGTTGGCACGGAGGAAGACCGATCCGTACTCGATCGCTGTCCTCGAGGTCGACGCATTCGTCACGCTGGCGGAGATCTACGGCCGTTCCATCGGTGACCGGGTTCTGCGCGCCGTCGGCGAGCTTCTGCCCAAATCATTTCGCGGGGAAGACGTCGTCGGCTGGTGGGGAGGGGCGGAATTCATGATCGGGATGTACGGCAGCTCGAAGGAGCACGCGGCCATCAAGCTCACTCAGATATGCGTCAAGCTCGGCGAGATGAGGGTTCCTGCCGATGATGGGCGCACCGTACCAGTCGCCTGCACGGGTGGGGTTGCTCAGTATCAGGTCGATGGCGACACGGTGAATGCGTTGCGCGAGGCAGGGCTGGCGGCAATTCAGCAGGTCAGAGGGGCAGGCCTCGGTCGGGTTGGAATCTCCGGAGTCAAGGCAACAGGCTCGCTGACCCGTCGAGTCGACGTGGCAATCGTCGAAGCTGACTCAGCGCTCGTGTCGTTGCTGCAGCACGCAATGGAGAGCCGGAATCTGCGAGTCGCCACTTTTGGCGATGGCGATTCGGCGGCCGCGGCGCTGACAGGCCCAATCCCGGAGATACAGGCGAGCGTGATTCTTCTCGACGTCGATCTACCCGGGCTCAACGGCCTCGACGTGTTGCGCAGACTGAAAGGCGTCGAAGTGACGAGGGTGAGTAGTGTAGTCATGCTCACCGCCCGCACCGGCGAGAGAGACGTTCTGACGGCGCTGGAGCTCGGCGCGATCGACCATATCGCCAAGCCGTTCAGCGTTCCCGTGCTGATGCACAAGGTGCGCACACTGCTGAAGCAGAGTCAGTAGTGATCAGCGAATATCTCCTCAAAAGCGTGATGTTGGTCGAGATCGGGCTGCTGATTCTGGCAGTCGGAGTGTTTTTCATGCACGGCGTGTGGCTCTTCCTGACTCAGAAGCGGTCGCTCCGGCAGATGACCGCCGCGCGAGACTCACTCGCCAAACTTCTTACGCGGGGCACGGTCAGCGTCGAGGAGATCGAAGTGCTCCGGCAGCTGCCACGCGATGTGCAGGTCATGGCATTTCTCGAGATCTCCCGCAACGTCACCGGGGCCGGGAAGGAGCGGCTCCGCTTCGTCGCAGGGGAAGTCTCACTCATCGAGCGCGCCAGAAAGTTGTGCGAGAGCGGGAATTGGACGAAGCGTCTTCGCGGTGCCCGCCTGCTGGCGCGTATGGATGTCGCTGACCCCATCGTGGAGAAATTGCTCGCAGATCCTCACCCTGCGGTACGCGCGCAAACGGCAGAATGGGCAGCCGCACATCCATCGCCGACCGTAATCTCGGCGATGCTGGGCATGCTGGCGGATCCAGCTACCCAGGCGCGCTTTGCCGTTCAGGACGCGCTGCTGCGAATGGGATCCATCATCGCCGAGCCGCTCGCGGGTTTTCTGGAGACCCAATCCGGACCACCTGCTGAAAACGGACTTCGCGTGGCAGAATCACTCGCCGAAACGAGATTCCTCCCCGCGGCACTGCGGCTTTCCGCCTCGGACGAGTCGGGCGTCCGGATCGCCGCGACGAATCTACTTGGCTCGATCGGGGATTCGACCTCGGCCGGACGCCTGACAGATCTTCTCAAAGATTCGGATTCGCACGTCAGGGCGGCAGCGGCGCATGGCTTGGGTCGCATGCAATACTGGCAGGCGGCATCGCAGCTCGCCGAAACGCTGCGCGATTCGACCTGGCGCGTGCGGCGAGATTCAGCGCTCGCGCTTCGCGCAATCGGTGCGCCCGGAGTCCTGTTCCTGCGGCGCGCCCTCAAGGGAAACGACGCGTTCGCGGCGGACATGGCCCAGCAGATTCTGGACCTCCCCGACGCTGCGGTACGATGACGGACACCGTATCGAGAATCGTCAGTCAGATACTGGTCGATGGCCAGTTCGGAGTGCTGCTGTATTTCCTCAGCGTCAACATTTGGTACCTGATCCTGCTCGTCAGCTCGCTGCTCGAGATGCGACGTCACCTGCTGCTGATCGCCGACGAGAGCCGGCACCTGCTGTTGAGCTCGACGTTATCACCGACGATTTCGATACTGGCTCCCGCTTTCAACGAGGAAGCAACGATCGAAGCGAGCCTCAAGGCATTGCTCGCGCTCCAGTACCCGAGGCTCGAGGTCATCGTGATAAGCGACGGCTCGAAGGACCAAACCGTCCAGGTGTTGATCGAGCGGTTCGACCTCGTCCCCGTGAAGACGATTTACGAGCAGCGCATAAAGACCAAGCCGGTGCGGAATCTTTACCGCTCCTCCACGTACCCGGCCCTCGTCGTCGTTGACAAGGAGAATGGAGGCAAGGCTGACGCCCTGAACGTCGGACTGAGCTTCGCTCAGAGCGAGCTCGTTTGTGCAATGGATGCGGACACTCTCATCGAATCAGATGGCCTTCAGCGGATGGTCCGTCCGTTCCTTTACGAGACGGAAGTCGTTGCAACCGGAGGCACGATTCGGGTCGTCAACGGATCGGAAGTAAAGCTCGGGCGCGTGATTAGAACCCGGGTGCCCACGCACGCGCTGGCGGGAATTCAGGTCGTCGAATATCTCCGCGCTTTTCTGTTCGGCAGGCTCGGATGGAACCGCCTCGGTGGGAACATCATCATCTCGGGAGCGTTTGGCCTCTTCCGCCGCGAGTCCGTGTTGAGCGCGGGCGGATACGTGCACGACACCGTGGGCGAAGACATGGAGCTGGTGCTGCGCCTCAAGAGACTTTCCTATGAGAAGGGTGGTCCCGGGAAAATCGCGTTCGTGCCCGATCCGGTCGCGTGGACGGAGGTGCCGGAGTCGCTGAAGGTCCTTGGACGGCAGCGCGATCGCTGGCACCGAGGCCTGGCGGATGTGCTGTGGAGGCACCGGCGGATGCTGTTCAATCCGCGCTACGGGGTGACGGGGTTGTTTGTGTTTCCCTACTATGCCTTCGTCGAGCTGTTGGCGCCGGTCTTCGAGGCGGCCGGCCTCATCACTCTCGTGCTCGGGCTAATCTTCAGGCTCATCGACTGGAACTTTGCCGCGCTCTTTTACCTGACGGCGTACGGTTTGGGTACCGCTCTCACGGCGTTCACACTGATTCTCGAGGATCTCAGCTTTCATCGTTACGAGACGTTCCGAGACCGAGCCCTGCTCTTGTGGTGGGCGCTGCTGGAAAATCTGGGCTACAGGCAAATGACTGTTTACTGGAGGCTCCGCGGCCTCTGGAAGTTCATGCGTGGTAGGAAGGACTGGGGCGTTATGGAGAGGAAAGGATTTCGCCCGCTTGCCGCGCCGACTGCTGGGACCTAATTATTCGGATAGCCATGAAGCGCCTCGCTACCACCATTCTCGCCGGCGCGATCGTCGCCGCTGCGGCCCTCGGTTGCGCGTCCAAGCCGCCGGAGATCGCGCTGACCTCGAGCGACTTCGATCTCAACCCGCTGGTCGGAGAATGGCGCGGCAACTACACCAATCCTGAAGCCGGCCGGACCGGCACGATTGCATTCACCCTGCGTGCTGGCGTGTCGTCGGCGTCGGGGAACGTCGTGATGATTCCTCACGGCGCCGATTCCTCGCTCTGGTCCCACGCCGCCATAGATCGCTCGGTACTGAAGATCAATTTCATCAGGAAGGAAGGCAGCAGGGTATCCGGCACCCTCGATCCATTTCGCGATCCGAACTGCGGTTGTCAGGTGACCACTACGTTCGAGGGGGCGTTCACCGACGCTCACACAATCGAGGGCACCTTCTCTACCGCTCCTTTGCAGGTTGGGCCCAAAGTGACGAACGGGACATGGAAGGTCACCCGGGTGAAGCGGCTGTAGTCCGGCTTTAGTCAGTAAGCGGCGGCCCGCCTGCCGGATCTTCGCCTTCGTGCCCGTAGATCTCCAGATGGAAACGATGGAGAAAGCGATGCACCACCGGCGCGAAGAGAACGCCGACCGTCGTGATGAACGTGACTCCGCTGAAGAGCGCGTAAAATCCCGCGAACAGGTGGAGATGGGATAGGCCGACGCCGGCCAGAGCCTGCGGGTCCGGCGGGGGTCCTTCGCCGGAGAGAATCATCGCCGAGTAGTAGAAGGCTTCCTGCCATGTCAGGCCTCCGAGCCCATGGTAGCCGATCATCCCGATCACGAGCCCGCCCCCGATTACACCGATTGCAATCGAGCCGTTCTTGGCCAACCTCCGAAAAAAAAGCTCACGTGGCGGCATCGTCATCATCATTGTCTCGACGCCCGACGGAAGGCGGATCGCTCTTCTGCTGACTCCCATTGAGATCTCCAATTCTCGCACTTTGGCCCGGGGCTCCAGTGATTATCACCGGCGACGCCGTTGCGCTAAATTTGATCTAATCAACTGGAGAACAGGATGCCGAAGACTGGTTCGACCGCACGACCCGCCGCCCCCAAGAAAAACAACACCAAACCGGCTGCTCCGGCCTCCGCCAGGAACTCCGCCAAGCCGCCAGCCGCGTCTCCTTCGGGGAGTGCGCTCGACATAAAGGACACTCGCACCGGCAGGACATACAGCGTTCCGGTTGCCGAATGCGCGATTCGCGCGGTAGAGCTCAAGAAGATCAAGACGGACGATCCCAACGATTCCGGGCTGATGAGCTACGATCCGGCGTTTCTGAACACCGCGTCGTGCCGGAGCGCGATCACCTACATCGATGGCGACAAGGGAATTCTCCGCTACCGCGGTTACCCAATCGAGCAGCTCGCGGAGAACGCGACATTCCTTGAGGTTGCGTGGCTCCTCCGGCATGGCGAGCTGCCGAACCAGAAGGAATACGATCAGTTCGTGCACGACATCACGTTCCACACCTACGTGCACGAGAACATGCGGAAATTCCTGGAAGGATTCCGCTACGACGCGCACCCGATGGCGATGCTCAACAGCTCCATCGCCGGACTGGCCGCGTTCTATCCGTCGGCGAGAAACATCTTCGACGAGACCGAGCGGAACATCTCGATCATCCGGCTGCTGGCGAAAACGCCGACCATCGCTGCCTTCTCGTACCGGCACGTGAAGGGGCTCCCCTTCGTGTACCCGGACAATCGCCTCCCGTACGTAGAGAATTTCCTGTCGATGATCGCGCGCATGAGCGAGTCCAAGTACGAGGCGAATCCCATCTTCGCGCGCGCTCTCGAGATCCTGTTCATCCTGCACGCGGACCACGAGCAGAACTGCTCCACCAATGCCGTTCGCGCCGTCGGATCGTCACACGTCGATCCGTTCTCTGCTGTCTCAGCCGGAGTCGCGGCGCTATTCGGTCCGCTGCACGGCGGCGCCAACGAGCAGGTCCTGCGGATGATCAATGAGATTGGCAGCGTCAAGAACGTTCCGAAATTCATCGAGACAGTAAAGAGTGGCGAAGGCGGCAGGCTGATGGGCTTCGGTCACCGCGTCTACAAGAGCTACGATCCGCGCGCCAAGATCGTGAAGAAGCTCGCCGACGAAGTGTTCAAGGTCGTCGGAGTGGACAAGGACCTGGAGATCGCGCTGGAACTGGAGCGGATCGCGCTTTCCGACGACTACTTCACGTCGCGCAAGCTCTATCCCAACGTCGATTTCTACACCGGACTGATCTACCGCTCGATGGCGTTCCCGACGGATTTCTTCACGGTTCTTTTTGCGATCGGACGCATGCCGGGATGGCTGGCGCAGTGGGAAGAAATGCTGCTCGACAAGGAGCAGAAGATCGCTCGGCCGCGCCAGATCTACATCGGCCCAGTGGAGAGGCCTTACCGGAGCAAGCTCAAGGCGAATTAGTCTTCAGGGCGCCGCCGCGAACTGCTCAACTCCTTCCGCCGCGAGCAGCGCCTTCTTTACGCCGGGTAGTCCGCTGTAGCCTCCGATCGAGCCATCGCTCATCACGACTCGATGGCAGGGAACGACTACCGCGACTGGGTTCGCTCCGCACGCTTGAGCGACTGCTCGTGTCGCCTTCGGCCGCTTGATTGCCTGCGCCACGTCGAGATAGGATCGCGTTGACCCGGGAGGGATCGCGAGGAGTTGGTTCCACACCTCGCGCTGGAAATCCGTACCCTGCAGGTCG
>Ga0193699_10000214_pt1 | contig 25894 bp, 29 predicted proteins | sample L3c2metaG_FD_160095 | JGI IMG/M metagenome (GOLD analysis project Ga0193699, IMG submission 160095) | Soil microbial communities from a riparian zone of the East river system, Colorado, United States - L3c2 | ecosystem: Environmental > Terrestrial > Soil > Riparian zone | place: USA: East...
CGGTCAATTCGTAGTCCACCCGGGGCGGCACGGTCGGAAACACCGTGCGCGTCACCAGCCCGTCGCGCTCGAGCCCGCGCAAGGTCAGCGTCAGCATGCGCTGCGAGATGCTGCCCAAGGCTCGGCGCAATTCGTTGAAGCGCCTGGGACCGTCGCCCAAGGTCGACACCACCAGCACGGTCCATTTGTCGCCGACGCGCGCCAGCACCTCGCTCACGGCGCGGCAGTCGTCGGGCACATGGAGGGTACTCGGTGTCGAAATTGTGCCTACTTGTGCGGTTTCTGCGGTCATCTATCTAGCCTCAGTATTCATTCGTAACTCACAGATAGAGGCTGCCATGACAGAACACAAGAAGAGCAAACTCAAGATCGGCGTCATCATCAGCACCACCCGCGCCGCCCGTTTCGGCCACAAACCGGCGCAATGGGTTCGCGAAGTCGCCGCCCAAAACGATGCGCTCGACGTCGAAATCGTCGATTTGCGCGACTATCCGATGCCGTTCTTCGACGAAGTCGCCTCGAACGCCTGGGCGCCGTCGCAAAATGCCGAAGCGCAGCGCTGGCAGAAGAAAGTCGCCGGGTTCGACGGCTTCATCTTCGTGACCGCCGAATACAATCACAGCATGCCCGCGGTCTTGAAGAATGCGCTCGATTACGCCTCACCCGAATGGAACAAGAAAGCCGCCGCCTTTGTCGGCTACGGCGCGGTCGGCGGTGCGCGGGCGATCGAGCACCTGCGCGGCATCGCGGCCGAACTGCAATTGGCGACCATCAAGACCGGCGTCTATATCCAAGGCGCGGACTTCATGGCGGTGTGGCGCGAAGGCAAGGATGTGAAGGACATTCCGCATCTGCAGCCGAACGTGAAAGAGATGGTCGATCAACTGGCCTGGTGGACCGCGGCGCTCAAGGCCGCGCGCGATCAGGATCAGCTTGCCGCCGCAGCGTAAATTTCAAACAAACGAGGAGCACCATGTCCATCCGTCCCGTCAAAAGCATCGTGCAGTCCAAGCCGACGATGGAAGGCGCCGGCGTCAAGTTACGCCGCGCCTTCGGTTTCGGCGACACCGCCGAGACCGATCCGTTCCTGCTGCTCGACGACTTCCGCAACGACCGACCGGCCGATTATCTCGCCGGTTTTCCATGGCATCCGCACCGCGGCATCGAGACCGTAACGTATATTCTCGAAGGCTCGGTCGAGCACCGCGACAGTCTCGGCAGCCACGGCACGCTTGGCAAAGGCGACGTGCAATGGATGACGGCCGGCCGTGGCATCATGCATCAGGAAATGCCGCATGGTGACGCGCAAGGCCGCATGCACGGCTTCCAGCTGTGGGCCAATCTGCCGTCGTCGTTGAAGATGACGGCACCGCGTTATCAGGACATCACCGGCGCCGCGATCCCGGAAATCACCGACGATGACGGCACCCATGTGCGCGTCGTATGCGGCGACTTCTGGGGCAAGAAGGGTCCGGTCGAAGGCGTCGCCGCCGACCCGCGTTATCTCGACATCTCGGTGCCGCCGGGCAAACGCAAAACCTTCAAGGTCGAGATCGAGCGCCACGCCTTCGCCTATGTGTTCGAAGGCGACGGCCAGTTCGCCTATGCCTCCAAGCCCTTCGGCGTGCTGACCGAAAAGCAGGTCGGCGGCGAAGAGATCCTGTTCCGCGAGCCGGCCGGCGACCGTTCGCTGGTGCTCTTCGATGCAGGCGACGAGGTCACGGTGCAGGCTGGCGACAAAGGCGTCCGCTTCCTGCTGGTGTCCGGCAAGCCGATCCAGGAGCCGGTCGCCTGGCATGGACCGATCGTCATGAACACCCAGGCGGAGCTGCAGCAGGCGGTCGCCGAATTGCGCAACGGCAGCTTCATCAAGAACTAGGTGTGCTTATTAACGGAGCGGCAGGCAACCCCTAAGCAATGTCCGTCATGCGGCGCATTGCGGACCCAAGTCGGACCTGCCGCCACTTTCTACTTTCCCCTCATCAGCCCTGCGGCCTCCAATGCTTTGGTGATGACTGCACCGATATCGATGCGCGAGGAGGCTGGTCTGTGCCTCGCGTGATCCATCGGCGCATCGTCCAACACTTCACCATGCAGGATCCTAGGCTGCGGGCTGTGTGCGGGGATATTAATGGGAAGCCGCGCTTGTGCCGGCGCGGCGTGCTCCCGGGTCGGCGAAACAGAACGGACGCCGGCTGTGGTCAGGCCAAAAAACTTTGCGATGTGAAACGACGACGAAATCCCGACGTCGAGAAGGAACGGTCCAGCGGCCCCGCACTCAAAATCAGCCTTACCGGTCGCGAGCGGTGTCCCATGGGGCATCTGCGGAATCGTGTAGGCCTCGATGAGTTCTTCGCCCGCATCGCTGAGCCAAACTTGACGGGGATAGCCGTCGACCCTCAACTGCGCGGACGGTGCAATCTGCAATCCATGGACATCGGTCCATTGTTTGAGGATCTCGCGGGCGTTCGAAGGGATCACCGTCTTGTCCGCACTGCCATGCCAGACCGAGATTCGGGGCCAAGGTCCATCGCGGTGCGTTGCGCCGCGGACGAGGCCGCCCCATTCGCGCCCCGAGCGGGATGGACACTGAAACATGCTTTCAAACGCTTGTTGCACATTGGTGGCGGCGCCGTATGGCAGGCCGGCAATGATCGCTCCGCCGGCAAACACTTCCGGGTAGCAGGCAAGCATGACGGATGTCATTGCTCCGCCCGCCGACAGTCCGGTGATGAAAACGCGCCGGGGATCGATGCCTTTTTCGCGCACCATCGTCTCGACCATCTGCCGAATAGACGCCGCTTCACCTCGATCCCGTTGTGTGTGTTCGGGCAGAAACCAATTGAAGCAGCCGTTCGGATTGTTCGATCGCTGCTGCTCAGGCATCAGCAGAGCGAAGCCGTAGCGATCGGCTAGCGTCGACCATCCCGCCCCATGATTGTAGCCTGCCGCTGTTTGAGTGCAGCCGTGCAGCACGACGACGAGAGCAGGACTATCCGCCAGGCTGGCCGGCACGTAGGCGAACATGCGCAAATTGCCAGGATTGGAGCCCGCGCTGTGCATCTCCTTTAACGGGCTGTCCAAACCAGATGTCCCGAATAAACCGGGGCCGCCTTTGGTTCGAAACCGTTCCCAATCAGCCAAGCTGCGCATCGCCTTCTTGAAATCGATCATCGGCAACCTTTCTGCGAAAGCACTTGCTCCTTGGTAATGAGTGGAGAGCGTATTGGTTGCTGCGGTGCACAAAAAAAATTGTTTATGTCAAAAGACATCTCCGAGACGCGATGAACTTGGTCGCGCCTTTGCCGCATTGCTGAGCCTACGCTGCACACAGGCAAGTCGCTCAGCTTGTCCGAGAGCTGCTCCTCGTACGAGAATGTGCCGAATTTCTCGTACCTAGTAATTGGCAGCAAGGGTGCCACCGGCAGGCACGATCGCATTTTGAAAAAAAGGCCACGTCTCCGCTTGCAGCGCGGCGCCTAAGAGGCGCGGCTCGAGGATTTCAGCCCAAATGGAGAATGCCGATGAAGTACATGATCACCTGGTCCGAACGCCCACAAGGATCGCCTATCGAATACGAAAACGCCCAGAAGCGGATACTGGAGGTTTTCACTCAATGGAAGGCGCCGGACAATTTCAAGATCGAGGTGTTCGTTATACGAGTGGGTGACTGGGGTGGGTATATGTTAATGGACTGCGACGATCCGTTGGCGGTTCACAAATTCTGCTCGATGCTGCCTGCCTTTGAATTCCAGGCACGACCCGTGGTCCCCGTCATGGACGCCGTCCGGGTCGAACTCGAAGCGATTGCCTTTCGCGATGGACTCAAACGCCAGTAATATTCGAGGGGCCGTATCGGCTTCATCCGTGAAAACCGGCGATGTTAGCGTTGCTGCGGGTTTAAAAAATCGGCGCTCGATTTGAGCGCCGATTTTAATGTCTCGCCCGGGCCGGGAACGTCGTGACCGGCCGCGCTCGTTAGCTCTAATTGCCGAAGTTTTTGATCACTTCGGCAAGCGCGATATGACCGACGCAAGCTCCTGTTCCCGGCCACATCTCGCCTTCCTCCAATGCGGTGGCATAAGTCACTGCCGGATCGGATTCTAACCGCTGGCGTAGCGCCGCGAGCTTGGGCCACCGGCTCTTCTCCGCGATGGCATGGAAGTCGAGCCACCGTGCCACGCCGATGAGCAAGCCGTCTGCCAGCGTCGGCCGATCGCTAATGAGAAAGGTGCTGTCGCTGATCAATTCCTCGAGCCTGTCGTGACGTTCGACCACCCTGTCCCGGCCCCACGCACGCAGGGCCAATTGCATCGCCGGGTCGGGCGCCTGCATCTCCATGGCAGCCCAGATGGGGCTGAACGCCCCGGTGAAGCCGGTGTTCACGAATGCCATCAACTGATGCATTCGGTCCGCCTCCGGCGAAAGAGGATCGAAGCTTATGCGTCGATCCGTGTCCCTGGCTTCGAGCCAGGTGGCGATAGCCATGGTCTCGGTCAGGACCCTGCCGTCATCGGTGATCAGGGCGGGCGTTTCGACCCGCGGATTGATCCGAGCATAGGACGGTTCGCGCATCTCGCCGAACATGTCGACCCGGCACAGCCGATAGGATTTTCCCAGCCATTCGAGGGCGGCGACAAGTCCCATGGAGCTTCCCAAAGGGAAGCCATATACAAGGATCGGTTCCATTATCTGTTCTCCGTGATTTCTGGCGATAGCGCTGTGCAGCGGAACCGGAACCTATCCGCCTATTCGGCCATGTAAATAACGCACCTTTTTGTAACCAGGATTCGCCTATGAAAGATCTTGTCTCCCGCTGTCCGATCGAAGAGGTGATGCAGGTGCTCAGCGGTCGCTGGCCCGCTCTCCTGATCTACTATTTGAAGGAGGACACGAAGCGCTTCAGCGACCTGCGCAGGGACAATCCGACCATCTCGCACAAGATGCTCACCATGGAGCTTCGCAAACTGGAGGATGCAGGGATCGTCGAGCGCACGGAATTCCAGGGATATCCGTTGCGCGTCGAGTACGATCTCACCCCGGCGGGCCACAAGCTCGTGCCGCTGATCGACGCTCTCGGCGACTGGTGGGAAACGACAGGAGGCCTTGGCACGGGAAAGACTGAGGCAATGACGCAATGATGCGTGCGTGATACGTGCGCCTGATTGAGCAATGGTTTGCCCAAGATTGTCGGCTTTCCGCTCCTTGCAGACGTCAATCAGAAAGACTGTATGGCAGCTTCAGGTCAAGCATGCGACATGCCGGCATGTCCGCGATACGTCCGCTTCCGCCTCAATAATTGCGATGGCGCCGCAGAGTGCGAATGGCAGTGGGCCACAATCGCACTCATGCACCACAGCATGATCGGCGAGACGCTTAATCGCGGGCAGCATAGCTATCGCGCGCTCGCGCGTCGTCGGCGATACGACGGTGGCTTCATATCGGCCGGTTCATTGCCGCGCAATCTACGGTGCCAATGACGCCGCATAGGCAGCAATGAAAATCATGTCCTGGATCGACAGCTTCTCCACGGACGGCTTCATCTGCGCACTATCGGGCCCTCCCCGCGCGCCGTGCTTAAAGTCATACAGCTGTCGGAAGGTATAGGTCGGCGAACGCCCGGCGATGCCTGGCACCGGTCCGAGTCCTTTGAGATCGGGGCCATGACAAGCTCCGCACTGTACTGTTTGGTCGCTGCTCGTTGCGAGTGCTCGGCCTTTTTCAATGCTACCAGTCGGAACATAGGCAATGAAACGTGTTCGCGTGTCACGACTGATGAACTGTTGGAGATTTTCCGGCACTTCAATAATACGCTCACCGATTGGCTCTTTCTCGTCGGTATTCACAGCCGACAGGAACCAGGCGGTCACGTGGGTTTTTGGCACCATTTCGGTTTCGACCACCCGTATGACTGCTCGCGGCTTTACGCTTGCGAAATAGGCCGCCGCGGATTGCACTTCGGCATCGGTAATGTCCGCCGCGAGCTTGGCTTTGAGTTGGGTCGGAACGCGGTTCTGCACCGAGCTCTTGCGAGCGCCGCTCTTGAAGTCGGCAAGTTGCTGCACGATGTAGGCCGCGGGTAGGCCCATGAGGTATGCGTTTTCCGGACCGCCCGGCCCGTCAGCTCGATGACAAAATCCGCAAGCGTAGACGTTTGGCTTTCTGCCGCTCGCAACCGACTCGGGCATCGGTGGATGATCGCCAGGATGCCAATCTGGCGCGTAGAAGAGGTCGCGCACTTGCGTAAGCGTCATGCTCGCGGTGCTGTCGGGAACATGACGCAACGCGCCATCATCGGGTGGCACTTTGAAATCGGGTGGGTTGACCGGATAGGCCCACGGCGGTGGCGCCTCTTGGGTTAGCCCAGTTGAGCCCGCAACAAAGGTGGATGCCGCTGACAGAAGTAACAAAGTCACAAATCTGTTCATTGCATTCCTCCCGGTCGTTAGCTCCCCCTTCCCTGGATGTTTCCCAAATATATTCAGGCTGGGCAGGATTGTACATTTTCGCCGACCGGACTGTGGTCCGAGATCGAAAGCCGCCCTCCCGCCATGCCGATAAATACGGCAACAACGGCACCCCCGGCAGGCTTCCGCCTGTTGGGGCGCAATGCTAGCGTTGTTGCATCGGGAAACGTTGCAACTGGCCTCGCCCATCCACGACAAGAAGGGATGACGGGCCTTCAATCGGGAGGATGAACTGTGAGATTCTCAAGGACCGTTACGTCATTACTCTTAGGTACGGCGCTGTCCGTTGCCGCGGCTGCGCCCACATTCGCCGAAGACCTTAACATCGGCTTCATCGCGCCGATGACCGGCGGCTTTGCCCAGGTCGGCAAGGATATGGTCGATGGCTTTCAGCTGTATCTCGACGAAGTCAAAGGCGACTTCGCCGGCGCTAAGGTGAAATTGATCGTCGAGGACGATCAGGCCAAGCCCGACCTCGGCGTCACCAAGGCCAAGAAGCTGATCCTGAGCGACAAGGTTCAGATGTTCGTCGGCGGCGTGCTGGCCTCGACCGGTTACGCGCTCGCGCCGGTCAGCACCACCGAAAAGACCGTCTATGTCGTCTCCATCCCGGCGGCCGACGATCTGACGCAACGCGACGCCAGCAAATATCCGCTGCTGATCCGCACCGGCTGGTCCAGCTCGCAGCCGCACCACCCGCTCGGCGCCTGGGCCTGCGACCAGGGCTACAAGAAAGTCGTCGTCGTCGCCGCCGATTACGCGTTCGGCTACGAGGCGGCCGGCGGATTCCAGAAAGCGTTCGAGGATTGCGGCGGCAAGGTCATCCAGAAGATCTGGCCGGCGCTCGGCAGCAAGGATTTCGGACCCTACATCAGCACGGTCAAAGCCGACGCCGACGCGGTATTCTCGCTGATGGTCGGACCGATGGCCGCGCAGTTCCCCAAGCAGTTGCGCGCGGCCGGCTACAAGAAGACGATCCTCGGCGGCGGCACCAGCTATGACGAGTTCGCGCTGCCCTTCATGACCGACGAAGTCATCGGGGATTTCTCGGCGCTGCAATACAGCGCCGCGCTCGAGACACCGGCCAACGAAGCCTTCGTGAAAAAGTACCGCGCCAAATACGGCAAGGTGCCGTCCTACTTCTCGGAGAGCAACTACTCGACCGCGAAGATGATTCACGAAGTCTACAAACAGACCGGCGGCAAATGGCCGGGCCCCGAGCAGTTCGTCAAGATGATGTCGGCGCTCAAGATCGACACGCCGCGCGGGCAGGTCTCGTTCGACGACATGCGCAATCCGATCCAGGACATCTACATCAAGAAGGTCGAGAAGAAGCAGCTGTTCGGCTACGACAAGCCCGAACTCTGGAACACGGTGGTCAAGACCTATCCGAAGGTTAGCCAGTTCTGGACCTACGGCAAAGAGAAATTCCTGGCGCAGCCGGTCTACAGCCGCGACTTCCCGCCTTGCAAGTTCTGCGAATAGCAGCGGCACCAACGCAAAATGAAAAACCCCGGCCTCAGCGCCGGGGTTTTTATTTACGCCGATGGGATCGGCGTGGCCGGCGCCGTCGGCGCGCCGCCGGACGGCGGCGTCGGCCCCTTCAGCGGCCGTTCCTCCATCCCGATCAGGAACGCCATGCCGAAGGTGAGCACTAGCGCGCAGGCCAGGAACACAAAGCGGAAGGCGTAGCTGAGCTCGCTGGCGGAGGCCGAGCGCGCCAGCATTTCGACCGACATGCCGGTGACGCCGCCGAGCCCGCCCAGGACGATGGCGCCGAGCACCGCGACGATCAGCGCCGAAAACAGCGCACGGAAGAAATTCGCCGCGCCGGTGGCGACACCCATCTGCGAGCGCGAGACGGCGTTCTGCAGGCACACGGTGGACACCGGGAACACAGTCCCCAACCCCGCGCCGACCACGGTCAACAGCACCAGCACCAGCACGATCGGCATCGACCCCGGCCAGATCGACAGCGGCACGAGCGCGACGATGGCGGTCGTCAGCCCGATCAGCGGCACGCGCTTGTAATGCTCCGTGTGCATCATCAGCCGGCCGGTGATGGTGGAGAATACCACCGTCGCGCTCATCAGCGGGATCAGGGCCATGCCGGACTGGCTCGCCGACAGGTGCAACACCACTTCGAAAAACAGCGGGACGAAGATCGTCATCCCGACCAGCGTGCCCATGCAGCAGGCGCCCGCGAGTGCGGCGCAGCGCACCACCGGATTGCCGAGCACGGTCAGGGGCAGGAACGGTTCGGGCGTCGACACCAGCCGCCACGCGAACAGGCCCCACAGAATCGCCGAGCTCAGCAGCATCGCGCCGATCGGCGCCGAGATCCAGTCGTAGTGCCGCCCGCCCCACGACAGCGCCAGCAGCAACACGACCGAAGCCGAGATCATCAGCACCGCGCCGATGACGTCGAGCCGGTGCTTGCGCGGCGTATAGGGCACCAGCCGCAGCACGCTCGAGGTCATGCCGAGCGCGGCGAGCCCGAGTGGCAGGTTGATCCAGAAGATGAACGACCAGTTGAGGTGCTCGGTGAGGAATCCGCCGAGCACCGGCCCGCCGACCGACGACACCGCGAACACTGCGCTGATATAGCCTTGATAGCGCCCGCGTTCGCGTGGCGAGATGATGTCAGCGATGATGGTCTGCGCCAGCGCCATCAGGCCGCCGCCACCGAGCCCCTGCAGCGCGCGGGCGAAAATGAGCCAGGTCATGCTGGTCGCCATGGCGCAGGCCACCGAGCCGATGACGAAGATGCCGATCGCCAGGAGCATGATGCCGCGCCGGCCGTAGATGTCCGACAGCTTGCCGTAGAGCGGCGTCGACGCCGTGCCGGTCAAAAGGTAGGCGGTCACCACCCAGGACAAATCGTTGAGGTTGTTGAATTGCCGCCCGATGGTCGGCAGCGCCGTGGCGACGATGGTCTGGTCCAGCGCGCCCAGAAACATCGTCAGCATGATGCCAATGACGATGGCCTTGATCTCGGGGTGCGTCAGCGCCCGCGGCGCGGTCTCGGTTTTGGCTTTGGGCTGACGCGAGCTCATGGCCGGTTGATGCCGCGCGCCGGGCGCATTTGCAATGGGGCGGAACGCGGGGGTGGTATGAGGCTGGGGCGCGGCGCAAACTCCCCCGAAGAATCGTCCTAAAGAATCGTCCCCAAAGAATCGTCCAAGGAACCACACGTGCGGAAGCCGCTCCTCCTTGTCGCTCTCACCCTCGCGGCGCTGGCCTCGCCCGCCGCGGCGCGCGACGCGCTGCCCCCGGGCTTCGTCTATCTGGGCAATATCGACCCGAGCATCGTCCAGGACATGCGCTATGCCGGGGGAGACAATTTCACCGGGGGCCGACTGCCCGGTTACGACGCCGGCGAATGCGTGCTGCGCCGCGACGTCGCGCTCGCCTTGCAAAAGGTGCAGGCCGATCTCGCGCGCCAGCACCTCTCCTTGAAAACCTACGACTGCTACCGCCCCACGCGCGCCGTCGCCGCGATGGCACGTTGGGCGCAAGCGCCGGAGGACGGCCGGACCAAGCGCTTCTATCCCGCGCTCGACAAGCGCACGTTGTTTTCCGGCTATATCTCGTCGCGCTCGGCACATTCGACCGGCACCGCGGTCGACCTGACGCTGGTGCAAGTGCCTGCCGCGCCGCCGCCGCCACCGTTCGACTCACGCGCGGCCTTTGGCCCCTGCACCGGAACGGCCGCGCAACGCGCGCCCGACACCAGCCTTGACATGGGCACCAGCTTCGACTGCTTCGACAACAAGAGCCACACCGCCAGCGGGGCGATCACGGCGGAGCAGAAGCGCGCCCGCGGCGTGCTGCTGGCGGCGATGCGCGCGCAGGGCTTCAAGAACTATTTCCGCGAATGGTGGCACTTCAGCTTCGGCCACCCGGCGCAGGCTTATGATTTTCCGATCGCGCCGCGCTGATTGCGAGCCGTTTGAGGCGAGCAGTTTCGGTTCCTGCACCCACCGTCAGCGGCCTCCCCTGAACAGGAAACGCGCGCCGAGCATGATCAGTACGAGCACAACGAGCGTCCCGAGCGCGAGCGAGCCACTCGCTACAATCTTAAGCCACGGCAACTCAATCGTAAGCGATTGGGGAATTTGAAGGGGAGACATTGGGCACACCTCTCAGCAAAAGAAATCAATTGCATCGAGGCGGCAAAGGGATGTTGGGCAAAACCAAACACAACGCAAGGTGCGGGCAAGAGACGTGGAGGACTGGGACGGGTAACCTCTTGTAGCTCCTTTGAATTTTTAAAGAAGAAGAGAAAAGGCGCTCCCTTTAGCCTTTACGGGAAATTAGCATCGCTGAAAACGCTATGCTCTTAAGTGCTTGTAGCCGCGCGATTATTCGTAAGCGGGAATCGAGCGAATGCCCCGATGGAATCGCACTTTTGGAGAAAGGACTAAAACAATCGGCGATTTAAGAAAAGTTTCTCCCACAACAATTGAATGCGTATGACAGTCGGTTACCTTCTCGCATCTTCGAAGTATGGCCTTCATGCACTACCAATTTTTTAAGCCTTCTGCCGTTTACCTAATTTGCTTCCCTCACTTCCCCCGCGCCGGCGCCACCTTTGCCTTCGCGCCTTTAGGCCACTTGCCCGGCCAACTGACGATGTAATCCTCGAGCTTGTCGTCCGGCACGTCCTTCTCGCTCGCAGTGACGCGGCCGCGCACCGAGATGCGCGCGGCGTGCACCGTGTCCGGGTCGCCCGACACCAAGGGGTGCCACCAATACAGGTCGCGGCCCTCGGCGACGAGCTTGTAGCCGCAGGTCGGCGGCAGCCAGGTCAGCCGTTTGATATTGCGCGGCGTCAGCCGCACGCAGTCCCTCACTTTGGCCTGGCGGCGCGGGTAATCGGTGCAGCGGCAGGTCTGCCCGTCAAGCAGCTTGCAGCCGACGTCGGTGTAGACGGTTTCGTTGGTGTCGACGTCGGTCAGTTTGTTGAGGCAGCAGCGGCCGCAACCGTCGCACAGACTCTCCCACTCCTTGGCCGTCATCTCGGCCATGGTCTTGGTGCGCCAGAAAGGCTCTGGAGCGGGAGCGGCCGGCTTGAGAAGCGGTTTTGCGGCAGGTTTAGGCGGCATCGGGGAATCCTTCACGGCCCTTGTAGACCGTGAAGCCGGTTCCGTCATGAGCGGTTTTTGACGTCCTTGGATAAGGCCGTTCAGCCGCGCGGTTTGGGCTTCGGCGCATCGGATGCCGCCTTGGGCAAGGCAGTCTCGCCGGCGATGCGAACCTGATCGCCTGCGGCGATGCCGTCCGGCGGGCTGGCGACGACACGATCGCTTGCGGTCAAGCCCGAGCCGATTTCCACTTCCTTGCCGAGATCGCGCGCGATGGTCACCGTCTTGAGCACGACGCGGCCGTCGGAGCCGATGGTGGCGACGCGCAAGCCACTCTGATTGAAAATCAAAGCGCTCGCCGGCACGCTGACGGTGTTGTCCGCGCTGGGCAGGAGAAGGCGCACATTGGCGTAAGCGCCGGTCATCAACTCGCCAGCGGCGTTATCGACGACCAGCAGCATGCGCGTCGTGCCGGATGTCGGATCGACCGCCTGCGCCGAGGCTTCGACCGTCGCTGGGAAGGAGCGCCCGCGATATTCCGGCACCGAGATTTCGGCCTTGGTGCCGACCTTGAGGCTCGGCACGTAGTTCTGCGGCACGTTTATATAACCGCGGAGCTTCGTAATGTCGGAAACGACGAACAGCGCCGGTCCGCCGCTCGAACCGGCATTGATCAGCGCACCGACACCACCGTGCAGCGGGGAACGAACCATTCGCCGCACAGAGTTTTAATGATGCGTCTCCCCAATTATGGGGAGAGACGACTGTTTGATTTTCAAGGGCAGCCTTATCAATCCACCAGCGCTTGCTACTTTTTCAAGTGAGAGCGAGCGCGCACGCGCGATGGCAAAGGCGGACGGGTGGGGTGAGTTCGAAAGCGCAAGACCCCCACCCTAACCCTGCCCCTTTCAAGGGGAGGGAACAGAAGGCTCCGCCGCCTGTTCGCGCTGACGCTCCTGGTCGACAAGGCAGCGGATGCGGAGAGCGAGTTTTTTGCGGAACTCCTCGATGTCCTCCGGCGTGTCGTCGTCGTGCTCCACCGGCGTCGCTTCGCCCGGCGCGCCGGGGTCGAACAGCGAGAGATCGCGCATCGTGCGCACCAGGATGCCGAGCATGCGCACGTCGCGTTCGCGCTCGACCGGCGAGCCGGACGGCCGCGACAGCCGCTCCTCGATGTCGCGCACCTGGCCCTCCGCGGTGCGCCAGAGCCTCGCCGCGAGCGAGACGCGCGAGGTTTGCAGCGGGCGGCGGCGTTTGCCGACGACCTGGCGGCGGCGCGGGATCGGCGGATAGAGCGGCGAGCCCTCCTCGCGCGGCCCGCCGCCGAGCCAGTAGTAGAGCGTGCCGAGCGCCATGTCGCAGGTGGCGAGAATGCGCGACACGGTGAAGCCGTTCACATACATGTCGCGCGAGCGCTCGATCTGCTCGCGCGTCGGCGGCTGGTAAGGCGACGGACGGATGGTGACGGGATGGGGCATGGGTGAATCCTTGCGGAGCGCGCTGCCCTCTCTGTTCCCTCCCCCGCTTGCGGGGGATTCGCGCAGAACTTCTTTTTGCGTGCGAGAAGCGCGCCCCGCCCTGCGCAGCAAGGTTGTCCCTGTCCAGGTATTGCCGAATTCTCGATAAATCGATGACGAGACGACATAGCCCCCTCAATTTCCAGTCACCGCGCGGTGACCTCTTTCCTCTTTTCTGCCTTCGTGCGTCCCCCTTCATGCTCATTTGCTTCGACAGGGCCCTTCCTCTTCGCTCCCCTGGGCCACTTCACGATGCAATCCTCGAGCTTCTCGCCCGGCACGCCTTCTCGCTCGCGGTCCACCCCTTCAGGCTTCTACGCCGCCCCTACACTGATTCGCGCCGCCGGCCGCGACTTGGGCTTCTTGCGAATGACGATCTCGATGTCGCGGTCGAGCGCGTTGAGCAAGGTCATGAGCCGCTCCACCGAAAATCCTTCCAGCTTGTAGTTGCGCAGCGCCGACACCTTGGGCTGATTAAGCCCGAGCCGAGCGGCGGCCCTGTCCTGCGTCAGGCGCTGCGCGTCGATGACCGCGTTGAGGGCGTGAGCCAGCCGCAGCTTGGTCTGCCGCTCCTCGGCGTCGGGCAAGTTCAAATCGGCGAACACATTGCCGCAGCCCCGGGTGATGGTGTCGGGCCTTTCCGTTCTAGCTGCTTTGCGGCTCATGCGGAGACACATCTCAAAAGTTGGATCAGTTAGCGGATGCTTGCACTGCAGGCTTGTTCATGGTATGTTCTATTCACAATTGTTGCAGAAACAAGCCCGATTGCGTTCGGCCATTTGCCTCCTATATTATCGGCATATTGCCGATGGAGAATTCAATGCGCGCGCCTACACCGCCGCCTGTTGTCGAAAGCGTGTTTCGCAAACTGGGCGGCCGCTCGATCCTGGGCTCGGATGTGTCGTCCGAGGCCGACCTTGCGCGCGCCGTCTATCACGGCTTTCGGTTGACCGTTCTCGGTCACGTCGAGCGTGCCGGTTTCTCTAAACAGGAGATCGAGCACTTCATCATTCCGGCCCGCACGTTGAGACATCGCAGGACGAAAAAGGAGCCGCTCACGCTCGATGAATCCGACCGGGTCGTGCGGCTCACGCGCATACAGGCTTTGGCCGAGGATATGTTCGGCGATGTCGGCAACGCCAACCGCTGGCTGCGCGAAGGCCTTGGCATTCTCGATGGCAAATCGCCGCTTGAGATTGCGCGGACCGAGTCTGGACTTCGCGTCGTCGAACAGATTTTGGCGAAAATCGACTGGGGCGCTGCGGCTTGAGATGCGCCTATGGCGGCTATCGAGTCTGCGGCGCGCGAACGACTTCGACGGAGGCTACGGGCTTTCCAACAATGGCCGCTGGAATACCCAAGGCCGCCCGGTCACGTATTGCGCGACGGTCCCCTCGCTGGCGGCGTTGGAAAAGCGCGTCCATGTGACCGACGCGAGCCTGTTGCCGCCGCAGGTGATGGTCGAATACGACGCTCCGGACGATCTGCCCGCCCGCACATTGGCGATGGATGAACTGCCGGCTGACTGGACGGTCCGCGAAACCACTACGCAAAATCGGGGCGATGAATGGCTCGATGGCCGCGCAGAAACGCTGCTATTCGTCCCGTCCGTGGTCTTGCCACTCGCGAATGCGCCGGAGCGCAATGTCCCGATCAATCATAGGCACGAGGCCAGTTCCCGCATCAGGATCGTGGCTGCCACGCCCTTCACGCTCGACCCGCGGCTGTTCAAACCGTAGACCACCCAATCCCGGAACTCCGCCCCTTTTTCCCCCCAATTCCCATTCACCCTGCCGTGCATTAACCCCTTTGCGGCGCCTTTGCGCCATGGCTGATTGCGCCGCGATCGGGTAAATTGCCGCTTCGCCGGGCCCCGTGCCCTGCCGGCCCCCAATTAGAGCGACACATAAGCCTTGCGCGATCTGTTTCCCGAGGACTGGAAGCCCAATCTGAAGAGGCGGCTGCTCGGGCTCGACGCCTGGGTCGACTTCAGCCTGTTCCGCTCCGCCTCCGGCGTGCGCGAGGGCTATGAGCGGTTTTCCACCTTCATGGACCGCTTCCACGTCTCCGGCTGGCGGCGCTGGACCAACGAACTCGTGTCGGAAGCAGCGACCCTGGGCACCGTCGGCATGCTGCTGCTGCTCGCGCTCGCGGTGCCGGCGTTCCAGATGACCTCGGACGAGGACTGGCTGAAGAAGTCGGAACTGGCGGTGACGTTTCTCGACCGCTACGGCAACGAAGTCGGCTCCCGCGGCATCCGGCACAACGACTCGGTGCCGCTCGACCAGTTCCCGGACAGTCTGATCAAGGCGGTGCTCGCCACCGAGGATCGGCGCTTCTACGAGCATTTCGGCATCGACATCGCGGGCACCCTGCGCGCGGTCGTCACCAATGCGCGCGCCGGCGGCGTCGTCCAGGGCGGCTCCTCCTTGTCGCAACAGCTCGCCAAGAATTTGTTTCTGTCGAACGAGCGCACGCTCGACCGCAAGATCAAGGAAGCCTTCCTGGCGATGTGGCTTGAGGCCCGTCTGACCAAGAACGAGATTCTCAAATTGTATCTCGACCGCGCCTACATGGGCGGCGGCGCCTTCGGCGTGGACGCTGCGGCACAGTATTATTTCAACAAGTCGGCGCGCGACGTGAACCTCGCCGAAGGCGCGATGCTCGCCGGCCTGTTCAAGGCGCCGACCAAGTACGCGCCGCACGTCAATCTGCCCGCCGCGCGCGCCCGCGCCAACGTCGTGCTGGATAACCTGGTCGAAGCCGGATTCATGACGGAGGGCCAGGTCTTCGGCGCCCGCCGCCGCCCCGCGACGCCGGTCGATCGCCGCGACGAGCGCTCGCCGAACTATTATCTGGACTGGGCCTTCGACGAGATGAAGAAACTTGTCGACACCTTGCCGAAATCGATGACCGAGCGCGTCTTCGTGGTGCGGACCGCCCTCGACAGCAACATGCAGAAGGTCGCCGACGCCGCGGTCGAGAATTCGCTGCGCCAATACGGCCAGGAATACCACGCGACCCAGGCTGCTTCCGTGCTGATGGAGGTCGACGGTTCGGTGCGCGCGATGGTGGGCGGTCGCGACTATGGTGCCAGTCAGTTCAATCGCGCCACCGACGCTATGCGCCAGCCCGGCTCGTCGTTTAAACCTTACGTCTACACAACCGCGCTGATGCACGGTTTCAAGCCGAATTCGATCGTCGTCGACGCGCCGATCTGCCTCGGCAACTGGTGCCCGCATAACTACGGCGGCGGTTACGGCGGATCGATGACGCTGATCTCCGCGCTCACCCATTCGGTCAACACAGTTGCGGTGCGGCTGTCGGTCGCCATCGGCGATGGCAACCCTAAGCTCGGCCGCAACCGCATCGTCGAGACCGCACGCAAATTCGGCATCCGTTCGCCCCTGCCCGATACACCATCGCTGCCGATCGGCGCCGATGAAGTCAACGTGCTCGAACATACCGGCGCCTATGGCACCTTCCCCAACCTCGGCAAGGCAGTGACGCCGCATGCCATTCTTGAAGTGCGAACGGGTGGCGGCGACCTTGTTTGGCGTTTCGACCGCGATGGCCCGAAGCCGCGGCAGGTGATCCCGGCGAGTGTTGCCGCCGATATGATCAAGATGATGAACAGCGTCGTTGAAAGCGGTACCGCGCGGCGCGCGCGCCTCGACGGCATTGCCGCCGCCGGCAAGACCGGCACGACCAACGCTTATCGCGACGCCTGGTTCATGGGCTACACCGGCAACTTCGTGTGCGGTATCTGGTTCGGCAATGACGATTACAGTTCAACCAACCGCATGACTGGCGGTGCGTTACCGGCGATGACCTGGCACACCATCATGGAATATGCCCACCAGGGTGCCGAGATTAAGCAACTCCCTGGCGTTGTCGTCCCCCCGACCCGCCAGCAGCCGGCGGTGGCCGACGCGAAATCGAAATCCAATGAGCCGGCGCCGCCGCGCCCGGCCGTACTCAGCCGCCGCGGGGCCGATATTTTGGTTCGCGTCGAGCGGATGATGGACGATGCCCAGCGCGCTTTGGGACCGTCAATTCCGACCGTTTCTACCGACAAGAAGAAGCAGGTTTCGGCCGCGCCAAAAGGCGACGCCATCGCGGCGGCGTTGGAGGATCGGCCCCTCGGCGGCCGGAATTAGCGGCTACGCTGCGGCCATCGTAGTCTCCCCCACGCGAATCAAACTTCCCCAGTACCAGCGGATCGATCGTGCGGCTGCTTCTCGGAACGCTGTTTGCCCTTGCTGTCGCCGCGCTGGTCGGGCTCGGCGCGACCTATTTTGCCCTCACGCGTGGCGCGGCCTTCGGCTCGCTCACCATCGGCACCTGGACCGCCTGGCCGAAAACCGGAACGGTGGAAGCCGATCCCTATGCCCGGGCGACAATTGCGCGGACCGGACAATTGCCGGTCGCGCTCGGTGACGGCGTTTCGTTCACCACCCAGACCGACGACAATGGCAGGATTCTCGACGGACGTTGCGACGTCCTTGTGTCGGGCATCACGCCGGCCGCGCGGTTCTGGACGATGACGCTTTATAACGTCGACGGTCAGCTCGCCGCCAATTCGGTCAATCGCTACGGATTCACCAGCCAGGAGATCGCCCGGCACGCCGACGGCAGTTTCGAGATCGCCATTGGGCCGCGCGCCAATTCCGGCAACTGGCTGCCGACCGGTGGCGTCGAGCGCTATTCGCTGGTGCTGCGGTTCTACGATACGGCCGTCGGGGTCTCGACCAAGGCCGGCCGCGAAGTTCCGATGCCGGCTGTCGCGACGAGGAGCTGCCGATGATTCGATGGCTGCTCTTGTTACTCGGCGGCGCGCTGCTTGGCGGCATCGTGCATCTTGCGACCATCATCATCATGCCGCGCACAGCGACCCAGGACGCTTATTCGCGCCTGTCGCCGATCGCGCCCGTCAATACCGTCACCGTCCTGCCCGAGGCGACACCGGATACCGCGCCGCTGCCATTCATGGATCCGGCTTTCGCCAGCGCTGTCTGCCGTTACGACCTGTCGCAAGGATCCTTGAAGCTCACCGTGCCGGTCAGCCTCGCCTATACATCGGTGTCATTTTATACGCGCACTGGCGTGGCCTACTACGCCATCAACGACCGCGCCGCCGGCCGCCGCGTCATCGAGCTGGAACTGATGACCGCCGATCAGCGCAGCCAGTTACCGGAAGACGAGGAAATCACCGCGGCCGACCGCCTGATCGTGGAATCGCCGACACTGACGGGACTGATCGCGATCCGCGCGCTGGCGCCGGAGCCGGGTTTGGTGCCGATGGCGCAGAACACCATTGCCGCGGCAAAATGCACCCAGCAAAACGATAACAAGCCTTCGCGATGATCAGCGGGCGGCGTTCAAGCTTCGCTCGCGCACCCATGTCGGCGCCGGCATGCGATAGCGCGCGATCGACGCCTGCAACTGATTGAGTGCCTGCTCGGCCTCGACCGCCTGCGGCGACGGCGTCACGATGACCAGGCGCTCGAGCGCGAAGCGATAGGCCACGACCCGCTGCCCAAGGCGCGCGCGCACCAGCGAAACCAGCGATGCGTTCTCGCGGGTGCGGCGCAAAGCGTGGTCGCGTTCGCCAGCCGACACGTCGCGGATATAGGCCAGGCTCTTCTTGCGTTTGGTGTCGATGTCGAGCACGCGCGAGGCCGTTTCGAAGAACCCCGGCAGCCGCGTCAGGTCGTTGCGAATATCTTCGGTGATCTGCGCATAGCGCGCCGACGGCGAACGATAGCGCGAGCTTAGCAGATAGTCCGCATAACTGGTCCGGCTCATGCCGGCGGTGCCGGCCGCGCCGTATTCCAGCGCGACGGCATAAGGCTGCTGACGGTCATAGGGCGGTTCGATCAGCGGGAACGCGAGATCGCGGAGTTGGCGCTCGTCGTCGGTCAGTTCAAAACTTGAAGACGGATGGGGTGCGGCGGCGGCGGGTCCGAGCCAGTCGTGGATGTCGTCCCGCACCAACATCGGGCGGACTTCGCCGAAGTCGCGGTTGGCGGTGCAGCCTGCGAGCAGCGCCAAGGAAGTCAGCGTCAAGGCCGCCATCGCGACAATGCGGCGGCCCATCGGTTTGCTCAGCGTGCGGCGCGACGGCGACGCCGACGGCCGGCGGTGTTGCCGGTGTTCGGTTCCAGCCCGTTGCTGCCGTCCGGATCGCGCTCGATCCGGATCACCGGAAGAATAATGACGGTCGCCGGTTCGGTATGTGCGTCGATGTACCGGCCTCCCCGCGCGTATCCCGCCTCGTCGGGAAATCGAATGACCTCGCCCATTTCAGTCCCCTATCCGATCCTGGGCACAGAGCCCGGGCCGGTGCCTTTAATTAAGGGGTTGCAAGGTTAACGCTCCGCTAACGCAGGCCGACTAATCTGAAGCATCAGTTTCCGTAAAAGTGCGTATCCGTAATGATGAAGCTGCCTGCTTATCCCCATCTCGATGGTCTGGTCGACCTGGCGTGCCGCGACGGCGTCGATATCCGCCCGACGCTGCTTCGCGTTCTGACCGACCTCTACGTGCAGAAACCCACGCATAGCGCCGCCGAAGAAACCCAATATGTCGAGCTTGCGCTGGGCCTGATCGACAGCGTCGATGCTCCGACCCGCGCCGCGGTCGCCGCCAGCCTCGCCAATTATTCCGCCGCGCCGGCGGCGATCCTGCACAAGCTCGGCCATGCCGAGACATTGCCGCTCGGAACCGGCGATCTGATCGAACAATTTTTCGCGGCCAACGCCGACGAGCGCCGCGCGATCCTCGCCAACCTCGACGTCCTCACCGCACCGCCGCGCCCATCCGCGCCGCCGGCGGGCGAGATGATCCGCCGCCTGGAAAACGCGGCGCTACAGCATAATGCCGGCGAGTTCAGCCGCGTGCTCGAGCGCGCGCTCGGTGTCAGCGCCGCGCTGGCCGAGCGGATCACGCGCGACCCTTCCGGCGAGCCGATCGTGGTCGCGGCCAAAGCGCTCGGCATGCCGGCCGCGGTGGTCCAGCGCGTCTTGCTGTTTCTCGATCCCGCGATCGGGCAATCGGTCGAGCGCGTTCACGACCTTGCGCGCCTGTTCGACAATGTCACCCCGGAAGCTGCCGCCCGCATGCTGGCGATCTGGCGCAACGCCGCGCAGTCGCAGAGCCAGCCCAAACGCACGTATGAGCCGGTGCATTGGGACGACGAGCGCCGCAGCGCCCGGTCCCTGGCGACATCGACCGTGCGCCGCAGGGTTACGAGAAGCAACGATCAGCCGTCGCGCGGCCGCAACAGCGGGCGCTAGGCGTCAGAGTCAGTTATTTTTTGCGCATGATCTTATCCGAAAACCGGTTCCCACTTTTCGGGATCATGCGCTAGACCACCGCGTCGTCGAGGAAACTTCGCCCGGCGCGGTCCTCGACTTCGACAATCCAGACATCGGGGTCGTAGCGGATTTCGCGCACCAGCCGCGCCTCGACGTCGGCGTCGGCGGCGGGCGCTTCGCGGCCCAAGATCACGGTGAACAAACGCCCCGACGGGTTGGCCTCCTCGAAGACCGCTTGCGGGGCCGGACCGTACAAGGTGCTGGTGCCGTCGAGCCTGGCGACCTTGATGTAAATCGCGCCCGCCTCCTCGGCGCCGCGCCGGCGCACGGCGGCAAACACCCCCTCGACGTGGCAACGGCGCACATAGGCCGCGACCCAGATACCGGACTTCAAACGCATGGGGTTTATTAGCACGGCGCAGCGGCGCGCCGCTATTCGAGCAAGCGGCCCGTCATGCTGGCGAGCTCACGCACGACCCGGTCGGAGATCTGACCGGTCACCGGCAGGCGGTGGTCGCGCTCGAACTTCTCGATCGCTGTCCGCGTGTCCGGATCGTACTGGCCGGTCGGCCTGATCTGACCGTAGCCGAAATCGGAAAGCGCGCGTTGGATTGCCAGCACGCGCTTCGAAGGCGCGATTAATTCGGCGATTGGATCATTGCGCACCGGCTCGGCCGGACGGTTCACCTTGGCGCCCGACGACAGAATCGCGCGCAGCAACAGGTCGCCCGGCTCGGGGTTGATCCTCACGCCGGCGGCCTGGATGAAGTCGCGGGTCGCGGCATCGGTCTTGGCGCCCCAGATGCCATCGACCGCGCCGTCGTAGAAGCCGCGGCGGCCCAGCTCGCGCTGGATATTGGTGACAAGCTGCTCGCGGTTGAGCGCCGACGACTCGGGCGCCACGGTTGATTGAGCGGGAACGGGCTGCGCCATCGCCGGCCGCGGCTGCGGCACCACGACTTGCTGTTGCTGCATCGGCCGCGTCGCAAAAATCGGCGCCGGATGCGGCCCCTTTTGCAGGAACAGCGCATTGGTGGAGATCGACATCACGGCGATGGTCGCCAACAGTCCACCGACAAACTCACGCGGATGACGGCCGATCGCCGCCGCGAGCCTGCCAGCCCCGCCATTGTCCATTCTATTGTCGTTGCGAATTCGCTTACGCACTCTTCTTCACCGGAATTCTAACGGCCGCCACGAACTCGCTCGCCCGTTGGGTGACGAGCTTGATTGGATCGGGCGCCCTGTTGTTTTTGCCTTCAAAATCGATCGGCAGGCGCACGGTGATGCGCGTGCCTTCGTTCAACCGGCTGTGGATATCCACCTCGCCGTCATGGAGTTGCACGAGGCCTTTGACGATCGACAGGCCGAGTCCCGAGCCGTCGTGCTTCCGGTCATAGTTTCCGCGCGCCTGGAAGAAGGCTTCGCCGATGCGCGGCAGGTCGTCCTCGCCGATACCGACGCCGGTATCCGCAACGGTGATCGCGAACGTTGCACCTTCGCAGATGGCGCTGACCGTCACGGTGCCGCCGCGCGGCGTGAACTTGATCGCGTTCGAAATCAGGTTGATCAGAATCTGATTGAGCGCGCGGCGATCCACCACGACTTCCGGCAGATCCGCGATCCGCGTCTTGAGTTCGACGCCGGCGTCGCGCGCCTTCAGCGCCAGAAGATCGCAGCAGCCGGCGAGGACTTGTGTCGGCACGAAGGGCTCCGGAGCGATTTCGAAATTGCCGGTTTCCATTTTCGACATATCGAGGATGCCGTTGACCACCGCCAGCAAGTGACGGCCGGAGTCGTTGATCACCTTGGCGTATTCAAGCTTACGGGCCTCATTGAGCACGATCGAATCGTCCGACAGCATCTCGGAAAAGCCGATGATAGCGTTGAGCGGCGTGCGCAACTCGTGGCTCATGGTGGCGAGGAAGCGGCTTTTCGCGGCATTGGCACGTTCCGATTCGGCGCGCGCGATTTCGATGGCGCGCTCCTGCGTCTTGCGATCGCTGACGTCGCGCAGCACCGCCACCACCTCGCGGTCGCCGGCGTTCGCTGTCCCGGCGACACGGTCGAACGGCCGGCAGCGCATTTCCACCCACACGAAGCGGCCGGCTTGCGCCGCGGCATCGCCGCGCCTGATCCGGAATTCGACCGAACGGACCTCGCCCAGCGAGGCCGAGTCGGCCAACGCGGTCAGATAAGCCGGCCGGTCGCCGACATGCACGCGCTCGAACAGGCCGTGGCCCGACAACTCGTTGGTGCCGACGCCGAACAGCGTCTCCGCCGCCGGCGAAACGAAAAGTACGGCGCCGTTGCGGCCGTGGCGCGTGATGACGTCGGTGATATTACGCGCCAGCAGCCGGTAACGGTCTTCTTCGGCATAAAGCAGCCAGAAGCTGGTGCGCGCCAGCGACTCGGCACCGAGCGCCAATCCGGTCGCATAGAGCGCCGCCGAAATGATGCCGAGCGCGGCCAGGGCGCCATGTTCGCCGGCTTCGGTCCCAGCCGTCGGCAGCAGACCCGCGGCGCTACAGATCAGCAACAGGCCGGCGGCGACAAGGGCAAAGGTCGAGGCGAGCGCAACCACGCGGCGCGACGCCGACAACGCCGCTTCGAGCGGCACCAGCACCAGCCAGATCGCGGCGAACGAACCGATGCCGCCGGTGCACCACGCGACAACGCCCACCAGGCCGGTGAGCGAAAGCGAAGACAATATATGCGCGTTTTCGTAGCGGCCGGTGCGCGAGAGAAAATAGGCAATCAGGATGGGCGCCACCAGCCAGGCGAAGACGCCGACCTCGAGCGCGCTCGGCACGCCGCGGAACGCGATATAGACTGGAAAGCTCGCCAGCGCCGCGAAGCTGCCGAGCAGGCGCGGCGCAATGAAGGCACGATGGCGCGCCGCGGTCAGCGCATCTTGCTGCGCCGCCGGGTGCACCAGCGCGTCCACATAGTTCCACACTGGTGTGAGGAAACTCACGGTCCTGTCCACGTCTTTTCGACGCGCCCCTTTTTCGTTTTTGAACCTAGACAGCGCGACTTAAGCGAACGCTAAAACTCGACGGAGGCGGAACCGGTTGGTGCGCCAACGCGGCGTTTTCGCAACAATCCCGCGTCCCATTCGGCAGGCATGGTGAAATTTGCGTTTCCGCAAGCGCCCTTTTGCCTTGCCGCCGTTCGATTCTTACCGATGCGGTAACCATACGCCGCGGCGGAATGTCCGCGCGTAATCGGCGCAAAATCCGATCGTTACAATTTTAGTCAAATTTGAACCTATGGCATTTGACTCAAATTAGCGGTGTATTCGCGTCTATTTAGCCCAAAAACGTCGCTTCATTGCCAACGACAGCTTCAAACCGGTCTGCTAGTTTTAATTCAAGACGGCGGGAAAAGCCGTTGGGGATAATGGGTAGGGTCATGTTCTTTTTGCTGCGCATGGCGTTCTGGTTGACCGTCGTTTGTGTGCTGCTGCCAAGCGGCAGCAACACGCCTCCGGACGCACAGATCGACGCGACGCAAGCCGCGTCATTGGCGACGGCCGCAGTGTCCGATGTTCGCGGCTTCTGCGATCGCCAGCCCGATGCTTGTGAAGTCGGCGGCAAGGTCGCGGTCGCGATCGGCCACAAGGCTGAAGCCGGCGCGCGGACGCTGTTCGAATTCATCAGCGCGAAGGTCAATGAGAAGTCGGCGCCGGAAAAGGCATCGACCAAGTTCGCTCCGGCCTCCGGTCAAAGTGCGCAATATGGCGCGCAGAGCGGAACATTGACGCAAGTCGACATGGCCCCGAGCTGGCAAGCGCCGGTTCCGCTGCCGCCCCGCCGCGAGGCCCGCGCCGGCCGCCCGGCGGTCTAAGGCTGCACTCAATACCGCTGTTCCGATCCTCGCCCCTGCAAAACGCGGCTTTGCCGCGACTTTCAGCATGGCCAAGCAACCGTGGCCTCCGTCCGCGTTCGAGCCTATATACTCACTAAAACGGCTCGAACGGACCTATACGGACCATGGCTTCAGCGATCGACGACATCATCGAGGATTTCGCTCTGCTCGACGAGTGGGACGACCGCTATCGCTATGTCATCGAGCTCGGCAAGGCGCTGCCGCCAATGCCGGAGAGCGATCATAACGAGGCGACTAAAGTGCGCGGCTGCGCCAGCCAGGTCTGGCTGGTCACCCATGTGAAGCCGGATGGCGCTGCCGGGCCTGAGCTCACATTCGAAGGCGACAGCGATGCGCACATCGTGCGCGGCCTGGTCGCCATATTGCTTGCTCTGTATTCCGGCAAGCACGCGCAGGAGATTCTCGCCACCGACGCGCTGGCGCTGTTCGAACGCATCCGCCTGCGCGACGGCCTCACCCCGCAGCGCTCGAACGGGTTGCGTTCCATGGTCGAGCGCGTCCGCGCCGAAGCCGCCGCCGCGCTCGCGGATGCAGCTTAAAATAACCCGTCATTCCGGGACGGCGCACCGATCTCGGATTTGCCCGCGTCTCGTCATGCCTTTCTTCACCTCTCCCATAGGGAGAGGTCGGATCGCACCCGAAGTAGGATTTATCCGACTTCGGGCAATTAAACTTGCCGAACTCGGGCAAGCCCGAGTTCGGGTGCGATCCGAGTGAAGGGTTACAGTCTAACGAGAGATTTAGGGCATGGACTCATTAACGCGTAGCCAAATTCGGATTGATGCGAGCTTGATGAAGGCCAGATAGTTGGCCGCGAGTTTATCATATCGGGTCGCGACACGCCGACATTGCTTGATCTTGTTAAAGAACCGCTCTGAATTTACTTCTGCTTTCGGCGGCATAGCGGACATGACTGGACATGCTGCTGGCTCTACCTGGTCGCGAATGACCCTAAACAGACATCAGGGTTGCAAGACAACGATCTGTCGTAACGCCCGCAACATTCAAGGAATGTCCTAGATTTCCGATCTGTTCTTATGCGCGGGGAGGTACTGGCCTGTTTTGACCGCTAGTGGCCTGTTTTGAAAAATGCTATTGCGGTCCGGTTGCACCTAGGGAGGATAACAATGAAAACTCGTTATATCGTGGCGCTATCAATGTTGGCCGGTATCGCGGTCGGCTCGGTTGCCATTCAAACGCTTCACGCGCAGACCAAGCCGCCCGTCTACATGGTTGCAATCAACGAACTGACCAATCCTGAAGGCTATCAGAAAGAATATCTTCCAAAGGCTCAGACCGCGATTAAAGCTCACGGCGGGGTTTATGTCGCTGCTGGCCCCGGAATGATAATTGACGGCTCATTCCCGAAGGGCCGCGTCGTGATCCTACGCTGGGAAAGCTTGGACGCGCTGAAGAAGTGGCATGAATCGCCCGACTATCAGGCTGCCCTCAAGATTGGAAAAAATTACGCGCAATATAACGTCGTTGCCGTTGATGGCGTGAAGCAGTAGAGCACTTTCAATTTTACAGGTAGAGGCCGCCTCATGTTGGCGGCCTCTTTCATTTTAAGCCTGCCGCGCAATGTCGCTAATGATGCTGTGGACGGCTCCTCC
>Ga0193699_10000216_pt1 | contig 25806 bp, 38 predicted proteins | sample L3c2metaG_FD_160095 | JGI IMG/M metagenome (GOLD analysis project Ga0193699, IMG submission 160095) | Soil microbial communities from a riparian zone of the East river system, Colorado, United States - L3c2 | ecosystem: Environmental > Terrestrial > Soil > Riparian zone | place: USA: East...
CTACTTCAACCAGTCGCCATTCCGCTTGGCGGCCTAACCGCGGCAGACGCTCCACTCATCAACCCGGAGATTCTGTTCAGACAACCGGGACCGGCTCACGTTGCACAGATTTCAACCTGTGAGACAATGGGGATACAAGAATCGCTTGCCTGCCTTTACGGGCCGGCGATTCTTCTTTTGCGCTTGCAGTTACGTCAGTTACGTCACTGTTTGAAGTGCTCCCGCACGGATCGACATCGCAAAATAGACATTAGGAGCGCTTCATGCAGCCAAGCCCAGTCGTACCATCTCTTGGTGCGGCGTCATTTTCTTGCCCGCACTGTGGGGCATTGGCGCATCAATCCTGGTTAGCGGTATGGGCAAAACCCTATTCCGTTGGCGCAAAACCAAAACCGAGCATGATAGGACTCGCCGGTACCAATCATGCTTCGATAGATCACAGGATAACCTCTGCGAACATCAAGAATGACGCTGCAAACGTAGCAGTGAGCAATCTATTTCTTAGCACGTGTTTCAGCTGTAAAAATTTCTGTGTTTGGTTGGCGAACTTACTGATCTATCCCACGCAGAAATCAGACTTGCAGCCCCATGAGGACATGCCACCAGACGTGAGGGCGGACTTCGAGGAAGCGGCCGCGATCGTCGATCAGTCGCCGCGAGGAGCAGCGGCCTTGGTCCGGCTGGCGATGCAAAAATTGATGGTGTATCTTGGAGAAGCGGGAAAGAATCTGAATGACGATATAGCATCCCTTGTAGAAAAAGGATTGGAAACTAGCATTCAAAAAGCGCTCGACGTAGTGCGTGTAATTGGAAACCATGCTGTACATCCAGGCGAGTTAAACCTCAAGGACGACAAGGCAACTGCAACGGCGCTCTTGAACCTGGTCAACATTATTGTGGATCGTCGTATCGCAGCTAAAAAACGCATTGATGAGATGTTTGAAAAGCTCCCGCCGGGAGCGCTTGAAGCTATTGCAAGGCGAGACGGCAGCTGAGGCAAGAGCCGGCGGAGTAAAGCGCTGGGACGATCACCGTTCAACTTGGCGCAATCCGTTAGGACCAAAAACCATAAGCGCGTCCGGCGTTTACGATGAAGGTGCCCAGTGTGCCCAATGCCGCAGCGCTGGCTATCCACCGTTCATATGTCCCAAGCCGAACTGAGCCGCGAGTGACAACCTCTTTTCCGTCCCAGTAAAGTCTGCCGGACTTTTCATGGATGCCGAGCAAGGCAACGCCCTTCATCGAAACAGCAAAGACGCCTTCGGGCCACTCTGGCGGTCGGTCGATTGAGAGACGATATTTGCGTATGACAGACCAGTCGGTATCAGACATTTCGGACCCCAATCGTTATCCCTAGCGCAGATAGCACGGATTCCGGTATTATGGCGCAAATGCCACGGGAAAACCTTAGGATGTATCGCCACAGCGTGCCGGAAGGGACTCGGCATCAGCGAAATGTTGAGGAAAGATCGCCCTCGATGGGAAATAATATCCGGTACGCATTGGACGGGTCATCTCGCAATGCAAGCGAGTGGTGGCTCGGCGGCATTGGAGGGGCTGTCGGATGGCTCATTTTGTGGCTGTCGGGTCTACAAATGACGTTCGCGAAATTCATTCCGGCGGACCCGCTGCTGGCAAACGTCATTGTCCTGATTTGCTGTGTGATCTTGGGCGTCGCAACCGTATTCCTGGCGCGCCTGCTTTATGCTCCAATACACTTCCGGCTTAAGTCCGAAGGCGGCCTCAAGGGCCTATTGAGGGAAAAATTGGGATACCAAATGTGGCCTATCATCTTAATGGCTTCGGGACTTTTCGCTTTTGTCGTGCTGTTTGGCGCTGGCGCTTTTTTGTTTGTGGCCGGAGCCAAGCCCCTTCCCGACATTAAGACCGAAGCACAGACCGCAATCCCTTATGATGTTGAAGAAAAGCTGCGAAACATCGACGAACTATTCGACGTTGTAAGTACGCGCATTCAGGATTTGGGGCAGCACGGTCAAACAATAGTGAACAACTTGCCCAATCATATACAGATGGGAACGGCGGATGGCTTTCTAAAAGACTATATTGACCAAGTGTGCCCCGCCGCAGAAGCGTTTCGTGTTGGACTGCAAAAATTGGAGAAGTTTCCAAAAATATATGGACCAATTGTCAGCTATGCGAATACCGATCATCCTAACGGTATTTGCGTTTCGTGCGTTAACGTCCGGGCGGAGATCCAGCGTCTAAAGGACCGCGCTCCGAGTGAGCTAGTCGCAGACTTGGAACGGATGCAGGCAATGACCGACTTAAGAACGTCGATTCAGCGCGCAGGACCCTGGGCAATAGGGATGAAAGAGACGTTGAAGAATCAACGACAGATGTTAACGCCCTAAATCGCCGTGCCTAGATCGCCCGCGCTTGGCGACCGCACTTTCTGTTCGGGCGGAGCCGTGTTCGACCACCTGCGCCATCCTCGCGGCCTTCGCCTCAACGATGCCAGCCGTGCCGGGGATTTTGACCGAGACGCCGGCCATCACTGGCTCCTTTCATAAAGATGCAGCAGTGAAACCTTGGCTTTGCCGTGCTTGTCGGCTTCGGCAACGATCAGGATCGCATGTTCGGCCCGGTCGGCACCGTAGGAGGCCACCAACGATATCGTGTCCTCTTTCAACAAGCGAACATCAGTGAGTGTGTCGAAATATCCGTCAGCCAGAACGGATGCCAAAGAATACTTCGTGGCGACCGCGGCACCAAGTCCAAACCGATCCCCGGCCCTCACGACGTCTATGGGTTCCTGACCACGGCACCGAACGCGATTGTCGAGCCCATCCACCCCAAGGCTATGCCAGTGATCCTGACCACGGACGAGGAGCACGATGTCTGGATGCGCGCGCCCTGCGCGGAGGCTAAGGTCCTACGGCGGTCTTTACCGGATGAAGTGCTGAAGATCGTGGTGCGTGGTGCCGATAAGGAAGACAAGGCAGCCGCGTGAGCAAGCGCGGCTGGCAGCGGGCATTCGAGGATCCGATACCGCTGCCAGACGGGCGGATGCTGGTTAAACTGATAGACGCCGGGAACTATATCACCACACTTCCGAAAGCCGATCACACGGAGCCGGAGTGGCAGGCAGCAATGGAAGCCTTGATCCTGGTTGTGGAACTCGGGGGGCCGACGATGTTTGCGAGGATCGGTTTTATGCAGGCGTTGAACCGCGACCACGTTCGGGTGTTCAATCTCGATCGCACAAACACCCACTGGGGGAAGCGGAAGCTCAAACGGGATCAATGACGAAAAAAGGGCCGCCAGCCGAGCGGCCAATGGAGGTAAAGTTTGAACGGACTCTCCAACCGCGACCGCTGGATAATCGCCCTTTTTGCGTTCGTCACTCTAGGGACGGCGCTCGTCATTCTGAATTGGCTGATGGGTTGGTATTAGCTGAGGCGCTTGCGCCAAATGTCGAGCATTCTCGATAATGTCGCCGATTGTGAAACATTTCACAGTACAACCTCTGAGTGATCGGCTATCTTGTCTTGGTCAACGGAGGGTGCAGAGATGCGTTATATCCTGCTGGCAGCATTGTCGTTGGTGTCCCTGTGTGGTGAAGCGCGGGCCTGGGGAGATACCGGCCATAAGATCGTTTGTGAAATCGCCTTTCGCCTGGCTCAACCCGACACACGGGCTGCCGTCCGAAAGCTAATACGCTCCGACACGGAGTTCGACACCTTCAGCGAATCTTGCGTGTTCCCCGATCATCCGAGAAAGCGCGCCTCGGAACATTTCCTCAATTTACCTCGAACTTCGCATGGCCTTACAGCCGACGAATGTCCGCAGGCAGGCAAATGTGTGCTGACGGCGATCTTGAACGACTCAAAAATCCTGTCATCGAAAGCGGAAAAGCCCGCAGACAAGTTGCTTGCGCTGAAATTTCTGGGCCACTGGGTTGGCGATATTCATCAACCGCTTCACGTATCCTTCGAGGACGATCGCGGTGGCAACAATATTAGCGTGAGCGGAGAATGTTCAGGCAAGCTCCACTCAACATGGGACACCTGTCTCGTTGAAAGCGCAGTCGGTGCAGACGTGAGCGACGCTGCCACCGATCTCGTCGACGCGATCACTCCCGAAATGATCACCAAGTGGAACGCTTCCGATCCGCGGGACTGGGCGAATGAATCCTTCGCAATCGCTGAGGCCATCAAGACGGGATATTGCGTTATGCACGGCCCATCCTGCGATCTGCCCAGCTCCGCAGCTGTTACGGTGGATGCGGCCTATCTCAAGGCGAACGAACCAGTCGTAAAGGAGCAATTACAAAAGGCCGGCGTCCGTCTCGCGCGTCTCTTGGATATTGCCTTCGGCGATTGATCGGCGCGATTTATCATGTCACGCTGACACGATGTTGGGGTCATCGCAGTGGGGTTAGGGTGCTAGACCGGATGGAAGCCCTGAAGGCAGAAAATGCAGCGGCTCTCGTCGCGTGAAGTAGAAGCGCCAATTAGGAAAACCCACGCGAAGCCGAAGCCTACCCATCCCAGAAAGAAAACCACAAGCTCACCTGTCGGTGCGGGGTTCGATGCGCGGTCAATGCGAGAGAGGATGAAGGAGACGAGACTTGAGCCGGATGCGTTTTTGATACACCGAGGTTGGCGGTCAACTCTGTTGGCTCCCACCATCAGAGCCCTTCTTTTTCCCTAGATACCAGGTCAGAATAACTGACAGGAGTGGCAGTGTGAGAAGGAACGAAAGGATTGGTCCTGCATATTGAGCAAATCCGGCGACCCCAGCCAGGGAAGCCACCGGAGTGTACACGTTGACGGGAAGAGTAACTTCGGCCCCTTCATCGAAACTTTTACCGTTTACCTCAAGTGGTTGCGCATACATTCTCTTCGGAACCTTGCAACGGACCGTGATGAAGAAATCTCCGTTCTTTGTGGCGTTGACAATCCAGATGTGTTTGTCAATTCCGGGACCGGATATTCTCTCCCTGTCGAATTTATAAGTGGTCGGCTCCGGGCGGATATTCAAGCTGCTCGCGTTGACCGAGATGGAAGCATCTTTCACTCCGGCTGACGCATATTGCCGTGCTGCGTTTTTATCTGCCGTAAAAATTACTTCTAAAAGAGCGTCCTCGTCTATTCGCATCTGACTTCTATAATTGACGCTTATCCGGCCAGCGGGAATTCCACTGCGGCCGCCTGGCTCACCGAGTTCTATCGCTTCGATTGTCCTGCTGCTGGCCGCGCTTTCCCGCTTGAGGATAAGGCCGCTATGGTGGCGACGAAAGCTAGGTTTGCCAAGGCAAGAACGAAGAGAAGCAACGCAATAATGCTCCGCGGTCGCTGAAGCTCATAGACCAATCGTTGCATGATCGTAACCTCTGGCTGAAAGCGCTAATGATGCACGTCCTGCCCTGCCCTCGCAAGAACTGCCTTTCGTGCCCTTGTTTGCTCATTGAATGCCGTTGTGGGTAAATACCTTCTTTCCTTTGTTCAGGTGAACTTGAACGCGGTAGCCATCGTACTTGATCTCGTGCCGCCCCTTGGGTGCCTTCGCCCTTAGTGTAGCCAGTTGGGGCTCGATGAAGCCCGGCATGTCCGCAGGGATCGCGCCTTCGATGGGCCGGGTCTTAATGCGTCGAGTCATAAAAGTCCCGCCAGTTCTTGAACGTTTGCTCGCCATGATCCTTTGACCAAGCGATGACCTGACCATTCTTCTCTACGCGATACCGGACATCGCCGCTTTCCATAGGGTAACGATGTTCGATGGCCGAATTGTCTGTCTCGTCCCTGAATGTCTTACCTTCGATTGCTGCTTGGAACTGTTCGAGCGAACGAAATTTAACCAACCCGCCGCTCATCATCGCCGTGATTGAGGCGTCTCGCTCAACGCGGTAAGGCGCACCTGCATAGACCCCATCTGGGGCGAATGGCTGCTCTGAGCGGTCTACGGTCACCCGCGAAACTTTCCCCCCGAGGCTTGCTCGGGGCGCTGGACGCGGAGCCAGTTTTTTCAAAAGCTCTTCGTGACGAAGGTTCGGGAGAACAAGCACCAGAATTAGCCCTATGAGAGGTGATAAAATGCACGAAATCAGAAACCAGCCAAAGCCGCTGCGGCCACGGGACGACGCAGCGACCGCTACAACGGCTGCGAGAATAACCCAAAGTAAGAGTACTTCCATCGCAACGTCAGTCCGACCAATCTGCGGCTAAATCATTAAAATCCAAGTCCAGGTCTCGCTTTTGAGTCCACACGTCCCAAAAGTCCGGATGTGCTGAATTTGGCCGCTGCGCGATTGGGAGAGGCCGGACATCGAAGACCAGCGGTATCTCTGTCGCAATACCTATCAAAATTGCCTTTTGAGTTGGCAGACTGGGCAATTCCTTTAGCAGCGTGCCTGTACTATCGGGGGCGAGGCGACACACCAGTTCTTGATCGCGATCGTTCACGATCCTATGCAAAATAAAGGAATTGCACTGAGCGACCGAAGTCGGGGCCAACTCCGCCGGTCTCTGCGACGACAACAGTAAGCCGACTCCAAATTTTCGTCCCTCCTTTGCGATTTTCTCGAATATCTGCCGGCATCGCGTCGAGGCGCCCGACTCGTCCATATCGGGTCCCGTGCGTTGTACAAAATTGTGCGCTTCCTCCAGAACAAGAACCGTTGGCAGAGTTGCACCAGTGGCTCGGCGATGCCTCTGTGCGGTTTCCAGGACAAGTCGGCCGAGGACTGAGACAATTGTAGTCATAACGTCGGACGGCACCAGCGACAAATCCAGAACGGTTATCTGACCTTTCCCTCCATCCTCAGCCCCAAATAAATCTTCGAGCCACAAATTGAGAGGAGGACCGCCTCCGTCTGGTGCTATGATCGGCGTAATTCTCTGATCAGAAAGAAATGATCGAATTCGTAGATCGAGACCCGCAATATGCTGTTGAAGATTGCCCGGTTGTAACCCTGCGATCAGGTTGATCATGTCAGGAAGTGCGTGAGGATCGAAGCGGGCCGGCGTATCTTCCGAAGGCCCATCGATAATGGCAGCATCTGGTAAGCATGTTGATAATTGTTCCAAAGCACCGAGAACATCTGCCATGTCCGCGTCTTGAAATTGATTGATATGTTCCTTCCCATTATAGTTTGAAGTTCGTGCACGCCGCACTGCCAACGACGTTTCGATCGCCGTATTCAGTGCTCCATAAAGGTCGGCTTCATTTTCTTGAGCAACGGTTTCCAGAAGAACACTCAACTGCCTTTCAAAGCCTGCCAAGTTTTCGTGAATACTCTTAAATCTGACATAGGACCCAAGCGTCGCCACACCTTGCGCGCGACAACTGCGAATGTAGTCCAGAAATGCTCGCAGTTGAGTCGCGATCAGCAGTCGATTGTTGGGCTTCCGGGTCTCACCGCCGACTAACGCGGATGACCGCAAGTGACGGATTGCTTGCATCAACACTGGCCTCTGTGTTCCAGGTGACGCAGCAACGGCACCAGCCCATTCCTGGCCGTTCCACATCCAGGCAGGGACAATCAGTTCGCACTCGCCGGGCCTGGGCTCCGCGCTAAAAACGCGCACATCAACGAACGGAGTCAGGTCCTTGAAACACTCTCGGTATTCGCCGTTTGGGTCAAGAATGATGAAACGGGCGCCAACAGAACGAGCATTTTCTGCTGCGGCTTCGATGGACCATCTTATTAGACCGGCCACGGTACAGGATTTGCCGCTGCCTGTGTTTCCGAACACTCCGACGTGCCGGCCGAATAGTTTGTCCGGATCGATCGTCACGGGGGCGTCAAGAGCTAACCGAGAATTACCAATGAATACACGCCGATCTTCGCCGGAAGCCTCAACGATAGCCCGTAGTTGACCACTGGTTGCCAACACGACAGCGTCCCCTACCGCAGGGTATGAGACGACACCACGGCGCAGTTCAAATTCGTCCTGTGCGTCAGATCGTTTGGTTTCAAGCGTTCCGATCGGAGTTACGAATAAACGGCGGCTCGACGTTGGAATAGGGACGTAGCCATGTTCTCTGGATGCTGCTGGCGGTGCGGGTTCCATCGTCATCCGAGCAATGGCGGCCACAACCGCTCCGCCCTCATTTGGAATGAGTACGTATCCGTTCAAACGTGGAAACCCTTGCGGGCGTCCAGTGTTGAATGCCACATCCTGCGGAGCGTCCCGATCCAACAGGACTTTAATCTCCGTTGGTGACGAGGTTTCAACCGATCCGACGTGAAGGCCAGCGACGTGAGCGAGATCCATCAGGTAGGACCCGTAGAACTATCAGTTCGACGGCCGCGCCGCTCCAATAGTTCGCTTTGCCGCTGCGTTATCGTATCTATGGCAGGCTTCGGCAAAAAATTATCGACCAGCGGCTCGAGTCCCGCCAAGTGAGGTCCGATCAAAGTAGATATCTGCGCGGTTCTCCCACATCGTGTGATGAAGCGTTCGATCCGCCCCTCAGCTTTATCATACGAAATGATAACAAGATGGGTAGATGGTAGAGTCAACATGTCAAAAACGATGCGGTTTACATGGTCGTCCCCAAATCCATAGCCATAGGTGACAAGAGCGGCATTTGGGCGGCAGAGGGCCGAGGAGAAATCTCGAAATAGTTCTGCGTAAGGGTAGAAGGCAGTTTCAATGTCCTTGGCGGCGTTGGGAAAAATCAACAGGCTCTCCGCATCCTCCTCGCTAAAGTCTGGATTTCCCCCAAAAGGGATGCCTTGGCGTTCGATGTAGTTGCCTTTTGAGAGCCAATCCAGAGATCCATGAAGTTTTGTGAAACGTACAACTCCTTCGAGAGGCCGTGCCTCTCCACGGCCTCCCGGCGGAGTGTAATGAACGTCAACATCAAATCTCGATGCGCGAAAACGAGGCGTAAGCGCGCCTACAAATCTATCAATTGGTCTCGCGGCGATGAGATCAAAACCTCGCTCAATTAGGCGGTCATAATTGGTTGTAAATACGTGCAGACGATCCCTGGAAGCGGTACGGCTAGCAAAGCTCAATAAGAATTCTGAGAGGAGGCGTTCAAACTTTACCTTGTTTGCTTCGCTCCTCTCCCCTGCACGCGCAATCCCCTGCTCCATCGAAACGATGGAGTTGGCGAATTGCGAGAATGCGCGGTGAATATTGGACGTAAGTGCACCATGGCGCGCGTCATTGAGAATGCTCAAGCCTGCCTCAAGCGCCAACGCCGATCTAAATTGATCCTCAATATTTGGTTTCCCGCGACCCATTCTATTTGCCGTTAGAGCAGCGGCCCTATCGATGAAATCATCAAATTCAGGGTGGATAGATGTCATCGCCATGGATAGGGCGTCTGCACCAGCAGCACTCGCTAATCCGAGCGAAAAGCCGCTTCCGACAAGCAAATTAAGGTGCTCACTTTGAAACAGTGCAGACAGCCAAGGCTCGATACGTTTCCTGTGAGCCTCTGATTTGCCGTTGCCGTCCCCCGCCTCTGCGAGGTCATCAGCCTCATGCAGCCGGTTTTCTACTCGATAGCTATTCATTGCCACGGTCGTCCCCCCGTAGCGAGTATAGCGCTGACTACAACCGTAGGCTACGGAATTTGTGATGCACGTGATCAGATATTGTTTAGACCTCGCCGCGCCTCGTCAAGCAGCAGGCAATAACTCTTGCTTAAAGACCCGCTGAACGACGCTCGTGCCTACGCCAAGTTTCCGTCCGATCTTGAGGATGCCGTCACCGCCAGCCTTCAATTTGAGAATTTGCGCCTCCACCTCAGGCTCAACCCGACGCCATCCGAGCTTGGTCCCATTCGCCTTTGCGCGCGAGACCGGCATTGATCCCCTCTCGGATGATGCCGCGCTCGAACTCCGCGAACACCCCGCACATCTGAAACACCGCCTTGCCGGCAGTGGTTGACGTATCGAGACCCTGCTGATGGAGAAACAGATCGCCCCCCTTGTCCTGGAGGGCCTGGAGCAGGTCCAGCAGATGCGTCAGGGATCGGCCAAGGCGGTCTACCGACCAGGCGGCGACTAAATCAAACTACTTCGCGTTGACTGCCTTCATCATCGCGTCAAGACCGGGGCGCTTATCCCTGCCCTTCGCCCCGCTGATGCCGACGTCCTCGTAGACTTTCCAGATTTCCCAGCCCGACCTATCCGCGACCGCGCTCAGAATTGATCAATTCTCCGAGCGACATTTCATAACCGTCGGTGACGACCTTTTTCCGAGCCGCCTGTATTTCCTCCTTCAGCGCCATTAAACTACCCCACTCATTTCTTTTTATCGTGCGTTTTTCGGTTGAGCAGAAATTAAGCCTAACTCAGCGCTTCTCCGTTTTCGACGCCCGATCCTCAGCGACAATTGCTTCCTTTTCGCACATATAGGCGCCGCGCTTCGTGGTCCCGTAGCTCTTCGTTCCTGCGAAGTGATAAACCCTCGACGGCAGGTTGACCCAAACAACGGTGTCGGCCGGACAACGGGCTTTGGCGGAGCCTTCGTCCGCGAACTGCCCGGCATCCAGCGTCGCGCCGTCCTTGGAAGCGGATGGTTGCGTTGCAGGGGGCGGAACCGGCGCCGCAGTTGTCGTGGGAGCGGGTCTTGGCGGCGCTGGGGACGGCGCCGCCTGTGTTGCGGTCGGTGCGGGGCGGCTCGGCGGCGGCGCAGCGACTATCGGCTTGGGCTCAGGCACAGTCGCGCTCGGCATCGCACCGCCGACTCTACATTGTTCAACATAATCTTTCTCGGTGACGCCACGAGCCTGCATGCCCGCCTTGTCAGCGCGCCATTCGGCTGTGCAATCTTTTGCGGTTTTTGAGCCGGTGGCGGCCGGCTGACGAGACGTTGTCGGCCGCGTCGTTTCAGTCGGCTTGGTTGATGGCGCGGTTGCGGCTGCCTCCACACCGCCCTTACATTGCTCAACGTAGGCTTTTTCTGCCACTCCGCGAGCCTGCATGCCAACCTTGTCGGCGCGCCATTCGGCCGTGCAGTCCTTCGCGGTCTTGGCGAAGGCTGTCGATGCGGAGAGGCTGCACGCAATTGCCGTAGCCATGAGAAAACCATTGTGGATTTTCATCGTCTTTTTCCTATGCCTTTAGCTGGTCAGCGACGATCAATTTATGTGGGAGGAAATTATGGCACGGACACCGCGGCTGAACCGCGGGCGCCCGGTCGTAAAGAAGCCGCTGCAACTGTTCTTCTCATCACACCGATTGCATTCGTCGACAAAATCGTTCTTCCAGTCCGAAATCGACTGGACCGCGTGCGGCCAGATCGACGTGGGAAGGACGCATTTTGGCAGGTTATAGATCGATACGTTCACGCCAGCGTCCCTCAGGTGATTAACCGCCCTGGCAAGTCCATCGGCATAGTCCATCGGATCCATCCAAAGCATGGCATCATTTGCAATGGCGAACCCCGTGTTTTCGAGACCCATCAACGCGACGTGATCAACAAAGGGCAGATTGCGGGCGATCCACCGGCCTGTTTCCTCGATGATCGGCGCGGTCAACGCATGCAGGACGACACGTATTTCGACGCGCTGGCCCCGGTCCTTGAGTTTAAGAATCCCCAATACCGTTTCGTCGAACGCGCCCTTGGCTTGCACGACGTGATCGTGGATATGATCGACCGAGGCATATACCGGAATGGCTGCCATCAGATTGGGGTGCCCGATGTCTTTCCAGGCATCTACAATCTGTGAGTTCGCGAACGCCCGCCCATTGGTCAGCACTTGTATGGCAGTTACCGGCAGCCGGTCACGGCACTCCTTCAGAACTTCAATGAAGTCCTGCCAGTCCGATAAGGTCTCTCCCCCGGTAAACGTCAAGGCGCGTGTGGTCGGGTCAATGAGCGGCAAGCTCTCTTTGATTTCACTCAGAATCCAACTGTCATCGACATCTTTCGGCGGCTGCGAGCACATCAGGCAGTAATTGTTGCACCGTTCCGTGACCAGAAATGAGTTGTGCGCGGAATTCCGGCGAAACAAGGTGCGGAATTTCCTGGATGAATGGTCGAACCCGAGAACGTCACCGTCTCCGAGATAGCTATAGTTCGGGGACACCGTGATCAGTCGTCCGTCAAACGTGCCAGGAACCTGACTTTCGATTGAACCGTCCGAAACGACAAAGATCGACGGCCAATCCGCTTCTATCGCGCGCAGGACTTCCTTCGGCGTTTTGGCGAGCACAAAATCTGCCGCGTGACGTTCGGAGGTGCTGTCCACCGACCGGAGCCTGACTACCGAACGGGCTTTGTCTGCACCAAATCCAGCACAGAATGTGGCAGTGCCATAAAGAGGAAGGGTCATGAGGCCGCCCATCGCCGCAAAATGGCTGCGTCTTCCGGGGCGTTTTCCAGAATATCCAGCAACAAGCCCATGATGCCCTTCTGCCGGGCGCAAAACGCGGACAGCGGCTTGATGCCAAGGGCGTCCCCCTGCGTAGCGTGATGATAGATGGGGTCCGCCCCGCAATGGCTCTCGTAAACGCAAGTTGAGCATTCCGGGGCACATTGCGTGAGCGATGCCGAGATCGCGCCTACCAGCTTGTCCGACAGGATGAGCGAATCGTAATTGTCATGGTCGACATGACCGAGCCGAAACGCATTGTCGCCAGTCTCAGCGAGCATTCTGCCTTCATCCGACGCGAAGACGTTTCCATCATAGTTGTAGACCAGCGCCCCGAGGCCAGCGCCAGCCGGGCTGCGCAGGTCTACGTAACCGATGGGCCGATCCGATAGCATCCGCGTGAGAAGGAGCGCAGCATAAAACTCCCGAAACGGCGTGCCGCGCCGATTGATCTCCAGGACCCGGCGCAACCCGCGCTCATAGAAGCCCAACCACTTTTGCGCGTCATATTTCGCAAACTGCTTAGTCTTGATCGCAAAGCCAAATGGGGAGAGAGGCCGCAGGAATATGCCGTCCAATCCCAATTCCAGATATGCGTCAATGATATCATCTACCCGATCGAGGCTCGCTTCCGTAGTTGTCATCAAGGCCCCGACCCTGTCGTGGCCTAAAATCTCCCTGGCCCGCCGAATCCCTGCCACAGCCAGTTCGTGACTGTTTCCGCCGGGCCTCGGGCGGTTCTTGTTGTGCAGATCGGCGGGACCGTCGAGGGAAGTCGAGAGCAGAATGGTATTCGTCTTGCAAAACTCAAGAACGGCCTCGTCCAATAGGGCCAGATTTGACGCTATAACAAAGTCGACCTTTTTACCGGACCGCGACTTCGCCGCAGCTACAATGGTCTTGATCATCGGAAAATTGAGAAGGGGCTCTCCACCCTGAAACTCAATCTTTATTCGCGCCGCGGGGCTGGCAAAAGCTATATCCAGCGCACGCATCGCGGTTTGTTCGCTCATATCGAAACGGGAGCGGTCGGTACTTTGTCGTGACACTTGGCAATAAGGGCAAGAGTGCTCGCACCGCAGCGTGACAACAAAAATATGAAGCGGGGTTACCTGCTGCAGGAACGACATTCGGCTTCTCAGCCGCGCCGCCAAAAGCTGCCTTTGCGCTTTCTGATTGGTTCCGGTGACGAGATGAGCCGCGTAGGCTTTTTCATAGAGGCCGTCGCCGGGTCGTATCCGAAGATCGATCAGCCTCTTCAGCTCATCCTCGGTCAGGCGAATGAAATCACCGACCACGTTGGCGACGAGATACTGGCTTGTCCCGGTGCGCTCAAGATTGAATGGCAGCAACGAAAGATCTTCGGTCGCAGCGCTAAAGGCTTCAGGAGCTAAAAAACGCGCCATGGTGCTCCGGCTGGAATTTATCCAGCATCTTTTGGGGTAGCGACCAGCGACCCGAAGGCAAGTGCAAGAATGACGTTTCGGACGCCTTCGGTTTTCTGAGCGACGCGAGTCCGCAAATTCTCGTCGGTGACGAGATTCAAGAACCGTTCCTTCAGATCGTCCGAACTCAGCGCGGCGCCTTTTTGCGGATTGGAAGTGGGAGCGAGACGGCAGACATAGCGGTCTCCCACCCGGTCAATCCGGCAAGTTGCCGTTCCGATCAGACGATAAGCTGCCGCGTCCAAAGCCCCGAGGCTTTGGATGCTCGAATCAAAATCGACAGCTACCTCGACCGGAGACGCCGCTGGAATCTTAGCGGCTTGAGGCATGAGACGCATGTGAAGCATGCGAGGCATGAGATGAATGCCCAGCGATGATCGTCCCGTCAGGCTGTTTCGTCATGACAAACCCGAGCAGATCCTCGCCTACCTGGAAGTGAGCATTCGGCGATGGCTTGGCATCCAAACCTTGCTTCATGGGCGAGGTTACATCGTCGTTGGGCACCGCTTGTTTTGCTTCCGCGCCCTGCACCGAAAAACCAGTAAGCGACGCCAGCGCTGCACCAAGTGAGAGCAGTATCTTAGATTTTTCAGCCATTTTGTCCCCCGATTGCTCGAAATCTCAGACCGTGTACAACTTTATCGGGCTGACGGTCTATGGCTTTTGTCCAAAAATCGTCGAACCTTAGTCGAAATTGGCTCGCAAAATCGACTTATTTGCTTAGCGGCGCGAAGGGCACATCGCGCCGGTTGACTCTAACGCCAGCTTCGTTGCCTGATCTATGGGCGCGCCAGCAAGGCAGCTTTCGAGTCCGTCCGCGAGCCCGGCGCCTAGCGCCCCCGATCGAGCAAACCTGGCCGATGAGATGGAGGCCGAACTTCGCCGAGGGCCTTGATCCATGGCCGGTCGGCCTTCTCGTCGTACCATTTCAGCGGCTCTACCATCGCCGGCCTCCAAGAACCCTGCCCTTCATGTGGCCAGGCAAATCTTTCTTGAGCCGGTCCCGCTCGGCGCACATATCGTCGATTTTAGCCAGCATCCTTCCAAGGAGGACTTCGGCAGATGCCGAGGAAATCCCCGCCCTTTGAAGCTGGAGGATTTCCTTCCGCTGGCGCGCGACCTGAACGCGCATTCGTTCGATTTCAGCCCGGATATGGTCGAGGTCTGGCATGGATCGGGCCCGTAGAGTCGAGGGCCGAATAAGAAACGAAAGCAGAACAAAAAGGCAAGCCGCTAGGTTTGGTGGTGCAGCAAACGGAACACCCCAATCGCCGGCCCGAGGCGCTAGAACCAAACGCCCGCCCCCGATGGGCTCCGGCCCGTATCTCGTTTGCTTCCAGGCACGGCGATGAACTCAGGCTCTGTGCTTGGGTCGGGGCCTGCGCCGTTCAATGAACCTTTTAGCTGTTGAACCGTCTAATTTCTGAAGCGTTTTGATCCCCCATTCGCTTCCCCCAATGAAAGCCCTGCTTCCCCCGAGCGGGGCTTTCGCTTCTCCGGTTGACCACATGCAATGCGATTTCTGCCGACAACCCATCACCGATGGCGTGGGTATCTGCCCGTACTGCGGACACGTCCAGAAAACTCCCGAAGAACGAAGCAAATCCCAGCGGGCCAAGCTTGTGGCTGTCATCCTGTCAGGTGCTGTTCTCATCGCCTGGCACTACTTCAAGCCTTGACGAGATTCCGACATCGGCGCACGATTCTGCATCCGATGGCGTCTCATTTGGCGTTCGCCAGGCAGGCGCCCCTTCGTAAACACGTGCATCGCAATAAAATACAACTGATCGCCATCACTCGACCAGAAAAAAACAGGTGGGGGTCGATTGAATCCAAAGCCGTGTGTGGTGGCGGGGGATACACCCCCTCCGATCGGCCGATTGGTCCGGCGAGCTCCTGTGCCTAGAACAAGTATATCCTGGTCGCCGTCTTGCCTCGCAGTCGTCGGCTTCCCGCTACGCCGCGGCGAACCGGCCCGGTTCTGCGAAGCAGCTTGGCCTAAGAAACGAACAAACCACTCTTCGGTAATGGCTTTTGGCCTCGTCTGGGCAGCAAAGGTGCATCCGCTCGCTTTGCAAGTTGTTCGCGAAGGCTCGAAGGTTTGTAGAAGTGAAGCAGACCTTGGCCATTATCATCCACGCGGGTCGTCGATTTCGGCAATGTCCGGCGTTCACAGCCGGGGATGACAGTCTGCAGCCCCGCAGATGTACGTTCGACTACAGTCATGTTGTTGCTCCGAGGCGATATCGCAAATTCAGTCTGGCACACGGTTCAACATTCAAGAACAGCGTATCGCGGGCTCCCCCCAGAAAATAAGCAGGCAACGAGGCAAAGCGCAGTTAGTTGACGGTGTGATCGCGGCTCCCTCGCGACGCTTCGCTACCAATGGCCTCTACGCGCCCCGAGTACCCGCCGCCGCCCCATTATGACTCTTGTCCGCATTCTGGATCGATTGAACGCCCTCGGGTGTGAAGCAGATCACAATTTAAAATATAAGATTATTTTCTAGACAACTTGGCTCCCTCTAAGAGAGAATGAATGCGCGGCAACGAAGTCGCATTTTCTTTTTTCATACGGGTGACCAATGTTTCAGATGTCCCGACGAAAGTTGATATCAGGCCTCCTTGCATCCACTGCCCTGCCTTTAAGTGGACCTGCCTTCGCCCAATCCGCCCTGACCGACGAACAACGCAAGGACTTCGCTCGACAGTTCGCTGCGGGCGGTGCTTCGAGTCAAGAACGCCTTATTCTGCAAGATATCCAGGACAGCCGTATCGCGTTCCCTTCGAGCAATGCCAATCTTAAAGCGTTCATTGACGCACTGCCTTCAACCAAAGCAATGACCGCGGGGACCACGCCAGAGCTCGGCATGCTTTTGATGTGGAGCGGTTACGCTCTTCAGGCTACGTCAAGTGACCATACCACCGACAATTCGGCCAACCCGCCTCCCACCTTTGCTGAGCAACTTGGTCCCTGCCGGACCAGCCGGGCGATGGCGATCGTGCATTTGGCGATGTTTGAGGCTGTGAACACGATCTACCGGCGGTTCAAGAGCTACAAAGACACGCAAACGAAGATCCTTGCTGCAGTGGGTGTCCCAAAGGATCAGGTCACAGACAAGACCGCGTCGGTAAAGCGGGCCATCATCGAGGCCGCTTACAATACCCTCGTCGATCTCTATCCCGCACAGCAGCCCATATTCAAGCTTGAGCGGGAATCCTCCCTGATCACCGTCGGCGACAACGAAGCGGCAATCACGGTCGGTGAGCGTATAGGAATCAGCGCTGCCAAACTGATACTGGATATGCGCCGGTTTGACGGGTCTCAGCGTCCTGATTTGACGGCGGGCGATTTTGCGTCGAATAACCCGCTCGATTGGCATCAGGATCCGATCAGTCTACTTGCGCCTGCTCTGGGAGGAAACTGGTCCAGAGTGCAGCCTTTCGTCATCACGAGCAGCGAGAAATATCGGCCAGTACCTCCGCCGGCCGTGGATGCCCCACAGTTCATCGATGCCTTCAAGGAAATCAAGAAGCTGGGAGGCGATCCGAATGCCCCGACAGCCGTGCCGCGCTGGCCGACGCCGACCATGAGGACGGGCGCCGATATGAAAGGTACTCTGGACGACAACAACCAGACCTTCAAGGGCATCTTCTGGGCATATGACGGTACGCCGCAGCTGTGCGCTCCGCCTCGACTCTACAACATGGTTGCGACCCGTATCGCCTTGAATGAAAAAGCCATTACGAAGGTGGATGAGTTTGCGCGGTTTCTCGCACTGATGAACGTGGCGATGGCGGACGCAGCAATTTCCGCCTGGGAGGCGAAATATCACTATGCCTACGCGAGACCGATTACGGCAATTAGGGCCATCAGCGTCGACAACACTGCAGAAGGAAAGCAGGACCCGAACTGGACTCCTCTGGGTGCGCCGGTAAGCAACGGTAAGATCGGGGCGCGAAACCTTACTCCGCCGTTTCCATCATATCCGTCAGGTCACGCAGTTTTTGGCGGAGCGCTGTTCCAAGCCATGCGGAAGTACTGGCAACTGCCGGAGGCGGGGGTGCCCTTCGATTTCGTGTCTGATGAGTACAACGGACTCAACCGGCAGCCAGGTGATCAAGATGCTCGACCAAACGTGGTGCGGCACTTTGCAGGTTTCGATGTGGCGGAAAAGGAAAACGCCAATAGCCGGCTGTGGCTGGGCATTCATTGGAAGTTCGATGCCGACGAAGGAATCAAGCAGGGACGTCAAATTGCGGATGACGTGATGGCAAACATCCTAGGGCCCGTCTAACTCGGCTGACGACCGGATTAAGTCTGTTTTACTCCCAAGAACGGACATCGCCCGCGCTGCCGGCGCCACCGTCCGCCCGCGCGGGCATGATCATTAGCATGTCCAGGCTCGCTCCAGCGGCCCCAATCATTTGGCGCCGTCGTCGAGCAGCGTCCAGGCTTTGACCTTGAGCCCCCGAGCAATGCGCGCGATGTTGTCGATCGAGACATTTCGTTCGGACCGCTCTACCCCGCTGAGATACGTGCGGTTGATGCCGCACTCATGCGCTAAGGCTTCTTGGCTCAGACCACGCTCCGCTCGAAGGCGACGCATATTCCTCGCCAAAACGTCCCGCAGCGGCCCTTTGTGAGTCTTTTTCACGCAGGGGATTTCGTCCCTCTAGCGCTTTTAAGGCGACCGCTTTTAAGTTACATTCGTACCGCAGCTGCAAATGCCTTCGCGGTGTCCAGCTTTCAAAAAGCGAGGGCGAACCTTTGGGGCGATTAGGATTAGTTGATACCAAAGACAGCGAAACTCTAACGCGAAGGGAACAGTTGCTAAGTCTTTGGCTTTTTCGCCGGGCTGCCCCGTCTGTACGCCCGCAAAAATATACGCTTGCTTGGGCGGTGACCTTTATAAATTGGTACGCCCGAAGACGCCACGAAAAGGCGTGTCGCCTCGCAGATATTGCCGATGATAAGTTGCTTTACCGAGCGCTAGCCGGCGACGTCGATGCCTGCCTCGAACTTGGTATGTCCAGTTATTCGGACCCTCGCCAGAGGAGATGGCAAGATTGGAATCCGCGAACCCCTTGGGGCAACGCGATCCGCGCTGCGTTCATGCTCGCGTTCATGGCCTTGACGATCTACGGCATTGGCTTGCAGGCGTACACCGCCGTGAAATGGGGAGTGGCGGGACCACCAGAATCTCCGTCCGCCTATCCGGCGGCGAAGGATCGCCCTATTCGCTGAGTGTTTTCTGGCCAGCGCAGCATGATTGGGCGGCAATCCTTAAACGTGTATTATGGGCGGATGCAACCTATCTTCCATAACTCGACCAAAAAAATAGCAGGTGGGGGTCGATTGAATTCATAGCGCGTGTGCTTGGGGGGCCCCTACCCCCTCGGTTCAGCCGATTCTTTGTTCGCGGTCGCGTGACGGTCGATGCCGGCGCCATCATCATCGTCAGCACGAAAACGCCACCGACCTGGTCGGCGTCCGCCATCCTATGGCATCCTGAACATTCCGATGCGTGGCGATATGATTCCAGGCGGATCGAGTTTTGGATCGGTTGGGGTGACGGCCAAACAATTAATGCGGAACAGCCCGTTGCCCGTACCGGGTGGTATTGCAACCGTCGACAAGCGGACGAAAGATCGCCCCCCAAATGACCTCGGGAAGAAAATTCGATGACAGCCGGATCGTTTAGTCAGGCGATTTCGACGCTTCAGCAGGTGGTCGCTCTATCCTCAGGTAATGACGTAAGGGCTATTGACCAAGCGCTAGCAACAGTAATGTCCTACCATGACCCAGAATGTATAAAGCCATTGCTCCTGCTGTTGGACGACACGACGCGACAGGACGAGGGCATGTGGTCAATTGTGCATGCCGCTGAAGCATTTGACAACAATACCAATGTGGGTGAGCTGCTGTCGATCTTGCCCCAGCTGTGCGCAAAGGCCCCAGCGTGGGCTTCGATCTTGCTGATGCGTGTGCTGAATGCGGACAATGCGAGACACGCCATCGTCCGTGCGGTTCGCAGCGCGAGCGATGATGTGAAAGCCTCGGCTACTTGGCTATGTGGAAAAATTAACGAGCGCAGTCCCACATTCCTGGCCAAAACGACGGCTCTGCAAATTGCTGCAGGCGGCGTTCGGACTTAGGACTTAGTGCCTAATGAAGCAAGCGGCGTGGCCGCGGGCTGACGCTTACTGACGGCCAGACTGGTAATGCGACACACCCACGACAAGATGCGCACGTCCCATTAATCGGGCTTGCGCAATCGCGCGCCCTCGGCCTTGTGATATGCAATCAGAAGATCAAGACGTTACGGTCCAGATCAAGCCGCCGACCGTCAGAAGATATAATCGCATCGACGCTGCTGCTTTAGCATTCCGTTCAATCGATCCAATAACCCGGCACAATCTTCCAATCGCTTGCTTAAACGAATTGCAAGACCGTTGCTTATCGCTACTGCGGCCGCCTCCAAGCTATTGACCTGACTCAACATTCCAATCGCCGGCCCCATTGGAGCGCACGGTCGCAACCGCTTTTGCTACCGAACGCTTCAAAAAACGTCATTTCAGTCGTCCGAACGCCGCGTCACGTTCTCGGGCAATCGGCCAACCGCTCCGTATTGCCCAGGGCGTCACGTACGTTCTCGTTGTCGATGGCACCGCATGGAACGCACTGGTTGATATGTTTCAGACAATTCCGTCGGACATCGTCACTGCCGTTGATCTTCTTACTACGGAAAACAATGTCGGAAAATCTATTGAAACCCATTCATTTGCCGTCATTAAACAGGCCGCTCCACCGGAGCGCCAATGCGGTCGCGCGCAATAGCAATGCTTCCTGGCGTGCCTCTTTGCTTGAAAGAGCCATGAGGTGAAAAGTCGTTTTGGCAAAGTGACGAGTGACAAGTAGTGACAGGCTTTTATCATTGTAAGCTCTAAGTGGCGAGCATAGGCACATCCTATTACAAATACCCGTCACTACCCGTCACTCGTCACTCACCCTCACCAAACCCGCGATGCCCCTGATCCTTCAGCCGCAGGCCAATGAACATACGCGCCCCGCCAGTTGCCCGCGACCGTCGGAAGCCGCGCGATGATAGTGCTTCTGAAAACGCTTTCTTCGTACCTGGGATTTCCCCTGCTTCCTTTGAATATTCACTCCAAGATTTGAACAATTCGCTCACGAACTCCGAGTTGCCCGGCTTTGCCACGCATTCCTCGGCTAACCATTGCCCGAGGAAATCCTGGTCGGTGAAATACGCTTCGGTGGTTGCCTTGACGCTCGCAGCGCGCAGCAGCCCGTTGCGCTGCCAGTCGAGACAGCCGTCAATCATCCAGCGCAGGATATCGGGCCATTCGCCCTGCAGCTTTTGCTCCAATTGGCGATCGGGACTTTGGGGCTTTAGAATGAACGGCACAATGTTGAATCGGCGCCGCGCCGCGTCATCCACATTCTGCAGAATGGGTTTATGGTTGCCGATCACAACTAATTTGAATTGCGGCAGGTATTCAAAGAAGTCTTGCTTCATGAACCGCGCTGCGAGCTTATCGCCGCCTGTCAAAGCCTTGATCCTTGCTTCCGCCCAAGCGTGTCCCTGTTCGGTTTCCGAAGCGGTGACCAGACGCGCGCCATTGAGACGCGCTAGCTCGGTGGGATGCTTGTCGCCTTTGGACGCCGTAAAGGTATCCATGGCCGCCGTCGTGGCATATTCACCGAGGATTCCTGAGACCGTGTTAATAAAAACACTTTTGCCGTTGCCGCCGCCGCCATAAACGAACATAAGCGCGTGCTCAAGTGTGACGCCGGTAAGGCAATAGCCGCACCACTGTTGCAGAAAGTGGATTAGCTCGGTATCACCCCCGGTGCTTTCATTCAGAAACCGATTCCAAATGGGGCAATCTCCGATATCCGTCGGGCCGGCGGCGGTGATCCGGGTTATGCGGTCAGCCGGTCGTGCCGGGTACATCTCTCCGCTGCGGAGGTCGACCGTGCCCCTGGGCGTACCGAGGAGGAAGGGATCGGCGTCCCAATCCGACACTTCGGTAGCGAACTCTCGCGCAGACCTTGAGAATTTTTCCACGCCTCCAATAAAGCCAGTCCTATTCGTTCGCTGTCGTGCCTTTGGATATCGCTCCGCCGTCAGATTACGCACATGCTGGCGCATCCATTCATAGGCAAGCCCCGTACCGTCGCGCTTCCACTGGAAGCCGGTCCAGACCAACCACGTGCCTTCAACGCCGCAGTAGGCCAACCGTCCGCGGTATTCTTCCAAGAACGACTGCGCGGCATTATCTTCCGAAATGACGTCGTTTGGCGGACCTGGTTCGTGCCGACGGATGAAAAACGTTTCCGTGGTCGCGTTTGATGACTGATTCATTTCATTGCCCTCCATGCGTCGTTCAAATCTTTGCCAATGCGCGGCGTCACGATGTTCACCGGCCTCCCAGCGTCGAGGTACCGCTCGGCACACACAGCGACATCGCGGCAACTGGTCGGGTCGTTCTCTTCGAGGATCGTCAACTCGTTGACGCTTCGCAGGACCGGGAAAGTGCGAACCGCGCCGCTCGATCCCAGTGCCCATACTTTTCCAAGGCCGGCCATGCGGCCAGCGAGGCAAGTTTCGACTCCTTCACCGATCGTCAGTCCGCTCGCAACGGCAGCTCGGGGATCAAGTTTTATCGCCGCGCCCTTGGCGATGCCCAGCATCTTGCGGTCAATCTTTTCGCCGGTCTCCCGATCGAGAAATGTCCGGTGGATTCCGCAGGGCTCATCGGTGTTGATGTCGCGCAAGAGGCAAACCATGCCGGGCTTTCTGCTAACGGCGTCAAGTCTGAGAGAGCCGTGAAACCGCACGACGCTTCCAGCAATCTCGTCGCTTAATTCCAGACCGCGGTATTCACGGAGATAGTGCTCAACGATTGATCCCGCCGTGTCGATCGAATCTGACCAGATTTTAAGTGCGAACGCCTTCCTGCGCTCCTGATCAATATCGGGACCGAGCTTACTGGCATTCGACGGTCGTTGACTCTCCTCTCCGGCTTGCCACTGACCAAGCCCAAGCCGCGAGCGAACGTAATCGCGACATTTCATCGGATCGTCACCCGCATGGCTGTGGACAACAAAGCCCGCCGGGGCGCGCGCACTCAACTTGATTGAGAGCGAACGATCGGCTGGACCGTGGCCAGGACCAGGAACGTTGACGCTGTCGCGGCCTGTCACGCTACCGCCGAGGGCCTTGGCAATCCTGCTAATATCTGCCCCGCTCATGATTGGAAGACTATGTTGAAAGCGTCAGCATATGCACGAGCGGCGTGCTTGGCTTCTTCAATGGTGTCGAATCGGCCAAATCGGATCGCCTCGCCGCTCGAGCCAACGTGGACGAAAGTGAAGTCGCCTAGTTTTGCGCACTCTTCCCCATCGACGAAAAAGGTCGAAGAATCCTCGCGGACGTACACGGAGTTATTGCGCGGATGCGGCTCATAATCAGCCTTTGCCAGCTTCGGGCTAATGGGAAATTGAATGACGTTGTCGTTTTCCTTCTTCATGCTGCTAACTCCACGCCGATATGTTGCGATAGGCAATTGCTGATGGCACACGTCACGGAATCTGGATTCTGTGAAATGGCGCAGGCGGCCTTCTTTTTTGTTTTGGTCATGATGTTTTTCCACATGAGAACGCCATGCCCGCCTCCATCGGGAAGCGCGCTTGTTTGAAAGCTGCATCTGATATTCTTGGGAGAGCCCGCTACCGATTAGGTGAGCGCGTCCGGTCGTCTGAGGTCGTTGTCAGTTATGCGTCAAGCATTCGCTCGAACGCCAGCTTCGGCACCCTCAGGAGCTTCCCCAATTTGATCGTGGGGATATCGCCACGCTTGGCGGCATCGTAACTGGCGTTCCGTCCCAGCCCGAGTTGGGCCCCCGCTTCCGGGACCGTTAGGACTCTACGATCCATTTCGTCATTCATGGGCAATCCTTTTTGTCTTTCATTTTGTCATCCAATACATAAAGCAACTGTTGACACTTGTCAAGGATTGGTTTACATACTGTAAGACAATTAAGGAGCGCCCATGCCCAAAGGTCCCACGCCGCGCGGCGAATACGTCGGCAAGTCGAGCGTGTTTTCCACGCGGATTCGGCCTGACCTGCGGCAGAAACTAGAGCAAGGCGCAAAGAAGTCCGGCCGCTCCCTCTCTCAAGAGATCGAACACCGCCTCAGACGAACGTTTGTCGAAGACGAAAGGATCTCTGAGAGTTTCGGCGACAGACGGACATTTCTGCTGATGCGGATGATGGCGATGGCAATCCGTTTTAAGGGGGTCGATGACCAACCCGGCACATGGTTGGAAAACCCCGACGACTTTGAAATCGCTATCGCTGCTGCACTCTCAGTGCTGGAAGCTGTGAGGCCGCCGGGCCCCATCGATTCCGCTAATCCATTTTTGGCGCACTTCGTAAAGACGAAAGCCGAGGGCATCTCGTTTGATATCTGGAATGCAATCAAGAAGGCGGACCCGGCACTTCCGCTAGATCGTGGCACTCATGCAGATCACTGGAATGCGATGACCAAGGCCGACCTTGGCGATATCGCCGATAGGGTGTCGCTTCCGGCATCAAGCGACGATGAGGGAGAACGATCATGAAAGGCCATATCCGCGAGCGTTCGCCGGGCCACTGGGCCATCATCCTTGATATTCCCGATCCAAAGACCGGCAAGCGCCGACGGAAATGGCACTCGTTCAAAGGGACGAAACGACAAGCGCAAATCGAAAGTGCTCGGCTGATCTCTGTCGTCCAGGCCGGGAGTTATCTTGAGCCAAGCAAGACCACGATGGCGACTTATCTTGCGCGTTGGCTGGATCATATGCAGTCGCAGGTCAGCCCGAAATCACATGAGCGATATTCGGGCATCGTGAACCAGAACATTATCCCCACACTCGGCGCGATACACCTCCCCAAACTGAAGCCTGCTCAGATATCGGCCGCATACTCCGACGCGCTGGCCAACGGCCGTAGGGATGGGTCCGGCGGGTTGGCACCCAGAACCGTCGGACATATGCACCGCGTCCTTAAACAGGCCCTTGGCCAAGCGGTGCGATGGGAACTGTTGACCCGCAATCCCGCTGACGCGGTTGATCCGCCAAAAGTGGATTGGAAACCGATGCAAACCTACGACCTTCCCCAGACGGCGGAACTTATCGAGGCCGTTCGGGATACGCCGTTGCTGGTCCCTACTCTGCTCGCCGTACTTTGCGGCCTTCGCCGGGGCGAGGTCTGCGCCCTGCGTTGGAGGAACGTCGATCTGGTGACCGGGCAGATCTCCGTGGTGGAAAGCCTTGAGCAAACCAAGGCGGGACTGCGGTTCAAGTCTCCCAAGAGCGGCAAGGGGCGCACTGTGGCTTTGTCGGCAACGATGGTTGATGAGTTGCGCGCGCACCGGATTAAGCGCGCCCAGGAACTTCTCAGACTCGGCGTAGGGCTATCCGACGATCATCTGGTGATCAGCCATGCCGATGGCTCTGTTATTTCCCCGATTTACGTGTCCCAGCACTGGGCGCGCACGATCCGATCCACCGGCCTGGCGCATTTGCGGTTCCACGATCTGCGCCACGCTCACGCCACCCATATGCTTGCAAACGGTATTCACCCGAAGGTCGCCAGCGAACGGTTGGGGCACAGCAAAGTGGGGATAACCCTGGACCTCTACAGCCACGTCATCCCGGGGATGCAGGAGGATGCCGCCGCGATGGTCGACACCGCCTTGAAATCGGCCATGCAAAAGCGTCGCGAAGAGGCAATGGTTGCAAATCCGGTAGCAATTCGGCCCGCGGAACAAACCCTTAATAAAATAAATATGCAAAATCAATGGGTTGGACTGGAGGCCACGACCAGAATTGAACTGGTGTACACGGTTTTGCAGACCGTTGCGTAACCACTCCGCCACGTGGCCCCATCCGGCGAACTCTTATACGGCCTCCCCCAGATAGGCAACCAACGGTCAGGCCCGCTTGCGGCGGCGGTAATCCCGCTTCGGTTTCGGCTTGGGCGCG
>Ga0193699_10000217_pt1 | contig 25793 bp, 27 predicted proteins | sample L3c2metaG_FD_160095 | JGI IMG/M metagenome (GOLD analysis project Ga0193699, IMG submission 160095) | Soil microbial communities from a riparian zone of the East river system, Colorado, United States - L3c2 | ecosystem: Environmental > Terrestrial > Soil > Riparian zone | place: USA: East...
ACTTCGCGCGATGCGCCAACGAGTGCGTCTGGTACGCGGCCGCCAAGGCCGGCGTCGATTCCATGGTGATCGGCGTATCGCGCGAAGTCGCCAAGGAAGGCATCCGTGTCAACGCCGTCACGCCGGGCGTGATCGACACCGACATTCAGCCGCCGGGCCGGATCGACCGGGTGACGCCGATGCTGCCGATGGGCCGGGCGGGCAAAGCTGACGAGGTGGCCGAGGCCATTCTCTTCCTGCTCTCGGATGGCGCATCTTACGTCAATGGCGCGAATTTGCGGGTTTCGGGCGCGCGGTAAACAGATGTCGTCATTCCGGGACGGCGCGTCAGCGCCGGACCCGGAATCCAGACACATCATATGTGGCTCTGGATTCCGGGTTCGCTCGCCATTGCTCGCGCCCCGGAATGACAGCGCGACCGCCTTGCGCTTCGCGCTTGGCTCCCTATGATCCCGGCCGAAACGCCTTCAGCCAACAAGCCTATTCAATTCAAGGGGTGAAACATGGTCGCAGCAGTGCGCGTACACAAAGCCGGCGGTCCGGAAGTTCTGACGTTCGAGGAGATCGACGTGCCGGCGCCGGGTCAGGGCCAGATCAAAATCAAACAGCATGCTTGCGGCGTCAATTTCATCGACACTTATTTCCGCATGGGCATGTACCCGTCGCCTGTCGGTATGCCCTTCGTCGCCGGCAATGAAGGCGCGGGTGAAGTAACCGCGGTCGGCCCCGGCGTCACGGACGTCAAGGTCGGCGATCGCGTCGCTTATGTGGTTGCGCTCGGCGGCTATGCGGCCGAGCGTCTGCTGCCGGCCGAACGCGCCGTGAAGCTGCCCGACAACATCAGCTACGAGCAGGCCGCGGCGATGATGCTCAAGGGCATGACCGTACAATATTTGCTCAATCGCACCTTCAAGGTCGGCAAGGGCACCATCTGTCTCATCCATGCCGCCGCGGGCGGCGTCGGCCTGATCGCGTGCCAATGGGCCAACCATCTCGGCGCCACCGTCATCGGCACCGTCGGCTCCAAGGACAAGGCGGAACTCGCCACGAAGGCCGGTGCGCACCACACCATCCTCTACCGCGATGAAGACTTCGCAGCGCGGGTGAAGGAGATCACGAACGGCAAACTCTGCGACGTGGTCTATGACGGCATCGGCAACGACACCTTTCCGAAGTCGCTCGATTGTATCCGTCCGCTCGGCATGTTCGTCAGCTTCGGTTCGGCGTCAGGCCCGATCAAGGCGTTCGACATCAACTTACTGCAGCACAAGGGCTCGCTGTTCGCGACGCGCCCCACGCTCAATCACTACGCCGCCAAGCGCGAGGATCTCGTCGCCACCGCCAACGATCTGTTCGACAAGGTCGGCTCGGGTGCGGTGAAGATTCCCGCGAGCCACAAATACGCGCTGAAGGATGCCGCCCAGGCCCACAAGGACCTGGAAGGCCGCAAGACGACCGGATCGGTGGTTTTGCTGCCGTAAATCGACCGATTGTCTGCCCTCACTTTGCAACATTGTCGTCCCCGGGCTTGTCCCGGGGACCCCGCTTAGGTAGGCACGTTTGTGCCAATTGAATCGGGATGGCGGGGTCAAGCCCGGCCATGACAACTGAATCTATGCCCCGTCTGATCACCCACGTGCTCGATACTGCCTCCGGCAAACCAGCGTCGGGCGTGCGCGTGGTGCTGCGCCGGCTCGGCGAAACGGCAGTCGTCGCTGAGGCCAAAACCAACGCCGACGGCCGGGTCGACAAGCCGCTGCTGGATGGCGCGGCCTTCGCGCCCGGGACTTACGAAATAGCCTTTCACGTCGGCGACTATTTTCGTGCCCAGGGCGCCGCGACCGCGGACCCGGCCTTCCTTGATGTCATTCCGGTGCGCTTCACCGCCGCCGCGGGCCGCGACTACCACGTGCCGCTGCTGATTTCGCCCTACGGCTATTCGACCTATCGCGGGAGCTGACAGTGGCCGGCGATATCAAACCGTGGGGAAGACTGGCGACATTCGGCCTCGGCTTCGTCGCCATGATGGCGGCTCAGTTTGCCGCGCTGATGGCGCTGACCCTGTGGCTGGGCCAGGATCTGACACAGATGCCGGATTTCAGCGGCGACGGCGTAGCCGTCACGCTGATCATATTGGTGTCAACGCCAATCCAGTTGCTGCTGCTCGCGGCATTCGCCCGGATCGCAGGCAGCAATCCTTTCGCCTATCTCGCATTGACGTTGCCAAGCCGCAGTGAGGTGATCTTCGGCGTCTTCGTCACCGCCGCGCTGATTGTCATCGGCAACACGCTGAGCTGGCTGCTCGGCAACAACATCGTCACGGCGTTCCAGAGCGACATCTTCCGCACGGCCAATGCCGCGGGGCCGCTGGCGTTGCTGTGCCTGTGGTTCGCCGTCATCGTGATGACGCCGATCGGCGAAGAGGTCTTGTTCCGCGGCTTTCTGTTTCGCGGTTGGCTGCGCGGGCCGAACGACGCCTGGGCGGTCATCTTCGTCACCGCCGCGCTGTGGGCGCTGATACATTTGCAGTACGATTGGTACACAACTGGCCAGATATTTGCTTTCGGTCTGATGCTCGGCTGGATGCGCTGGGCGACCGGTTCAACGATATTGGCGATCCTGTTGCACGCGATGATCAACCTCGAAGGCATGCTCGAAACGCTGGTGGCCGCTCAATGGCCGACGTGAACCCCTCGGCGCTCGGCGCGCGCGCCGAAGCGATGATCAAGGCGTTGGCGCCGGTCTCGTCCGAGCCGGACAAGCTGGTGCGGCTGTTTTTGTCGGCCGAGCATCGCCGCGCCGCCGATCTGGTGGCGCAGTGGATGCGCGAGGCCGGCATGAACGTCACCGAAGATGCGCTCGGCACCGTGCGCGGGCGGATCGGCGAGGGGCCGCGGCTCCTGATCGGCTCACACCTCGACAGTGTCGTCGATGGCGGCAACTACGACGGCCCGCTCGGTGTTATCGCCGGCATCGTCGCGGTCGGGCATTTCGGCAGCAAGCCGCCTATTCCGATCGACGTGCTGGCGTTCGGCGACGAGGAGGGCTCGCGCTTTCCCTCGACTTATGCGTCGTCGTCGGCTTGCGTCGGCGTATTCGATTTCGAAACGCTGCGGCTCGCTGACCGCAACGGCATGACGCTGGCCGAAGCGCTCCAGGCCTATGGCAAGAATCCCGGCGACATTGCCAAGGCGGCTTATGCCGCGGGCGAAGCGGCCGGTTATGTCGAGGTGCATATCGAGCAGGGGCCGCTGCTGGAAGCGGCGAACCAGGCGCTCGGCGTCGTCACCGGCATTGTCGGACAAAGCCGCTGGCGCACCATCGTCACCGGCGAGGCCGGGCATGCCGGCACCGTGCCGATGACCATGCGGCGCGACGCCATGGCCGGCGCTGCCGAAATGGCGTTGGCGGTCGAGCGCATCGGAAGTGCCGGCGATCAGATGGTCGCCACGGTCGGGCGCATCGAGGCAAAGCCGGGCGCGACCAACATCATTCCGGGGCAGGTGGTATTTACTGTCGATCTGCGCTGCATGGACGACAAGATCCGCCATGCGGCCGTGACGCAATTCGAGAACGAAGCGCGCCGCATCGCGGCGGCACGCAAGCTTGAGGTCGAGTTCGAGCATTTCCACGATACCCCGGCGGCCGCCTGCGACCCGGTGCTGCAAGACAAGATCGCCGCCTCGATCGGCGATGTCGGCGGCCGCGACATCCGCATGCCATCCGGCGCAGGCCACGATGCCCAAATGATGGCGCGGCTCTGTCCTTCCGTCATGTTGTTCGTGCGCTGCCGCGGCGGCATCAGCCACAATCCGGCCGAATACGCCAGTCCCGCCGACATGGGGCTCGCGGTCGCCGCGCTGATCAAATTCATCGACGGGTTCAAGCCAAAGGATTGATGATGAGCTTCATTGACGACAATTTCGCGCGCGAAGTCGCCTTCCTCAAGGAATTGGTGAAGGTGCCGTCGGACAACCCGCCCGGCGACACAGTGCGGCACGGCGAGAAATCTGCGGAACTCTACGAAGGGCTTGGCTTCAAGGTCGAGCGGCACAAAGTGCCCGACGCGCTGGTACATCAATACGGCATGAAGTCGGTGACCAATCTGGTGATCCGTGAAACCTTCGGCTCAGGCAAAGGCCCGGTGATCGCGCTCAACGCCCATGGCGATGTGGTACCGCCGGGGCAGGGCTGGCATCACGATCCCTACGGCGCCGAGGAAAAAGGCGACGCGATCTACGGCCGCGGCGCGGCGGTGTCCAAATCGGATTTCGCCACCTATGGCTTCGCGCTGTTGGCGCTGAAGGACAATCCGGCCGGGCTCGATGGCGCGATCGAACTGCACATCACTTACGACGAGGAAGCCGGCGGCTATCTTGGGCCGAAGTGGCTGCTCGACGAGAAGATCACCAAGCCCGACTACGCGATCTCGGCCGGCTTTTCCTACGCCGTGGTCACCGCGCATAACGGTGTCGTGCATATCGAGGTCACCGTGCACGGCAAGCAGGCCCACGCCGCGATGCCGGACACCGGCGCCGACGCTCTGGAGGCCGCGACCAAGGTGCTGGCGGCGCTCTACGGCGAGCGCAAGAAACTGCGCAAGATCAAGTCGAAATCCAAAGGCATCGGTTCGCCGCAGCTGACTGTCGGATTGATCTCGGGCGGCATCAATACCAACGTCGTGCCGGACAAGATCGTGATGCGGCTCGACCGCCGTCTGATCCCGGAAGAGAACGGCAAGAAAGTCGAGCGCGACCTGATCGCGCTGATTAAACGCGCCGGCAAAGCCAAAGGCATCCGTGTCGAGTGCAAGCGCGTGATCCTGGCCGCTCCGCTCAAGCCAATCAAAGGCATCGAGAAATTGGTCGAGCCGCTAACGCGCTTCGGCAAACGCGAACTCAAGACCAAGATCGATGTGAAGGGCGTGCCGCTCTATACCGACGCCCGTCACTACAGCGCTGCCGGCATTCCGACAGTGCTTTACGGGGCAGGCCCGCGCACCATTCTCGATGCCAATGCCCACGGCGCCGACGAGCATTTGAAGCTGTCTGATTTGAAGGCAGCTACGAAGGTGATCGAGGCGACCTTGCGCGAGCTATTGGCTTCAAAGTAGCGCGGCGATTTGCGCAAAGGCCGGGTGCTCTTTAATGGTCCCCGGCAGCCGCGGCAGGCCGACGACCTCAACGCCATCGGAAAACCGCGTGATGCTGTCGACCGTGTCGTGCAGTTCGACGGTACCGCGCTCGCTCTCGCTCACGACGATGGCGGCGATCTTCAGCTTGCGCTGCGCGATGACGTCAAGCGCGGTGAGTGTATGGCTGATGGCGCCGAGATAACCGCCGACCACCAGCAGCAGTGGGATGTTCAGCGCCTCCATCCAGTCCAGCACCGTGCGCTTGGCCTCGAGCGGCACCATGATGCCGCCGACGCCCTCGATGAATAGCATGCCGGTCGCGCCATTGATTGCCGCGCGGCTAAACGCGACCAGCGCATCGAAATCGATGCTGCGGCTCTCACGTGCGGCCGCGATGTCGGGCGACAAGGGCGCACGAAAGCGCCAAGGCGCGATGCTGGCGATTTCGTCGGCACTGACTTGACGGCCCAAGGCTTTCAGCAATACAGCGGGATCGCTAGTTTCGACCACCGATGAATCGTAACCGCTGACCACCGGCTTGAGCGCATTGACCGGCTGGCCGGCGCCGCGCAGATAGCGGATCAACCCGGCAGCGACGAAAGTCTTGCCGATATCGGTGCCGGTCGCGGTGACGAAATAGGCGGCCACTTAGTGCACCAAAATCTTGTCGCGCACGATATCTGCCAAGCGCTCGATGTGCTCGTCGGGATGCTGCGCGGTGAAGGTCAGGCGCAAACGCGCGGTGCCGGCCGCGACCGTCGGCGGCCGGATCGCAGCGGCGAGGTAGCCTTCGTCGGCCAACATGCGGGAAGCGGAAAGCGTTGCTTCCTCCTCGCCGATGATCACCGGCACGATCGGGCTCTGCGCCTCGGGCAGATTGGCTCGCTGAGTGAAGGCCTTAGCTTTCTGCACGGGCAGCGCGGCGTAGCCCGGTTCGCGTTCGATCAGGTCGAGCGCCGCGATGCTGGCGGCGACACACGACGGAGGAAGGCCGGTAGAATAGATCAGTGTGCGGGCGCGGTTGCGGATCAGGTCGATCACCGGCGCCGAGGCGCACAGATAGCCGCCGTAGGCGCCGACCGCCTTGGAGAGCGTACCCATTTGTAATGGCACGGGAATGTGGCGGTTGCCGGCGAAGCTCGAGCCGCGCCCGCCGCCGATCACGCCCAACCCATGGGCATCGTCCGACATCAGCCATGCGTCGAATTCCTGAGCGATTTCATTGAGTTCGGCCAAAGGCGCCAGATCGCCGTCCATCGAGAAAACGCCGTCCGTTACGATCAGTACATGCTCGTAGAAGCCCCGATGCTCGGCCATGAGCATGCGCAAATGATCGAGATCATTGTGCCTGAACGTCATCACCTTGCCGCGCGATAATTGCGCCCCAGCGAAGAGGCAGGCGTGCGACAGCTCATCCGCCAGCACCAGGTCGTTGCGTCCCACCAGCACCGGAATGATGCCGGCATTGGCGAGATAGCCGGAGCCGAACACAACTGCGGCCTCGGTATGTTTTTTGGCGGCGAGCCGCGCTTCCAGCTCGGCGTAAAGCGGGTGATTGCCGGTGACCAGCCGCGAGGCGCCCGAGCCAGCGCCGTATTTCTCGACTGCCGCGATCGCCGCCTGCTTGATCGCCGGATTCTGGCTGAGGTTGAGATAGTCGTTGCAGGAAAACGACATCAGGCGGCGCCCGTCGCGTTCCACCCAGATGCCGTCCTCGCGCACGGTTTCGGCCAGCTTCCGGTGCAGGTGCCGGCGCTCCAGATCGGCGATTTTGCCTTGAGCGAATTGATCGAGCGATGACATTTGATTGGTCGAAGCCATGCGTGTAGGGAAGCGCCAAATGGCGGACGATACCAGCAAAAAGAGCACGCCGCCCGGCTGGTATGCGGGCGGCCTCGAACACATCTGGCTGCCTTATGCCCAGATGAAAACCGCAACGCCACCGCTGCCGGTTGTCCGGACCCATGGCTCGCGCATCGTGCTGGCGGACGGCCGCGAACTGATCGACGGCATCGCGAGCTGGTGGACCGCCTGCCACGGCTACAACCATCCGCACATCCGGCAGGCAATCGAGCGCCAGTTGGCGGCCATGCCGCACGTGATGTTCGGCGGGTTGGCGCACGAGCAGCCGCTGACGCTGGCCAAGCGGCTCGCCGCGATGCTGCCGGGCGACCTCAACCGCGTGTTCTTTTCGGACTCGGGCTCGGTCGCCGTCGAGGTCGCCATGAAGATGGCGATGCAATACTGGATCAATCGCCGGGCGAAAGGGCGTAGCCAGTTTGTCGCCTTCAAGGGCGGCTACCACGGCGACACCACCGGCGCGATGGCGGTCAGCGACAGCGAAGACGGCATGCATACGCTGTTTGCCGGGTTGTTGCCGCAACATTTGATCGTTGATCTTCCGGACGACGCGGCCCGCGAAGCAACGCTCGATCGATTGCTGGCGAAGCGCTCGGACGACATCGCCGGCATCATCGTCGAGCCGCTGGTGCAGGGCGCCGGCGGCATGAAGTTTCATGACGCTACGGTCTTGAAGCGGCTTCGCGCGCTCGCCGACAAACACGACGTGCTGCTGATCTTCGACGAAATTTTCACCGGCTTCGGCCGCACCGGGACGATGTTTGCCTGCGAAGCGGCGCAAGTGACGCCCGATATCATCACGCTATCCAAGGCGCTGACCGGCGGCACGCTGGGGCTCGCCGCCACCGCCGCCAACCGCAAGGTGTTCGACGCGTTCTGGTCCGACGACCCGAAGAAGGCGTTGATGCATGGCCCTAGCTACATGGCCAATGCGCTAGCCTGCGCGGCGGCCAATGCCTCGCTCGATCTCTTCGAACGCGAACCACGGCTGCAGCAGGTCGCCACGATCTCCGCTGCACTGGCGCTGGGGCTCGAGCCATGTCGCGCCCTGCGCGGCGTCAGAGACGTGCGCGTGATGGGCGCGATCGGCGTCGTCGAGATGGAACGCATCGACAATTTCGACGCCTTGCGGGCGCGTTTTGTCGAGGAGAGCGTGTTCATCCGCCCGTTTGGCAATGTGATTTATCTGACGCCGGCGTTCACGATCGCGGCGGAGGAGTTGAAGGTCTTGACCGCGGCGGTCGTCAAAATTGTGCGCGACTTTTAGTACTCCCGCTCATTCCCGCGAAAGCGGGAATCCAGCTCGTTGCTCTGGGTCCCCGCTTTCGCGGGGACGAACGGAAATCTATCAATACCCAACCGCCGTGCCGTGCAGGTCGTACTCGTCGGCGCGTTCGATCTTCACGGTCGCGATCTCGCCGACGCGCATCGGACGCCGGCTGGCGACATAGACCGCGCCGTCGATCTCGGGCGCATCGGCCATCGAGCGGCCCTTCGATACGGTCGGTCCAGTCTCGTCGATGATGACCTGCTGGCGCGTGCCCACCTTGCGCTTCAAGCGGCGCGCCGAAATCTTCTGCTGCGCCTGCATGAAACGGTGCCAGCGGTCTTCCTTCACCTCATCGGGGACAACAGCGGCACCGAGATCGTTGGCGGTCGCGCCGCGCACGGGCTCGTATTTGAAGCAGCCGACGCGATCGAGCGATGCTTCCTCGAGCCATTGCAGCAGGAATTCGAAATCCGCTTCGGTCTCGCCCGGAAAACCGACGATGAAGGTCGAGCGCAGCGTCAGGTCGGGACACATCTCGCGCCAGCGCTCGATGCGCGCGATGGCCTTTTCCTGCGCGGCAGGGCGCTTCATGCGCTTGAGCACGTCGGGCGCGGCGTGCTGCAGCGGCATGTCGAGGTAGGGCAGGATTTTACGCTCGGCCATCAGCGGAATGACGTCGTCGACATGCGGGTAGGGGTAGACGTAGTGCATCCGCACCCAGATGCCGAGTTCGCCGAGCGCGCTCGCCAGATCGACGAACTTGGCGCGCACATCTTGGCCGCGCCACGGGCTCGCCGCGTACTTGATGTCGACGCCGTAGGCGGACGTGTCCTGCGAGATCACCAGCAGTTCCTTGACGCCGGCGGCGGCGAGTTTCTCGGCTTCACGCAACACGTCACCGGCCGGGCGCGATACCAAGTCGCCGCGCAGCTTCGGAATGATGCAGAAGGTGCAGCGGTTGTTGCAGCCTTCGGAAATCTTGAGATAGGCGTAATGCCGCGGCGTCAGCTTGATGCCTTCCGGCGGCACCAGGTCGATGAAGGGATCATGGCGCGGCGGCGCCGCGCGATGCACGGCGTCGAGCACGCTCTCATACTGCTGCGGACCGGTGATCGCGAAGACGTCGGGGTAGGCGGCGGAAATATTCTCCGGCTCGGCGCCCATGCAGCCGGTGACGATGACCTTGCCGTTTTCCTTCAGCGCCTTGCCGATGGCGCCGAGCGATTCCGCCTTGGCGCTGTCGAGAAAGCCGCAGGTGTTGACGATCACCAGGTCGGAGCCGACGTGTTCGCGCGACAACTCATAGCCTTCGGCGCGCAGGCGCGTGATGATGCGCTCTGAGTCGACCAGGGCTTTCGGGCAGCCGAGCGAGACAAAGCTCACTTTCGGCGCGGCTTTATCGCCGGATTTCGTCTCTGGAACCTGCATGCGGCATGGAGCTAACCGCGATCCGGGGCGATAGCAAGGCCGCGTGGAACTAATGGTTTCGAAGCGCCTCGGCTTCCTCGTAGAACTTCTTTTCCCAGGCTTTGTGGTTATCGGCGCCCTCGCGGATGAAGGGCGTGAATACCGCCAGATTGAGCAGCAGCCAGTTCAGGAAATTGCCCGGAAACCGCAGCGGCTTTCGGAAATCGACGAACAGCACGACGCGGGTGTGCTGGGTCTTGTTCCAGGCCTCGTGCTCATAGGCGTCGTCGAAGATGACGGCTTCGCCTTCCTTCCAGCGGTAAAGCTGTTGGTCGACGCGGATGCCGAGCTGTTCGCGAGGTTCGGGGACAATGAGCCCGAGATGCAGCCGCAGCACGCCGTTATAGGGCCCGCGATGCGCCGGCAGGTGCTTGCCCGGCTCGAGGATTGAGAACATCACCGTGATCAGGCCCGGGATTTTCTGGCAGACGCGCCAGGTCTGCGGACACAATTTGATATTGGCGTCCGACTTGAAACCGTAGCCGGACAGCAGAAACGTCTTCCAGCCGCGGTCCTGGCTGATGGTGGCGACGTCGGAGGAAATTTCGTGGAAGCCGGGCAGGTCGGCCTGACGCGTCAGCACGCGGTCGAGCTCGGTGCGGATGGCGCGCCACTCGCTCTCGATGTCCTTGGTCCAGGGGAATACGGCATTGTCGTAGATCGGCGGATTGCCGACTTTGCTGCACGTCAGATTGAGCCGCTCGACGAAGGCCACAACCTTCATGAACATGCGGGTGATGCGGCTGGCGCGCGCCAGCGGCTTGATGCCGTCGGTGCTAAACTGCTGGGCCGGATCCTGGCGGGTGGCGGATTGCGGGTCTGCGACGCTACTCATAAGGCTACTCCATCACGCTCGTGCATGACGCCGATATCCCTGGTTGCGGCGGCGATCATGCGAACCAACTTCGCCCCTCGCTTGTCAGTAGCTATAGGCTCAGAATCGGCTGGGAATCTGTCACGATTCTGTCCCGCGAGCCACGGCGGATTGGCACAAAGTTCCCTCGGCGCCAAGTTGTGCGGAAGGTCCTATTCGGTGATTGGCCCGGGCACAAGCGGGCGCTATCGTAAGGCAAAGGCGGGACGGACATGAAACCGGCACTGATCATCCTGGGGTTGCTAATAGGCGGGCTGTGGGCAGCTTCGGCTGGAGCCGCCGATTTCAAGCCGACGCAGGCGAGCCACTGGCGCATGACCGTGCAGCGGGACGCGTTGCCGTTTCCGCGCAGCGAACGCGCCCAGTCGGTATGGGCCTCGAATACTTGCTGGAGCGACTGCGGTTCCTATTGCGCTTGGGGTCAGACCGCCTGTCTGGAACGCGACACGCAAGGGCAGTGCCTGAAGCTCACGGACAAATGCGACCGCTATTGCCAGCGCCAATGCCGCACGTCGGGCGGACCGCTGCTGCCGATCGAGATGCCGTGGGATTGACGAGCGGGCGGACTAGTGTGGTGGATTTGAAGTTCGTCCAATCGCCGCCGCAAGCACGTAGACGAACTTCAAATCCAAAACCACACTAGAATCGTAAACTTGCTAGTGTCCCTTTGATTCCGAAGTTCGCATCAGGGGGGCGGCAAAGATATGCGAACTTCGGAATCGGGACACTAGTCCACCGTCTCCAAATCCCATTTCGGCGCGCGCTGCGGCGGATCGGCGATGCGTATTTTGCGGCTGCGCAACGCTGAAACTTGTTTCATTTCACCGTCGCTGAGCGCGAAGCCGAAGACATCGAGATTTTCGACGATGTGCCCCTCTTCAAGAGCGCGCGGCACCGCGGCGACCATCGGCTGTTGGATCAGCCACCGCAAACATATTTGCGCCGGCGATTTGCCGTGCGCCTTCGCGATTTCGCCGATGACGGGATCGTCGAGCAGCTTGCCGCGCGCCGTCGGACAATAGGCGGTCAGGATCATGCCGTGTCGGCGCAACGCGGCCATCATGCGGTCTTGCGGCAGGTAGGCGTGATACTCGATCTGATTGGTGACGAGGGGTTCGGGGCAGACGTGCACGGCTTCGTCGAGCATGGCGATGGTATAGTTCGACACGCCGATGTGCCGCGCCAGGCCTTGCCGCTTTGCCTTGGCGAGAGCACCCAACGTCTCGGTAAGCGGGACGTTCGGTTGCGGCCAATGCACCAGCAGTAGGTCGACATAGTCCAGGCCGAGCGCTTTCAGGCTGGTCTCGGCGGACCGGAGAAAATCCGCTTCGCGCGCATTCTCCTCGGTGACCTTCGTCGTGACCCACAATTCGCTGCGCGCGATGCCGCTGGCGCGGATACCTTCGCCGACGCGCTCCTCGGTGCCGTATTTGCGCGCCGTGTCGATCAGACGGTAGCCGGACGCTATCGCGAAGGCGACCAGTTCTGCCGGACGGTCCGGCAGTTCCATGGTGCCGTAGCCGATCGCCGGCATAGTCGCGCCGTGCGCAGTAAGGGTGAGGGCCTTGGACGACTGCATCGTAGACTCCGGGACTATTGCCGAACGGCAATTAGCACGGGCCTACATCCTCTGGATACCGGCCTGATCGATAATCGCCTTGAACGCTTTTATCTCTTTGGAGAGACGGGTCCAGGCATGGGCTCCGCCTTCCGGCCGCACCAGGAAGCCGGCCTTGTACAGCTTGTCTTTCATGTCCGGCGTCGACATCACCTTAATCGTTTCCGTCTCGAGCCACTTCAGTATCTCGGGTGGCGTCTTGGATGGCGCCAGCAGCGCGGTGTCGGTGCCAAACACGAAATCCGGATAGCCTTGTTCCCGCATGGTGGGGACGTCCGGCATGTCCGGCCAACGGGTTTCGCCGGTAACGGCGAGGCAACGCAAGGTGCCCGCCTGGATATGCGGGGCGGCCGGCGGTAGCGCCGTGGAGCACATATCCACCGTGCCGCCGAGAATGGCCTGCACCGCGTCGCCGCCGCCTTTGAACACGATGGTCTGCATCTTGGGCAGCTTCTCGATCAATTTCAGGACTTCGACCTGAATGTACAAAGAGGAGCTGAGCGCCGGCGTCGAAACGTTGAATTTCTCGGGATTTGATCTGGCGAGCGCGACAGCATCCTTGATGGTCTTCGCCGGCGAACCGGACTGGACCACAAAGGCATTGGGTGACGTCGCCAGTTCGCTGAGGCCGACAAAGTCCGTTTCCGCGTTGAACGGCAGTTCCTTGAAGATGGCGACGTTGACGGAGAATTGTGTGCTGGCGAGCAGGATGGTGTAGCCGTCCGGATCGGAACGGGCGACGTTGCCCATGCCGACATTGCCGCCGCCGCCGGCGCGATTTTCGACGATGAAGGTCTTGCCGGTCGACTGCTGAAGGGCCGCCGCCGTCATGCGGGCGATAAGATCCGCCGGGCCGCCCGGCGTCACAGACGCGATGATCCTGATCGGACGCTCGGGATAAGCGGCCAGCGCTGATTGCATGCGCAGGAACGTCGGCGCGGCGAGCAGACCGCTCGCCTTGATGATGCCGCGGCGCGACAGTTTCATAGTTGGACCGTGAGATTTACCCATCGTTATTCCTCCCCTGATGTCGAACGATAATCGTTACGCCGGCGGCGGTACCTCGCAGGCGAGAATGCTGGACGTCTCGGAATCGGTGATGAACAGCGTGCGGCCGTCGGGCGCGAAGGCGCAGTTTGTTGTGGTGCGGCCTGCGCACGACACGATGCGATAGCAAGGCTCGGCGATGGAATTGAGAACCCAGACGCAGCCATGCGCAGGATCGCAGATGAACAGGCGGTCGTATTGATCGACCGCAAGACCGTCCGGCCCGTTGGTGCCGCCCGGCATCTGAGTGAAGCATTGCGCCTTGGTGACGGTCGCGTCGTTGCGCAGCATGAAGCGCCAGACCTGGGCCGAGCGCGACATCGCGACGTAGAGGTGGGTCTTCGCCTTGTTCAGGACGAGGCCGTTCGGACTTGGGCCATTGTGCACCAGGCAGTCGAGGCGCCCATCAGGATGAATGCGCCAGACTTTGCCGCTCGGATCGTGCAGCCCGGTGGTGCCCTGGTCGGTGAACAAAATAGAGCCGTCGGGATGCAGCGTGAGGTCGTTCGGGCCCTTGAAACCCTCGGTCAAAAGCGTGCGCAGATGCGGGGTGACTTTGCCCGTGGCCGGATCGATCCGCATGATGCCGTTGCGGTAATCCGCGACGATCAGATTGCCGTCGGGAAGAAACTTCATCCCGTTCGGCCAACCGTCATATTGCGCGATCAGTTCCCATTCAGTGCCGTCGATGCGGAAGATGCGGCCATAAGGGATGTCGACGATATAGAGCCGGCCCTGGGCATCGAAGCAGGGCCCCTCGAAGGCGGCGTCGACGGCATGACCGCCGCGGTTGATGTCGCTCCACTCGTTGCGCACGGGCTTGCGAAAGCGCTCGGGCAGGGTGGTGACGATCTTGGTCGGCAGATGCGGCGGCGGTGAAAACCACATGGCGGCCTTCCTCAATCCACCGGCGGCGGCGGATTGCCGATCTCGGCCAAACGGCCGTCGTCCGACATGATCTTCACGAAGATCACCAGCGATTTCATCAAGGTCGGCATGCCGAAGTGGGCCGAGCTTTGGAACAAGACTTCAAGAATCTCGCAGGGCTTGGCGCCGGCACGCAGCGCGCCACGCATATGCGAGCGGATCTGGATGCCTTCGGCGACGGCGAAGCAGTTGCCGATGATGCACAGAATACGGGTGCGGTCGTCGAGAATGCCGCGGCCATAAATGCCGCGGTAGGTGAAGTCGATCCAAAGATCGGCGAAGTCCGCGTCGAGGCTGTGCAGATAAGACAGCATGTTGAGATGATGCTTGGGGCGCAGCCGAAGGCCGGTGCTGACGCCGCGCCAATCATGCTCCGTCATCATTTTGTCGCGACGCGGATCGGTCACGTCGTCGGGATGCCAATGCTTGCGCTCATCGTCCATCGAGCGCTTGGCATCGTTTTCGACCAGCGGTGGCTGTTCGGCGCGCAACTTGTCGAGAACGCCCGCCTCGCGGGCCGCGGGTTCGAAAACCTTCAGAGCGGCGTCGATCACCGAATTGCCGCCATAGACAACCGATTGGAGAATGACTTCGAGCGTCTCGCGCGGCGCAACATCGGCCTTCCAGGCGGCACGAAGGGCCTCGCCGAGTGCATCGGCGTTGCGCGTCATGGTGAACTGGCCGATCAGCACCAGAAAGCGCGTGCGCTCATCCAGAACCTTGCGGCGCGCGAGGCCTTTGACGGCATAGTCGAGCCAGAGCTGCGTGAAGTGCGGATCGAGGCTGTCGCGCAAGGCGAGGCGATCGTCGAAAGCATCCGCTTGAATCCGCCGGCCGGTCGCAATCGTCTCGGCGTCGTACTTGGTCTGCATCCTTGCCTCACTCCAATTTTTTTGAATCGAGGACGTCTGGCCCCGTGAGAGTGATGGCTCATAACACGATGAAATAATTTTGGCCAACTTGACCGCACAGCAGAAGTAAAGAATATTATACAAACAAACTGTCCACAATGAGGACAATGCCCGTGGCTCCTTCAATGCCCATCAAGACCGATCGTGCCGACGATCCGGATCGTTCCGCCGTCAAAAGCCTGCGCAAGGCGCTGACCGTGCTCAATGTCATCGCCGGCGCCGACCGGCCGCTGACGGTCGCGGAAGTGGCGATCAATGCTGGCATCGCGCGGCCGACCGCTTATCGCTTCGTGCAGACGCTGGTCGCTGCGGGATACATTTCGCAGGATCCGGTCGACGGCCGACTGTCGGTAGGCTTTGCCGTGCTGCCTTTGGCGTCTAGCCTGCTCGATCGCAATCGGATGCGCATCGAAGCGCTGCCGCACCTTCATAGCCTCGCCAAGGAAACCGGCGAGCGCGCCAATCTCGGCATCCTCTATCGCGATCGCGTTCTGTACATCGCCGGCGTCGAAAAGCCGGCGCTGCCGACGATCTATTCGCGCTTCGGCAAGAACGCGCCGGCGCATTGTTCGTCGCTCGGCAAAGCCATCCTGGCCTATATGCCGGACGCCGACGTCCAGGCGCTGCTCGCCCGCGCGCCGCTCACGGCGCACACACCGACGACCATCACCAGCCGGGCGGCCTTCACCAAAGAGATCGCCGATACGCGCGCGCGCGGCTACGCGCTCGATCGGGCCGAGCATGTGCTGAGCTCGAGCTGCCTGGCCGCGCCCATTTTCGATGCAAACAATCGCCCTATCGGCGCCATTGGCGTCAGCGGCCGCGAACTCGAGCCGCTGATCAAGCACCAGGAACTGGTGCGCCACACGGCGGAAATCATTTCCCACCACTTGCTGTAATTGAAGTCCCTCACAGAAAGCGAAAGACCGGACACGCCATGGAAAAGCTGATCATTACCGTTGCCTGCGACTCGCGGACCTCTTACCCGATCAATCATTATTGCCCGCCGCAGGAAGATATCGAGGGCGTCGCCCAGCAATATCTCGACAGCGTCAAGGCCGGCGCCGCGATTACGCATATCCATGGCATCCGCACGCTCGAAGAGACCATGCAGGCCGACGGCCGTCAGGTGTCGCGCATGGATCAGGACGGCTGGAAGCGCCTGAACGACGCGATCCTGTCAAAGAGCGAGCCGATCATGCAGTTCGGCGTCGCCAGCGCGCGCATCGCGGAGAAGGTCAAGCTGATGGAGCTTGGCCCCGACATGATGGCGGTCGCCTTCAACGCGCACGACGAGTACTTCAATCCCGATCCGCAGTTTCCGCCGAAGCGCATGATGGCGATCCATCCGGTGGAAGAACTGATCGACTACGCCAAGGCGGCCGAGAAGCATAAGGTCAAGCTCGAGGTTGAGTGCTTCCACACCGGCGGATTCTGGAATCTCGATTTCGTCCGCAAGCAGGGTTACCTTAAGCACGCCTACACCACGTTGTTCCTCGGCTGGCCCGGCGGCACCTGGACGCCGGCGACCGAAAAGGCGTTGATCTTCATGGTCGATCATCTGCCGCAGAACGTCGTCTGGAATGTCAGCGTGATGAATCCGGAAAAGCAGTGGGACCTGCTGGCGCTGGCGGTTTCGCTCGGCGGCCATGTCCGCGTCGGCTACGAAGATAACCCGTATATCGCGCCGGGCGAACTCGCCAAGAACAATGCCGTGCTGGTCGAACGCATGGTGAAAATCGCCCAGGGTCTCGGCCGCGACATCGCGACGCCGAAGGAAGCGCGCAAGATCCTCGGCCTCTACAAGCAATAAAAACGCCGCGCCGAAAACGGCGGGCATCGGGCTGGCGTCACAAGACGCCAGCCCAAACTAAAACAGGGAGGATGCAAATGCGAACGAACACGATTGTGAAGCCAGCACACGGCTTGGTTTGCGCGATGCTGGGTGTTGTCGCGGCTCTCGCCGCGCTGCTGCCGATGCCGGCCGAAGCCGCCGGTTTTCCCGAGCGCCCGATCCGCATCATCGTTCCCTTTGCTCCAGGCGGCGCCAGCGATCTGATCGCGCGCGTCATCAGCGGTCCGCTGCAGCAAGAACTCGGTCAGTCGGTCATCGTCGAAAACCGTCCCGGTGCCAATGGCAACATCGGCATCGGTTTCGTCGCCAACGCCGACCCCGACGGCTACACGCTCCTGGTCGCCTCGAGCGTCATTTTTGTGAACAAGCCGCTGCAACGGCCGAACAGCTTCGACCCGGCAACCGATTTCGCGCCGATCGCCGATCTTGGCGGCTCGCCGGATGCGATACTGGTGCGCACCGAAAGCGACATCAAAGATTTCGCCGACCTGATGAAGCGGGCCAAGGACAAGCCCGGGCACATCACGTTCTCGAGCCCCGGCGTCGGCAGCATTTCGCAGCTCGGCATTGAGCTGTTGGATGTGCGCACCGGCATAAAACTCGTGCATGTGCCCTACACCGGCGCCGGTCCAGCCGTGCAGGCCGGTCTGGCCGGTACGACCGATCTGGCCGCCGTGAATATTTCAGCGGCCATGCCGCTGGTCAAAGCCGGAAAAATGCGAGCGCTCATTCAAACCGGCGACAAGCGCTGGTTCGAGCTACCGGAGGTTGCCACGCTGACGGAAGCTGGCATTGCCAACGCCGAGTCCGAAACGCTGCAGGTCTTGTTGGCGCCGGCAAAGACGCCGCAGGCGGTCACCGATCGTCTCAGCGAGGCCGTCGTCAAGGTCCTCAAGAATCCGCAGATCCGCGAGAACTTGCTAAAAACGGGTTTTGCCGTCGCCGGCACCGGCTCGGTTGAAGCCAAGAAGCTGATCGCGACCGAGACAGCGAAGTGGCGTGAGGTCATTACGCAGGGAAACCTGAAGGTAAATTGAGCAGCGTGACCGGCTTTGACACGATCATCATCGGCGCCGGCTCGGCCGGCTGCGTGCTCGCCAACCGTTTATCGGCGCAGTCGGGGCGGAGGGTGCTGCTGATCGAGGCCGGCCAAGACATGCCCCCCGGTCATGAACCGGCCGACGTGCTCGATACCTACACCTCGTCCTACTACAACAGCGCCTACAAATGGCCCGGCCTGAAGGCGCACTGGCGTACGCGCGAGACATCGCCGGAAGTGACCTTCGACCAGGGACGCATCATGGGCGGCGGCTCGACCGTGATGGGCATGATCGCGCTGCGCGGCATGCCCGACGACTATGACGGCTGGGAGCGGCTCGGCGCGTCGGGCTGGGGCTGGAACGACGTCCTGCCGTATTTCCGCAAGCTGGAAACCGACACCGATTTCCACGGCGATCTGCACGGCGACAGCGGACCCATTCCGATCCGCCGCACGCCGCCGGAAAGTTGGCCGCCGCTGTCCCGCGCCGTCGAACAATACGCGCGCGAGCGGCAGATACCGAACATCGCCGACATGAACGGCGATTTCCGCGACGGCCACGGCTCGCTGCCGATGAGCAGCACGCTGACGCGGCGCGCCGGAACCTCGATGGTCTATCTCGACGCGGCGGTGCGCGCCCGCAGCAATCTGACGATCATGTCCCGCGCATCGGTGACGGAATTTCTGTTCGAGGGCCGCAAGGTCATTGGCGTATCGGTCGCGGTCGACGGCGCCGAGAGAGAATTCCGCGCGAGTGAGGTGATCGTCGCCGGCGGCGCGATTGCGTCGCCCGCCATGCTGTTGCGGGCCGGCATCGGGCCGGCCGACGAATTGCGCGCGATGGGCATCGATGTCGTCGCCGATCTGCGCGGGGTCGGGCGTAACCTGCAAAATCATCCGCTGCTGTTTCTGGCGGCGCATCTGCGCCGCGGCGCGCGGCAGCCGAAGGCGCTGCGGCCACATCCGATGACGTGTCTGCGCTATTCCTCCGCGCTGCCGGGGTCAACGCCGAACGACATGTACATCGCCGCGCACAGCAAGTCGTCCTGGAGCGCGCTCGGCGCACAGCTCGCCACTTTCAATGCGACAATCTTCAAACCGGCCTCGCGCGGCCGCGTGACGCTGACCTCCACCGACGCGGCGAAACAGCCGCGCATCGAGTTCAATTTTGTCGGCGAGGAGCTCGATCTCATCCGCCTGATGGACGGCTTCCGCCGCATCGTTGATCTCGCCTTCAGCGATGCGGTGCGTCCCCTGTGCACGACCATTTTCCCTGTCCGGTTCACCGATCGCATTCGCCAACTCAATGCGCTCAACAGCGCCAACGCGATCAAGGCGAAGTTGATCGCCACCGCGGTCGATGCCGCGCCGTTTCTCGCCGACGCGGTGTTCAGCCGCCTGACCGGCCGCCGCGTCGACCTTGTCGGCCTGACCACCGACAACGATGCCTTGGCTGAGTACGTGCGCGAGAACGTCGCCGGCACATTCCACGTCTCCGGCACTTGCCGCATGGGGCAGGCGGACGATCCAGACACGGTTGTCGATACCAGCGGACGCGTCCATGGCGTCGGCGGGTTGCGCGTGGTCGATGCCTCGATCATGCCGGCGATCCCGCGCGGCAATACCAATATTCCCACCATCATGCTGGCGGAAAAAGTCGGCGCCGGGATGGTTGCCGAGCCTTCGGCCGGCGCGGAAGCCGCGCATGGCTGAGCGCACCCTCGGCACGACAAAGCTGCCATTCTCGGCCGTCGGGCTGGGCTGTAACAATTTCGGCATCCGGCTCGATCAGGCCGCGGCGAACGAGATTGTCGGCGCCGCCCTCGACTGCGGCGTCACCGTCTTCGACACCGCCGATGTCTATGGCAAGCGTGGCGGTTCGGAAACTATCCTCGGCGAAGCGCTCGGCGCGCGCCGCAAGGACGTCATCCTCGTTACGAAATTCGGCATAGCGATGGACGACGAGGGGCAGTTGAAAGGCGGCTCGCGTGCCTATGTGATGAGCGCCGTTGAAGCGAGCCTCAAGCGGCTCAAGACCGACTGGATCGACCTTTACTACTATCACCGACCCGATCCATCGACGCCGATCGAGGAAACCTTAGGCGCACTCGATCAACTCGTGCAGCAAGGCAAGGTGCGCGCCATCGGCTGTTCGAACATGTCGGCGGCGCAGGTGACGCAAGCCCAGAAAGTTTCGCGGGAGCAGGGTCTTGCTCGTTTCGTCTGCTGCCAGGATCAATATAGCCTGCTCGCACGTCAGATCGAAGCCGAGTTCATTCCGGCGATCGAGGCGCAGCACCTTACGCTGCTGCCGTATTTTCCGCTCGCTGGCGGCATGCTGAGCGGCAAATACCAATTCGGCGCGCCGATCCCCGAAGGCTCGCGGCTTTCGTACAAACGCTACTCGGAGCGTTTCCTCAACGACGAGAATTTTCACATCGTGGAACGCTTAAAAGCATTCTGCGCCCAGCGCGGCCGTTCGCTGCTTGAACTGGCGTTTGGGTGGTTGTTGTCTAAGCCGGTGGTTGGCGGCGTGATCGCGGGGGCGAGCACGGCGGAACAGGTTCGGCAAAACGTCGCGGCGACCGGCTGGCGGCTTGATGCGGCCGAAATGGCCGAGGTCGACCGTCTCTCGGCCAGGGAGTTCGCGCACTAGATTGCACTTCATTCACGCAAGAACAAACAGAACACTTAGGGAGGATCCAATGTCGACAACTCTGCTCCGAAAGCGCCTCGCGGCGTCGCTTCTCGCCACACTGGCGTTTGCCACGGTCTCGCTCGGCAGCGCGCGCGCCGAGTATCCCGAGCGGCCGATCACCATCATCTCCTGCTTCCCCGCCGGCGGCGGCACCGACGTCGCCGCGCGCATGATCAATGTTCAGCTCGGCGAAGCGCTCGGCAAACCGGTTATCATCGAAAACCGCGGCGGCGCCGGCGGCTCGCTCGGCACGGCCTACGCCGCGCGCGCCACCCCGGATGGCTATACGCTGCTGGCTTGCTCCAGCGCCTTTGTCGTCAACCCAAGCCTCTATGCGAGAACAACCTACGATCCACTGAAAGATTTCATCCCGGTGATGGCGATCGGCGCGTCGGCGAATGTCTTCGTGGTGCCGGAGCAATCCAAAATCAAATCCATGAAGGACTTCATTGCCGCGGCCAAGGCTAATCCGGGCAAGCTGAATTGGACCAGCCCGGGGGCAGGGACCACGCCGCAGCTCGCCGGCGAAATCCTCAAGATGAAGACCGGCATCGACATGGTGCATATCCCCTTTGCCGGCGCCGGCCCGGCGATGACCGCAGTGCTCGGCGGGCAGGTCGACATGTACACCGCCAATTACGGGTCGATCACTGGCCTCATCGCCAGCGGCAAAGTGCGGGTGATCGCCGTTGGCGCGCGGACACGATTGACGGACTTGCCCGACGTGCCGACGCTTGAAGAGCTCGGCATCAAGGATTCTAGCACCGACAACTTCCAGGGCATCTTCGCGCCCGCCGGAACGCCGCAGCCGATCATCGACAAATTGGCAAGCGCCTTGGCGGAAATTCTCGCCCGTCCTGACGTCAAGGAAAAATACGTCAAGATCGGGCTGCCGGTGGTAGCCGAGGGCCCTGCAGCCTTCCGCGCCCGCGTTGAGCACGAGGTGCCGATGTACAGAGAGATCATCGAAAAGGGCGGGCTTAAAATAAACTGAGCCGGGCGAGGAACATCCCAATCCGGGAGTCTGTCGCGTTGCGCCGGGAAATTGCGGACGTCCGCGTGCCCTAGTGGTTGGCGCGCCGGTTCACTGGAACTCGCCCAGGGATCGGCGCCGTCGCTCGATCCCGCCGTTCCACGTCGCGGGCCCGGTGAAGGTATTTTTCGGCCATCTCGTGCGCATCCCTGGCCTCGGGCTTGCTGCCAAGCCTGCGCTCGATGTCCAAGTAGAAAGCCGCGTAAGCGCGCAGCTCATTCGCATCCATGGGCCACCTTTTTTAGAAGTTGGACCTGGCGAGAATTGCGATTCTCATGCCCGACTAGCGGCTCTTCAGCCCCTATACGTTAACCTGGTACATTATGTCCGGTTCCGGACATAAGAGGGTATCTTTTGAGGAACTCAAGCCAGCCGCGGTCCGGCTGGGCGAGCCCCGCGGCGGTGCCACCGCCTGGCGGTAGTGCTCGGCGTATCAGCCGGCGTCCTTCTTGTGCGGCGCCTTTGCCGAAGCCGCGTCACGGGCCAGCCGTGCCGCGCGCAGCCGTTCGGTTCGCTCGCGCAGACTTTCGGTCTCGGTCAGGTATTCTCGCCACGCTTGTTGCGCGTCGTCTTTCTCGTTCGTCCGGCGCTCAACGAGCTGCTCGCGCGTCAGTGGCGGCCGGGCTTTTGTCTTGGACTGGGGCATGGCCCAGATATAGGGGCGGTCGAACGGTCCGCTACTACATGACGAAAAATTTATGAGAAGCGGCCACGCTGCGCTAGGCTCTTTCCAACGCGCGGAGCTATTCGTGTGAAAGGATGCGGCATGGCAACCCAGATTGCGGACGAGTCTCGCGAGTCTATGCGTGCCGCGCCCGGGGCGGCACCGACTTGGCCGGACCAAATCTTCCAGAGGCTGCGCGAGGCGGGGATCAGTCAGATGGTCTATGTCCCCGATGCGGGCCACGCGCGACTGATCGAATTGTGCCATCAAGCCAACGATATCAATTGCACCGTGCTCACGACCGAAGAGGAAGGCATCGGAATTCTTGCCGGAGCCTGGCTCGGCGGCGAGCGCGGCGTCTTGCTGATGCAGAGCAGCGGCGTCGGCAATTGCATCAATACGCTCTCTCTCGCCAAGGTCTGCGGTTTCCCCCTCTTGATGATCGTGACGATGCGCGGGCAGTGGGGCGAGACCAATCCCTGGCAAGTGCCGATGGGACAGATCACGGCCGATAGTCTGCGGCTGACGGGTGCGATCGTTTACGAAGTAAATGAGGCGGAATCGGCTGCGGCGGCTGTCGAAGCGGCGGCCCGTATCGCTTTCAACGGCGGCCTCACGGCAGCCGTGCTGCTGTCGCAGCGGATGCTCGGAACCAAGCTCTTCAAGGATTGATGCCATGCAAGACCAAACCGAGCTGATGCGCCGCGACGTGGTCGCGCAAATTCTCGCCGACCGCGGTGACATTCTCGTTGTGACGGGCCTCGGCTCGCCGACTTATGACTGCGCGGCCGCCGGTGACCATCCGCTCAATTTTTATCTCTGGGGAGCCATGGGCAGCGCCGTCACCGTCGGCTTGGGGCTGGCGATGGCGCAGCCGAAACGCCGCGTGTTGGTCATTACCGGCGATGGCGAATTGTTGATGGGATTAGGCGCGCTGGCCACCGTCGGCGCGAAAAAACCCGGCAATTTGGCGATCGCCGTGATCGACAACGAGCATTACGGCGAAACCGGAATGCAACGGACTCATACCAGCGCCGGTGTCGATTTGGCGGGCATGGCGCGCTCGGCGGACTTTGAACAGACCGCGACGGTGCGGGCAGCGGGCGAACTCAAGGGTGCGATCGCAATGCTGTTGAAGTCCAAAGGCCCGGTGATGGCCGTGCTCAAGGTTTCGACCGCGAGGGATCCGCTGGTGCTGCCGAGTTGGGACGGTCCCTTGCAGAAATCACGGTTTCGCCAGGCCCTGCTCGGTGACAAAGCCGCGTGAAAGTGTCAAACGCGTCCCAGTAATTTCCTTTCCAACATTGGCAGCGCCATAATACGTGATGCTTTTACCGCTTTCTCGTCTTTGCGCTTTGCTCCTTGCGGCCGCACTTGTTCTCGTCAGCGCCATGAACGCGCGTGCGATGGAAGGCGGCCAAAGTCCCTATTTCAAAGGCTATCGGGATTTTATGACCGGCGTTTTGCCGTCGCCAGGCGTGCAAGCGCGGGAGGACTTATTCATTTACAGCGGCACCGAGCGCTCGACCATTCCGCAGGGTCAACTCAGCGTGGGCCTCAAGGCGGTCAGTAGCGTCCTGGCCGTGACCGCGGTCACGCCCTATCAAATTTTAGGTGGAGACTACGGGTTTGCGCTGCGTGGCGCGGTCATGCAGGTCAACGCCAGCCAATCCGTGGCGGCGCCGAGGGGCACGCTCGGCGCCAGCGGTAGACTCGACGGCTTCAACGACATCGTGGCCACTCCTTTTATTGTCGGATGGCACGCCGGATATCTCCATTGGAACGTCTCGACGTCCGTCTGGATACCTGCCGGCAGTTTTGACAAAAACAGAACGGCCAACACAGGCAAGAATGTTTGGGGCCTGTCGCCGCAGTTCGGCGCCACCTATTTCAATATGAAGACTGGCTGGGAGGTTTCGGGCGCCGCGATCTACGTCATAAGTTCGACGAACACCGATACGAATTATCGTTCGGGCGATATGGCCCATTTTGATTTTGCATTCGGCAAGGCGCTCTCACGGCAATTCAAGCTCGGCCTCGTCGGCTACTACGCCCAGCAGCTCACCGCCGACAGCGGAACCGGCGCCATTCTCGGCGCGCGCAAACTGCGGATCGCCGGAGTAGGGCCCGGCGTCACCTATAGCTTCATGTTGAACGAAGTCGCCGTGAATCTCGTCGCGAAATACTATCGAGAGTTTGACGCGCAAAATACGACGCAGGGTGACGTCAGCTCGTTGTCGATGCGCTTTAAATTCTGACACGCATCGGCGTAGGCGCGTGCGCTGGCGGAAGGGGTGTCCGACATAGCTTATTATTAGTAATATTTCGGCATCCGCTTGATAGCTACCCACATTCGTACCCACCCCTTAAATTTCGAGCTGCCGAAAATCGATAGGCATTTTGGCGAGGATCCGCTTCACAGAACGTATAATTAGATGCCGCCCCTGCACCGTTATTTCAATGAGTTAAGTCTGGGGTGCGGACTACATCAAAAAATGAAGGGCATTTGATCGAACCCGGTGTCGAAGTGTGGGGGCGACTTTGATCAAAAGTTCGAGTTCAAATTTTTCTGAGGATGCGCCTCGGCTAAACATTAGCCGCCGGATACTCTCTGCGGGCGAAAGCCGTTAGGTCGAGCGCCAAGGGCTGAAGCTTGGCGGCAAGTTCAGGGCCGCCGCCCGCCAAAAATTCGAGTAAATCTTCTTGGTTGGGCTGGCGGCGCTGCCTCAACGAGGGGCTGGTCGGCGGCGAAGGCTTTGCGATCGATGCCAGCCTGATCAAGGCGGGCGCGAACCGGCAGAAGGGCATAGAGCGTGAGAAAGGCCGCCCGCCGGAATCCGCAGGCCGCGGCGTTGAAGAGTATCTGGCCGTGCTCGACGATGGTGCCTTCGGCGCCGCGAGCGAGGTCAAGCCCTCCTAAGCGGCTAGCTGTGGTCGGAACACCACATCGGCCCAGTAGTTGGCGGCACCGAAGGTGCTGGTCGGGAAGATGCCGGCGGTGTTGGTGCCGCCGTAGGCGTAGACGCCGTTGCCGCCGGCCGTCGTGGTGGACGGTGCTGTCAGCGTGCCGCTGGTAAAGGCGGCGGTGAAGAAGTTGTTGGTCGCCACATAGGTGCCGGTCGTGTGGTACGACGCGATATAGGTCGTGTTGGCGTTGATGTTGACGGGCGTCGCCAGGGGCACGGTCTGCCAGCCGGTCGCCGCCGTGTTGGTGAAGGTCGCGCTGGCGAGCTTCGTTCCGGTCGCGGTCCACAGGTCGAGCAGATCCGAGCCGGTGTCGTTGGCGCTGCGGTAGAACTTGAGGGCGGTGATCTGGCCGGCCGTGGAGGACGTGAACTTCACGCCGACTTCCAGCGGCGAACCGTCATTCAAATTGGTCTGCGCCGGTATGTTGGA
>Ga0193699_10000218_pt1 | contig 25788 bp, 19 predicted proteins | sample L3c2metaG_FD_160095 | JGI IMG/M metagenome (GOLD analysis project Ga0193699, IMG submission 160095) | Soil microbial communities from a riparian zone of the East river system, Colorado, United States - L3c2 | ecosystem: Environmental > Terrestrial > Soil > Riparian zone | place: USA: East...
GCAGGCGGAGAGTTGCATATTGATACCACGCGGGACTCTGGCACCCGGGTCGTAGCGCGGATCAGAATGGAGACGGAGGCGGCTTGAAGGATGGCGTGATCACAGTTGTACTGGTTGACGACCACGCCGTCGTGCGCGCCGGACTCAAGGCCGTGCTCGGCACCGCCAAGGACATCAAGGTCATCGGCGAAGGATCAACCGGTAAGGATGCAATTTCGCTCGCTGATCGACTCGATCCCGACATCATCGTGATGGATCTGTCGATGGGCGAGATGGATGGAGTCGAGGCGACCAAGGTTCTCGTATCCAAGGAGGCACGCGCCCGCATACTCATCCTCACCATGCACGCCGAAGATTCGTACCTCGTTCCGATTCTGGAAGCGGGCGCGAATGGGTACCTGGTCAAGAGCGCTGCCGACCGCGAGCTAATAGACGCGGTCCGGGCCGTAGCGCACGGCGACGTCTACATGCAGCCTTCGGCGGCTCGGGCTCTAGCGCAGCGCATCCAGCGCAAAGCGGAGCACATGGATGAGCGCACCAAATATGAGAAGCTCACCGAACGCGAGCAGAATGTTCTTCGCTACGTCGCGCGTGGCTACAGCGCTCCCGAGATTGGAGAGAAACTGTTCATCAGTCCCAAGACTGTCGACACCTACAAGCAGCGCATCAACGAGAAGCTCGGCCTCGCGCATCGCTCCGACTACGTGAGCTTCGCGTTGAAGATAGGCCTGCTGGCTGATTAGTAATCCCGGGGCTACCGGCTAAACACGGAGAGAGGCGCCGGTCAGAATCGAACTGACGAATAGCAGATTTGCAGTCTGCCGCCTTACCACTTGGCCACGGCGCCGTGCAACAAAGTTATCCGGTCCTGAGCCCCCAGAGCAATCGCGCCACGAAGATACCTAGCCCTATTCCCACAGCGACGATCAACACCAGCGCAATCACCGCAAGAACAGTCGCTCCGATCACCCCGCGACTCTCGCCGGAAGGTGCGGCGGTCACCGCAATGTGACGCTCGAGCAGCTCGACGTTCTTTATGTTCGCCTTCCACGCCGCGTCGAACAGATCTCCTAACGCCGGAACTGAGCCCACCAGCGTATCGATGCCAACGTTGGCGAGCATCCTCGCCAGAGTAAGTGTCGGGACTTCCGCGCGTGCAGCTTCCAGAATTATGTAGCCGGAAAGCAGACCGCCGATCAAATCGCCGGCTACCGGAATCAGCCCCACAATCGCATCGAAACCAAACCTCCAGCGCGTGCCTGGAATTTGTATTGCGTTGTCCAAAAACTGCGCGAGCCCGCGAATCCTGCGTGCTCTCGTCGCGTCAACGGCGAGCGCAGTTTCTGAAGACCGCGCCGGAAACTGTGGATTTGTCCTGCTCACCGCGATGCCTTCGCCTCGAGCGCCGACATTCGCTTGACCCCGGGATAGGGTTGCTCGCCCTTGATCGCGCGCCACAAGATGCGGTTGAAGAGATCGTCGTCCGACGTATCCTCTTTCTCCAGCGTCAGTCTCTTCGATGCTTCCGCCAGTGCACCTCGCTTGGGATTCTTCTCATCGAGCGGGACGGCTGACTTGAGCGCAACGTACGGCGTCAGGTCAGCCGTCGTTTCCCAGATCTCGCGCAACGGACGCCCGTAATGGTCGAACTGCGACATCCGGCCAAGGCTCAGTATGTCCTCGATCGTCGCGAGCACATCCGTCGTGTTGGCAAAACGATGAAAAACCCCTCCCCGGTTGTACGGTGAAATCACCAGCAGCGGAGACCGATGCGAGTCGACGTGATCGGGCCCGTCCTGCGCGTCGTCCTCGAGCACGAATACGACCGTGCTCTTCCAGAACGGACTCTTCGTCAGGGCTTCGATGATTCTCCCCAGTGCCAGATCGTTGTCAGCCATGTAGGCGCGCGGAGTCGGACTCCCGGCGCGCGCGCCCGACGTATGATCGTTCGGCAGTCGCACGAACTCGAGCGCCGGCAAGTTTCCGGCGCGTACGAATTCCTGGAACTCCTTCAGCCAAATATCGGCGCGCACCTGATCGGAGACCTGCATCGCAAAGCCCGGGTACGTGGTGTTTGTGTGGGCGGCGAGAGCTGGCTTCGTCGCCGTGTACGCGGGCGCCTTCAACCCAGTCGGATCGTCCGGTTCGTCGACGAACTCGCCGTAGTTTCTGTACGAGATCCCGGCCCGATCCGCGAGATTCCACAGATATCCACTCGACGGCTCCGCCGCATCATCCTCGGGCATGACGCCGCGATTGAATCCTTCGTAGTCGTAACTCCGGCCCCGCGAAGAGTAGTTCGACGGTATCGTCTTTTCCGCGTAGTCGGTGACGTACGCAGCCATCGACCAGTTGTGTCCGTCGGGACTCACTTCGGCGTTGACGAAGAACCTGTCGAAGATTCCAAACCGCTCGGCCAGTGCATGATGATTGGGTGACACCGCGCGCGGGAAAAAGACGAGTGATGAATCACCATCTGCCTGTGACAGGTCGCCCAGCACCTGATCGTAGGTGCGATTCTCCTTGATGATGTAGATCACGTGCTCGAACGGCGGATATTTCTTGTCACGTTGCGTCACGTCCCAGCTGTTCGCCGTTGCAACTCGCTTTGAAAAACCAGCGAGATCCGACGTACCTGCCTTTGCCGCGGGGACGATCGTCAGAGTGCCGTTGATCTGCCCCAGCGTGTAGTCCGGTGAGTTCGGCGGCCTTGAATGGCCTGGCTGCCAGTGTCCTCGGTTGGGACGAGTGCCGCGGCCTTTGCCGTTCACGACGAACAGATCTCCTCCATCAACTGCCACCGCGGACGGATACCAGCCGACAGGAATTCTTCCGGTCAGCGCATCGTTTCCCATCGCACCGGAGGATCCTGAAGTGCTGGCTGAAAGATCGAAGACTCCGACAGCGTTGTTGTCGGCTTCGGCAACGAACAGCCGCCTGCCATCTGGCGACACGGCCAGCGCGTTTGGCGTGCTGCCCTCTCCGGTTCCGGCCGGATTGGCATCATTGAGTGTTGCGATCACCGCGCGCGTTCGCGTGTCCAGAACACTGATTTTGTCGGTGCTTCCGGATGCGACGAAAAGGCGCGAGCCGCTCGGATCGAGCGCGAGCGCTGAGGGATGCCGGCCGACTCGAACCCTTGTTCCCGCGCCGAGCGTTCCATTTGTGCCAGCCGGAAAAATCGACACCGTCCACCCGCCCCATGCGGACGTGTACACCGTGCCATCCGGTCCAACCACGACGCCGTACGGATACCGCTCTGTGGCGAGTCTCTGCACAACGCGTCGCGATTCGAGATCCACGACCGCGAGTGAGTCGGCAAGATTCTCGGCCACATAGAGAGTGCGGCCATCCGCCGAGAGCGCGATGCCGGCCGGATAGCGCGTTCCATCCTTGCCTTTTTCTTTTACCGCAAGCACGATGCTGTCGGCAAAAATGGCCGCACCGTTACGCCAGTCGAACCGATAGATCACATCCTGGTCGCCGCCGGAGACGTACAACGATTTTCCATCCGGGCTGAACACGACCCCCAGAAAAACCGCGGGAAGTGGAATTGTTTGAAGCACTCTCCCCGAGCCTCTTTCGACAACCTGGATTCCCTGCTCTCTCCAGCCGTTGAGGAGAACGACGATCCGATCCTTCCCGGGCGACAGCGCCATCGCTAGTGGCATTGAACCGAGCTCGTATGAGATGCCGGCGGGATCGAGCGTCGCTCCGGTGGCGAGTCGACGAGCACCAGACGGATCCTGAGCGGCGACCGTGCCTTCCACTTGCGGAGATGGTGAGGTGCACGCGCCGGCGATCAGCGCCAGCGCAAATAGACGGATGACTGTTGAATTCATTGGCGAAAGATGGCATTGACACCCGATTCTGCCAGTCTGATAATGCGCCAATGAAGAGTAGCTCCAAAGAAATACGTATCATTCCGGCAACGAAGAAAGACATCCCGCTCATACGCGAGTTCATTCTCGAGCTCGCCGAGTACGAGCGCGCGAAGCCTGGAGAGGCACCCGTCACCGAGAAGGATCTTGCCGACACTCTGTTTGGAAAGCGGCCTGCTGCTGAAGTGCTGATCGCGTATCTCGGAGACGAGCCGGCAGGATTTGCCCTGTTCTTTCACAACTATTCCACCTGGCTGGGCAAGCGCGGGATTTATCTGGAAGATCTGTTCGTGCGGCCGGCTGTAAGAAAGCACGGAGTGGCGTTCGCTTTGTTACGAGCACTGGCGCGTATCGCGCTCGAGCGCGATTGCGGTCGCGTGGACTGGTCCGTGCTAACCTGGAACGAGCTCGCGATTTCGTTCTACAAGCAGATCGGCGCGAAGCACATGGATGACTGGACGACGTTCCGCCTGACCGGCGATGTGCTCGCTCAAATGGCCGGCGACCGGAAGAAAGCCGCTACCTGAGGTTGGCCAGCGCCTTCCGCGCTTCCTGGTGCCGAGGGTTTAGCTGCAGCGCGGTTCGATACTCCTCGCGGGCAAGATCTTTCGCCCCCTTCTTCTCGTAGATCGTGCCGAGCCGATAGTGAGCATGTGCTGGCTCTGGCCCACGCTCCGGGATCGGACCGGCGAGGTAGGCTTTCAGAGCCTGTTCGCCGTGGTCGAGGTTCTCGCCTGACAACGACGCGGTTCGGCCCACCTGGTAGAGAGTGATTGGCTCGTTCGGCTTTGCGCGCAGCCTTTCATCGAGCACTGCAAACGCTTTGTCGGCTTGCTTCTGGTTGGTGTAGAAGGCCGCGAGCGCAGCATAGACGCTCGCGCTATCCGGGTACGTTGTTGCCATTCCCTGTAGCTGACTCTCGGCGCAGGCGATGTCCTTGATGGCCGCGCACAGGTTCGCGGCGGCGAGAGATCCGCGATACGCATTTCTTTTCTTTATCTCGACCACCGTCTCGAGCGCTTTCTCCTTGCTGCCTCCCAAAAAGCCCGGCGCCCGCGTGTAGTAGACGATCAGATCGTCGCGGATGTCGAGATTGTCGGGGTCGAGACCGAGGCCGGTATCCAGGGCATTCTTGAGTTTTCTGGCGAGGAATGGGAGCCTGAACTTGCTCGTGTGCTCCGCCTGCGTCCCGTAAGCGCGGGCGAGCCAATCGTAGTAGACAGCGCTCTTCGGATTCAAGGCTACGGCGCGCTCGAACCAGTCCGCTGCCTTATCGGAATCGCCGTATTCCATCTCGATCCTTCCGAGATAGTACGCAGCAGTCGCGTCGGTTTGTCCTTGTGGAAGCAGAGCGGCTTGTGCCTCCGCGTACTTCCGGGCGTTGAAAAGTTGAACGCCCTGTTCGACCGATTGCCCCCGTAACGGGTTGGCGGCAAGAAAGACGGCAAAGATCGCGCAAGTCGCAGTCGATAGACGGTGTTTCATTCAACGCACCGATGAGGGTCCGAAGCGGACAATAGGTTGTACGGTCTTCGGTGACGGCTGTTCCCTATTGCAACTCCTGCGCGCGCCTAGAGGTGTTAATTCACTCCGGCACCGGCAAACCGCTTAACTTCCCGCCGGATGCGACCCAGAACGGTGTGGATGTTGAAAGGGCGCTTGGCAATCCGGAGCTGATCCAATGATCTATGGTCGTAGGCCGAGACAGCTGCTCGGCGTTTGGGGCTCATCGATCCTGATTGTCGGCCTGATCTACTGGCTCGATTTCAGCGCGCCTGCGTTGCACGAGCTGCTCGTGCCTTTCTACTACGTGATTGGTTTCCTGACGCTGTTTCTCACGTGGCGATGGTTTCGTGCGCGCTCAAAAAAGGATCGAAGGGGAAAGGATCGCCGGCACGCCGACCGTCGCGATCAGAACGATCTGCCTTCATCCTGAGAATCGCCCCGCTCCCGCTTTTTCGCGTCGACACCCGGGCGCACTTTCGACGAGTCGCTGACATCCGCCAGCTCGGCGACGTGTTCGACAAAAACCTGCGTCAGCTCGTCGACCCTGTCGTGAACCAGCATGTCGCTCGCGCGGGAGATCGTCGCCGCACGACGCGTGACTTCGTCGATGGCCGCGCGCACGGGGGCCGCGCCACTTTGCCTAATCATTAGCGCGATCGCCGTCGACGGCGCGACCTCCCCGGCGAGGCATTGCACGAGAATTGCCCGAACCTCGCTCGGCTCGACGCCATCCGTTAGACGGTTAATGGCTTCGGCTTCCAGACCTGTCCGACCGCTCATGTCAGCTCGGTTGGAGAAGGACAAAAGTGGGACTATTCACGCCGTCCTTCCCCGGCACAACGTGAGCCACCCGGACCTGGAAAAATCACAGACACTCGCCACAGCTATGGGAGGGCTCCAGAATGGCCGCGCGCAAATCATCGGGCAAGAAAAAATACGGCAAGGCGGCTTCAAAACGCGTCGCGAGCGCGATGCGTCGCCGTAAGAAAGGCACACTCAAATCAGGCAGGAGCGGGAAGACCGTCAAGAGCCGCAAGCAGGCGATAGCCATTGGGTTGTCGGAAGCGCGAAAGAAGGGAGCCAAAGTTCCGCGCAAGCCTGGGGGCCGAAAGAGTAGGTAGCTCGCTACGGCTAATACCTGATCCCGTCAGTACTTAGCGAGATAGTTGTCGAGCTCCCATTGGGAAACCTGGGTGATGTACTCCTGCCACTCGAGTCGCTTCGCCGCCAGGAACTGAGCAGTGATGTGCTCGCCGAGCGCTTCGGTGATGACGTCGTCTTTCTCCAGTTCGTTGCAGGCTTCGCCGAGATTGTGCGGCAGATCGTCGATGCGGAGACGACGTTTCTCGCGGTGGGACATCTCCCAGATGTTGGTGTTGACCGGCTCGCGCGGATCAGCCTGCGTGGTGACGCCGTCGAGACCGGCGGCGAGCTGCACCGCCAGCGCGAGATAAGGATTTGCCGAGGGATCCGGGATGCGAAGCTCTACTCGGGTTCCTGCTCCCCGGCGGTCGGGGATGCGAATCATCGGTGACCGGTTACGCATCGACCAGGCGACGTTCACCGGCGCCTCATAACCGGGAACGAGCCGCTTGTACGAATTGACGAGCGGATTCGTTATCGCGGTGAAGCCCCGCGCGTGTCTCAGCAGACCACCTATGTAGTGGAGTGCCGTGCTCGAGAGCTGCCACTCGGCCTTCTCGTCCCAGAACGCGTTGTCGCTCCCGCGGAAGAGCGACTGATGGGTGTGCATCCCGCTTCCGTTCTGCCCGAAGATCGGCTTCGGCATGAAGGAGGCAGTCAGGCCGAACGTTCGCGCGACGTACTTCACGACGAACCTGAAGGTCGTGATGTTGTCCGCGGTCTTGAGCGCTTCCGCGTAACGGAAATCGATCTCGTGTTGTCCGTGCGCGACTTCGTGGTGCGCTGCCTCCACCTCGAAACCCATGCGCTCCAGGACATCGACGATCGCGCGCCGCGCATCTTCGCCTAGATCTGCGGGCGCGAGATCGAAGTATGATCCGACATCGTGCGTGATTGTCGAAGGTGCTTCATCCGGGCCCGGCTTGAACATGAAGAATTCGGCCTCCATGCCCGCGTTCATCGTGTAGCCGAGCTTGGCCGCTCGAGCGATCAGCTTCTTGAGAACTCCGCGCGGGTCTCCAGCGAACGGGTTGCCATCGGTGGTATTGATGTCACAGATCACCCTCGCGACGCGGCTCTTCTCGTCACCCCACGGGAAGATCTGGAAGGTGCTGAAGTCCGGCGCGAGCAACATGTCGGACTCCTCGATCCGAACGAATCCCTCGATTGAGGAGCCGTCGAACATGAGATCTCCGGCCAGCGCCTTCTCGAATTGCGAAGCTGGGATCTCGACGTTCTTGTTTATGCCAAGGATGTCCGTGAATTGCAGTCTGAGAAAGCGGACGTTGTTGGTAGTCGCGAGCTCCAGGATGTCCTGGGCGGTTGCACCTGAGGTATCGGGAATCTGGGAGCGATGTCGCGGCATGAGGGGAACGTAGCCAAGGCGGGAGATTTTTGCAATTTATGCACGAAATTGAGCGCATTCCTTGCATAAGATACCAGAAATAGGCAATTTGACGGATCAATTGTGCATTTTGTGCAGTTGTGACCCTACAACCATTAAGCACAGACTCCCATGACAGCCGCAAGCATTACCCCGCGTAAAGCTCTACTGATTGAGATCACCCACCACGAGCCGCGCGTTGCGCCGGGCTTCAACGAGGACGGAGTACCTGGACCGACCTCCCAGTACTTCGGCGTCAATATCCTGGGAGTCAGGCAGCTGCGGGACAAGCTTCCGCGTGAGGTCTTCGCCAGCCTCGCGGCATCCATTCGGCACGGCAAAAAACTCGATCGGGCCATCGCTCCGGTTGTCGCGCAAGTCATCAAGGAGTGGGCGATCACTCGCGGCGTGACCCACTTCACGCACTGGTTCCAGCCGCAGACAGGTCTTACGGCAGAGAAGCACGACGCGTTCTTCGCGTTCGATGACGATCGCCAGCCGATGGAATCTTTCACCGGCGACCAGCTTATTCAGAGCGAGCCTGACGCGTCGAGTTTTCCCTCGGGCGGGCTCAGGGCAACATGGGAAGCGCGCGGCTACACGGCGTGGAATCCGGCGAGCCCGGTATTCATCGTCGAGTCCACCGGCGCTCGCACTCTCTGCATTCCTTCGGTCTTCATCGGCTACAATGGCGAAGCGCTGGACGAGATGACTCCGCTGCTTCGCAGCTCTGATGTTCTCTCCCAGAAATCAATCGAGCTTCTGGAGATCCTCGGTGACAAGGGAGTCCAGCGTGTTTTCACCACACTCGGCCCCGAGCAGGAATACTTCCTCATCGATCGCGCTCATTTTTCAATGCGCCCCGATCTGGTGATGGGCGGACGCACGCTCATGGGCGCTCCGCCGCCGCGCGGGCAACAGCTCGAGGATCACTACTTCGGCGGAATTCCGGAGCGGATTCAAGGCTGTATTGCCGAAGCAGAGTTCGAGCTCTACAAGCTCGGGGTTCCCATCACCACCCGGCACAACGAAGTCGCGCCCTGTCAGTTCGAGATGGCGCCGTACTTCGAAGAGACTGATCTCGCCGTTGACCACAACATGCTCGTCATGGCGACACTGCGGCGCGTCGCACTCCGACACGGTCTCCAGGCAGTACTCCACGAGAAGCCGTTCGCCGGGATCAACGGATCCGGTAAGCACTGCAACTGGTCGATGTCCGTCATCGCCGACTCATCGGATCTCGACGGCTTGAACCTCCTCAAGCCGGGAAAGACTCCGCATCAGAACATTCGCTTTCTCGTATTTCTCGCGGCAGTTCTCAAGGCAGTTCATAAACACTCCGGACTTCTACGCGCCGGCATCGCGTCATCGGGCAACGAGCACCGACTCGGCGCTAATGAAGCACCGCCCGCCATTATCTCCGTATTCATGGGCGACATGCTCACGGGAATGATCGAAGAGATTGCCTCCGGAAAAGGCTCGGCGTCGGCTGAGCAACAAATGATCAAGCTCGGAGTCGCCAAGCTGCCGGAAGTTCAGCGCGATAACACCGACCGCAACCGTACATCGCCGTTCGCATTCACCGGTCAGAAGTTCGAGTTCCGCGCGGTTGGATCATCGGCATCTATCGCGTTCCCGGTTGCGCTCCTCAACACGGCGGTCGCGGACGCGATCGGCGAGATCACTGATTCGTTGCGGGCAACTCTCAAGAAGAACAAGTCGGTCGATGATGCTGTGCTCAAGGTCGTCGGAGAAGTATTCAAGGAGACTGCAGCGGTTCGCTTCGAGGGAAACAACTACTCGGAGGAGTGGGTCAAAGAAGCGAAAAAGCGGGGACTGCCGAATCTTCGCCGCACTCCTGAAGCCTTGAAGGAGCTCGTTTCCAAGCAGTCGCGCGCGTTGCTCACCAAGCTCGGAGTCCTCACCAAAGAGGAGCTCGAGTCGCGTTATCACGTTCGCGTCGAGCGCTACGTGAAAGACATGCTCATCGAGCTCCATACCATGCGCGAGATGGTGGACACGATGGTGATCCCGGCGGCCTACAGTTATCTCAATCAGCTCTCCGATGCCGCCTCGCAGTCGAAGTCGGCGGGCATCGCCGTGATCCCGCAGGTGACAACCGCCAATCAGGTCGGCGAGCTCGTGCAGGAGCTCCAGGAATACAAAGAGGATATGAGCGACGTCATCGCTCGCGCCGAGTCCATGCACGAAGACCCGGCGGGACAGGCGGATTTGCTCACATCTGAGGGAGCGGACACAATGGCCGAAGTGAGGAAAGTGTGCGACGCACTGGAGTTGTGCGTCGCCGACGATTGTTGGCCGCTGCCCAAATACAGGGAGATGCTCTTCCCAGTCTGATTTATCGCGATGCATAGGGGACGGCGTCTGGCTATTTTCAGCCCATGCCGTCCCCTTCTGCTTCGCCCGACCCGATCACCACCTGCCCATCCTGTAGCGCGCCAGCAAATGGCCGCTACTGCGCGAGTTGTGGCGCCCCGCTGGCGGGGGCCACCTGTGCATCGTGCTCCGCCGATCTCAGTCCCGGGGCCAAATTCTGTCACCGCTGCGGCGCAGTAGTCGGCCCTGCGAGCGCCGCTGGTAAAGAATCCAGAACCAGTTCGCTCCCCTGGATCGTTGCCGCTCTCGCATTCCTCGCGCTGTTCGCGATGGCCGCGGGGCGTGGCTTCAACGCGCGCCGGGGAAGCACGGTTGACGGCTCCCAAAATGCACTACCACAGGCTGGGCTCGATGACCGAGCGCCGAGCGCGGATGAGCAGCCAACCGGCATGCGTGCCCCGGACATATCGAGCTTATCACCCCAGGAGCGCGCCGATCGCCTTTACAACCGGGTGATGCTGCTCGCCAGTCAGGGAAAAATCGACAGCGTGCAATTCTTCGCCCCGATGGCGTTGACCGCCTACCAAATGCTCTCGCCAATGAATGCCGACCAGCGCTACGACATGGGTCGGATCGGCGAGGTTGCTGGAGCGATCCCGCTTGCCAAGGCGCAGGCGGACAGCATTCTGCGCGAAAATCCGAACCATCTTCTCGGGCTGATACTCGAGGCCCGGCTCGCAACGCTCGCTGGCGACACAGTGCAGCTCCACTCCTACGAACGAAGGCTCCTCGCCGCGGAAAAAGCTGAATCCGCCAAGAAGCGCGAGGAATACGTGCGACACCAGGATGACATCACCAACGCCTTGCAGCAGGCGAGAAAGAGTCTGGGAATAAAGTCATGACCTCACCGAGCACGATTCATCTCGCCCACAGCCCGGATTCCGACGACGCGTTCATGTTCTACGCGCTCGCTGACGGACAGATCGACACCCAGGGCTTGAGCTACGTCCATGAGCTTCAGGACATCGAGACGCTGAACGGCCGCGCAATGCGCGGCGAACTCGACGTGACCGCCGTTTCAATCCACGCCTATGCATATCTCTCCGATCGCTACGCGTTGCTCCCTCACGGCGCATCGATGGGCGATGGGTACGGACCAATGCTCGTCGCGAAGAAGCCGATGACGCGCGAAGACACGGTGGGGAAGCGCATCGCGATCCCGGGAATGATGACGAGCGCATACCTCGCTCTCAGGCTCTTCCAGCCTGACTTCGTTCCCGTCGTGGTTCCGTTCGACCAGATCGACAAGGCGGTGATCGCCGGCGATGTCGACGCTGGATTGCTGATCCACGAAGGCCAGCTCACCTACAAGGACGACGGCCTGCACCTCATCGCCGACATGGGCGCGTGGTGGCTGGAGAAGACCGGGCTTCCTCTACCACTCGGCGGCAACGTCATCCGGAAGGACATGCCGCGTGATCTTCAGAGGAAGGTGTCGCGACATCTACGCGAGAGCATCGCGTACGGCCTCGATCACAGGAAGAATGCGCTGGACCACGCGATGCGCTTCGCGCGCGGCCTGGATCGAAGCAAGGCCGACACGTTTGTCGGGATGTACGTCAACGATTGGACGCTCGACTACGGCGATCGAGGCCGCGAGGCGATCAGGCTCTTTCTCGACGAAGGCGTCAAATCCGGCGTCATCACGCGTCCCGTGACGGTGGAGTTCATTGACGACTGAGCTCATCGAGGAGCTCCAGCGTCGTGCCGCGCGGTTTGCCGCGGTTGCGACGGTTCAGCAGGCCATCTCCGCTACGATTTCACTCGATGAAGCGTATGGCGAGATCTACAAGGCCGTAGCATCCGTGGTTGACGCACCGTGTTTCGCGCTCATGATCGCCGACCCCGTGTGCGAGAAGTTCAACGCTGCGTGCATCGTAGTCGATTCCGAAGAGCGTCAGGGCGAGAGCGTCCACGATTTCCCGAACGGAACGGAGACCATTGCGAAGGTCTTCCAGACTGGCGTCCCGCTCATCTCGTCGAAGCCTGAGCGCTGGTGGAAGGGCACGATCTTCCAGGTAGCAGCCAAGCGTGAAGTGCAGAGCGAGATAACGGCGCCACTCACCTACCGCGACCGGACAGTCGGCGTCATGCAGGTCCTGTCGTACAAAACCGACGCGTACGACGCGCACGACCTCGATCTGATCATGCTGATCGCGCGACAGGCGGCAGTCGCCATCGAGAACGCGCGACTGTTCGACGCGCAGCGAAACGAGCAGAGGCAGACTGTAGCCGCCGCCGAGATCGCTCGACTTGCTCTCCACAAAGTGACGGTTGCCGACGCAAGCCAGAATATTCTGAAAATCCTGGACGAGGTCGTTCCATCGAGCGGAAAAGCAATCGGCGTGATCTCCCGCGATGGACATTCGCTCGTCTGTGTTGCGGCGTGCGGCACCTGCGAGCAAATGAGGGGCATCGTCGCTCCGGTCGAGCGCAGCTCCGTCCGGGCGGCGTGGAAGAACGAAGAGCCGACCTTCGTAGAAAATCTTCAGGAGATAGCCCACAACCCGGAGCATGTTCCCGCCGAGCCGGCAATCACGATCCCGCTCGTCGCGAGTGACCGCCGTCTGGGAGTCCTCCTCGTCACATCGGAGACCGCGCAGCTGCAGACCGGTCCGCACGTTGACGCGCTGTTGCGGCTGGCGCCCGCGATCGCACTTGCCATCGATGTTCTCATCTTGAGCGAAGACGAGCAGCGAACCCACACGCGCGAACGAACGCTCGCCGCCGCCCTGGCCACGATGGACCAGCCGGTGCTCATCCTCGGCGTCGACGCCAAGGTGCAGTACGCCAACAGCGCGGCGATCAAGGAGTACGGCTACGAGTCGACGGAGATTGCCGGTCTCTCAGTCGATGATTTCGTCGTTGCGTCCCCCGAGCTGCCCCGGCGCCAGACGATTCCTGCCGTTCCACAGGACAATGCGCTCTGGATCGGCGAGCACGTGCACCGCAGAAAAGACGGGACGGAGTTTCCTGCGGCAGTGACACTCAGTCAGATCCGGGATGGGGGCGAGAACATCGTCGGATTGGTCATCGGTGTCAGAAACCTCACGGAGGAGCGAAAGGTCGCCGACCACCTTGGCCGAACGGAAAAGCTCGCGGCAATCGGTGAGCTGGTTGCCGGCGTGGCTCACGAGCTGAATAACCCACTCACTGGAATATCCACCTTCGCTCAGCTGCTGCTCGAGGACAAGCTGCAGGGCGAGCAGTTCGAATCGGTGAGTCTGATCAAGCGCGAAGCCGATCGCGCGATTGGCGTGATTCGCGATCTGCTGCTCTTCGCGCGCAAGACCGACGCACGCGATGTTCCCGTCGACGTCAATACGATCGTCAAGCACACGGTGAGACTCCGCGCGCTGGCGTCGCGGTCGAGCGGAATTGAAGTTCACATGAAGCTGGATGAATCGAATCCGCGGGTTCGCGGCGACGAGCAGAAGCTTCAACAGGTTCTGCTCAACCTTCTCGTCAACGCGGAGGCCGCCATGCAGACCACTCAAGTGCGGCATCTGTCGATAACCACTCAGCGAAAGCAGCGAGCGGTGCACATCATAGTCTCGGATACAGGACACGGCATGACTCCAGCCGTCAGCGAGCGCGTATTCGAGCCGTTTTTTACTACCAAGCCGCCGGGCGAAGGAACCGGACTCGGGCTGAGTGTGAGCTACGGAATCATCCAGGCACACGAGGGAACGATCTCAGTGGAAAGCACTCCGAATGTCGGCACGACATTTACCCTTGTGTTCCCACTATACCGCGAGGCGAAGAAGTGACTCGGATACTGATCGTCGACGACGAAGAAACCATCCGCCTCGCGCTGCGCAAATTTCTCCGCTCCCGCGGATACGAGGTCGAGATTGCAGGCTCTGGCGAACAGGCGATGCAGGTTTTGGAGAACGGAGCGTTCTCCCTGATGCTCTGCGACGTTCGCATGCCGGGAATGACTGGAGTTCAGCTCGTTCCTCTTGCTCGCGAGATAGACCAGGACCTGGCCATCATCATGCTGACCGCGGTCAACGACGCCGCGACCGCGACCGAGGTCTTGTCCGCGGGCGCGTCGGACTACCTGATGAAGCCGGTCGAGCTCGCGGATCTCCAGCAAGCCGTGGATCGTGCGCTCCTCAAGAGAACTGAGCTCATTGAGATGCGTCGTCTCGACATGCTCATTCGCGAAGAAGTGGCGCTTCGCACCGCGGAGCTCGAGGCGGAGAAGGAATCCCTTCGCCTCATGTCGGTGAGCATCGCCGAGACTTTGATCAACGCAATGGAAGCCAAGGATGTCTACCTTCGAGGCCATTCCCAGAGGGTCGCCGAGCTCGCTGGTCAGCTGGCCGAGGAGATTGGTCTCGATCCAGTGATTGCCGAGGAACTCCGCGTCGCGGGCCGGCTCCACGATGTCGGCAAGATCGGAATTCGGGAAGCCATCCTCAACAAGCCGGACCGGCTTACTTCCGAAGAGTTCGAGCACGTGAAACAGCACGTACAGATCGGGCTCGGCATCCTCGCGCCGCTGTTTCACCTCAAGAAACCGCTCAAGTACGTCGAGCACCACCACGAGCGTTGGGATGGCGCCGGCTATCCTCTCGGCCTGGCCGGCGAAGCAATCCCCATGGGCGCCCGAATCCTGTGCGCGGCCGACACCTTCGACGCGCTTACTTCGAAGCGGGCCTACCGGGAACCGCTCGAACCTCAGGCGGCGCTCGAGCATCTCAGGATTGACTCGGGAAAGCAGTTCGACCCGTGTGTTTATGACGCTCTGGTACGTGTCATAACGAAGCGACTCGCTATCGATTCCCGGGGAGATCGGTAGCCACTCGTAGCTCCTCCTTGACCTTCAGTCGGCGGAGTTGTATTCGGTGTGCAAGCAGGGAGTTAGTTTCGCGCGTCGGTGCACAAGGCACGCGACGTGCAGCGGGCGAAATCAGAAAATTGCGCGCTAATACAGTGCGAGTGCTGACATTCTATGGGAGGACCCATGCCGAGCGGTGAATCAGTGGAGCCATTGCGTTTTGCGGACGACGACGAGGACGATATCGGGGGTGGCTTCACTCGCGGCAAGCGTTCTTACGACGACGACGATGACGAGGATGGCGGCTGGGCAATCAACGAGGATCACAGCGACCGCCTGTGGGATAGCGCCGAAGACGCAGACGACGATGAAGAGGCCGATTCCGACGCTACCGTGGTGAGCGAAGGCGATGATGCGGACGACGAAGAAGAGGAAGAGGATCTCTTCGGCGGCGGAGCTCCGAGAGGAAGAAGGGGGCGGCCCAAGGGCTCCGGGAAACGGCAGGAATCGACGCTGACCGGCGGTGGGTTGGGAAGCGTTGGCGGCGGAACCGGTGGAGGTGGCGCGAGCAGCGGGTCCAGTCTCGGCGGCAGTCCATCCTCTGGCGCATCGAGCAGTGCGTTCGGCACTGGTGGGACATCCGCTGGCGCCGGCCGCGCCGCGTTCGGCGCAACCTCGGCTGGCCGGAGTGCTGCTGGCGGAACGAGCGCAGCAGGGGGATCGAGTTCCTCGGCACGATCGGCGGGAAGCAGCAGTGGTGGTGCGACGAAGAAGGCGGCAAAAAGCTCCTCCAGCGGCAAGAAATCCGTGGGAAAGGCTTCAAAAGCCCGCAAATCGGGGAGCTCGGGAGCGAAGAAGAAGGTCGGGAAGGCGAGTGGCAAGAAGGCGGGGGCCCGGAAGGCCGGGGCTCGGAAGGCCGGAGCAAAGAAATCCTCCCGGTCCGGAGGGGCCTCCAAGTCGCGCGGAGGAGGCAAGAAGGCAGGGTCAAGGGGTCGCTCGCGAAGGTAGGATTTTTCTCCCCCGTGCGCAGTGCCACGAGCGCGGTTACTCTCTAGTAGCCGCGCTTTTCTTGACCGACCAATGTGAGGGTTATGCAGGAGAACGACGAACGCGAAGGACCTTGGCGTAGAATTCTTTTGTCCGGTGGTGCGATCCTCGGCGCCGCCGCTGCGTACAACGCGTTTGCGCGGAAGGGCGTCGACAAGCTCACCAACCTGATCGGCGGTGAGGAGGGAGGCTTCGAGTGGCGCGACCGCAGGGTTGCCTTCACCAAGCATGGCGAAGGCCCACCGATCCTTCTCATCCACGGCATTCACGCTGCCGCGTGGTCTTACGAATGGCGTAACAACGTTGAGGTCCTTGCACGCACGAACACGGTTTACACGCTCGACCTGCTGGGATTCGGCCGGTCCGACCGTCCCGCCATCCGGTATTCGGCGCGACTCTACATCTCGCTAATCTCCGACTTCGTCAGCCGGGTAATCGACGAGCCGACAGTTCTTGTCGCGTCTTCACTGTCGGGGGCATACGCGATCGTTCTAGCCGCGCGCGATCCGCACCGATTCCCCGCGGTCGCTCTGATTGCGCCCTCGGGACTCGTGCGACTGAACGAGCCGGTAGGCATCGGCGGCGAAGCAGGAAGACTCGCGGTCGACACGCCGATTGCCGGAACCGCGATGTTCAATGCCCTGGTATCCAGACCAAATCTTCGCCGGTATCTCAAGAACGCATACTCCAACGACACGCTCGTAACGCGCGAGCTCGTCGAGGTCTACTACGCGACTTCACACCAGCGCGGCGCTCGCCACGCGCCGGCTGCATTCCTGTCGGGCAATCTCAACATCGACGTGCGCAACGCACTCCGGCGCCTGAGCCAGCCTGCACTATTGGTCTGGGGCGAGCAGGGATCCACTGCACCGGTCGAGGAATTCCGCGGCTTCCGCGAGCTCAAACGGGATCTCGAAATCTCCGTTCTCTCCCCCGCTGGCGATCTTCCACACGACGAGCGAGCAGAAGATTTTAATGTTATCCTATCCACATGGCTGAATCGCCTGTCGCTCTCCTCCGCGCCCACGCTCGCCACGCTCCCTGGAACGCCCGCGGACTTGCCGCGCACGCAACAGCTCTCGTAGACGCAGCCGGAGTTCGACCGACGAACGCATCGGCGCGGGCTGCGCCGAGCGCGCGAGCGGTCAGGTTTTACGTCGCGAGCGGATTGCTCGACAGGCCCGAGGGCACCGGCACCGGCGCTACTTACGGCTACCGTCATTTGCTCCAGCTGCTGTCGATCAAGATCCGGCAGCGCGAAGGGCAAAGTCTCGACACGATTCGCAGCGAGATGCGCGATGTCACCGGCGATGCGCTGGAGCGGAAGATTGCACAGTCGCTCGCGCCTGCTTTCAATTCTGGTGCTGACGAAGCAGTCGCGCATGATGGAGACATCGCGATTAGATGGCATCGTCTGCCCGTTGCCGACGGGATCGAGCTTCACGTTCGCGAGGATTCACCAATGGCGCGCGAGGAAGCGGTGATCGCCATGCGCGAAGCCGTGCGCGCCGCGCTCGGCCGCGGCGACATTCGCTGAGCAGCTACATCACGTAGCGCGCCGATCTCTCGCCGCGGAGATGTTCGAGCAAAGCCTTCTTCGCCTCGACGATCTCGTCCGGTGAGAGCCACTCAGCCACGCTGAAGCGCCGCCCGCGTCCTTCTACGGCGATCGCGACCCGACCACCACGCATCACGAGCAGTGCGCCCGAGCCTCGTGGCCTGGACAGTGGATCTCGATCGACGAGCTCCAATGGAAGACTGTAGACATTTGCCGGATCGCTCGCTGCCATCACGACGAACGAAGTCGAAGGCTGATCATCGCTCGCCACCGCGCGAAGCCACTCGACCGCGTCGGGAAGCGCGAACTGCGCACCGCCAAGTCCTTTCACGAAGTACCCGCGCCGAACTTCGCCGCGAAACTCGAGTCGCTTGAGCTCACGATAGATTGACCGCCACGGAACCGGTGGCCGCTCGCGCCGCCACCAATCGCGCGACACGATGCCATAACGCGCAAGCCACTGCCGGGCGATTCGCTCCGCTTTCTCCTCCTCCGGAAGATCGGGACCCAGTGTTCCGCGCCGCTGCACCAGCGACCAGCGTCCAGTCCAGCCGCTTGCGGCAGCACCCGGTCTATCGGGGCGTCTCCACTTTGGCAGTCTCCGCAGATTCGGCCTTCGCTGAACGATTCGGCGATTTGGAGACGGCGTGTAGTCGGAGGGTAGCCAGCTCGTTGGATCAGGTGCGGTTCGCGGCGCCATCGGCTTCCACCGGGCGATCTCGCGCAACGCTTCGACCGTGTCGTTCGTTACGAGCCCCCAGGCTACGAGCTCACGAATCGCTTCTCGCACGGAGAGCATGGTCAATCCAGTGAACGCCTGTATGTCGCCGATGAACGACGCACCTTCAGCGTCGATCGTCGACCTGACTTTTTCGGCATTCTCGCTCAGCACAGTCTCCTGCTGACCGGACAGCCACGTCGCGCCAGTTCCCCGCTCGAAAAAACGAACGCGCGCCAGCGGCATTGCTCCCGATTCTGGATCGTAGTTACCCTCACCCGTCCACACCGGCTCGCCCGTCGCGCTGAATTGCGAGAGCCAGGTTGGGTCATAGCTCCTTAGTCGCGTCCGCAAATAGTCGCGGTCCCACGCAACTGCCGGACGCGGAATGCCATATAGTTGCCGGATGGCGGCCGCGGTTCCGGCGGCTCCTTCGAGTCGATCACGCTCATCCAGGTGCTGCCACCGTTGCATGAATGCCGCGAAGTGCGTGAGCTCGACCGCCTCGATTTGCTTCCTCAGCGCCGCTAGCGCGCGCCTTCGTCCAATCTCGACAACTCGTCGCGAGCACCATTCGATGTCCTGCAGGCCCCGCCGGAATTTTCCGCGTATCAGCTTGCCGGTTCTCTCCCACTCGGTGAGCCGTGACTCGATCCATTCGCGCTCCCATCCATACCTGTCGTGAATTTCCCGAACGGTCACCGGGCCGGATTGGGTGAGAAACCGCGCCAGAATCTCACGACGCGCAACCGATGCGTTGATCGCTGGATGACGCAGGACGTCGGGAACGAGTGCCGCCGCGTCCTGTTCGATCATCTCCGTCGTTCCACGAACGCGAGCGAATGACTCCGCCCCGAACGCCGAGATATATCGCGGATACGTTTCGGTCAGGATGAAGCGCCACTCCTTCGCTTCGTCCGCTCCAAGCGGTATCGCGATCACGCGCTTGCTTGCCAGCAGCTCGGCGAATGGATCGCCGCGTACGCCTTCATCAGCAGTCGCAATTCGCGCGCGCACTTCTTCACCGCTCAGATCACCGGCTCTGTCCAGCAGATGCGCGAGCTCGTCGTCAGTGCGCGCGCGCCGGCCCGGGACTGTCCCGCGCCGTTCTGCCAGAGTTTGCTCGATGGCTTCGAGTGTGATGTCGTCGCTTCCTTCTCCGCCCATCACTTCGTCGAGAAGCGACCGATCCAGCGAAAGCAGCGCGGCTCGTTGTTCCGCCCGGGGAGTGTCGTCCCCGTACAGCCAGTCCATCACGAAGCCGAACTGCAGACTCGCGGCAAATGGCGATGGCGTGTCGGTCTGCACCGTGTGGACGCGGATATTTCCGGCGGCGATGTCCGCCAGCGTAGTCTTGAGACCCTGCATGTCGAACGCATCCTGCAGAACTTCGCGATAGGTCTCGACGAGAATTGGAAAACTCGGAAACTGCCTGACGGTTTGCAGCAGATCGAGCGCCTTCAGCCGTTGCAGCCAGAGCGGCATTCGCCGGCGCGGGTTGCCGCGCGGCAGCAGCAGCGCCCGTGCGGCGTTCATCCTGAATCGCGCGCCGAACAGTGACGTCGAGCCGACTTCTTCCATCACCAGCTGCTCTGCTTCAGCGCCGGTCAGACCAAGCAGAGATTGCACCGGCACGCTCATCCCGAGGTCAGGAAGGCGGAGCATGATGCCGTCGTCCGTAGTTTGCACCTGCAGATCGACATTGTTGATTGCTTCGCGCACGCGCTGGGCGAGCGCCATTCCCCATGGAGCGTTGACCCTTCCGCCGAATGCCGCGTGGATCACGATCCGGACAGCTCCCGTCTCGTCGCGAAACTGTTCTATGACGATGTTCTTGTCGTCGGGCACGATACCCGTCGCCGCTCGCTGAGCGCCTATGTATTTCACGAGCGAATTCGCCGTCGCCGCATCGCATCCATACTCTTCGCGAAGACGCTCTTCATCCGGCGCGTCAGCAAGCTCCCGACGCAAAGCACCCACTCGGTGACTGAGCATCAGCGACCGCGCCATGTACTCTCCGTGCCAGAACGGCATCCGCGCCGGTGTTCCGGGTGCGGGCGTGACGACTACTCGATCATGTTCGATCGCCGCGATTCTCCACGTAGATGAGCCGAGCTGGAATACATCTCCCATTCTGGACTCGTGAACGAACTCTTCGTCGAGCTCGCCGAGTCTGGTGCGGTCCGGAAGATTGACAGTGTAGAGGCCACGGTCGGGGATCGTCCCGCCAGAAATCACGGCGGTCATGCGCGCTGCGCGCGATCCGATCAGCCTGTCGTTGACGCGATCCCATGTGATCCGCGGCTCCAGCTCCGCTGCCACATCCGACGGATATTTCCCGGAGAGCATGGCGAGCACTTCATCGAACGCGCTTCGCGTCAGCTGATGGTACGGGTAGGCTCTGCGCACGAGCTTGAAGAGATCTTCACTCTGCCAATCGTCGACCGACACCGCTGCCACGATCACCTGGGCGAGGACATCGAGCGCATTCTGCACGACATGGGTTGGCTCAACGTCTCCAACCCGCATTGCCGCCACAATCGCTGCTATCTCTACCGCATCATCGCGAAACGTCGGCACGAGTATTCCGCGGCTCGGAACTCCGAGAGTATGGCCAGCGCGTCCAACTCGCTGCAGTGCGGCAGCGACGCGTTTGGGGGATTGAAGCTGTATGACGAGATCCACCGATCCGATGTCGATCCCCAGCTCGAGTGAGCTCGTCGTGACGAGCGCGCGGAGAGAGCCGGCCTTCAGGCGTTCCTCCAGCGCAAACCTCCTTTCTCTCGCGAGTGATCCGTGATACGGAAGCGCGATCTCTTCGTCCGCCAATTTATTTACGCGAGCGGCGATCTTCTCGGCCTGCGCGCGGTTGTTGACGAAGACGAGCGTCGTCTCCGACGCCTGAATGTGCCGAAGGACGAGCGGCCCGACGGCGGGCCAGATGCTGCCGCCGATGTTCCCGAGATCCGCGACTGGTGATTCGACGGAGATCTGCATCTCCTTCGTCATTCCGCAATCGACAATCGTGACCGGCCGAAATCTGGCGGCTCCCGCTTCGCCGTCTTCGCACCCGCCGAGGAATCGTGCGACTTCCTCGAGCGGTTTCTGCGTGGCAGAGAGGCCGATTCGCTGCGGCGTCCGCTCGACCAGCGCTTCGAGCCGTTCCAGCGTCAGCGCGAGATGCGCTCCGCGCTTCGTCCCGGCAATTGCATGGATCTCGTCGACGATCACAGCCCGCACACTGCTGAACATTCCGCGACCCTTTAGCGTCGTCAGCATGATGTTCAGCGACTCCGGTGTGGTGATCAGAATGTGCGGCGATTTTCTGAGCATTCTCGCCCGGGCCGACGCCGGCGTATCGCCCGTCCGCACAGCCACTCGGATCTCCGGGAATTCCTTCCCTTCGACCGCGAATCGGGCACGAAGATCGGCGAGCGGCCGGTCCAGGTTCCGCTGAATGTCGTTGTTGAGCGCTTTGAGCGGCGAGATGTACAGCAGGTGAACTGCGTTCGGCAGCGGATCTGCGATTCCCCGCACGATCAGCTCATTCAGCTCCCACAAAAACGCGGCTAGCGTCTTTCCCGTTCCGGTCGGAGCCAGAATGAGCGTGTGGGCGCCGCTGGCAATCGCCGGCCATCCCTTTCGTTGCGGATCGCTTGGTTCTCCCAGAGTCTCCTTGAACCACTGCCGTACGAGAGGATGGAAGCGCGCGAGCATGGAGGTCGTATCCCTCACATCGCGGGCCATTACACGATCCTTCCCCGAACGCCTAGAGGACCCGCCGCAGCTTCTGCGCGCCCCACTCGAGGATCTTGCCGGAGAGCGGCCGCTTCCTGAATTCGTCCAGCTTCATCTCCTGCGACCGCGTAAGATCGTCCATGAAGATCGAGTCCATCTTCGCGCCGACTTTCCGGTCGAGCGCGACCAGCAGCGATTCGTTGTTGAAGGAGAGCGAGCGGTTGTCGAAGTTCATCGATCCGATGTCTGACCAGATTCCATCCACCACCATGGTCTTGGCGTGCATCATCGTCGGCTGATACTCGTAGATCTTCACACCGCCCTCGAGAAGCTTCTCGTAGTAAGTCCTCCCCGCATACCAGGTCGTCTTGACGTCGGTCTTCGCGCTCACCGTGAGAACACGGACATCCACACCTCTCCGCGCGGCGGCGAGCAGCAGGTTCATGAAGCTCTCGCCGGGCACGAAGTAGGAGTTGCTGATGTAGAGCGTTTTGCGCGCGCCCGCGATCGACAGCGCCAGAAAGCGTTCCGCCGGAGTGCTCCCGGTGCCCGGCGTACTGTGCATCAGACCAGCGAGCATGTCTCCTATGTCGGCGAAAGAGCTCTTCGGAAAGAACATGTCTCCGGTGAGCAGCTCCCCGGTCGATTCAGCCCATCCTGCGGCGAATGCCGCCTGGAGCGCGCCTACCGTCGGGCCCTCGAACCGCACGTTTGTCTCACGCCATTGATCCTCGTGTTGTCCGTCGCCGAGCCAGTAGTCGGCGAGCCCAAAACCCCCGGTGTATCCGATCTTGCCATCCACCACAACCACGCGGACGTGTGATCGTTGAGCCGCCTTCTGAAGAGTGTACCAGCGGAGAGGTCGCAGCCATACGACCTCGACGCCCGCTTTCCTGAGATTCTGAACCCACTTGCCCTTGAGCGGCTGCGATCCGAAAGCGTCCATCAGGAGTAGCACGCGGACCTTGTGCTGCACCCGGTCGATCAGATACTTCGCCATGCTGTCCGCGACCTTTCCGGGCTGCGAGTAATACATCTGCACGGTGATCGTGCGCTGTGCCGACTCCAGATCCTTCCACAGCTGCGGATAGGTCCCGTCCCCGTTCAGCAGAATCTGGACGTTGTTGCCTGGATCGATGTGCGTTCCCGTGAACAGCTCAATGCTGCGCGGGAACAGCGGATCGTCGACGCTCGGCGGGCCGTCCGTGTCGCCTTCGGCGATTACGCTCTTGACCGGGCTGTCGTGCGTGACGGAAAGGATGCCGATCAGCATCAGGACGAGCGCGAACAGAATGAGCGCCGCGATTGCGGTGTACTTGATCAGTGACATATTCTCTCTCTATGACCTTCGTGGCCCGTCGGCGTATTGCGACGCGTGCTATCGTTCTCGACCGGTCGCTCGAATCGCTCCCGATTTTCCGGCTCAGCGACTCCGCCGAGGACACGGCAATTTCCTTCTCTCCCGAGAGCGGCGGACGGTGGCGTGTTCTGCCCAGCCCTGGCGACCGCTTGCCCGGCACCTTCGATCAGGATGTGTACATCGAGCTCCTGCACCGCTACCACGAAGCGGGAGCTCCCGATGACGGGGTGATAAGCTTCACGCTTCACGCCTTCCTTCGCTCGATTGGCCGGCGCGTTGACGGCAGAACGTACGAACAGCTTCGATCCGCTCTCACGAGACTCGAGCGGACGATCCTCGAGTCGAGCGGAGTGTACGTTGCAGCGGGTGAAAAACAACCGCTGGAAGGAAGCTTTACCATACTGTCTTCTGTCTCCATTGCCCGGCGACGAATGGCCGAGCGTGAACAGTTCACCCTATTCCCGGTTCTCTCCGCTTCGGAACCCGGCGATGCCCGGGTTACCATCGGACCCGCAATCCGCGCGAACATCGCGGCAGGACACACCGTTACTCTCTCCGCGATGCACTACATGTCACTCACCAACCCCGTCGCCCGACGGCTCTACCGTCTGCTCGAGGTAGCGAGAGAAGAAGGCATGGTGACCTGGAGAGTACCCCTCGCCTCCCTGGCCGAGCAGCTGCCTTTGACTCAACGCTACCCTTCCCATTTGCAACGAGTGCTCCAGCCCGCTCATGAGATGCTTCTGGCGGCCGGCCTCCTTCGCGATGCCACCTTCCGGCAGCTGAACCGCGACTGGCTCGTTGACTACGTCCTCGCTTCGCGGGCAGCCTGAGACGCTTAACTTCCCCGTGGTGTCCTTTGTGCGTCATTTGGGAACACTAACTACCCCCGGCGCGTATCTATTCTATTAGGTTAACGCCCTCCCTTATCTAGTAGACCGCATGTCCCGATCAAGAAAAGCCGTGCTCTTCGGCCTGGCGATGATTCCGCTGATGGCCGGAGCCTTCGTATTTCAGGAACGCGAGACCCAGCAGGGTGCTCGGCTTCTCGACCAGGTCCTGAACATCGTCTCCAGCCGCTTCGTCGATACAGTCGACCAGGCGACACTTTACGAGAAGGCTGCGCGGGGACTGGTCCACGAGCTGAACGATCCTTACAGCGTCCTGCTCTCGCCGAAGGAGCTCTCAACCTTCAACGCGCAGACGAATGGACGCTACGCAGGCATCGGCATGGAGATCGCCGAGACACAGGGCTTCATCACCGTCCAGCGAGTCTTCCCGCATACTCCCGCCGAGCAGGCGGGCGTGCAGGAAGGTGATAGGATCAACTTCATCGACACGACCAACATTCGCGGTTGGACTGTTTCCCAGACATCCGATGCGCTGAAGGGAAATCCCGGCAGCAAGGTGCGGGTCAGATTCTCCCGGCCCGGCGTGCCCGAGCTGATACCGATCACCTTCACTCGCGCCGTCATCAACATTCCCGCCGTCCCCTACGCCATCATGCTCGATGGCAAAGCAGGCTACATCCCGCTCCTTCAGTTCAATGAGAGCGCGAGGGACGAGCTGGAGTCCGCGATCGCCCGGCTGTCGCGCGAGGGCGCGCACGGTATCGTCATCGACCTGCGCGGAAATCCCGGCGGCATCCTCGATCAGTCGCTGAGCGTCAGCAATCTCTTCCTCAAGAAGGGACAGCAGATCTCGAGCATTCGCTCACGCAATGGCGAGAACCAGCTTTTCCCCGCGAGCGATGATCCGATCGCCCCGACGATTCCGCTGGTGCTCCTCATCGATGGAAGAAGCGCTTCGGCCTCTGAGATCGTCGCGGGCGCGCTTCAGGACCACGACCGCGCTCTGATCATCGGCACGACTTCGTTCGGAAAAGGGCTCGTGCAGTCCGTGTTCCCGCTCGATGGCGGCTACGCGCTCAAGATGACGACGGCCAAGTGGTACACACCGAATGGGCGCTCCATTCAGAAGGAACGCAAGCTTCTTCCGAACGGTGACTTCGTGGAAGTCATGCCGGATTCACTCGAGACGGACTCGGCCCGCCGCTCACGTCCTGCTTTCCGCTCCGATGCCGGTCGCATCGTCTATGGCGGAGGCGCGATCACTCCGGACATCATCGTGCGGCCCGACACGCTCACGACCGCGGAGCAGAAGGTGTTCAACGCGTTCGCTCCGAAGACAGCCGATGTGAGAGTCACGCTGATGGAGTACGCGCTCGAGCTGAAGAAGTCGGTTCGTCCGAATTTCACCGTCGCGCCTGC
>Ga0193699_10000219_pt1 | contig 25761 bp, 24 predicted proteins | sample L3c2metaG_FD_160095 | JGI IMG/M metagenome (GOLD analysis project Ga0193699, IMG submission 160095) | Soil microbial communities from a riparian zone of the East river system, Colorado, United States - L3c2 | ecosystem: Environmental > Terrestrial > Soil > Riparian zone | place: USA: East...
TTTTAGGGACAAGGCGGCGTCCTGAGTCGTTCCTTCGTCATTGCGAGGAGCTAGCGACGAAGCAATCCATCTTTGCTGCGGTAAGCTGGATTGCTTCGCGGAGCCTGTCATCGGGCGGCGCTTCGCGCCGACCCGTTGGTTCGCAATGACGGCATAAGTAATCCGAGCCATTTACCGAAAGCCAAACCCCATGTCCGTCCGTATTATCGACGTCCGCGAAATCACAAAACCGATCTCGTCGCCGATCCGCAACGCCTATATCGACTTCACAAAAATGACGACCAGCCTGGTCGCCGTCGTCACCGATGCGGTGCGCGACGGCAGGCCGGTGGTCGGCTACGGTTTTAATTCCAACGGCCGTTACGGGCAGGGTGGGTTGATCCGCGAGCGCTTCGCGCCGCGGCTGAAGGAGGCCGATCCGAAAACGCTGCTCGATGAGGCCGGCGACAATCTCGATCCGGACAAGGTCTGGGCCGCGCTGATGTCGAACGAGAAGCCGGGCGGCCATGGCGAGCGCTCGGTCGCGGTCGGCACCATCGACATGGCGGTGTGGGATGCGGTGGCGAAGATCGCGGGCAAACCGCTGTTCCGGTTGCTCGCCGAGCGTCACGGGCGCACGGCTGACCCGCGCGTGTTCGTCTATGCCGCCGGCGGCTACTACTATCCGGGCAAGGATCTGTCGGCGCTGCGCGGCGAGATGCGCGGCTATCTCGATCGCGGCTACAACGTCGTGAAGATGAAGATCGGCGGCGCGCCGATCCTGGAAGACAGTCACCGCATCGAAGCCGTGCTGAAGGAGATCGGCAGTCAGGCGCAACTTGCCGTCGACGCCAACGGCCGCTTCGATCTTGAGACCGCGATCGCCTACGCCAAGATGCTGCGCGACTTTCCGTTGTTCTGGTACGAGGAGGCCGGCGATCCCCTCGATTTCCAGCTCCAGGCAGCGCTGGCGGAATTCTATCCGGGTCCGATGGCGACCGGCGAAAACCTGTTCAGCCATCAGGACGCCCGCAACCTCATCCGCTACGGCGGGATGCGGCCCGACCGCGACTGGCTGCAATTCGATTGCGCGCTGTCCTACGGTCTCTGCGAATATCAGCGCACGCTGGCAGTCCTGCAAACCCAGGGCTGGTCGGCCAGCCGCTGCATTCCCCATGGCGGCCATCAGATGTCGCTCAATATCGCCGCCGGCCTCGGGCTCGGCGGCAATGAGAGCTATCCCGACCTGTTCCAGCCCTATGGCGGTTTCCCCGACGGCGTCCGCGTCGAGAACGGTCACATCACCATGCCGGATCTGCCGGGCATCGGGTTTGAGGGGAAATCCGATTTGTATGCGGAGATGAAGGCGCTGGCGGCGTGACCTTCGTCGTCATGGCCGGGCTTGACCAGGCTTGACCCGGCCATCCACGTCTTGGACACAAGTAAGAAGGAACGTGGATGCCCGGGACAAGCCCGGGCATGACGGAAATAGAGAGCCGAGCGTTTGAGGCTCCTACGACAGCCGCATATCCAGCAGCCGCCGGCCTTCGCCCTTCAGCAGCTTCTTCACCGCGCTCGAAGCCGCGACCTCGCCCTGGTTGGCGTAGGCCTCATGGTTCTTCTCGATATCGTCGAGGCGATAGAGATAGTTGACCATGATCCCTGCTGATTCGCGCAGGCCCTTGGGCGAGAGATCGCCGAGCCAGTCGATCCGCTCCAGTCGCGCGCCATTGCCGAGATGGAAGCGCGCCACCGAATCGATCAGCCGGCCTTTTGCCGTGCGCGCCTTCAGGAAATAATACGCCGCCAGCGGCTCCAGCACGGCACGCAATTGCGACACCAGATCGGCATTGTCGGACCAGTCGGGTTCATCGAGATGCGCCAGCAGCGCCCGTTCCTCATCGGACACCGGCACGTCGTCCGCCTGCTTCAGCCATTGCACGAAGCCGGGCACCGGCGACAATGTGACAAAATTCTCCAGCTTCGGCAATTCACGCCGCAATTCCTCGACCACCTGCTTGATCAGGAAACTGCCGAAGGAAATTCCGCCGAGACCACGCTGGGTATTTGAGATCGAATAGAACACCGCGGTGCGGGCGCGCTCGATCGGCACCAGCTGACGGTCTTCGGCGAGCAGCGGCGCGATCGCGCCCGGAATCTGTTCGGTCAGCGCGACCTCAACGAAAATCAGCGGCTCATCGACCAGCGCCGGGTGGAAGAAGGCGTAACAGCGCCGGTCGACCGGGTCGATGCGGCGGCGCAGATCGTCCCAGTCGCGGATCTCATGCACCGCCTCGTAGCGAATGATCTGTTCCAGAATGTTCGCTGGCGTCTGCCAATCGATCCTGCGCAGCACGAGAAATCCCCTGTTAAACCACGAAGACAACAGATGCACGACGTCGCGGTCGAGCGTGGCAAAATCCTTGTGGCCCTTCATCAGGCCAAGCAGATCGGCGCGCAGCGCCACCAGTGCGCTGGTGCCGCCCGGCGCGCGATTGAGCCGGCGGAACAGCTCCTGCCGGCGCGGTTCGGAAGCAAAATGCAGATCGCCGGCGTCGTCGTCGCTCGGCTGCGCGCGCCAGGCTTCGATCGCCTGCGCCAGCTTTTCCCGGTCCGGACCGTAGTTCCGCGCCAGCGCCTCGAAGAAGGTAAGCCGGCCGGCCGTGTCGAGATTGCGGTAGCGGTCGAGAACCTCGCGCGCCATCGCGGTGCCGGAAGCCTCGCCGCGGCCCGACAGCAGCGCCTCGCACAGTTCGATCAGGTCGGAGGCGTCCTGTTTGGCGTCCGATGACCCGCCGCGGCGGAGCAGCGTGCGACCGCGCTCCGAAATCGAGGCGAGAAGATCGGAGAAAAACGCGTTGCTGCTCATGTCACTCGTGTCGAGCCCAAATCAGGCGTAATTATTACATGGGATTTAGGGCAAAGCGGAGCACAATCAAGCGCAACGCAGCAATGCTCCGTACGACGAAAGTTATAAAGTCATTTAGTCTCCGCGAATTCGGTCGGCGTTTTGCCGGTAACCTGCCGGAAAGCATAGGAAAAAGCCGGAAAGCTGGCATAGCCGAGGTCGGAAGCGAGCTGCTTGACCGAGATGTTGGCGTCGACTGACAGCTTTTCGATCGCCGCCGCGATGCGGGCGCGCTGGCACCAGCTCTTGAAGCTCAGCTGCGTCTCCGACGAAAACAGCCGCGACAGCGTCCGCGCCGAGGTCCCGACCGCGCGCGCCAGGGTCTCGATCTCGTGCGAACCGGTAGGGTCGCCCAGCACGATGTCCGCAGCGCGGCGGCAGCGCGGCTCGTGCGGCAGTGGAATGAAGGTCGCGGCATCCTCGGCCTGATGCAGTTCGAGCATGGCCAGCCTGACCAGAAGATCGGTGCGATCGGAATCCTTGCGGCCGTCGAACAGCGCGAGGATCGCCTGGTGCAATAGCTGCGACACTCGCACCACGAATTCCGAATCGAGACTTGCGCTGCGCGCTTCCCGCGCCAGCCATTTGAGGTCGAAATACATCGTGCGCATGTCGATATCCGCGAGCACGTCGATCGCGTGCTCGAGCCGCGCCGGCACCCAGACCGCGCGGTCCGGCGGCACCAGCCAGCGCCCCTTCGGCGTCGTGACCTGCATGGTGCCGCGGGCGGCGTAGACCAGTTGCGCCTCGCGGTGCATGTGGGTGTCGAGCCGGACGCCCTTTCTGTAATGCCGTGCGACCAGATGGACGCCGTCTGATGTCGTGCGGTGGCTTGCGCCCTGGATGGCAGCGATTGGCGTTTCGGCGATATTCATTGGCCACATCCCGTCAGGACAAGGACATATAACCTGTTTCAAACGATTTGAGCATTCGTCCAAGGAATTTGACGAGGATTTTGAATATGAACAGCCCCGCCCGGGTGATCGGTTTCGTCAACGCCGCCCACTTTATCGACCATTATTCGATGCTGATCTTCGCCGCCGCCGTGATCGTGATGGGGCCGGCGCTCGGCATGGCCTATTCGGAGCTGTTGCCTTACGCGACGCCGGGCTTTGTCGCGTTCGGCGCGGGATCGCTGTTGACCGGCTGGCTCGGCGACCGCTGGAGCCGCCGCCACATGATGGCGATCTTCTTTGTCGGCATCGGTCTATCGATGATCGCGGTTGGCCTGGTGCAGACGCCGCTGCAACTCGGCGCGGCGCTGCTCTCGATCGGCCTGTTCGCATCGATCTATCATCCGGTCGGCACCGCCATGATTGTGTCCTACGCCGACCGGCTCGGCCGCGAGATGGGCCTCAACGGCGTCTGGGGCAATCTCGGCGTGGCCTCCTCCGCGCTGGTCACCGGCGTGGTCGGGCAATTCCTGGGCTGGCGCTGGGCTTTTGTCATTCCCGGCATCGTCACCATCCTCATCGGTCTGGCGTTTATGCGGACCGTGATTCACGAGGACCGCTCCGGCTTCAAGCAGGCCGCGGCGCAGGCGCGGGTGGCGAAGCAGGACATGTGGCGGGTAGTCCTGGCGCTGTTCATCGTGGTGATCGCGATCTCCACCACCTTCAACGCGGTGACGGTGGCGCTGCCGAAACTGTTCGCGGAGCGGCTGAGTGACCTCACCAAGAGTCCGGCGCTGCTCGGCGTCATCGCGGCCTGCGTCTATGTGTTCGGCGCGATGACGCAGTACACCATCGGCAAGCTGATCGACCGCTATTCGCTCAAAACCGTCTCGCTGCCGCTGTCGTTCATGCTGGCGCCGTTCCTGTACCTGGCGGCGACGCTGTCGAACCTGCCGCTGATCTTGGCGGCGATCGGCATCGTGATGGGCGCGTTCGGCCAGGTCACCGTCAACGACGCCATGGTCGGCAAATACACCTCAGAGGAATGGCGCAGCCGCGCCTATGCGGTGCGCTATTTCATCGGCTTCACCGCGGCGGGCGCCTCGGTCGGCCTGGTGGCATGGCTGTACGAGCAGGGCGGTTTTGTCACCATGCTGCATGCGTTCGCCGGGCTGTGCCTGCTGGTGATCGCGGCGGCGATCATCCTGCCGCAGGAGATCAAGGTGCCGGCGGCGCAGGCGAACTGATTGCTGCGAGTTTAGGCGGCATGAACCTCGCCAGGGATAGCGCTTAAAAATTGGATCCTGGTCGCCACGAAACAGGATCCAAACACGGACTGCGCATCCGTTCAGTCCGCTATCCGCATTTTCTATGCCGAGCGGAGCGGTTAATGGTTAGTTGGCGTCGTAGGCTTCTGTTGGAAGCCCTTGCGGTGGCTGCATCATCGCCAGCATCGAAGTCATATCCATGGCGGCGTGATGGGTTACGTCAGCCGAAGGACGGCCAGCGAAAGCGGCGAAGGCGCATGTGAGAGCAAAAAACACGATGATTTTTTTCATTATGATTTCCCCTGTTTTTCCAATGCCCCATCCTTGAGCGAGACAACTTAACGAGCGGTGTACGTTGCCCTGTTCGCAAGATCGACCAAGCGACGGGGTGAATGGGGGATGAATCAAGGAAGCGATGAGACCTCTCGCGATTTTGCCCTGCGGCGGGTACCTCCATGCTCCGCAGGGATGAGATGTTGAAGAATCACGACTCGCTTAGATTTTATGAGCTCAGGACCTGCAGGCCCACTCGCGGTCCCACCGCCATAACTCGCCCGCGTTAACGAGGTAACGGCGCGTTCATCAGTTCAGGCCTTTTGCGCTCCTGCCATAATCCCACTCCGTATCACTACGGTGAATGAAAGTAATTGATTTGGAAGGGATCGGGATCACAGTCTCAAAAAATCATGTCGTTACGCCTTACTGCCAAACGGCACCCACCGATCTGGCCGCCAAGATCCGGTCGGCAATACCCCCGCCGCAAAGGAACGTTTCATATGCGAGCCACGCCACTCAATGCGCTTCCCCTTGTGTTAGCTGCCCTGCTTGCGACGGGTATTCCTGCATCCGCCGAAGACGGTGTTTTTGCTGACAAGATCGTGTTTGGTCAGGCGACGGCTCTGGACGGTCCGGCCTCGGCCCTGGGCCAGGGTATGAAATTGGGCCTCGAAGCGGCCTTTGCTGAAATTAACAAGGCCGGCGGCGTGAAGGGCCGGAAGCTCGAACTCAAGAGCATCGACGACGGGTACGAGCCGACCAGGTCGATTGAAGCGGTCAAGAAGCTGCTTGAGGAAGACAGGGTCTTCGCACTCGCCGGTACGGTGGGCACCCCAACAGCCGCCGCCACCCAGCCGCTCGCGACCGCGGCAGGTGCTCTTTTTATCGGCGCCTTCACGGGTGCCGAGTTCCTGCGCGAGCCTCACAAGCCGCTGGTGATGAATATTCGCGCCAGCTACTTCCAGGAAACCGAAGCCATGGTCGAACATCTGACCAAGGATCTTGGCGCAACCAAAATTGCGATCATGTACCAGGACGATGCCTTCGGTCAGGCCGGCCTTGCCGGCGTCAAGAAGGCGCTCGACAAGCGGCAGATGCAGCTCGCCGGCGAAGGCACCTTCGAGCGCAACACAGTGGCGGTCAAGACCGCGCTGCTGGCCATCAAGAAGGCCGAGCCCCATGCCGTCATCATGATCAGCCCCTACAAGCCTGCGGCCGAGTTCATCAAACTGGCCAGGCAAATCAAGTTCGACGTCACCTTTGTGAATATCTCCTTTGTTGGTTCCGACGCGCTCGCCAACGAGCTCGGTCCGGCCGGTGCCGGCGTTGTGATCACGCAGGTCGTTCCTTTTCCGAAAGATACCGCGATCCCGGTGATCGGGCGCTACCAGGCCTCGCTCAAGGCGACCGCTCCCGACGCGCAGCCAGGCTTCGTCTCGCTGGAGGGCTACCTGGTTGGCCGTGCGATCATCGCCGCACTGGAAAAGGTCAGCGGCGATCCCACAAGGCAAGCCCTGATCGAGGCCGTGCAAAAAGCCGGCACCCTGGATCTCGGCGGCTTCGAGCTCACCTACAGCGCCACCAACAATCGGGGCTCGGATCAGGTGTTCCTGACCGTGATCCAGGCCGACGGCAGCTTCAAGGCGGTCGATCGTCTCGAGAAGTCCGGAACGTAAGCCCAAGAGGCCGCGAGCACCGAAGCAAAGCCCAGGCGGCTCGCGGCACGGTTTCGCAATTGCTACCTGGAGATTGACCATGAAAACCGCGATGTCGTGGTATCACCTCGGCCTTCGCGGTCGATTGTTTACAGCCTTCGGGGTCGTCGCGGCACTCACCGTGCTGGCGAGCAGCAGCGCGATCATCTCCTACCACAGCCTTGGGCGTTCGTTGGCCGCCATTGCCGACAACAGCCTGCCCGAGATCACGCGCGCCTCGGAAGTCGTTAGAGCCACCGGTGAAGTTGCGGCCGCTGCGCCGCGTCTTCTCGCCGCGGTGGATCCGGCCGAGCGCGCGCAAGCCTTCAAGGTTCTGAGGGCGGCGAGCGAGGGGCTCAATGAAAGCATCGGCGCACTCGCCGCGGCGGATGCCGCAAGGCTCACCAAGGCACGTGACAGCATCCAGGTTAATCTCGACCGGCTGATGCAATCCGTCACCGACCGCCAGACCATTGCCGCCTCTCGCAACGCGCTTGTCGCCGGCCTTCGGAAATCGCATCAGAAGCTCGCCGAAAAACTGTCGCCGATGGCGGATGACGCCGGCTTCACCCTGACCATCGGCCTGCAGACAGCGGCGGACAACAAGGACCTGGAAGTCGTTCAGAAGACGCTTGCGGCGCTGGCTGAAAACGAACTGGTGTCCCTGCAGGCGATTTTGGAGCTGCGCGCCGAATCCAACCTCATGCTGGGAATCTTCGTCGAAGCGGCCGACCTGCCGTCCGCCGATCTGCTGCCGCCGATCAAGGACCGGTTCACAGCGACGGCGGGCCGCCTTGGCAAGGCCGCATCCGCTTTCAAGGATTCCGAGACCTCGAAACTGGTCGAGGAATTGGTCAAGGCCGGCAAGGATGACGGCAATGTTTTCGATCTCAAACAAAAAGAGCTGGTTGCCGCGAAGACCGGCACCAATGTGGTGACCGAAAATCGTGCGCTTGCCCTGGTTTTCGAAAAGGAAGTCGCTAGCCTCGGAGCGCGGAGCGAGGCGGCGGCCGCCACCGCGGTCCGTGAATCGGAGGCGGAAATCCGGCAAGGCCGGATCATCCTGATTTGCCTCGCGCTGGTCAGCCTTGCCACCGCACTTGTCATCGGCTGGTACTATGTTGGCCGCGGCGTGGTACATCGCCTGGTGCGTCTGCAGACCAGCATGAAATCCATTGCCGCAGGCGATCTGGCTGCGGAGATCGCGACCGGCGGCTCGGACGAAATCGCCGACATGGCGGAAGCGCTGCAAGTCTTCAAGGGCAACATGCTCGAATCCAACCGGCTGCGCGCCGAACGCGCGGAATCGGAAAAACACATGCATGCTCAGCGAAGAACCGACATGCGGAAACTCGCCGACGAGTTCGAAGCCGCCGTCGGTGAGATCGTTGCGACGGTATCCTCCGCCTCGACGGAACTGGAAGCCTCGGCGACCAGTCTGACCAGGACCGCCGAGGAGACCCAGCAGCTCTCCGGCTGGGTGGAAGCGGCTTCCGAGGAAGCCTCCTCGAACGTCCGATCGGTTGCCACTGCGACGGAGGAGATGACCGCGTCGATCGCCGAGATCAGCCGGCAAGTCCAGGAGTCGAACCGAATCACCGGCGAAGCCGTGACTCAGGCGGAAGTCACCGACGCGCGCATCAACGAATTGTCGAAGGCGGCGGTACGGATTGGCGATGTCGTCAACCTGATCACATCGATCGCGGAGCAGACCAATTTGCTGGCTCTGAACGCGACCATCGAGGCGGCGCGCGCCGGCGAGTCTGGACGCGGCTTTGCGGTTGTTGCGCAGGAGGTGAAGGCGCTCGCGGCGCAGACGGCCAGCGCGACAAAAGAAATCAGCAGTCAGATCGCCGGAATGCAGGTTGCGACCCAGGAATCGGTTCTGGCGATCAAGCATATCGGGACCACGATCAGCCGGATTTCCGGGATTGCAGCAACCATCGCGGCCTCCGTCGACCAGCAGGGCGGCGCAACCCAGGAAATTGCCCGCAATGTCGAGCAGGCGGCGCGGGGCACCTCGCAGGTCGCCACCAACATTGTCGACGTGAACAAGGGAGCTCGCCTGACCGGTTCGGCTTCCGCACAGGTTCTATCCTCGGCTCAGTCGCTGTCGGGCGAAAGCCAACGCCTCAGGCTTGAGGTTGGCAAATTTCTTGACACGGTGCGCGCGGCCTGACGGCGAATCGGCCTGCGCCGGCTTACAGCAATCGCAGCCTCGCTCGACGTTAGATGAGCGATTTTGATCAGTATGTCCCAGGATTGCGCTGGAACCATTCGGTAATGAGCTGGTTATCCGCCATGACACACATGGAGGAGACCAAGTGAACAAGCTCGCAATCACTCTGGCAGTTGGCGCAAGCGCGCTTTTCGCGACTGCCGCTAGCGCCGCGCCGCTCTCGAACGGTTTGACGATTTTACCCGATAGCAATGTCGAGCAGGTCCGTATGGTCTGCAACGAAGACGGACGTTGCTGGCGTGAGCGGGGCGAACGCCGGGTGATTGTCCGCGACTCCTACGGTTACGCGCCCCGCGAGCGCTACATTGAGCGTCGCCAATACGGCGATGACGGTGGCGGCGTGCGCTTCCGCGCTCCCGGCGTGAGCGTCGGCATCGGCACCGACCGCTACTGAGCTTTTTAAGCACCGAGTCAACGAGGCCGCGGAGAAATCCGCGGCCTTTTCTTTGTTCGTTGGCCGAGATTCTGGGTTTAAACCTTTGCCGCAATCGATCACAATGGCCGAGCAAGGCTCGACCATAACGGGCCGATGGGAGGAATTCCGATGTCTAATCAATCTTTGCCGCGCGTGGTCGGCCTCGTTCTGGGGCTCTCGATGATGATGGCGGTCCCGGCAAACGCCGATGCCCTCAAGGACGAAATCGCGCCGACCGGAAAATTGCGGGTGGCGATCGCGATCAGCCCGGCCGGCGGCGCGTTCTGGTCGACCAAGAACGAAACGGGCGGTTATGCCGGGGTGCCGGTCGATCTCGGCAAGGAGATGGCGGCGCAGCTCGGGGTATCAGTCGAATATGTCGCGTACCAGAATTCCGGGCAGATCGTCGACGCCGTGTCGAAAGGCGCCTGGGACGTCACCTTCCTGCCGAAGGACCCGGAGCGTGAGGCGAAGATGTCATTCGGGCCGATCTATGAGGTGGCCGATGCGACCTACATCGTCAAAGCAGGCTCGCCGGCGACGAATTTCCAGACCCTCGACCAGCCCGGCGTGAAGGTGGCCGCGGTCAACAACACCACAACCATGCGCGGCGCGATCGCGCATCTGAAGAATGCCAAGGTCACGGGCTATCAGACCTATGACGAAATCTTCGGCCTCCTGAAGAGCGGCGAGGTCGACGCCTTCGCGCTGTCGCGCGACCAGCTCAACGCCATGGCCAAGCAGATTCCGGGCACGCGGGTGCTGGATGAAACCTTCAAGCAGACGGTCACGGCGGTAGCGGTGCCGCCGAACCATCCCTTGGCACTGGCGTTTGCGACAAAATTCCTGAACGAGGCGACAACGAACGGCACGCTGCGCAAGGCATATGACAATAACGGCCTGAAGGATTCGCCGATCCGGGTGAATGTAAAATAGCTCGGGTCTATTTCTAGTTCATCAAGTTTGGAATCGGCCCGCGTTCTGCCACCTCTCCCCTTGTGGGAGAGGCATAGGCCGCCTTCGGCGGCCGTCCTTGGAAAAGAACGCCGAAGCGAAGCTTCGGCTATGTCGCATCGGAGATGCGATCCGGGTGAGGGGTTACGAACTATCGATAGACCGTAACCCCTCACCCCAACCCTCTCCCACAGGGGGAGAGGCGGCTCACCGTGGATGTTGGAACATCGAACCAACATTTCAAGCGGCAGATTCTAATTCGTCGCACCCGCCGGGATCGGCTCCATCCCACTCTTGACGATGGCGGCGCTGGCGGCGGGCGACGCTAAAAATTTTATCAACGCCTTGCCGGCGTCGGGCTCCTTGGAGACGGTCGCGATCCCTGCTGAAAACACCGTGATCTTCTGCAGCTCCGGCGGCAATGGCCCGACGATGTCGACATCGGCAACCGGGAGCAGTTCGCTGATCTGCTGAAAACCGATCTCGGCGTCGCCGCGCGCCACGATTTCACCTACCGGCGTGGCAGGAATCTTTCTGGCCTTGTCCTTCATCTCGTCGGAAATGCCGAGTTTCGCAAACATCTCGGTCGAGACATAGACGCCGCTGGCGCTGTCGGAATAGGCGACCGATTTCGCCGCCAGCAGCGCGCGCTTGAGCGTATCGGCCGAAGAGATATCCGGCTTCGGCGCGCCGGATTTCACGGCGATGCCGATCGGCGATTTCACCAGATCGACGCGGCTCTCAGCGATCACCTTGCCTTGTTTGGTGAGGTCGGTGAGCGCATAGCCCACCATGATCAGGACATCGGCGGGCTCGCCGCGTTCCAACCGGACCGGGATCGCATTTTGCGTGGTTCCCATCGAAGGCCCGTAAGCCGTCAGCACGGAGTGGCCGGTCGCACGCTCGAATTCCGGGATCAGCACTTTATAGGCGGCGGTCAGTCCGCCCGAGATCATCACCCGGACTTCGGCGGCGCTGGCTGCGCCGGACAGGTACAAGGCGGCTGCGAAGCCGAGCGCGAGCGCGCGGAGATTTTCGGATATCCTCATGGCATTCCTCCCGGGGCGACTCTTGAGCGGTCGTCCTCGATTAAGTTGCGACGATGTTACCCGGCAAACGGAGGTTAGCCTAGCGGCTGCTCAACTCACCTTGAAGTGTGCCTCGACGTTTCGGCGACGGCGGTGCGCTCCCTCTCCCGCTTGCGCGGGAGGGTCGGGGAGGGGGCCGCCACGAAAATGGTGCCAGCGGTGACCGAATTCACCGGAGGCGGCTTACGCGACTTCTTCCTGTATCGCGATCTCGGCATCGCGGCCGCGACCGGCGGCCAAGTGATCTGCCATCTGGTCAAGGCCAATCCCGAGATGCCGCCGGAAGACGGCACCGGCTGGCACAAGCACGAATGCGATTTCCAGATCGTCATCATGACCAAGGGCTGGGCCCGCTTCATGTATGAAGACAAACCGACCCTGGTGCAGGCCGGCGACGTCGTGCACCAGCGGCCCGGGATCGTGCACTACCTCTACGACTATTCGCCGGACATGGAATATCTCGAAATCGTCAGCCCGGCGGACTTAGAGACCGTCGATATGCCGCCGGCCACCGACAAGGTGCCGCCGGTGACACCCTGGAAGTAGCTGAGATGTCGTCGCCAGAGGAATTAACGTTTGTCGTCGGCCGCTGGCTGCGCCCGATCGTGGCTGTCCTGCATGTGGTGCGCCGCATGACATTCCAGCCGATATCTAGCCGTGAACAGGGGAGTACAGGGCTCGACCGCTGATTCGGGCGCGATTCGTTCCATCCGCGTTCCGAACCTTAACATGCGTTGAAGAGGCGCCGGGTTTCCGTTGCTTTTTGGCACATGGCGGTCGCTTGGGGCCTGTAACTGCTATCCGCGAGGCAGGCGCCAGCCGACCACCGTCGCTTCGACGATGCCGCCTGACTGCTCATTACGCCATTCGCCGTCGACCCAGCGGCAGGCGAACGGCAATTGATAGGTCCCGCTGTGATCCTCGCAAAGCACCTGAACCGGCTGATCCGGCGGCGGTTCGCCGTTGCCATTGAATTCGGCCAGCCTTCGTTCGCGCGTTGCCATTCCATGATTCTCCGTAAGAAAGCCGCGCGGGCGCCCCGCCGCGTTCCGCGCCGCAACCCCTTGGCCTCAAGCTGGGGACTTGATCGCAAAACCTCAATGCGCGAATGAGGTTTCAGTGTGATATCTTTGAGATCACGGGGCAACTCGCAACAAATTGACCGCCAGAATGTTTGCTGAAAAGCAATGTTTGCTGAAAAGAAATGTTTCCTGAAAAAGGATGTTCCCTGAATGAGGATATTGATGATCGGCCGGATCGCGCTCACGGCGTCTCTGGTTTTGGCGCCCTGCCTGCTGATATCAGGCGATAGCCGCGCCCAGGATGTTCCCGGCATCGAAATCTGCACCGTCGAGAAGACCATGGAACGGCGCACCAGTTGCCTGCAGAGCAATGTCGATTTCCTGCACAAGACGATCACGAAACTCGGTCTCGACCATCAGCAGAAGCTCGACGCCGCCAACCGGCAGATCGAGGGTTTGAAAGGCACGATTGCAAGCCTGCAGAAGGTCGTCGACGAGTTGCAAGCCGCGCAGAAGAAAATGGCCGAGGATTTGAAGAAGAAAGCCGATGCGCCAGCGGCGAAGGATGCCGCGAAGTGATTTCACGCGCTCCGTCATGGCCGGGCTTGACCCGGCCATCCACGCCCTTCTTGCTGACGTGCCTTTAAGACGTGGATGCCCGGACAAGCCCGGGCATGACGTTGTTATCATCGAGTGCGGTCCGCTCAGCTCAGCTGTTCTTCTCGCCCGACATCAGCGGTCCGAACAACTCCCAGCTCTCGTCCTTGAACCGCATCATCTGCAATTGCTCCAGCGGCGCGAAGTCGGTCGGGCTGGTCTTGATCCTGGTGCCCGGCAGGTAGATGCCGATCTCGAAATTCAGGTTGGCCGCCTGCTTCATGATGTTCTCGCGGGTGAGGTCGTCCTTGCACTGCCGCAGCACCTGCTCGAGCCCCTTGGCAACGCCGTAGGCAAACACCGTCGCGGCGTCTTCCTGGTCGCCTTCGGGATACCACTTGGTCATGAAGGCGCGCCATTCGTTCATCGCGGGATCGTTTTTCCACTGCGCATCCTTGGGATCCTTCAGATACGCCGCGCTGAGAACGCCCTGGCCGTTCTCGTAACCGGCCGGCTTCATGACGCTTCCGACCGACACCGAGACGTTGGTGAGAAAATGGATCGGATTCCATTTCAATTCGCCGAGCTTCTTGATCGCTTGCGCGGCGAATTTCGGCGTCGAGATGTTGATGAAGATATCGGGGTTGGCGGTCTTGATCTGCACGACCTGCGAATCCACCGTCGGCGAGGTAGTTTCGTAGGAGGCTTCCACCACGATCAGCTTGCTGGCCTGGTCGCCCAGCCCGTCGCGCAGCCCGATCACATAGTCTTTTCCGAAATCGTCGTTCTGGTACATTACGCCGATGGTCTTGCCGGGATGGTTCTTCAGGATGTAGGCGGCATAGATCCGGGCTTCGGTCTGATAATTGGGCTGCCAGCCCATGGTCCACGGAAAATTCTTCGGGTCGTTCCACTTGGCGGCGCCGGTGGAGACGAACAGTTGCGGCACCTTCTTGGCGTTCATGTATTTTTGAATCGCGGTGTTGCCGGGCGTGCCGAGCGAGTTGAACAGCAGCAGCACCTCGTCGGCTTCGACCAGCTTGCGCGCCTGCTCCACGGTCTTGGCCGGATTGTAGCCGTCGTCATACGAGATGAAGCTAATCTTGCGGCCATTGATGCCGCCTTCGGCGTTGATCTTCTTGAAATAGGCGTCCTCGGTCTTGCCGATCGTGGCATAGGCCGAAGCCGGTCCCGAATAGGGCATGATATTGCCGACCTTGATCTCGGTATCGGTCGCGCCCGGATCGTATTTCTTCTGCGCGCTCGCGGTGCTCGCGAGCGCAACCGCGAGAAGTCCCGCGATGGCAGCGGATTTGGCATGGCTCAAGACACGGTAATGCATCATCGTCCTCCCTGACGTGCTGGCCGAGGCTCAGGCAGTCTTGTTGGTGGGCAGCTTGGTGAGCCGTCGGATTGAATGCGCGGGCAGTATGCACGATTGGGATACCGTTGCCAGCGATGCCTTCGCCGCTATTTTCCGCAGAGCGGAAGGAGGCCCGGTGTCCGGTTCCGGTTTCGCACAGCGGACGACAGCAAGGACTGTCAAATGCAGCGCGCGCGAAGCGGCCATGATGCGCGGGCTTCGAAGGAAGGCTTGTCGTCCATGAACCCTGCCCAGAAAGCGCTCTGGTTTATCGAAAGCCATCTCGCCGGCGCGTTGAGCCTCGACGAGATCGCGGGTGTCGCCGGAATCTCGCGCTTCCACATGGTTCGCGCCTTCGCCGCCGCGACCGGGTTTTCCGTGATGCGCTATGTGCGTGCGCGGCGGCTCAGCGAGGCGGCGCGTGCGCTCGCCGGCGGCGCGCCCGATATCCTTAAACTGGCGCTGGAGGCCGATTACGGCTCTCACGAAGCATTCACCCGCGCGTTCCGCGACCATTTTGGAGTTACGCCCGAAGCGGTTCGCGCCGCAACGCGTCTCGACACCCTCAAGCTTCAGGAGCCGATCGTCATGGTTTCGACCCTCATCGATAATCTCAAGCCGCCGCGTTTTGAAACCGGCAAGCCGCTGCTGGTCGCCGGCATCGGCGAGCGCTGCACCCACGAGAACGGCGGCGCCGGCATTCCCAACCAGTGGCAGCGCTTTCACCAAAAGGTTGGAGATATCCCCGACCGGGTGGGACAGGTGGCCTACGGGGTCTGCTGCAATGGCGACGATTCCGGAAATTTCGACTACATCGCCGGTGTCGAGGTGTCCGACTTTTCCGACCTGCCGCGCGAATTCAACCGGGTGCGGATTCCGGCGCAAAAATATGCCGTGTTCAGCCACAGCGAACACATCTCGACCATCCGCCGGACCGTCAACACGATCTGGAATCAGTGGCTGCCGGCCTCCGGGCTCCCGCCGACGCGCCCAGCTTCGAGCGCTACGACGTGAGCTTCGATCCGCTCACCGGCAATGGCGGCCTTGAGATCTGGATACCGGTCAGGGACTAAAGCGTTTTCAAGCGAAGTGGATGCCGGTTCGCGTAAAGAAAACGCGTCAAAATATAGACTCAGGGCACCGCAACGCTGCCCTGCGCTGTTGCTGGTCAGGTGATTGCTTGGCAAGCGATGCCGGCTTTGCCATAACATCGCGCAACGAAATTGTTGCGCGTGCGGAATGAGCTTGTAATCCGCCTGCAGCTTGAGAAAAGCCGGGAGGATTTCATGGCCAATGTTCGCGTTCTCGCCACCGATCTTGAATTTCCCGAGGGCCCGGTGGTCTTGCCGGACGGATCGGTGGTGCTGGTCGAGATCCGCGGCCGGCGGCTGACGCGGGTGTGGCCCGACGGACGCAAAGAGGTGGTCGCGGACATTCCCGGCGGCCCCAATGGCGCGGCGATGGGACCCGACGGCAAGATCTACATCTGCAACAATGGCGGTTTTGGCTGGATTCCGTCGCGCGGCACCCTGATGCCGGGAGCGCCGGAGCCGCATGAATATATCGGTGGTTCGATCCAGCGGGTCGATCTCGCCACCGGCAAGGTCGAAACCCTGTTCGATAAATGCGGCGAGCACCCGCTGAAGGGACCGAACGATCTGGTGTTCGACCGGCACGGCGGCCTCTGGTTCACCGATCTCGGCAAGCGCCGTGCCCGCGACATGGATGTCGGCGCGTTCTACTACATGAAGCCGAAGAGTACGGAAGTCGTCGAGGCCGTATTCGGCATGATGCCGGCCAACGGCATCGGGCTGTCGCCGGACGAAAAAACGGTCTACGTGGCGGAGACGCCGACGGCGCGCCTGTGGGCGTTCGACCTGTCGGCGCCGGGCGAGGTCAAGCCGCGCGACGTGATCTATCGCGGCGAGCGCGGCAAGCCGATCGCGGGCCTTGGCGGTTACCAGATGTTCGACTCGCTGGCGGTAGAAGCCTCCGGCAATGTCTGCGTGGCGACGCTGATCTCGGGCTGTATCTCGGTGATCGCGCCGGATGGCGCCATCGTCGAGCAGGTGCCGACCGGCGACCGCGTCACTACCAACATCGCCTTCGGCGGGCCCGACCTGAAGACTGCCTACATTACATTGTCGGAAAAGGGCGAACTGATCGCGATGGACTGGGCGCGCCCGGGTTTGGCGCTGAATTTTCTGAACAAGTAGTAAGGTGTCAATTCCGTCATTGCGAGCGAAGCGAAGCAATCCATCGCGCCACAGGCAAGAAAGCTGGATTGCTTCGCTTCGCTCGCAATGACGGCATAGAGAGCGGAGTAGTATTACATGCCCTGGCTTGAACCGGTGACGCTGAGCGGTCCACATGCGCAGCTAAAACCGCTGTCGCAGGATCATTGCGACGGATTGATCGAGGCGGTGAAGGACGGCGAGTTGTGGAGGCTCTGGTACACCTCCGTTCCGAAGCCTGAAGAAATGACAAAAGAGATCGATCGCCGGCTTGGGCTGCAGCAGGCGGGCACCATGCTGCCTTTCACCGCATTCGATGCGGACGGCAAGATCGCCGGCATGACCACCTATATGAACGTCGATGCCGCGAACCGGCGGGTCGAGATCGGCTCGACCTGGTACGCCAAACGCGTCCAGCGCAGCGCGCTCAATACCCAGTGCAAATTGCTGCTGCTGACCCATGCGTTCGAAAAGCTCGATTGCATCGCGGTCGAATTCCGCACCCATTTTTTCAACCATCAGAGCCGGCGCGGCATCGAACGGCTGGGGGCCAAGCAGGACGGTATCCTGCGCAACCACGTCATCGCGCCGAACGGCACGCTGCGCGATACCGTGGTCTACAGCATCATCGCCGGCGAATGGCCGACGGTGAAGGCGCATCTCACCTATCAATTGAACGAGAAGTCGCGGTAGCCGGAACTGATCCCCGGATACGACGGGCCCGGGCCGCGAAGATTTCTTCTTAGTTCCTGCCTCAAGTCCGGCTCTGGGCGCAAGACGCTATCAGCGCATTGCAGTGCGGAACGCCCGCGCATTGCGGCATGCCTGAATCTGCCCCAATATGAATTTCGTCCGCGAGATTTCCAACAGATGAGATCCGCGATGTTGCGCTTTAAATCAGGGACCTCATGGAAACGTTCGATTATGTGATCGTGGGCGCCGGCTCCGCCGGCTCGGTGCTAACCAACCGGCTCAGCGAAGATGCCGGCACCAGCATCTGCGTGCTCGAGGCAGGTTCCAGCGACTGGCACCCCTACATCCATCTGCCGGCGGGCTTCATCAAGACCTTTCACATGAAGAGCATCAACTGGGCCTACCAGCAGGAGCCGGGGCCCTGGACCGGCGGCCGCAGCATCTACGCGCCGCGCGGCAAGACGCTCGGCGGTTCGTCCTCGATCAACGGCCATATCTACAACCGCGGCCAGCGCCAGGATTTCGACACCTGGGCGCAGCTCGGCAATCGCGGCTGGGGCTATCCGGACGTGCTGCCGTATTTCAAGCGGCTGGAGCGGCGGGTCGGCGAGGGCGAGGACGCTTTTCGCGGCCGCGACGGCAATCTCACGGTCACCACCATGGACTGGCGCGATCCGCTCTGTGAGGCGTTCATGGCCGGCGCGATCAGCCTCGGGATTCCGCGCAACCCCGATTACAACGGCGCGATCCAGGAAGGCGTGTCCTACGCGCAGCGCACCATTCAAAACGGCCTGCGCGTCAGTGCGGCGACCGCGTTTCTGCGTCCGGCGATGAAGCGGCCGAACGTCCATGTCCGCACCCATGCGCATGCGACCAACATCATCTTCGAGGGCAAGCGCGCGGTCGGCGTCCGCTACATCAAGGGCGGCAAGGGCGGCACGCCGGTCGAAGTGCGCGCCAACAAGGAAGTCATTCTGGCCGGCGGCAGCTACAACTCGCCGCAATTGCTGCAATTGTCGGGGGTCGGATCGCCTGATCTGCTCAACTCGCTCGGCATCGAAGTGCGCCACGCACTATCAGGCGTCGGCGAGGGATTGCAGGACCATTACGCGCCGCGTTCGGTCGCCCGCGTCAAGAACATCAAGACCATCAACGAACTCAGGCGTGGATTGAGCTTGTGGGTGGAGGCGCTGAAATGGGCGACGACACGGCGCGGCCTGCTCTCGCTGTCGCCGACCATGGTCTATTGCTTCTGGCATTCGGGCGAGACCACGGAGAGCTCCGATCTGCAACTGACCTTTACGCCCGCGAGTTACAAGGAGGGCGTGCAAGGCCAACTCGAAGATGAGCCCGGTATGACCGTCGCATCGTGGCAGCAGCGCCCCGAGAGCCGCGGCTATGTCCGCGCCCGCTCCGCCGATCCGTTCGCGCCGCCGATCATCCAGACCAATTATCTGGTCGAGGAACTCGACCGCCGCACCGTGGTCGCCGGCATGAAGCTGGCGCGGCGGCTGCTGTCTTCGGCACCGCTGGCGCCGTATTATGCTTATGAGGATTATCCCGGACCCGACGTGCAGACCGACGATGAATTTTTGGCAGCCGCGACCGAGCGCGGCACCACCACGTTCCATCCGGGCTGCACCTGCCGGATGGGCCCGGCCGATGCCAAATGGGCCGTGGTCGACGATCAGCTGCGCGTGCATGGGCTGCAAGGCCTGCGCGTGATTGACGCCTCGATCATGCCGCGGATGATCTCGGCCAATCTCAACGCCTCGACCATGATGATCGCCGACAAGGCGTCGGACATGATCCGCGGCAAAAGCGCGCCGGAGGCGGTGGTTATGAGCGGGACGCGCGTCTAGCGTGTATTCCGCAGAAGTGGCGGCCGATGCCGGGCTCTCGTTTCGCTGTTACGGCTAGCGCTCACGGCTCCACGGGAAGAGATTGGCCGGGAAATCTGCCGCATAGCGGTGTCCTTTCGGCGGGCGGGGTTGTTCTTGTGGAGGATTCGGGTCTGGCTCCACCACCTTTCGATAAAGATGCCAGGTGGCATGACCGAGCACCGGTAGAACGACCGCGAGACCGACGAAGACCGGCAGCGAACCGATCACCAGCAGCACCGCAACGATCAGCCCCCAAGCGGCCATGGCAAATGGATTCTTGATCACAGCCCGCAGCGACGTCCGGATTGCGTCTATCGCACTCGCATGCCGATCGAGCATCAACGGAAAGGACACAACACTGACACACAGGGCCACGACGGCGAACAGGAAGCCGACGCCACAGCCGACGATGATCAGCGTCCATCCTTCCGGCGTCGCCAGCACACGCGTTGCGAAATCGGGAATACTTGCAGCCGGAGTATGGCCGAAGATTGCAACGTAAATAGCGTCCGCGGCGGCGACCCAAGTCACAAATAGGGCGAGCAGCATGATTCCGAGTCCAAGCATGGCACCGAACGACGGCGCGCGCAGCACGCCCAGCGCATCCGACGCCGAGGCCTCCTCACCGCGCTCGCGACGACGGCTGAGTTCATAGAGACCGAGCGCAGCAAAAGGACCGAGCAACGCAAAACCGGCTGCCAGTGGGAAGAGCAACGGCAACACCGAATAGCCGAGGACCATTCTGAACAGCACAATCCCGAGGACGGGATAGATCACACACAGAATAACGGCATGGCTTGGCACCGCCTTGAAATCTTCCCATCCCAGACGCAGTGCGTCGCGCAAGTCGGATAGACCGATGCTGCGAATGACAGGCGGGGTTGCGCTGCCGGACGCGTGTGGCGCGAGCTCGGTCGCGTTGTCGGAATACTGCATGGCCATGGTCGCGGCCTCCCTTGCTCGTTGCCGCAGCGGCGGAAACGACCCGTCCTCAAGTCACGCGCATGCGCCATCGTCCGCGAAAATCGCGATCGAGCCGAGTACGGCAAACCAGGTTCACGAAAACGAGCTTCGCCGGACCAGGCCTGTCGCGAGCTGCCCGGTGAGTTTAGCGCGATGGGAGCAAGATAGCGCTCACGGTTTGGTGAATTGTGCATCTGCACAAACCGTTTGGTGCGCTGCGTTACCGTCGGTGCCGAGCGGCGCTCGCCTGATGGCGCGGTGTTGGAGGATGACGCGTGCCAGACGAGGCTGGGGCACACGCCTCGATTGTTCTGTTGACGCCCGGCTCGACGAGTACCATCATCCATCAACTTCTAAAGGCCCCTGGTTCCCGACGAGTCCAGCGGTCGTAACGTGTACTCCATGTCATGTTTTGACGTCGCGACCGGTTTAATGGGCGAGGCAGAGGCACGACGATGGCGAATGTGAAAGCAGCCATCTAAACAGGCGTGAGCTCCGCCCTTTAATTCGTATCCGTAGCCTTTTACGGCGAGGATGAATGAGGGATGGCTGTAGCAATCATACTGCTTCTGGTCGCGGTCGGCTCGGTGCTGTTCCACCTCTTTAGCCCGTGGTGGTGGACGCCGATCGCCACAAACTGGCGCTACATCGACGACACCATCAACATCACGTTCTGGATCACCGGGACGGTTTTCTTCGCGGTCATCGCGTTCATGGCCTATTGCGTCTTCCGCTTTCATCACAAGGAAGGAAGGCAGGCGGCCTACAATCCCGAAAACAAAAAGCTCGAATGGTGGCTCACCATAGGAACCGCGGTCGGTGTCGGGGCAATGTTGGCGCCCGGTTTGTTTGTCTGGCATCAGTTCGTCACGGTTCCGGCGGACGCGACCGAGATCGAGGTCATGGGCCAGCAATGGCGCTGGAGCTTCCGCCTCCCGGGGAAGGATGGCCGGATGGGCACGTCCGATGTCCGCAACATCAGTTCCGACAACCCGATGGGCTTGAATCCCGACGATCCGCATGGGCAAGACGACGTTGTGATCGAAAGTGGCGACTTGCACCTCCCGATCGGGAAGCCGGTCAAGGTTTTGCTCCGCTCCGTCGATGTCTTGCACGATTTCTATGTACCCGAGTTCCGGGCCAAGATGGATATGGTTCCAGGCATGGTCACCTACTTCTGGATAACCCCCATCCGAACCGGAACGTTTGACGTTCTCTGCGCTGAGCTATGTGGCATTGCGCACGCGCAGATGCGGGCCAAGGTTATCGTCGAAGAAGAGAGTGAATATCACGCCTGGCTGGAGAAGCAGCAGACGTTTGCGGAATTGTCAGGCCGAAGCGCCGTTATGAAGGCGACGTACAAATCCGGCGGTAAGTAAGAAATGCCGCTGCGAAGATAGATCGGGCGCGTGAGACCAACTCATCGCCCCCTGATGGAAGCGACCGAGGAGGGTATTTCGATGGTCGATGTCCCGTATGACGCAATCGCAGACATTCCGCCTGCCGAAGTGGCGGAAGTTGAGCTCTATCATCCCAAAAGCTGGTGGACACACTACGTCTTTTCGCAGGACGCCAAAGTCATCGCCATCCAGTACTCGCTCACGGCGTCGGCCATCGGGCTGGTGGCCCTGGTGCTGTCGTGGCTGATGCGGCTGCAACTGGGATTTCCCGGCACATTTTCCTTTATCGATGCAAACCAATACCTCCAGTTCATCACCATGCACGGCATGATCATGGTGATCTATCTGCTCACGGCATTGTTCCTGGGAGGCTTCGGCAACTACCTTATCCCGCTGATGGTCGGCGCCCGGGACATGGTTTTCCCCTATGTGAACATGCTGAGCTACTGGGTCTACCTGCTCGCAGTCGTGGTGCTGGCCTCGACCTTCTTCGTGCCTGGCGGGCCCACCGGCGCCGGCTGGACGCTGTACCCGCCGCAGGCGATTCTCTCAGGCACTCCCGGGCAGGATTGGGGCATTATTCTCATGCTGGTCTCCCTGATCCTGTTCATCATCGGCTTCACCATGGGCGGACTGAATTATGTGGTGACGGTGCTGCAGGCGCGCACACGCGGCATGACGTTGATGCGTTTGCCCTTGACGGTGTGGGGCATTTTCACGGCCACCGTCATGGCGCTGCTGGCCTTCCCGGCGCTGTTCGTTGCCTCGGTGATGATGCTGTTCGACCGTACCCTGGGAACCAGCTTCTTCATGCCCGCACTCGTCGAAATGGGCCAGCAGATGAAGTATGGCGGTGGCAGCCCGATCCTGTTTCAGCATCTTTTCTGGTTCTTCGGCCATCCGGAAGTCTACATCGTCGCCTTGCCGGCCTTCGGCATCGTTTCCGATCTGATCAGCACCCACGCGCGAAAGAACATCTTCGGCTATCGGATGATGGTTTGGGCTATCGTGGGAATCGGCGCTCTCAGTTTCGTCGTATGGGCGCACCACATGTATGTGAGCGGCATGCACCCGCAATTCGGGTTCTTCTTCGCCACCACGACCCTCATCATCGCTATCCCGACCGCCATCAAGGTCTACAACTGGGTGCTAACCCTGTGGCGCGGCGACATTCATCTCACGGTCCCGATGCTGTTCGCCCTCGGCTTCATCGTCACGTTCGTGAACGGCGGGCTCACGGGCCTCTTCCTCGGCAACGTTGTCGTGGATGTCCCGCTTTCGGATACTATGTTCGTCGTCGCGCATTTCCATATGGTGATGGGCGTGGCGCCAATCATGGTTGTGCTGGGGGCGATCTATCATTGGTACCCCAAGGTCACGGGGCGGATGCTGGATGACTGGCTGGGCAAGTTTCACTTCTGGGTCACTTTCCTCGGTGCCTACCTGATCTTCTTTCCCATGCATTACCTTGGGCTGCTCGGAATTCCGCGCCGGTATCACGACATCGGCGAAGTGGCGTTCATCCCGCCATCGGCCCATACGCTGAATGCCTTTATCACCGTGGCGGCATTGACCGTCGGTTTCGCCCAGATGGTGTTCCTGTTCAATCTTGTCTGGAGCCTGTTCAAGGGCAGGCCTTCGGGTGGCAATCCATGGAGGGCGACAACGCTGGAGTGGCAGACGCCGCAGACGCCGCCTGGCCACGGCAACTGGGGCAAGGAGCTCCCGGTGGTCTATCGCTGGGCGTATGATTACAGCGTGCCAGGCGCCGCGCAGGACTTCATTCCGCAGAATCAGCCGCGGGCGACGGAGGCCGTTCAGGGAGCGGCGCCGTGAGCGCCATCATCCTGTTCATGGCTGTGATAGCGGTCATCGTCGGATGGTGGCTCTCGCAGCAACGGCTGACAGCCAAACCCTGGCTGGAAGAAGGTGGGATCGGTGACTTCCCCGGCACGGGTGCAATGACCTTGCCGGCAGCGAAGATCGGGCTCGGAGTGTTTCTCGCTGTCGCCGGCTCGCTGTTCGCACTCTTCATCAGCGCTTACTCCATGCGCATGAACATGGTGGACTGGCGGGCGCTCCCTGTGCCCAGGCTGCTGTGGTTTAATACGGGCGTCCTGGTCTTGAGCAGTGTCGCGCTGCAATGGGCACACATGGCCGCGCGCCGGAACGATATGGACCATGTAATCGTCGGCCTGTGCGCAGGGGGAGCATCCGCCGTTACATTCCTGGCTGGGCAACTGTTGGCGTGGCAACAGCTGAGCGTCGCAGGGTATTTCGTGGCGTCCAACCCGGCCAATTCCTTCTTCTACCTGATCACCGCGGCGCACGGGCTGCATCTGATCGGTGGTCTGGTGGCCCTTGGCAGAACGACCGCCAAGGTGTGGCGTGGCGCCGAGATGGCCCAGGTGCGCCTGAGCGTGGAACTCTGCGCTATCTACTGGCATTTCCTGCTGTTGGTCTGGCTGGTCTTACTTGGTCTGCTGACGGGCTGGACGGACGATTTCGTCGACATCTGTCGCCGGTTGCTCAACTAGGGAGAGACTAGATGGCAGAGACTGCGCTGACAAACACCGGAGAATCGCCTGCGCGGGTTGCAGGCTGGCGAGGCATCGCCGCCGACTGGTCCTCGGATCAGCGCGCTTTCAAGAATGTCTCCTGGGGCAAGGCCATGATGTGGATCTTCCTCCTGAGCGACACCTTTATCTTCAGCTGTTTTCTGCTGTCGTACATGACGGCGCGAATGTCCACGACTGTGCCGTGGCCCAACCCCAGCGAAGTCTTCGCCCTCACGATCGGAGGCAAACATATCCCGCTCATCCTGATCGCCATCATGACCTTCGTCTTGATCAGCAGCAGCGGGACGATGGCGATGGCCGTCAATTTCGGTTACCGCCGCGATCGCGCCAAAGCCGCAGCCTTGATGCTGGTCACAGCGGCATTTGGCGCAACGTTCGTCGGAATGCAGGCTTTCGAATGGACCAAGCTGATCATGGAGGGCGTCCGGCCCTGGGGCAACCCCTGGGGTGCGGCGCAGTTCGGTTCAAGCTTTTTCATGATCACTGGCTTCCACGGCACCCACGTGACGATCGGCGTAATTTTCCTGATCATTATCGCGCGAAAGGTTTGGCGAGGAGACTTCGATGTCGAAAGGCGCGGCTTTTTCACGAGCAGGAAGGGGCACTACGAGATCGTCGAAATCACCGGCCTGTACTGGCACTTCGTCGATCTTGTGTGGGTTTTCATCTTTGCCTTTTTTTATCTTTGGTGAGGTCGGCGCATGACAAACGCAGCGGTGCATATAGAAGGACAGCAACATCCGTTACGCACTCATGTGCATGACGCACTCGCATCGGGAGCCGCGCACGCAAAGGGCCAGCAGCACCCGATCAAGCTCTACCTCGTGGTCTGGGGATGGCTGTTCGTCCTCAGCACCTGCTCCTATCTCGTCGACTACTTTGGCTTCCATGGCTATCTCAGATGGTCGCTAATCCTGCTGTTCATGGTGTTGAAGGCTGGCTTGATCGTCGCCGTCTTCATGCACATGGCCTGGGAGCGGTTGGCCTTGGCCTATGCCATCCTGCTACCGCCGGTGTTGGTGTTGGTATTTGTGGCTATCATGGTGTTCGAATCCGACTACACGCACCTCATCCGGGTCATATCTTTCGGGTCGCCGACGTAGATACCATTGCCTCGTACCAGAAGGAGGAGGGTTATGACCACATACGTCATGCTTGCAAACTGGACCGACCAGGGCGTGCTGAAAGTGAAGGACTCGCCACGTCGCCTGGACGCAGCAAAGAAAGCCCTCAAAGATATGAGCGGCGAGTTCAAATTCTTTTTCCTCACCATGGGCGACTATGACATCGTCGCGATCTACGAAGCTCCGGAC
>Ga0193699_10000220_pt1 | contig 25705 bp, 26 predicted proteins | sample L3c2metaG_FD_160095 | JGI IMG/M metagenome (GOLD analysis project Ga0193699, IMG submission 160095) | Soil microbial communities from a riparian zone of the East river system, Colorado, United States - L3c2 | ecosystem: Environmental > Terrestrial > Soil > Riparian zone | place: USA: East...
TCAACGAAGCCGGCATTCACAAATTCCTCATGAAAGACTGGGACGGGGAGCGGCTGCGCGCGGAGCTGCGGGAGGTGTCTCGCCGCTATCGCTCGGGGACAGCAGCGAAAATCTCCCCTCCCGGACCACCGTCGGCCTTTGCACCTTCGCTAGACACTTAATTTCATCGGCAGGATGACCATTTGCATGCCACGCAGATGGAAGCGGCGCTGCAGCGCCATCGCCGCCTGGTTGTGCAGTATCAGGGTCAACCAGTTGTCTTCGTCGAAGATGAGCTTGCTGGTGAAGAAAATGGCGTTGGAAAACTCGCCCTGAACGCGTTCGGCGAGCCGGGTGAATTCATCGATGGGATCGGTGCCGAAGGACAGGTATGACTTTGCCGCCCATCCCTTGCTGTTGCAGAAGTTTACAAAGTAGGAAAGCGAAGCGTTCGCCTCCACCTTCATCGCTTCGAGATCTTCGCGCCCGCCAAAACTCTGCGCATCCACCGTGCGCGCGTTGACGAAGATGAAGTTCCTGAAGTGGTCGGGGAACATCCGTTGTACCCAGAGCAGCGCATGCAGCCCGCCGCCGCGAGAGGACCCTACCAAAAACACCGCAGTGGGCCGGTTGGGGTCCGGCTTGGGCGGATTCGCGACGCTGCCAAAGGGAATGCCCGAAAAGTCCGCGTCGATTTTTTTCAGCTGCGCCCTGGTCCAGTCGTAGTGGTTGCGGATGGTCACGCATGCGGCGATGATCGCGGCGATGATGAGGACCGTTAGCCATCCACCTTCGAGAAACTTCTCGACGAGCAGCATGAGCAGAATGCCCGCACACACGAGGAACCCCGCAGCCGACAGCGCCAGCCTCCCGAGCCAGTTTCTCCCGGCGCGCAGCCGGGCCCAGTACAGGCACAGGCCGAAGAGCGACACGGCGAAGGTCAAGAACACGCTCAAGCTGTAGAGGACGACGAGCGTGGAAACGCTGCCGCCCGTCCACAGAAGAATGACAAGCGATCCGAGCCCCATGACCAGAATGCCGTTCTGGGTGACGAGCCGCGTCGACAGGTAGCGGAACTGGTGCGGCACCCAGGAATCGGCGGCCATGTTGGAGAGCACTGCGGGACCGCCCAGGAAGCCGGTGTTGGCGGCGACGAAGAGAAGCCCCGCTTCGAGCGCAAGCACCACCCACAATGCGGCCTGGCCCATGCGGGCGTCCCAGCCGAAACTGTCTATGATCGCGCCAAAAGCGACCGCGTTGAGCGTCTGTCCTTCCACCGGGCGCGCACCCCAGAGCAGGTACAGCAAAATGATCCCGCCGGCGGTGAAGGCGAGCGACAGCGCCATGTAGAGCATGGTGACTTTGCCCGTGTGCACCCGTGGCTCCGCGAGCACGTTGACGTTGTTCGATACCGCTTCGATCCCGGTGTAGGTACCGCCTCCCTGGGAATAGGCGAGCAGGAGCAGCGCCGCTACGCCCGTCCAGCCGACCTGCGCCGAAAGCTCCGAGGTTCCGCGCCAGACATCAGGCACCAGAGTCGGCAGCACCGTCGCGTGGGAGAGCACGCCGTATACGATCAGGAACGCGTGCGTGAGAATGAAGCCGACAAAGATCGGCAATAGCACCGTGATCGCCTCCTTCATTCCGCGCAGGTTGAGCAGCACGAGCGCGACGATGAACGCAACCTCGGCCGCAAGCTTGTACGGCTGGAAGCCGAGCGGAAACAGCGAGAACAGCGCATCGACGCCGCTCGCAATCGAAATCGAAATGGTGAGAACGTAATCGAGAACGAGCGCGGCACCCGAGGTGAGGCCCGCGTAAGGGCCGATCAGGCGGGTGGCGACCCGGTAGCCGCCCCCGCCCGTGGGAAACAGCTCGATGACCTGGTTGTAGGCGAGCGCGATTATGAGCACGGTCGCTGCCGTGGCGAGTGCGAGGTAAAGGCCCAGATCCGTGTGCTCTCCCAGCGCGCGGAACGCCTCTTCTGGGCCATAGCAGGAGGAGGATATTCCGTCCGCTCCCAGACCCACCCAGGCGAAAAAAGCGACAAGCGCGATATGCCGTCGTGTCTTCGTGTCCAAGGGATCGAGCGGCTTGCCGAACAGCCTGCGGCGCAGGTTCGCAAGCGCGCTCATGAGCGTGCGGGGGCTGCCTTGCCCGATGCGATGGCCTTTTCGAGGCGGCGCGCGAACACGGTCATTTCCTTGGCTGCCTGCAGGTCACCCTTGCCCTCCGCGACGTCGATGCCTTTGCGGTAGGCCGCGAGCGCCTCGTCGGCCCGTCCTCCCTCGGCGAGTGCTTTTCCGAGCAGTTTCCACGCCGCGGAATAACCGGGGTCCTTCTCGCCGGCGGCTCTGAGGTGCGCGATGGCCGGCTCGAAATCGGCGTTTTTCAGGTATTCGCCTCCCAGGGAGAAGCGCAACAGGGCGCCATCCCTGGGCGTGCCCACGAGCTTCAAAAGATTGGCAATCTGAGAAGTCATTGGAATGCGGGGAAGCTGGCGCCTCCCCGCCGAGCGCGGATATTATAAACGCTCGCCTCCATGGACTTTACGCCCGATATGGCAAGATCGACCATTTCCACCCCGAATGCACCGGCTGCGATCGGCACCTATTCCCAGGCGGTGCGCGCCGGCGGCACGCTCTATCTTTCCGGCCAGATCGGGCTCGACCCGGCAACCGGGCAGCTCGTCGACGGAATCGAGAACCAGATCCATCGTGTTTTCGGCAACCTGAAGGCCGTTGCCGAGGCCGGCGGCGGATCGCTCGCCGATGCGGTCAAGCTGACGATCTATCTGACCGACTTGTCGCATTTCGCCCGCGTCAACGAGATCATGGCCCGCTATTTCGAGAAGCCGTACCCGGCGCGCGCCGCGGTCGGCGTTGCGGCTCTCCCGCGCGGCGCGCTGGTCGAAGCGGATGCGATCCTCGTGCTTCAGGGTTGACACCGGGATCTAGGGATCAGGCGTGCGGAAGGCTTCGGCTCGATCTTCGGGCAGCCGGACGGTTGCCGCGAAGCTCGACAAGCTCGGCATCCGTCGCGAATTCGATCTCGTGCTGCACCTGCCCTTGCGTTACGAGGACGAGACGCGCGTCACGCCGATCGCGAACGCGCCTCCTGGTTTGCCCGTCCAGGTGGAAGGCACGGTGCGCTCGACGGAGATCGTGTACCGCCCGAGGCGCCAGCTGGTTTCGCGCATCGAGGATTCAACGGGCGAACTGGCGCTGCGCTTCTTCAATTTCTTTGGAAGTCAGGCCAAGGCGCTTGAGCCCGGCGCCACGGTGCGTGCATTCGGTGAAGTGCGCACGGGCTTTTTCGGCGGGGAGATGATCCATCCGCGCTTTCGCGTGCTGCATGGGCCGACGCCGCTGCCGCAGGCCTTGACGCCCATCTATCCGACTACCGCCGGGCTTGGGCAGGGATCGCTTCGGAAGATGATCGAAGCAGCGCTCGCGCGCGCCCCGCTCGATGACACACTGCCAGAGGGCGTCTCGAAGCCGCTCGGGCTGTGCGGATTCCGTGAGGCCGTCGACTCGCTGCATCACCCGCGTCCCGGGGCCGATGAGGCCGGGCTTGGCGCTCGCACCTCTCCCGCGTGGCGGCGCATGAAATTTGACGAGTTGCTCGCGCAGCAGATCTCGATGCGCAAGTACTACCGCGAGCGAAAAGCCCGCGCGGCTCCGCCGCTTCTGCGGCCGGACAAGGAGCGTTGCCACACCGCTGTTCTGGTCGAGCGGCTGCCGTTCCGGTTGACTCGCGCGCAGCAACGGGTATGGAAAGAAATCGAGGGAGATCTTGCGCAGCCGCATCCGATGCACCGGCTGTTGCAGGGAGACGTCGGCAGCGGCAAGACCGTCATTGCCGTTCTCGCCGCGCTGCGCGCCGTCGAGAACGGCCTGCAGGCCGCGGTCATGGCGCCGACGGAAATTCTCGCTGAGCAGCATTTCCGCAAGTTCAGCGAATGGCTCGGCCCCCTGGGGCTGGGAGCAGCGTGGCTCACCGGAAGCCAGACAAGGAAGGAGCGCGAATCCGCGCTCGCCGCCGTTGCCTCGGGAAAAACGCCGGTCGCAATTGGCACCCATGCGCTGTTCCAGGAACACGTGCAGTTCCGCTCGCTCGGCCTCGCCGTGGTCGACGAGCAGCATCGCTTCGGCGTTGCGCAGCGCCTCGCCCTGCGAAGGAAAGGAGCCGAATCGCACCAGCTCATGATGAGCGCGACGCCGATTCCGCGCACGCTCTCGATGAGCTACTACGCTGATCTGGATGTGTCGGTCATCGACGAGCTGCCCCCGGGCAGAAAACCCGTCGTCACCAAACTCGCAGCCAGTTCGCGCCGCGAGGAGGTCGTGCGGCGCATCCGCGAGTCCTGCGCCGCGGGACGCCAGGCATATTGGGTATGCCCGTTGATCGAGGAGTCGGAGCAGTTGCAGCTGCAGACCGCACTCGAGACATACGCCACCCTGAAGGCAGAATTTCCCGAGCTCGAGGTGGGACTGATTCACGGGCGCTTGAAACCCGCGCAGAAGGCGCAGACGATGGCCGCGTTCCTCGCCGGCAGCATCAAGCTGCTGGTGGCGACGACAGTGATCGAAGTAGGCGTGGACGTCCCCAATGCTTCGCTCATGGTGATAGAGCATGCGGAACGCTTCGGACTTGCCCAGCTGCACCAGTTGCGCGGGCGCGTGGGCCGGGGGGCGGAGGAGTCGGTGTGCGTGCTGCTCTACCAGAAACCCCTGGGTGAGGCGGCCCGCAGCCGGTTGCGCGTGATCTTCGAGAATTCCGACGGCTTCGTCATCGCCCGCGAGGACCTGATGCTGCGCGGGCCCGGCGAATACCTAGGGGCGCGCCAGAGCGGGGCGCCTCTGTTGCGCTTCGCCGATCTGGAAAAAGACACCGATCTGGTCGAGGCGGCGCGCGGGACCGCGGAGGAGCTGCTGCGCGATAGTCCCGAGTCGGCAGAACGGCACCTCGAGCGCTGGCTCGGTGGGCGCGCCGATTTCCTAAAGGCCTGAGGCCCGCGGGCTACAATGCGCTCACCATGAATTTCGCCACTCTCGCTGCCAGGCTGACGCTGTACGAGCGCCTGATGCGGCTCGACAAGCCGATCGGCACGCTCCTGTTGCTGTGGCCCACGCTGTGGGCCTTGTGGCTCGCGGGCGACGGCAACCCGGAGGGACGGATCGTGTGGATCTTCGGGCTGGGGACGCTGCTCATGCGCTCGGCGGGCTGCGTGATGAACGACCTCGCGGATTGGCGCTATGACGCTCGCGTGGAGCGCACTCGGAACCGACCGCTCGCGACCGGGTCGGTGAGCCGGCGCGAAGCCTGGATTCTCGCCTCGGCGCTGACGCTCACCTCCTTCGGGCTGGTGCTGTCGCTCAACCAGCTCACGGTGCTTCTCTCGTTTGCCGCGCTCGGACTTGCGGCGACCTATCCCCTGACCAAGCGATTTCTCGCGATTCCGCAGGCTTATCTCGGAATCGCGTTCGGCTTCGGCATTCCGATGGGGTACGCCGCAATACTCGGGACCATCCCGGCCGAGGGCTGGTGGCTGCTGCTTGCCAACATCTTCTGGGCGATCGCCTACGATACCGAATACGCGATGGTGGATCGCGACGACGATCTGCTCATCGGCATCAAGACGGCTGCGATCACCCTCGGCCGATACGATGTGCCTGCCGTAATGGTTTGCTACGGCGCGATGCTCGCGCTGCTTGCGGGCATCGGTGTGCACCGTGGGCTGGGTCTGGTCTACTATCTGGGTCTCGCCGGCGCGGCCGCATTCATGGCGTATCACTATCGCCTCATCCGCGGCCGCGACCGGGAAGCCTGCTTCAGAGCCTTTAATCAAAACAACTGGGTCGGCGCAATCATTTTCCTGGGAATTTTTGCCGACTTTGCTATAAGGCACGGAATTCCATGGACCTGAATCTCGCGGGACGAATCGTCCTCGTCACGGGCGGAAGCAAGGGAATCGGGTTCGCGTGCGCCGCGGCCTTCGCAGCTGAGGGCGCGCGCGTGGCAATCTCCTCGCGCAATCTCGACAATCTTGCCGCAGCGAGCAAGGCGCTCGAAGTAAAGGGTCACGAGGTCGTGACGGTCGCCGCCAATCTCACCGATCCGAAATCGGCGCCGGAGCTGGCGGCAGAAGTCGAGCGGCGCTTGGGGCCGGTCGAAGTGCTCGTCAATTGCGCAGGCGCGGCGAAACGTTATGCTCCCGCCGATCTCGACATGCAGGCCTGGCACAACGCCATGGATTCGAAGTACTTCACCTACGTACACGCGATGCAGGCGGTGCTGCCGGGGATGGTTGCGCGAAGGCGCGGCGCCATCGTCAACATCGTCGGTCAGGGCGGCAAAGTGGCGAATGCCAGCCACCTGCCCGGAGGGTCGGCCAACGCGGCGCTGATGCTGGTTTCAGTGGGGCTCGCCAGCGCCTATGGACGCCAGGGAATCCGCGTGAATGCGATCAACCCGGGTGTGACCCTGAGTGAACGCGCCAAGGCCGGGCACGCGGCGGAAGCCAAGACGCTCGGCATCACCGAAGAGGAAGCCCGCCGGCAGGGTGAGCAGAAAATACCGCTAGGACGCTATGCGCGACCCGAGGAGGTAGCGGCGGTCGCCGTGTTTCTCGCGTCGGACCGTGCGAGCTACGTTACCGGGGCTGTCGTCTCGATGGACGGCGCCGCCACACCCACGATCGTGTAGAAAGATGAGATACCGGGATCTGCGCGATTTTCTGTCGCAGCTCGAGCGCGCAGGCGAGCTGAAGCGGGTGCGCGCCGAGGTCGATCCAAAGCTCGAAATGACCGAAGTCTGCGATCGCGTGCTAAAGGCGGGCGGCCCGGCTTTGCTGTTCGAAAAGCCCAAGGGCCATACGATCCCGGTGCTCGGGAATCTGTTTGGCACGACGCGCCGCGTCGCGCTTGCGATGGGCGCAGAAATAGGCACGGATCCACGCGAGGCGCTGCGCGACATCGGAAAACTCCTCGCGTTCCTCAGGGAACCGGAACCCCCCAAGGGGTTTCGTGACGTGATCGAGCGCTGGATTCCGATCGGAAGACAGGTGATGCACATGGCCCCGAAGGAAATCTCGGGCGCTCCGTGCCAGCAGGTGGTGTGGGAGGGGGCGGACGTGGACCTTGCACGCCTCCCGATCCAGACGTGCTGGCCCGAGGACGCAGGACCGCTCATCACGTGGGGATTGACGGTAACGCGCGGGCCGCACAAGGCGCGCCAGAACCTCGGCATCTACCGCCAGCAGTTGATCGCGCCGAACAAGCTCATCATGAGATGGCTTCCCCATCGCGGGGGCGCGATCGACTTTCGCGAACACTCCGAGACGCGGCCTGGCGAGCCCTTTCCGGTGGCGGTTGCGCTCGGTGCCGATCCCGCGACGATTCTCGGTGCGGTCACCCCGGTGCCGGACACTCTCTCCGAATATCAGTTTGCCGGGCTGCTGCGCGGCTCGCGCACCGAGCTTGCGACCTGTCTTGGCTCGGATCTGCAGGTGCCGGCGTCAAGCGAGATCGTGCTCGAAGGCGCGATTCGGCCTGGGGAGACGGCGCTCGAAGGTCCATTTGGAGATCACACCGGCTATTACAACGAGAAGGAACCCTTTCCCGTGTTTACGGTGGAGCGCATCACCATGCGCCGCGAGCCGGTCTACCACTCGACCTACACCGGCAAGCCCCCGGACGAGCCGGCGGTGCTGGGCGCAGCGCTGAATGAAGTGTTCGTGCCGATTCTTCAGAAGCAGTTTCCAGAGATCGAGGATTTTTACCTGCCGCCGGAGGGGTGCTCCTACCGGCTTGCCGTGGTGAGCATGAAAAAGCAGTACCCCGGGCATGCCAAGCGGGTGATGTTCGGCATCTGGAGCACTTTGCGGCAGTTCATGTATACCAAGTTCATCATCGTGACCGACGATGACGTCGATATCCGCGAGTGGAAGGAGGTCGTGTGGGCGCTGACGACGCGCGTGGACGCGAATCGCGACGTGCTCATCGTCGAAAACACCCCGATCGACTATCTCGATTTTGCGAGCCCGGTCGCGGGGCTCGGATCGAAGATGGGAATCGACGCCACCAACAAATGGCCCGCGGAAACTCTGCGCGTCTGGGGGCAGCCGATCGCGATGCGGTCCGATGTGAAAAGTCGAGTCGACACGCTCTGGAAAAGCCTCGGTTTGTAGCGGGGTACAGGGAAGAAAGATCGGGAACAAAAAACCGGGAGAGCTCCCGGCTTTTTAGGGGGCTGAGTCGCGCTCAGAACTTGAAGATAGCGTCGACCGAGATCATTTTTGCGTTGGCTCTGCCGGAACAGCTTACAACGCTGGGGGTGCAAGCGCTGCCGACCCTGCCGAAGTTCTCGTACTCGATGCGGAAGCCGTTCTCACCGCCGAAAAAGTATTGGAGCCCGAGGCCGGACAGCAGGCCGGTTCCGCGACCTATGACGCCGACGCCGTTATTCCCGACAACAGTGCCCGCATTGTAGAAAGTTATTCTTGACTGGGAAAAGAAGGCCCCCAATCTGCCGTAAAGGGAGAAATTGTCGGTAAAAGGAATCGTCGGCAAAGCAGAGAACCCCCAGCCCGTTACTTTGTAGTCGTCCAGCTGGGTGACATTTGTACTCGCATTCGTGTATCTATACTGAAATTTGCCGAGGGAAACATAGCTCACCTCGGTCGCCCAGTTCCTGTTGATCTGGTAACCGAGAAATCCCTTGAAACCCGCATCGAACTCCTTCTTGGTTTCATCGATACCGGCTATTCCGGCACTGAAATCCGCCGGATAGAATTGGATCCGGGAATAGCCGACTCCCAGGCCCGCGTACCAATAGTCCGCGGCATAAGTGGAGCACACGCCCGACAGCAGCAATGCTGCCACCGTGCAACGCAGAGCAGGGTGTTTCATCGAGCAGGCCCCTTTCTCCCCTCTTGAATGCCCAGATCCAGTCTGAAAATCGAGTCTGAGCAACACCGCGGCACTGTAATCCAAGGGGGAAACTTGTGTCAAGCCAAGACTTTGGCCAACCTATGTAATCCAACTTCTGCACATTGGAGGTTTATTCTCGGAATTTGGATACTTATCGCCGCAACAAACGAACGTCGCCCAGGACGAGACATCCGATAGCGCCATCCATTCCAGATGAGCAGGCGGCGGTATCACACGGCGTTGGCCCAGGGTGCAGCATAGGATTCGTCCTTGTGTCCCTGCCGGTAAGGGACAACCCGGGAGAGAGCAGAGCAAGGGCGGGGCTTGAAATTTGCCGACCTCACCCTTATCATTGGCACTCGTTCGAGAGGAGTGCTAACGCGTAGTTTCCCCAATTCATTCATGGCCACACGTAGGTTAGTGACCGCTAACTCGTTCAATATAAAGGAAGACATCCAATGATGACCAAGATTCGACCCTTGCATGACCGCGTCGTAGTGAAGCGCCTCGATGCGGAAAACAAGTCTGCAGGCGGGATCGTGATACCCGACACCGCCGGAGAAAAGCCCGATCAGGGCGAGATCGTCGCGGTCGGCAAAGGCAAGATCCTCGAAGACGGCAAGGTGCGCCCGCTCGACGTCAAGGTCGGCGACCGCATCCTGTTCGGAAAGTACTCGGGCCAGGCCGTGAAAGTCGAAGGCACCGAATATCTGGTGATGCGCGAAGACGACATCATGGGCGTCGTCGCCAAGTAAACCAACCAATCCAATATCAGGAGCAAACAATGCCTGCAAAAGATGTACGTTTCCACGAGTCCGCGCGACACAAGCTGCTCGCCGGAGTCAACATTCTCGCCGACGCGGTCAAGGTGACTCTCGGGCCCAAGGGTCGCAATGTAGTCCTGGAGCGCTCCTTCGGTGCGCCGACCGTGACCAAGGACGGCGTGTCGGTCGCCAAGGAAATCGAGCTGAAGGACAAGTTCGAGAATATGGGCGCGCAGATGGTGAAGGAAGTCGCGTCGAAAACGTCGGATGTCGCGGGGGACGGCACGACCACTGCGACCGTGCTCGCGCAATCAATCGTGAAAGAAGGCATGAAGTTCGTTGCCTCCGGAATGAACCCGATGGACCTGAAACGCGGGATCGACAAGGCGGTCATTGCCGTGGTCGAGGAGTTGAAAAAGCTGTCCAAGCCCTGCACCACCAGCAAGGAAATCGCCCAGGTCGGCGCCATTTCGGCCAATGCGGACAGCGAGATCGGCAAGATCATCTCCGATGCCATGGACAAGGTCGGCAAGGAGGGCGTGATCACAGTCGAGGATGGCAAGGGTTTGCAGAACGAGCTCGAGGTGGTCGAAGGCATGCAGTTCGATCGGGGGTATCTCTCGCCGTATTTCATCAACAACGCGGAAAAGCAGATTTCCGTGCTGGAGGACCCCTACATTCTTCTGCACGACAAGAAGATCTCGAACATCCGTGAACTGCTGCCGATTCTGGAGCAGGTGGCCAAGTCCGGCAAACCGCTTCTCATCGTCGCCGAAGAAGTCGAAGGCGAGGCACTCGCGACGCTGGTGGTGAACAACCTGCGCGGAATTCTCAAGACCGCCGCAGTCAAGGCTCCGGGGTTCGGCGACCGTCGCAAGGCCATGCTCGAAGACATTGCCATACTCACCGGCGGGCAGGTGATCGCCGAGGAAGTGGGCCTGACCCTTGAGAAAGCGGGCCTCAAGGATCTCGGGCGTGCGAAACGCATCGAGGTCGCGAAGGAAGAAACTACCGTCATCGACGGAGCTGGCGATCCCAAAGCGATCGAAGCGCGGGTCAAGAACATCCGTACCCAGATCGACGAAGCGACCAGCGACTACGACAAGGAGAAGCTGCAGGAGCGCGTAGCCAAGCTCGCGGGTGGCGTTGCTTTGGTCAAGGTCGGTGCGGCGACCGAAGTCGAGATGAAAGAAAAGAAGGCGCGCGTCGAAGACGCCTTGCACGCTACGCGCGCGGCGGTCGAGGAAGGCATTGTCGCCGGCGGCGGCGTGGCCTATATCCGTGCCAGGGCAGCGCTCGACAAGCTCAAGGGCGAGAACCCCGATCAGGATGCGGGCATCAGGATCGTGATGCGCGCGCTCGAGGAACCGCTGCGCCAGATCGTGGCCAACGCCGGTGCCGAGCCCTCCGTCGTGATGAACAAGATTGCGGAAGGGAAAGGCAACTTCGGCTTCAACGCCCAGACCGAGCAGTTCGGCGACATGGTCGAGATGGGCGTGCTCGATCCGACCAAGGTGAGCCGCACCGCCCTGCAAAACGCGGCTTCGGTCGCCGGGCTGCTGCTCACCACCGAGGCGATGGTCGCTGAGCTGGTCGAAGAGAAGAAGAATGCCGGAGGCCATGCCCACGGCGGAATGGGCGGAATGGGCGGAATGGAAGGCATGGATATGTGATGATGGCCTGAGCGAGGCGAGCAGAGCGCGCCTCGCTCAATGGCCGTCTTCTCCGCGAAAGCGGGGGTCCAGCGACCGAATAGAAAAGCCCCGCTTCGGCGGGGCTTTTGTTTTCGGCCGCCGGCAGCAGAGCAGCCATCCGTACGGTGGCTTTGCTACACTGACACCGCACGGTGGAGCTCGTGTGCCGAGCCGCCTAGTGGGGAGCCGACTCCGGGAGGGTCCATGATCCGGCCAAGTATCAAGGGGCAACGTCTGGTAGCCCTGTTCCTGCTGGGTTTTCTGCTGTTCAACTACCCGCTTCTCAATCTTTTCGCCGGCCCCGGCCAGGTGTTGGGCATCCCGGTGCTCTATGTCTACGTGTTCGCGGTGTGGGCTCTGCTGATCGCACTGATGGCGCTGGTGGTCGAAAAGCGCAATGACTGAGCGCCAATGGGAGGTGTTGGCGATCTGACGCCTAGAGCCATGCTCACCGCGCCTGTCATCGTCATCGCTTCCTTCGCCTACGTGGGGCTGCTGTTCGCGATCGCCTATTACGGTGACAAGCGCGCCGACGCAGGGCGCAGCATCATCGCCAATCCCTACATCTACGCGCTGTCGCTCGCGGTCTACTGCACATCCTGGACCTTTTACGGCAGCGTAGGGCGCGCGGCAACCAGCGGCATCGGCTTCCTGCCGATCTACCTCGGGCCCACGCTGATGGCGGCGTTGTGGTGGTACGTCATGCTGAAGATCATCCGCATCAGCAAGCAGAACCGCATCACCTCTATCGCCGACTTCATCGCCTCGCGCTATGGCAAGAGCCAGATGCTGGGCGGCCTTGTGACGATCATTGCCGTGGTCGGGATCATCCCCTACATCGCGCTGCAGTTGAAGGCGATATCCGGTACCTTCCTGATCGTCCTTCAGTATCCCGCGTTCGCAACGCCCGAAAACCAGGGTGCGCCACTGTTTCTGGGCGACAACACTTTCTACATCGCAATGCTACTCGCTGCGTTCACCATCCTGTTCGGCACCCGCCACCTCGACGCCACCGAGCGCCACGAAGGCCTGGTCGCGGCCATCGCGTTCGAATCGCTGGTGAAGCTTCTCGCCTTCATCGCGGTGGGGCTGTTCGTCACGTTCTGGCTCTACGACGGCTTCGGCGACATCTTCGGCCGTGCGAGCCAGACGCCCCAGTTGAGCGCCCTGCTGACGCTCGGGGGCGAGAGCGGCAGCTACGCGACTTGGGCCTCGCTCACTTTTCTCTCGGTGGCGGCCATCATGTTCTTGCCGCGCCAGTTCCAGGTAACGGTCGTGGAGAACGTCGACGAGCGTCACCTGACCAAGGCGATCTGGCTGTTCCCCCTCTACCTGCTCGCGATCAATATCTTCGTGCTGCCGATCACTTTCGGCGGGCTGCTGCACTTTCCGGACGGCACGGTGGACGCCGACACCTTCGTGTTGACGCTGCCGATCGCGGAACGGCAGCCATGGCTGGCGCTGTTCGCTTTCATCGGCGGGCTCTCGGCTGCGACCGGCATGGTGATCGTCGAAACCATCGCGCTCTCCACCATGGTGTGCAACGACCTGGTGATGCCGCTGCTGCTGCGCTTGAAGGCGCTGCGGCTGACCGAGCGGCGCGATCTCTCCGGGCTGCTGCTCGGCATCCGTCGCGGCGCGATCGTGCTGATCCTGGTGATGGGCTATCTCTACTTCTATCTGGCCGGGGAGGCCTATGCGCTGGTTTCCATCGGCTTGATCTCGTTTTCGGCGGTAGCGCAGTTCGCGCCGGCGATCATCGGCGGCATCTTCTGGAAGGGCGGTACGCGCACTGCCGCGTTCTGCGGCCTCGCAGCGGGCTTCCTGGTCTGGACTTATACGCTGCTGCTGCCTTCTTTCGCCAAGTCGGGCTGGCTGCCGATCACATTCCTCTCCCACGGGCTGTTCGGCACGGATCTTCTCAAACCGCAGCAGCTGCTCGGCCTGCAGGGGCTGGACGACATCACGCACTGCCTGTTCTGGAGCATGCTTGCCAACATCGGATGCTACGTCGGCGTATCGCTGATCAAAGGGCCCAATGCGGCCGAGCACGGGCAAGCCACGGTATTCGTCGATGCTCTCAAGCACCCACTCGCGGCCCCCGGTTCGCGCTTCTGGCGCGGCAGCGCCTCGGTCAACGACTTGCTGCTGATGGTGGGCCGTTTTCTCGGTCCGGAGCGCGCGCACGAGGCGTTTGCGGCCTACACCCGCAGCCGCGGCGCACGATCGGTCGAAGGGCTCTCGGCCGACGCCAACCTGGTGCACCACGCAGAATCGCTGCTCGCCGGCGCCATCGGCAGCGCTTCGGCCCGCGTCATGGTCGCTTCGGTCGTGGAGGAGGAACCTCTGGACATCGACGAAGTGATGAACATCATCGACGAAGCCTCGCAGGTTCTCGCCTACAGCCGGCAGCTGGAGCAGAAATCCCAGGAGCTCGAGGCGGCGACCAACGAGCTGCGCGGCGCGAACCAGCGGCTGCAGGAGCTCGACCGCCTGAAAGACGATTTCATCTCCACCGTGACGCACGAGCTGCGAACGCCGCTCACTTCGATTCGCGCGTTCTCGGAGATCCTCAATGACAATCCCCGCCTGGACGAGGGCGAGCGCGCGAAGTTTCTCGGGATCATCGTCAAGGAATCGGAGCGCCTGACTCGGCTTATCAACCAGGTGCTGGACCTCGCCAAGATCGAGTCCGGTGCCGCGGAATGGCATTCCAGCGAGATCGACATGCGCGAAGTGCTCGAGGACTCGGTCACCGCGGTGAGCCAGCTGTTCAAGGAGCGGAAAATCGATCTGACGGTCGAGCTGCCGCAGAAGGTACCGGGCATCGTCGCCGACCGTGACCGCCTGATGCAGGTGATGCTCAATCTGCTGTCTAACGCTGCGAAGTTTTCCGAGCGAGCGCCGGGGGCGGTCACCGTATCGCTCGCGCAGCAGAGTGGCTTCCTGCGCGTGGAGGTGAAGGACAACGGCATAGGCATCAGCGCCGCCGACCAGGAAGTCATTTTCGAGAAATTCCGCCAGGTAGGCGATACGCTTACCGGCAAGCCGCAAGGCAGCGGGCTGGGGCTGCATATCAGCCGCCGGATCATCGAGCACTTCGGCGGGCGCATGTGGGTGAAAAGCCGTCCCGGCGAAGGTGCCTGCTTCTTGTTCACCCTGCCGCTCGCCCGCGGGCTCGCGCTTTTCAAGGCTGCGTGAGGAGCCCGCCGGAGCCATGAGCCGCCGCATTCTCATCGTCGACGACGAGCCGAGCATCGTCACATTGCTCGAGTTCCTGATGCGCGGAAGCAACTACGAGGTGCGGGTCGCGCGTGACGGGGAGGAGGCCCTGCGGGGCGCCGAAAGCTTCCGGCCGGATTTAGTCCTGCTTGACGTCATGATGCCGCAGAGGAGCGGGTTCGAGGTATGCCAGAAGATCCGCGAGAACCCAGCCTTTCGGGGCGTGAAGATCGTCATGCTTACCGCCAAGGGCCGCGACTTGGAGAAGCACCGGGGACTTGACTTGGGGGCGAACGCTTACGTCACCAAGCCGTTTTCCACGAAAGAACTCATGAGCACGGTGCGCGGATTGCTGCACACTGCGGATGAGCCGGATACAGTCCGCCGATGAACGACATGCACCCCGATCAACAATCTCCGATCGCCTATGTCGTCGACGACGACGAGTCAATCCGCACGCTCTGGCGATGGCTCATGGAATCGAACGGTATCGCAGTGAGGACGTTCGCCACGGCAGCGGAGTTCATCGCGTCTTATCGGAACGGCGATGCCGGGTGCCTCGTGCTGGATCTCAAGTTGCCCGGCATGAGCGGTCTTGAGTTGCAGGAGTATCTCAATCGCAAGGACATCGAGATTCCGATCGTTTTCGTCACGGGGCACGGCGACGTGCCGGCCGCCGTGAGCGCGATCAAGGGCGGCGCAATCGATTTCATCCAGAAGCCGTTCAGCCATCGGGAAGTCCTTTCGATCATCGAGAAGGCCTTTCAACGGGACGCCGAAATCCGCGAAAGGCGCACCCGGCGGTCGCGCATCGCCGGCCGTCTTGCGACCCTGACCGAGCGCGAACAGGAAGTGTTGCAGCGCGTCATTGAAGGCAAGCCGAACAAGATAATCGCAGCAGACCTCGACATCAGCATGAAGACGGTCGAATTCCATCGCGCCAAGGTGATGGAGAAGATGGGCGTGACCTCCGTGGCCGAACTCGTTCAGTTTGCAATGCAGCAATCGAACTAGGGTTTTCCCTAATGGATGCGGCCGGGTTGCACGACTAGCATCTCAGCGATTGTCCGGGAGCCCGTCCGAACGCTCTCGACGAACAAAGAGGAGGGGATATGGCCGCACTGACGCCTGGGCAACGCGACGCGTACTGGCAGAGAACTTCCCGCTTGATGTGGATCATCATGGCGCTGTGGTTGTTCTTCAGCTTCGTGATACCCGCATTCGCCGTGCAGCTGAACCAGATCAAGATTTTCGGCTTTCCGCTCGGCTTCTACATGGCGGCGCAGGGCTCACTGATCTCCTACGTGGTGCTGTGCTTCTGGAACGCGAGCGCGCAGAACAAGATCGACAAGGAATTCGGCGTAGCGGAAGACTTGCCGGGAGCGACCACCCATGGCTAACCAAACCAGCAAGAGTTTCGTCGATAACCTCGGCAAGATCTACGGCATCTATGCCGGCGGTTTCATCGGCTTCGTCATTATCCTCGCCATCCTCGAGCAGATGGGAGTGCCGAACCGGATCATCGGCTACTGCTTCGTATTCCTGACGATCGGCGTGTACGCCTATATCGGCATCATTTCGCGCACGTCCGAAATTTCGGAGTACTACGTGGCCGGACGCGTGGTGCCGCCGTTCTTCAACGGCATGGCGACCGGCGCCGACTGGATGAGCGCGGCCTCGTTCATTTCGATGGCCGGCGGCCTGTACCTGGCGGGCTACGGCGGCCTTGGCTACGTGCTGGGCTGGACCGGCGGCTACGTTCTGGTGGGCGTGCTGCTCGCGCCTTACCTGCGCAAGTTCGGCCAGTTCACCGTGCCCGACTTCCTCGGGGTGCGCTACGAAGGCAACACCGCGCGCCTCTGCGGCGTGGTGGTGCTGTTCTGCGCCTCCTTTACCTACATCGTTGCCCAGTGCTTCGGCATCGGCATCATCACCTCGCGCTTTCTCGACATTCCGTTCGAGATCGCGATCTTCGTCGGCCTGCTCGGCATCTTGGTGTGCTCGATGCTCGGTGGCATGCGCGCGGTGACCTGGACCCAGGTCGCGCAGTACATCATTCTGATCATCGCTTACCTGATTCCGGTGGTCTGGCTGTCGATCAAGCTGTTCGGCAATCCGATCCCGGAACTCGCCTACGGGCAGGTGCTGGACCAGATCGGCGAGTTGGAGAAAAAGCTCGGGATCCTCAAGCCGCACGTCGCGGCCTACGTCGACGCCAAGGGCCAGTTCAGCTGGGTCGAGTTCAACAATTTCTGGGCGCTGGTGCTGACCTTGATGATCGGCACGGCCTCGCTGCCGCACATCCTGATGCGCTACTTCACCACGCCGAACGTCAAAGACGCGCGCACCTCGGTCGGCTGGAGCATCTTCTTCATCTTCCTGCTCTACTTCACGGCGCCGGCGTACGCAGCATTCGCCAAGCTCGAGGTCTATACCAACGTGATCGGGCATCAAATCAGTTCGCTTCCGGCCTGGGTGCAGAACTGGTCGCAGGTCGGCGGCCTGCTGACGATCAAGGATGCGAATGGCGACGGCATCCTTCAGTTGAGCGAATTCATCATCAACCAGGACATCATCGTCCTGTCGATGCCGGAAATCGCCGGCCTGCCTTACGTGATCTCCGGCCTGGTAGCGGCCGGCGGCCTCGCGGCTGCGCTGTCGACCGCCGACGGGCTGCTGCTGGCCATCGCCAACGCGCTGAGCCACGACGTCTACTACAAGATGATCGATCCGCACGCGTCCACGGTGCGGCGCCTGGTCGTCGCGCGGCTCCTCCTGGTCATTGTCGCCATTATTGCGGCGGCGGTCGCCGGAACGCGGCCCGCAGGCATCATTCAGATGGTGGCCTGGGCGTTCTCATTGGCGGCGGCGGGGCTGTTCGCACCACTCGTGCTCGGCATCTGGTGGAAACGCACCACGGCTGCGGGCGCGATTGCCGGCATGGTCGTCGGCTTCGGGGTGTGCGCGTATTACCTCGTCGGCACGCGCTACTTCGGCATGGCGGAGTGGTTCGGCATCCGCAACATCTCGAGCGCCTTGTTCGGCCTGCCGCTGGCCTTCCTGGTGACCTGGGCGGTCAGCTTGATGACCCAGGCGCCGTCCAAGGAGATGCAGGATTTCGTCGATTCGATCCGTGTTCCCAAGGGCGATCTCGCCTGGGTCAAGGGCGCGGTGCACGACTAGCGACGGTTCGAGGTTCCGGTAGGGAAGGGCCCGCGCTCGATGCGGGCCTTTCTTTTCCTTACAATGACTCTGCTGTGCCTATGACCATTCAACGCTTAGCTGCAGGGCTGCTCGTCGCGCTGGCTCTCGCCAGCTGCGCCCGCGGGAAGGACGAGAAGCTCGCCTACGATATCTGCCTCGCGGCCGCGAAGAAGGATGGAAAATTCGCCAAGGGCGCATTCGCCCGCCAGGAGCAGTCGAACATCCAGGCTTCGACCGGCGATTCTGGCATCCGGGTGAACATTCCCTACGAGCTCGACGGCAAGAAGGGGCTCTACCAGTGCATCGCCGACAAGCAGACCGACGGCAGCTACAAGGTCACGTTCTGACCGGCGAGTAGCTGGCGAACTAGGTCGGCGGCAACCAGGCGCCGCTGCATTTCCTGGCTCACCGCGATCATGCGGAAGCGTACGCTGCCGTAAACCGGTTCCTCGTCCAGCTCCCGCATGCTGATGTGGATCGGCAGCGTGTCGAAAAGCCGCTTGGCCGAATGGTCGGCGACATCCAGCGCCGTTCGCGGTTCAGCGAGGCTTGCCGCCCCGAGGCGCGCGTTGAAGGACTCCTTTGCGTCGTCCCAGCCGCGGGTGCGGTGCGCCGGTAAAGGCAGGGGCGCCAGAACGGCCAGATACAGTCCGTATATCGCCTCTGGCAGTCGCGCATGCTGCCCGGTTGCGACATGCGGCCGCAAATATCCCTCGACCAGGATGAGCAGGTCGCCGAGCACTGTGACGAAGGTCTCCCAGCGGCAGATATCGAGCGCGTCGAGAAACGGTTTTTCCGCAAACAGCGCGTAGCTCGCCAAGCCGGTCTTGCCGCGGCAATAGTCGATCGCACATTTCTGGGCGATGAAGGCGGCACGCTCTCCGAGAAAGGTCTTGAGCGCATCGGCGGTCGCGATCGGCGTCGGCCGCAGCCGTGCCTTCAAGCGTCGCCAAAGACTAGGGGTAACGGGGCCTTTGATGGCTGCCGGGGGACTTGTCATGAGGGAGATTCTGCCCAGAATGGGAAATTTTCAGACACTGGGTGGTGAGTTCTTATAGCATAAGATACTGTCATGCAGGCTCAGGACCTCTGGTGGTCGTACTGGTACTTTCATCTGCCGAACTACGCCTTTTCGGTGCTGTTCTGGACGCTGATCGGGCGGTTCATGTTCGCGATCTTCCTGCGGCCAGACTCGCCCAACTACATCTACCGCTGGTTTCGCCGCCTGACCGACTGGCTGATGCGCCCGGTGGCCTACGTCACGCCCTCGATCGTGCCGCCGCTGGCCCTCGCGCCGATCGCTGCCTTCTGGGTGGCGATCGCACGCGTGGCTTTTTTCATGGTGCTGTACGCTGCGGGCCTCACGCCGCGCATGGCGCAGTGAACCGCATGTTGGACCGCCAGGCCTTGCTCCACCTAGCGCTTGGCGTATGCATCGTCAACGGCATTTTCTCGCCCTATCTCAAACTCGCGATCCCGATCACGGCCGTCCTGATGCCCGAGCTTTTCCCGCGCACGGTCGAGTGGGTGCTGTTCTGGAGCTCGGTGCTGCTAGCGAGCGCGACGCTTCTTTTCAGCGGTGTGCCCGCCGCGCTCTACGAACGCCTGGTTGAGGGCAAGCCCGAGAGCGCCGCCTCGATGTGGATCTGGCTTGCCGGTGCGCTAACTCTGAGCCTCCCGGCGGCGGGCAGAGTGTTTTAGCGCGGGCCGTGAGCGGGGTCGGCCGCAATCGCCGCAGGGAATTCTTGGCGGGCAGGCGGATTGCCCTTATAATCCGCGCTCTTTTCCGCGCGCTCCGGTTTCCGGACGCACCGGCCCGGCCAAGTAGCTCAGTTGGTAGAGCAGCGGACTGAAAATCCGTGTGTCGCTGGTTCGATTCCGGCCTTGGCCACCAATCACCCGGTGGCGATCTACCAGGAATGGCGGGGGAGGATCCATGCGTAAGTTGATATCGCCTGCGGGCGTTTCCGCCCTCGCGATTGCATTTTCCGTGGGCATCGCGCGCGCGGATCCCGTCAGGATCCGCGCGGCATGGGTCGTCCCGGTAGCGAACTGGCCGTCGATCATGTTCGAGAAGGCCGGCCTCGCCCGACACGCGGGCAAGTCCTATACCTTCGAGGCAGTTCGATTCTCGGGCACGTCGCCGATGATCGCAGCGATGGCGAGCGGCGAGCTGGAGATCGCCAACCTGGCCTTTCCTTCGTTCGCTTTGGCGGTCCAGAACGCCGGAATGAACGATCTGCGGATCATTGCCGACGAATTCCAGGACGGGGTGGAGGGGTACTACAGCGACGAATTCTTCGTCCTGAAGGAGAGCCCGATAAGGTCGATCAAGGACTTGAGGGGCAGGACGCTCGCCACGAACGCCGCCGGAAGCAATATCGACATCGTGATGCGCGCCGCGCTGAAAAAAACCGGGCTTGACGAAAAGAAGGACGTCAGCTTCGTCGAAGCCGCTTTCCCGAATATGAAGGCGATGCTCCTCGAGAAGAAGGTCGATCTTATTCCCGGAATCGTGCCGTTTTCGTTCGACCCGGAGCTACGCGCCAGGTCGCGGGTGCTGTTCTCGCAGAAGCAAATCGTGGGACGTACGCAGATGATCCTGTGGGCTGCGCGCGAGGACTTCATAACAAAGAACCGCGCCGCACTGGTGGACTTCATGGAGGACGCTCTGAGGGCGGCGCGTTGGTGGACGCGCGCGAGGAACCACAAGGAGGCGGTCGAGATCGCCGCCAGGGTGAGCAAGCGCCCGCCCCAGTCGTTCGAGAAGTGGCTGCTGGTGAAAGCCGGTCAGAATGGAGACTATTATCGCGACCCGAACTTACGCCCGAATCTCAGGGCACTACAGGCCAACGTCAGGCTGCAGCATGAGCTCGGGTTCCTTAATGCGGACATCGACGTGAGGAAGCACGCCGATCTGAGTCTCGTCCGCGAAGCGGGGAAGCGCCTCAAATGATCTGGTTCGGTGCAGCTAGCTTTTGATTTCTTCCGCGGAAATAAGAGAGTCGAAAAAAGTGATGCGGCTCGCGGCAACCGATCTTCTGAATTCTTCGTAGCCGGCCTTGTGCTTCTCCTGAAGGGCCGCGATTTCGCGACTGAAGTCTTCGGTTCGGCCCAGGGATGCAACTTTTTCCAGCACCTCGCTTACGGCGCCGTACGGCGGCAAGGAATCGCGGTCGTAGCGCTTGAGGAGTAGATCGAACAGGGTTTCGATTCCCGCGGCACGGTCGCAGAGGTCAAAGGAAAGGTGCAGGGAGTAGTCGCCGACCGTTTCGACCTGGTGCGGCGTGCCGCTGCGCAGGAACAACACGTCTCCGGGGTGCATGACCAGCTCGGCATCGAGTGGCCCCATTTCCGATTCCCCCAGCTCGACCAGGTGGGTCCGTCGAGGCGATTGGCGTTTGTGCAGGCGCCACTTTTTTGCGCCCGCAAGATGAATCGCGAGCACGTCATCCGTGTCCAGATGACCCCGGTATGCTTCGCTGCCCCGCTGAGAAAAGAACACCACCGCGTTGCTGAAGGTGCATGAATGTGCCCGGTCGAGGGCGGTTGCCAGCAAGTTGACCTGCGGTTCCAGGATGTCGACGCCTTCAAGCAGGCACGCGGCTCCGTTTTCCAGATGCTGCTGCAGCAAAAGACGGTTGACGAACTTGATCTGACGTCGCTGCACGATCTTGAAACAGCGCGCCGCGCGCAGATCGACGAGTTGACCGCGGTCGATGATCTGCACGAAGTCCAGATCCAGGAAGGGATTGTTGAGGTGCTTGCGGAGATCCTCGAGCCGGAAGATCGTCTGGTTCTTGACCAGCTCCCGCTGGTGAAGGAATGTGCGCTCGGGTGAAAGCGCCAGCGCCTGTTTGAAGAAAAAGTCCCGGACTTGCCGCAGCTGCGGGGGAAGCTCGGTCATATTCGCTGCTCCCAACGCAAATGGTTTGGGCGGAACGTCTTGGCCGCAGCTGTTCCTGCGGGCCTCCGAACTTGCTGGCTTATAATAACAGGTTGCGCAAACCTCTCTCGCCATGCAGCTATTCACGCTCGGGTTGAACCACCAGACCGCTCCGCTTGCGATTCGCGAGCGCGTGGCGTTTCACGCCGAGCGCCTTAAATCGGCGCTTGCGGAGCTGACCCTGCGCGAGCCGGTCAGGGAGGCTGCAATCCTTTCGACATGCAATCGCACCGAGCTTTACTGCGCGCTGGGCGAGCCGCAGGCCGCACTCGAGTGGCTCGCCGGCTATCACAGCGTCCAGCCCCAGGAGCTGAAGCCTTACCTCTATACCTTTCCGCAGGGCGAAGCGGTTCGACACGCATTCCGCGTCGCCTCCGGCCTCGATTCCATGGTGGTCGGCGAGCCGCAGATCCTCGGCCAGATGAAAGAGGCGGTTCGCGTCGCCGAGTCTGCCGGCACGCTCGGGACACTTCTCAACAAGCTTTTCCAGCGCTCTTTTGCGGTGGCGAAAGAAGTGCGCAGCAATACCGGTATCGGTGCCAACGTCGTCTCGATGGCGGCTGCCGCAGTGAAGCTCGCCGGCCGGATATTTCCGAGCCTCGCCGAGCAGAGAGTGCTGCTGGTCGGCGCCGGCGAGATGATCGAGCTCGCCGCGACCCACTTCGCTGCGCAGCAGCCGCGCGGCATGGCGGTGGCGAACCGCACGCTGGATCGTGCTCAATTGCTTGCGCGCCGCTTCAACGCCGAGGCGATCGAGCTGCGCGACCTGCCCGAGCGCCTGCCGGAATACGACATCATCATTTCCTGTACTGCGAGCTCGCTGCCGATCATCGGCAAGGGCACCATGGAGCGCACGATCCGCGCTCGCCGCCACCGCCCGGTATTCATGGTCGACCTTGCCGTCCCCCGGGACATCGAAGCCGAGGTGGCGGAGATGGACGACATATTTCTCTATACCATCGATGACCTCGCGGCGACGGTGCGCGAGGGCATCGATGCGCGCCAATCTGCCGTCGCGCAGGCCGAGGCGATCATCGAGTCGCAGGTTGGGTCCTTCCTGCACTGGATGAAGACGCGCGAGATGGTGCCTCTCATCCGCCAGCTGCGCGAATCCGCCGAGGAAGCGCGCTGCCGCGAAGTCGAGCGCGCGGTGCGGATGCTCGCCCGCGGCGACGATCCAAAGGCAGTGCTCGAGGCGCTCTCGCACGGCCTTACCAACAAGTTGATGCACGCTCCTACCGAGGCCCTCAACCAGGGTGGCGAGGCGGCCGAGTCGCTCAAGGAGCTCGTAGCACGCCTGTATCGCCTGCGCGCGGGCGACTAAGCTCGGGCGTCCGGTTGTGAGTCGATGAAAACCAGTATCGCGGCCAAGCTCGAAAAAAAGCGCCAGCGGCTCCAGGACATCGGCGCGCTTCTTTCTTCCGAGAACGCGACGCGCGACCTGGAGCAGTTTCGCAAGCTTTCGCGCGAGCATGCCGAGCTGGAGCCGGTCGTCGAGCTTTTCAACAAATATCGCGACACCGAGCAGCATGTCGCCGAAGCTCAAGAGCTGGTCGGCGACCCCGAGGTTAGAAACTACGCGGAAAGCGAGATCAAAGTCGGGCGCGAGCGGCTCGCCGCGCTCGAATCCGACCTGCAGAAGCTGCTCCTGCCGAAGGATCCCAACGATGACCGCAACATCTTCCTCGAGATCCGCGCGGGTACTGGCGGTGACGAGTCGGCGCTCTTCGCGGGTGATCTTTTCCGCATGTATTCGCGCTATGCCGAACGCCAGGGCTGGCAGGTAGAGGTGATATCCGAGTCGCCGGGCGACGCCGGCGGGTACAAGGAGATCATCGCCCGCGTGATCGGGCAGGGCGCCTACTCCAAGCTCAAGTTCGAGTCTGGCGGCCATCGCGTCCAACGAGTGCCGGCCACCGAGACCCAGGGTCGCATCCACACCTCGGCCTGCACGGTGGCCGTCCTGCCCGAGGCAAGCGCAATCGGCGACGTCGTGCTGAACCCCTCGGAACTCCGGGTCGACACTTACCGCGCCTCGGGCGCCGGCGGCCAGCACGTCAACAAGACCGACTCGGCGGTGCGAATCACGCATCTTCCCACCGGCATCGTGGTGGAATGCCAGGACGGCCGCTCGCAGCACAAGAACAAGGAAAAGGCGCTCGCGGTCCTTGCGGCGCGCATCAAGGACAAGCAACTGCGCGAGCAGCAGGCGAAGGAAGCCGCGACGCGCAAATCCCTGATCGGCTCGGGCGACCGTTCCGAGCGCATCCGCACCTACAATTTTCCGCAGGGAAGGGTTACCGACCACCGCATCGGTCTCACCCTGTACAAGATCAACGACATCATGGACGGCGATCTTTCCCAGCTGACCCAGGCCCTTCTCGCCGAGCACCAGACCGAGCAGCTCGCCGCGTTCGCCGAAGAGCGTTGAAACGGAGAACCCAGGAGTGAACGCGGTCGAAACCGGAGCAACGATCGGCAGCTTGCTGCGCGAGAGCGGATTGCCGCGATTGGAAGCCGAGTTGTTGCTTTGCTCCATCCTGGGCTGCGAGCGCGTCCGGCTGATCGCTCACGCCGAAGAGGCAATCGATCCCTCCAGAGCGCGTTCTGCTCACGCCCGGTTCGCGCGGCGGCGCACGGGCGAGCCCGTTTCCTACATTACGGGCTTGCGGGAGTTCTACGGCTTGGCGCTGCGGGTGACCCCGGAGGTCCTGATCCCCCGCCCGGAAACCGAGCGCCTGGTCGAGCTTGCGTTCGAGCGCCTTCCCCTCGGTGCGCCGGCGCGCGTGCTGGAGCTCGGAACGGGCAGCGGAGCGATTGCCATCGCGCTCGCGAGCGAGCGGCCGGGCCTTGGGATCGTCGCCACGGATGTTTCCGAAGCAGCCCTCGCGCTCGCGCGGCGGAACGCGCGCGACCACGGGGCCGATATCGACTTTGTCCTCAGCGACTGGTTTGCTGCGCTCGGAACGGAGCAATTCGACCTGATCGTGTCAAATCCGCCTTACGTCGCGGCGGGAGACGCGCATTTGGAACAAGGCGACGTGCGCTTCGAGCCGCGACTTGCCCTGATCGGCGGCGAGGACGGGCTTGCCTGCATCCGGGAAATCGCCGAGCGCGCGCGGAACCGGCTCCGTCCAGGCGGCGGTTTGCTTTTGGAGCACGGATACGATCAGGGAGATCGCTGCGTCGATCTGTTCAGCTCGCTGGGTTACGCCGAAGTCGCCGACTTTCATGACCTCGCGGGATGGCCGCGCGCGTGCGCGGGCGTTTGGCGCGGTTGACCGCCTTCGGGGCGAGCAGTACAATTCCCGACAGTTTTTATCAGGTATTTGAGGGCCAATCATGGACGCGCAAGAACGCATCAAGCAGCAAGTCACCGGCAATCCGGTCGTTCTCTATATGAAGGGGACCCCGCAGTTTCCGCAGTGCGGCTTCTCTGCCAACGCGATGCAGATCCTGAACGCCTGCGGAGTCAAGGAAGTCTTTACCGTCAACGTGCTCGAAGAGCCGGAAATCCGACAAGGCATCAAGGAATACGCCAATTGGCCCACCATCCCGCAGCTCTACGTCAACGGAGAGTTTGTCGGCGGCTCCGACATCATGCGCGAGATGTATCAGTCCGGGGAGTTGCAGAAGCTTCTCACAAGAGAAAAAACCCCCTCCTAGCTGAAAGATCGATTGCCCTACCGCAGCTCCGCAAGCAGGCGCTCGATCATCCGCTCGGCCTGCGCGGCGTAGCCGCCGCCGAACAGATTCGCGTGGTTGAGCACGTGGTACAGGTTGTACAGCGTCTTCCTGACTGCGTAACCTTGAGTCAGGGGCGCGGCTTCCCGGTAAGCGGAATAGAAAGCCTGCGGAAATCCGCCGAACAGCTCGGTCATGGCAAGGTCTGCCTCGCGGTCTCCCCAATAAACTGCCGGATCGAAAAGAACCGGCGTACCGTCGGCCAGAAACCCTGCATTT